>Ga0255052_10000967_pt1 | contig 22285 bp, 17 predicted proteins | sample JV7_2_21_MG_FD_188632 | JGI IMG/M metagenome (GOLD analysis project Ga0255052, IMG submission 188632) | Seawater microbial communities from Jervis Inlet, British Columbia, Canada - JV7_2_21 | ecosystem: Environmental > Aquatic > Marine > Inlet | place: Canada: British Columbia | collected... | reverse complement strand
ATGATGTTTGCATGCTGCAGCATCCAAACATCATGCCGATTTACGACGCCGGCGAAGAAGACGGTAGCTACTACGTTGTCACCGAAAACATCCAGGGTGCCCGCACGCTTGCGGCCTACTGTCGCCCCGATAACCTGCTACGCGTCGACGACGTTGTGGAGATCATTTACAAGTGCGCCAAAGCGCTGCACTACGCGCACGGGCGCGGTGTGATCCATCGCGATATCAAGCCCAGTAATATCATGCTGACCATCGATAACGACGTACGCATCATCGATTTCGGCATCGCGATCGTCAGTGACTCCGATGTGTCGCGAATCGAGGGCATTGCGGGTTCACCGAGTTACATGTCGCCGGAACAGGTTCAGTCGGAAGAACTCACGTCGCATTCTGACCTGTATTCACTCGGTGCAGTCATGTATGAATTGCTGACGGGATTCCGGCCATTCCGCGCCGATAACCTGTCGAAACTGTTACACCAAATCGTCTACGCGACGCCGCCACCCATTCACACGTATCGCGACGACTTGCCCGAAGCGCTGGAGCACGTCGTCATGACGGCGATGCAGAAAGAACCCAACAAGCGCATGGTCACCGGCAATGCGATGTCCGCAGAATTAACGCGCGTCTATAAAGACCTGCGTCAGAAGTACGACAGTCTCGACAACCAGGAGCACTTTGATCTGTTGCGCACGCTCACGTTTTTCCATGAGTTCTCGCATGCCGAGATCTGGGAAGTACTGCGTGCGTCGGACTGGCACGAATATAAGGATGATGAAGACATCGTTCGCGAAGGCGAGGTTGACGATCGTTTTTACATTATTGTGGCAGGCGCCGTGAAAGTAGAGGCAAACGGCCACAGCCTGGGCGCCATGTCGAATGGCGACTGCTTTGGCGAGACCAGCTACGTTCGTGGCGCGAAACGCCAGGCATCCATCAAGGCTGACGGCCAGGTGACGATGCTGCGCGTCAGCTCATCGCTCATGGAGCAGGTGTCGTCGTCGTGTCAGTTGCGATTCAACAAGGTCTTCCTGCGCGCACTCATTACGCGTCTGCAAGGCCGCGGTGCCGCCAACACCTAGGCACGGTTCAGTAGTGCAGGAATAAGGACTGCCGTCAGTCCTCGTCGATCTCGAACTCTTCCAGGTCTTCGCTGCCCGCGCTCTTTAGCAAGATTTCGACTTTCTGTTCGGCGTCCTTGAGCGCGGTTTGACAGCCGCGCGTCAGCTTAATGCCGTCCTCGAACTTCTTCATGGCTTTTTCAAGCGGCAGGTCCCCGGATTCAAGTTCCTCGACGAGGTCTTCGAGGTCGGCGAGGGACTTTTCAAGGTTGAATTTCTTCGCGGGACTCATAGCCAATTTCCGATGTAAGCTGCGGCGCTACGCTACAGGCCGATTTGCGCATCGTCAATCCTGATCAATAATTCGAGGCATATTGGCTTGTGCGTCCGACCTTGACAGCAATGTGGTCCGGGCATAAAGTTGGCGGTCCTTAGACCGGTTCTAATCGATAATCTTTATCATTTGAGAGGGTACAAACGTGTCACTAAAAGGCAGCAAGACAGAAGGCAATCTCAAAGACGCATTTGCCGGCGAATCGCAGGCAAACCGTCGTTACCTGTATTTCGCGGCAAAGGCCGACGTCGAAGGCTATAACGACGTTGCCGCCGTGTTTCGTTCCACCGCGGAAGGTGAAACAGGGCACGCTCACGGGCACCTCGAATATCTTGAAGAAGTTGGTGATCCGGCGACCGGCCTGCCGATCGGTGCGACATCGGCCAACCTCGCCGCGGCTATTGCCGGTGAGACTCACGAGTACACCGATATGTACCCGGGAATGGCCAAGACGGCGCGTGACGAAGACTTTGACGAGATCGCTGACTGGTTCGAAACACTGGCGAAAGCGGAACGATCGCACGCCAATCGTTTCCAGAAAGCACTCGATACGCTGGACGACTAGTAGTCAATGAAAATGCCGGGCAACATTGCCAGGCATTCTTTTTCAGGATCTCGATGAGCAAGTCTGAAGGCAGCCTCGAGGCGCCGACGCGGCATGCTCTCGACTGGCAGTCTGGCGAGTTTTACGACGAAGAGCCGCTGTTCGAAGAACTCGAACGCGTGTTCGACATCTGTCATGGCTGCCGTCGTTGTTTTAATCTATGTAACTCATTCCCGACGCTGTTCGATGCAGTGGATGACTCGGAGACGATGGAAGTCGACGGCGTGCCCAAAAAAGTCTATTGGGACGTCGTCGATCACTGCTACCTCTGCGACATGTGCTACATGTCAAAATGCCCGTACGTGCCACCGCACGAGTGGAACGTCGACTTTCCTCACCTGATGCTGCGTGCGAAAGCGGCGCGTTTCAAGAAAGAAGGGGCCTCGCTGCGCGATAAAGTGCTCAGTGCGACTGACAAGGTTGGCAAGCTCGCCGGTATTCCCGTCGTCGTCAAGGCTGTCAATGCCACCAATCGCAGCAAGTCGGGCCGCAAGCTGCTGGAAAAGACGCTTGGTGTGCATCGCGACGCACCAGTACCTGACTACCACTCGAAAACCGCGAGAAAAAGTCTTAAACATCTAAGGAACGGCGGCGCGCGAGCGGCAGAAGCCACGGACAACACGCGCGGCAAGGTCGTGCTCTACACTACTTGCTACGGCAACCGAAATCACCCGGCGATCGACACGGACCTGGTTGCGGTGTTCGAGCACAACGGCATTCAAATGGCGATAGCGGAAAAAGAAGTCTGCTGTGGCATGCCGAAGCTCGAGCTCGGTGACCTCGAAGCCGTCGCCCGGGCAAAGGAGATCAACATCCCGGTGCTTGCCGGCATGGTCGATGAAGGTTGGGACATCGTGACGCCGATACCTTCCTGCACGTTGATGTTCAAGCAGGAACTACCGCTGATGTTCCCGAATGATCCGGACGTTGCCAAGGTTCGTGACGCGATGTTCGATCCATTCGAGTACCTCATGCTTCGTCACAAGGATGGCAAGCTGAAAACGGAATTCAAGCAGTCCCTGGGCAAGGTCTCATACCAGGTGCCGTGTCACCTGCGAGTGCAAAATATCGGGCTGAAGACACGAGACGTGCTGCAACTCGTTCCGGACACCACGGTCGATGCGATCGAGCGCTGCTCGGGCCACGACGGTACCTACGCTGTCAAGAAAGAATTTCATGAGATTTCGAAGAAGATCGCGAAGCCAGTTGTGAACAAGCTCAAACGCGCAGAGGCGAATCACTTTGTCAGCGACTGCCCGATGGCTGCGGAGCAGATCGTTCAGGATCTGGATGATTACGAGGCGAATAACCCGATGAGCCTGATAAGGACAGCCTACGGAATATGAGTGCTATGCAGAAACTGACACGTGCCGATCTCTTCAGTCTTGAGCAATACGCCGAGGTTCGGCCGAGCTTTCGGGAAGAGGTGCTTCTTCACAAGCGTAATCGCCGGCTCGACCTCGGTACGAATGCGGCTCTGTATTTTGAAGACTTCCTTACGATGAAATACCAGGTACAGGAAATGTTGCGCATTGAGCGCATATTCGAAGCCGACGGCATTAACGAGGAGCTGGCAGCCTACAATCCGTTAATCCCCGACGGCTCAAATTGGAAAGCGACCTTCATGGTCGAGTTTCCCGAGGTCGAAGAACGTCGCGCAATGCTTGCGCAATTGCGTGGTATCGAAGATCGGGTCTACGTGCATATTGCGGATTTTGACCGTGTTTTTGCGATTGCCGACGAGGATCTCGAGCGGAGCGACGACGAGAAAACCTCGGCCGTGCATTTTTTACGGTTTGAATTGCCGGCGGAGCAGGTCGCTGCGCTAAAAGACGGCGCGTCGCTGATTGCCGGTATCGATCACGAAAATTTTCAGGTCGAAGTCAGCGCGGTTGCGGACAACATCCGACAATCGTTGATTGCGGATTTCGACTAACGACATCAGTCGCACCCGCTTATTCCGGGTGCACACTCCATTCATTCAGGCTAGAATTCCGCCGGGCACCTTTCTGGCAATCTGATAACTGGCTATCTGATTGATGAATAAACGATACGACGCTGCGGACATTGAAGTCCTTAGCGGACTCGAACCTGTTCGGCGTCGGCCGGGCATGTACACCGACACCACGCGGCCAAATCATCTGGCCCATGAGGTAGTCGATAACAGTATTGACGAGGCTCTTGCGGGATATTGCAAGAAGCTCGAAGTGACGATTTACAAAGATGGCTCCCTCGAGGTCACCGATGATGGCCGCGGCATGCCAGTCGATAAACACCCGAAGGAAAAGATTCCTGGTGTTGAGCTGATTCTTACGCGTTTGCATGCGGGTGCAAAATTCTCCAACGAGAATTACCAATATTCGGGCGGCCTGCACGGCGTCGGCGTGTCTGTCGTAAACGCGCTGTCAAAAAATCTCGAAGTATGGATACGTCGCGGCGGCAAGGAATACAACATGAGCTTTGCCGGCGGCAAGAAACGCGGCAAGCTCGAGGTTGTTGGTAAGGTCGGCAAAGCGAATACCGGTACGACCATTCGATTTTGGCCTGACGAACAGTACTTTGACACGGCGAAATTCTCGGTCAGGAACCTGAAGCACGCGCTGCGCGCCAAGGCCGTGCTCTGTCCTGGCATCACGGTTCGGCTCAAAGTCGAAAAACCCAAAGAAAAAGTCGAGTGGTGCTATTCAGGAGGTCTGGAGGAATACCTGCTCGAAGAAATTGGCGGCGGCGAGACGCTGCCTGCCGAACCGTTCGCGGGCAGTCTCACGGGCAACAATGAAGCTGTAGACTGGGCGCTCGTGTGGACGAACGATGGCGGATCCAGCGTAACCGAAAGTTACGTCAACCTGATTCCCACGCCGCAGGGTGGCACGCATGTAAACGGTTTGCGTACCGGCTTAACCAACGCGCTGCGCGAATTCTGCGACTTTCGTAACCTGCTGCCCAGGGGCGTCAATATTGCGCCTGAAGACGTCTGGGATGGCCTGAGTTTCGTCCTCAGCACCAAGCTCGAGGACCCGCAATTTTCGGGGCAGACCAAAGAACGGCTATCGTCGCGCGAATCAGCCGCGTTCGTCGCGGGTGTCATCAAAGACAATTTCTCGCTGTGGCTCAATCAGCACCCGGAAACCGGCGATCAGATCGCACAACTCGCGATCGGCAAGGCGCAGTCGCGCCTGAAGTCGGCGAAAAAGGTCGTGCGCAAGAAAATCGTCTCCGGACCTGCGCTGCCCGGCAAACTCGCAGACTGTACGTCACAAGAGCCTGAGCTTTGTGAAATTTTTCTGGTTGAGGGCGACTCGGCCGGCGGTTCAGCCAAGCAGGCGCGTGACCGCAATACCCAGGCGATCATGCCGTTGCGCGGCAAGATCCTGAACACCTGGGAAGTCGATTCGGGCGAAATCCTGGCGTCCCAGGAAGTGCACGATATTTCCGTCGCGCTCGGCGTCGATCCGGGTGACAACAGCCTCGACGGGCTGCGCTACCACAAGGTTTGTATCCTGGCCGACGCGGACTCGGACGGCCTGCATATCGCTACGTTACTTTGCGCGTTGTTCTTGCGGCACTTCCGTGAGTTGGTCCTCGCCGGTCACGTCTACGTCGCAATGCCGCCACTGTACCGTGTAGACGTTGGTAAGGAAGTCTTTTACGCGCTGGACGAGGGTGAGCGTAAAGGCATTCTCGATCGCATCGAAGCAGAGAAGAAGCGCGGCAAGGTCTCCGTCACGCGATTTAAAGGTCTGGGTGAGATGAATCCGGGGCAATTGCGGGAAACGACGATGAATCGCGATACGCGCAGGCTTGTGCAACTCACCGTCAGCGCAAAGGATAACGCCGATAAGCTGATGGACATGCTCTTGGCCAAGAAGCGGTCCCAGGACCGTCGCAAATGGCTGGAGACCAAGGGCGATCTGGCTGAGGTTTAGAGGGCCTAACATGCAGAACAGTCTTAACCTCGAGGGCGTTGAACAACAGGCGCTCAAGGATTACACCGAGAAAGCCTACCTCGACTACTCGATGTACGTCATTCTCGATCGCGCGTTGCCACAAATTGGCGACGGTCTGAAGCCCGTGCAGCGACGTATTATCTATTCGATGAGCGAGCTCGGCCTCTCTGCGAGTTCCAAGCCGAAAAAATCGGCGCGCACGGTTGGCGATGTCATCGGAAAGTTCCATCCGCACGGTGACTCGGCTTGTTATGAGGCCATGGTGCTGATGGCGCAGGACTTCTCTTACCGCTACACGGTAATTGATGGGCAGGGTAACTGGGGGTCAACCGACGATCCCAAGTCGTTCGCGGCGATGCGCTATACCGAGTCGCGACTGACACCCTATGCCAAAAGCCTGTTGCAGGAGCTTGGTCAGGGCACGGTTGACTGGACGCCGAACTTTGACGGTACGATGAGCGAGCCCGTTGTATTGCCGGCGCGTCTGCCCAATTTGTTATTGAATGGCACAACGGGTATCGCGGTCGGCATGTCGACCGACGTCCCGCCGCACAATCTGAAGGAGGTTGCCAGCGCCCTGGTGCATTTGCTGGACAACCCGAAAGCGACCGTCCCGCAACTCATGAAACACATCAAGGGACCGGATTATCCGACGGGTGGCGAACTCGTGTCGTCGAAAGCTGAAATCGCCGACATTTACAAAACAGGCAGTGGCACGTTGCGGCTGCGCGCATCCTACAAGATCGAAAACGGCGACATTATTATCCACTCACTGCCGCACCAGATATCGGGCAGCAAGATTCTCGAACAAATCGCGGCGCAAATGCGCAACAAGAAACTGCCGCAGGTCGACGATCTCCGGGACGAGTCCGATCACGAGGATCCGACGCGCCTGGTTATCAGCAAAAAGCGTGGTATCGATGTTGAGCAACTGATGTCGCACCTGTTTTCAACGACGTCGCTGGAGCGAACGGCACGCGTCAACATGAACATTATCGGGCTTAACGGCAAGCCGCGACTCTTCAACCTTCTCGACGTGCTAAAAGAGTGGCTAACGTTCCGCAAGGACACCGTAAAAAACCGCCTGAATCATCGCCTGCAGATTGTTACCGATCGCCTGCACATACTTGACGGCCTGTTGATCGCTTATCTGAGCATTGACGAAGTGATAAAGATCATTCGCAAAGAGGACGAACCCAAACCCGTTCTCATGAAGCGCTTCAAGCTCAGTGACATCCAGGCCGAGGCGATCCTGAACTTGCGTTTGAGGAATCTCGCCAAGCTTGAGGAAATGAAGATTCGTGGCGAGCAGGACGAGCTTCAGGAAGAACGAGATCTGCTGCAGAAAACCCTGAAAAGTGTATCCCGTCTGAAGACCTTGATTAAAAAGGAAATTCTTGAGGATACGGAAGCCTATGGTGACAATCGTCGCACCGAGCTCGTCGAGCGAGACGCCGCGCAGGCGATCGATGAGAGCGAGCTTGTCGCCAGCGAGCCGGTCACGGTCGTCCTGTCACAGGCGGGCTATGCGCGGGCGGCCAAGGGGCACGAGATCGACCCTGCGACACTGAGTTATCGGTCTGGCGATAGTTTTCTTGCCGCCGCGCAAGGTCGCAGCAACCAACTCGCGATGTTCATCGACAGCACAGGTCGTGTGTACAGTGTCATTTCGGGCACCTTGCCTTCCGCAAGAGGTCAGGGCGAGCCATTGTCGAGCCGCTTCAAGCCACCTGACGGTGCGGCGTTCTGTGGCGCGATGATCGGTGATGCGGAGCAAAAGTATCTGCTCGCGAGCGATGCAGGTTACGGCTTTGTTGCCACACTGAGTGACTTGGTATCGCGCAATAAGGCGGGCAAAGCAATTCTGCGCGTACCGACGGGCGGGAAGGCGGTTGTGCCGTCGCCAGTGCCGGCGGGCAAAGAGTGCTTGATTGCCGCGGTCAGTTCGATCGGTCGGCTTTTGTTGTTTGAAATGGAGGAGCTACCCGAACTCGCAAAGGGCAAAGGTAACAAGCTCATCAATATTCCGGGCAAGAAGTACCAAAGCGGTGAAGAGAAGTTGATCGCTGCGACGGTGCTGCCGGAGGACGGTAGCCTGCAGATTCATACGGCAACACGCATGATGACGATCAAATGGGACGATGTTGACGATTATTACAGTGACCGCGCGTTGCGCGGCAGTCTGTTACCGAAGGGGTGGCGCAAAGTAGAGCGGCTCGTCAGCATCGAATAGTCAAAAAAAAAGATCGGCCGACAACATGTCGGCCGATCGCCTTCTACAGATGTTGGATGCGGCGGCCCTCGCCGGGTGGCCTAAACCGCTTTGGTGTCGATCTTGCCGCCATCGACGTCCATGTCCTTCGAATCGTCGTTTTCGGCCGATGGCATCTCAGCCGTGCCGTCTTCGGTCATCATAACCGTGGCGGTTTCCACGAGGAAGTCTTCGTCAGACAGCTTCTCGACGACTTCTTCGCGAGGCGGCATTTGTACCGTTACATCAAGTTCGGTAACGGTCGCGAGCATCGGTGCTTCTTGCGTATCGTCTTCGGAAGTTGCGCTGTCCACGTCATCGGCCTGTTCCAGCGCCGCGCGCGCTATTTCGACGTTGAGCGCCTGTGTGGCAGTGAGTTCATCCTCGTAGTCTTGCTCGAGAATGTCGAAATCCACTTCCTTGTTGATCGTGTAGGCGTCGGTTTTTTCTGATCCCGCTTCATCAGTCACCTCGATAGCCCTAAGATCGCACTCCGTAATGTCTTCCGGTTGCGGCATCTTCGTCGCGTCGATGATCACCGACAGATCGTAGTCTTCATCATCGGGCAGTATCTCGCTTTCGAGAATGGTTTCGTCGGCCCGAATGTTTTGGGGAATTTCTGCTTCGGGCTCGAACGGTAATTCGATATCGACCTCTGTTGGTGAGGCGAAGCCGAAGTCCTGCGCCACTTCCATGTCGGTGCCTTGCTCGAGGCCGGTGCCGACAACCAGGTCGGCATCCAGGGTGAGGTTCTCTTCCGTCGGTGAGTCGTCCTCGATATTGTAGTTGGCCGCTGCGGGAGAGGCGCCACTATAGCTGTCGTCATCCGTCGCGCGGCGTGCGGATTGAGGGTCAAGCGTAGCCAACGAAGGAGCACTGTTACGGTCACGAAAGCGCCGACCGAACAACAACAGGCCAATGATCATGACGATGCCACTGCCCGCAAGCCACATGAGCCAAGGCGTCGAAGACTCCTGGCCGCCAGTATTTATGGCTGCCGTGGGGACGTTCGGCGACGACGCGATCGTCGTCGGCCCAGGCAGTTCGGTGTCCGGTATAACAACGTTCTCGTTTGTCGTTGCACCTGTGTCAACGAACGGATTGTCTCTGTCGAGTATGACGTCGCCTGGACTCAAATCGACCGTTGCGTCAGCGTTTGTTGCCGCTGTTTCTACGGTAGCTACTTCGGTCGAGACGTTTGATTCAATGGCGCGCGCTTCCGACGTGGCGGAGCTGGTCGCCGATGAAGCGGCGGTACTTTGCGTCGGGTGCTCCGCGTACGATGCAGGTTGCGGTGCAGCCTCTGTAACGACCGGTGCGCTGCCGTCAAAACTTGGAATCGACAGCCAGCTGCCAGCTTTTAGCTTGTTCGGGTCGTTATCGATGAACGCGTCGGGGTTTGCCTCGAATATTACGTTGACCGCTGGCCACAGGCCGATGGGGCGGTTCTCGATGCGCGCGGCAATATGGCCCAGAGTGTCGCCAAACTGCACACGGTAGCGCGTGGCATTGCCAATCGGTTCGCGGTTAACGTTGCGCACTGCCGGTGCCGCCGTTGCGGCCTGAGCCGGAGCTGTCGACGCAGCGGGTCGTGCGTCAACGATCGGCGCGGGCGGATCGATAAACAGCATGTACTCTCGATTGAGATTCGGAGTGTAAGCGCAATCGATAGCGACATTTGCGGCGACCATGGGCTCGCGAATCGGCGTGTTACCGGTGAGCAAAATGACACTATCGCCAATACTGACTGTTGCGCGACCAATGCCGGGCAGGCCGCTCGCAGAAGCGCCTAGCTTTACGCACGTATCGGCTATCTGTTCATTCTGTGCCAAGGCGAAAGCGATACTCGCACTCAGAGGTTGCCCGAGGCGCGATTCTACGGTCATGTCACCAAGTTCGAGAGCGCTGGCCGGCATGCCGGCAAGGCTGCCACCGACGGCAACGAGCGGCAGCAATGACTTCTGCGTACGTGTTGTCATGCGGCAAATTCGATTGTTCTTGGGCCTTACTTTTTTCACTTTCGATACCCCACTGGCATAGTTGAGGAAAGCTTACGGTTAGAACGCGGCGAAAAATATGACGCTATTCTATATTTTGACAATACATCGCCGTTAGCGTCTGGTTCTGCGATCAGAGTGTGACCAGGGTCACATTTTCGGCTTATTGGCACGCGATCAATACCTTAGCCGGAGTTTGCCGCTGTAATTTCGGCTAAAGAACTGGGCGGCACGTCGTCGGCGTCCTGCAGTACGACAGCCGGTTCGTGAACATAATGTCCCTGCATATAGTCGAGTCCAAGCTGAAACAGCACGGCCATCGCGTTGGCATTCTCGACACGCTCAGCAATAGTCTTGATATCGCGTGTCTTAGCGGCAGCGACGATTCTGCCGACCGCGTCCTGCATCTGCTTGTCTGTCATAAGGGTGTGCATTAGCTCGCCGTCGAGCTTGATGTAATCGGGCTTGAGAATGTCCAGGATCTGAAAGCGTTCCCGATCGACACCGTAATGTTCTAACGCGAAACCGATACCGAGTTTACTGGCGTGCTTGACGATTTCGCGTGTCTGCTTAATGTGTTTGGCGGCGTCGCGTTCCGGTACTTGAATGACCAGGCGCGAGCAGTCGAAACCGTCTTCATCGAGTTTTTGTTGCATCCACACGGCGGTCTGCGGGTCGGTTATCGATTGTTGTGACAAGCGAACGAAGACGCGATCGGCGTCGTTCTTGCCACAGAAGTGCGTAGCGGCGCGCAGCATCCAGCGGTCGATGTTCTTCATCATGTTGTTACGTTCGGCGGCTGGCAGGAACTCGGACGGCAGTACAGAGTTACCTTGTTCGTCAATCATGCGAACCAACAGGTCAAACATCTGTATGGAATCGCTGCGCAGACCCGCGATAGGAAGTTGCGCGAGTCGAAAGCGGTCCTCCATCAAGGCCGCCTTCAGGTGTTTTACCCAGATTGCATCGAATTCGCGCTGTTTAGTGTCTTCGTTGGCGGTTTCACTGAGGCAGGACGCGTTGCCACCTGCATCCTTGCCCAGTTTGTGTGCCGCTATCGTCGCCGCGACAAGCTCTTCAAGGTTGCTGAAGACTTCGCTCACAGCACACGCACCGACAGTACACGTCAATTGCGTCGACTTGTCGTCGACATCGAAGGTCGTGCTGTTGATGTGGTCGACCAGTTGCTCGCCCCAGACCTGGGCATCTCGCGCGTTGCCACGCTCGAGCAACGCCATGATGGACGTACCTTCAAAGCGCCCGGCGATATCGCGCGGATGCAGGCGTTTGCGAACTTCCTCGGCGAACTGGGACAGGATTTCTTCGGAGTTGAGGACGCCGATCTTGCCGGGGAGCTCGCCGAAGCTGTCGGGCTTGATATAGACCAGGCAATGGGTACCGGATGCCGGTTTTCGCTTCAGGCGCTTGGTAATACGGTCCAGGAACTGAGCGCGATGATAGAACAACATTGTCGGGTCGCGTTGCAGAGCGTCGTGGACGAGTTTGGTGGGCTCTTCGGCAACTTTGAGTTGCGGCGCGATACGAATTTGCACACAAGGCCCGTCGTCGACGTCGACCTTGCGAAATTGCAGGTGCACCTCTTCTGCGTCTCCGGAACCGATATGTGCCTTGACGATCAGCTTTTCACCCAGTTGCCATTTTTCCTGGATCGTAGCGATCAAAGCGCCCTTGAGCGCGGCCTGACTTTCAGGCTCGAAGTTGTCCATGACGGGCGTGCCGATCAGTTCGTCCTTATTCTTCGCACTAAACGTCCGCAGCCAGGAGTCGTTGACGTCGGTCAAAATACCTTCCTGAACCAGCGCGATCGAGCTGCTCGATAATTTCATATGGTCTTTGAGCTGACGCTTGTATTCGGTCGCCGACTGCAGCGTTGAATTCAGCGCACGTTCGACACGCAACGCGCGCAATTCACGTGTCACGACCGACTGCAACCGTGTCTTCAGACCGACGGAGACGAGATCGCAGGCCCCGGAACGCATGGCGCTTTCGATATCGGACTCGTTGGCCTCCACTTGCATGGCAATGACAGGTACTTCGGGGTTATATCGATCTTTCTGCTTAACGACCTGTCGAATCGCTTCGGGATAGCGATCGCAGTTCAATATAAGGAGTTCGACGTTTTCCGCAGCCAGGGTGTCGGCCAGCGTATTCGGGCTGGATATCCAATGGCAATGCGCGGCATGGCCTGCATCGCGCAATGCGCTGTTAATGAGCTGAACGTCGTCCTGGTTGGTCGTCAGGACGGCGATAGAGATGCTTTGGCGCCCGTTCAAATCCAAGTCCCTGGCAACGTCGGGTTGTCCCGTGGTATCCGTATTCCGTCCGAGCAGTTTAGTCACAACGCCGAGCGGAGTCGCGACCGGGGTCTCAAAACCGTGATCTGAATCAAATTTCCGGCCCGTTTGGCGGCAGTTGTGGCGGAATATCCGGCTGGCGTGGCTCGGAGACTTCGGTATGATAGCGCCTCGCCGCTGGCCGGCGACCAGCGATCAGGGCAGCGATAATGGCAAATTACAGCACGAGCGAATTCAAATCCGGGCTCCGCATTATTCTCGACAGCGACCCCTGCGTCATCGTGGAAAATGAATTCGTCAAACCGGGCAAAGGCCAGGCGTTTAATCGTGTGCGAATTCGCAACCTGAAGACGGGTAAGACCGTCGACAAAACGTTTAAGTCCGGCGAGTCTGTTGAAGCGGCCGACGTCGTGGAAACGGAGATGCAGTTTCTCTACAGTGACGGCGAGTTCTGGCATTTCATGGTGGCTGACACCTTTGAGCAATACGCGGCTGATGCAAAAGCAGTCGGCGACGCCAAAGACTGGATTACCGACGGCGATGTTTGCGGCATTACGTTGTGGAACGATGCGCCGCTATTGGTAAACGCGCCTAACTTCGTCGAACTCGAAATTACCGAGACCGATCCTGGCGTCAAAGGCGATACCGCAAGCGGCGGCGTCAAGCCGGCAACACTGTCCACCGGCGCTGTAGTCAGGGTTCCGTTGTTCGTTGATCAGGGCGAGATAATCAAAGTTGACACTCGCTCTCGCGAGTACGTGTCCAGAGTCAAGTAGTTTGCGTCAAATGAAGCAGCCGCGAGTCCGCTGAATCTGGCAAAACGTTGCGCACAGCTCTTCAACACCGCGGCGGTCCGACTCGCTAAAACGCGCTAAAGACGGGCTGTCGATATCGAGCACGCCTATCACGTCGCCAGCGACAAGCAGTGGCACAACCAGTTCCGAACGCGAGCCCGCGTCGCACACGATGTGGCCAGGAAAAGAGTGCGCGTCATCGATTCGCTGCGTGAGGTGTGTTGCTGCGGCCGTGCCGCAAACTCCGTCGCCGAATGCAATGTGAGCGCAGGCCGGTTTTCCCTGGAATGGTCCGAGTACGAGTTCGTCTTTTCGCAGCACATACACACCTAACCAGTTAATGTCCGGCATCGCATTGTAAAGCAGCGCAACAAAATTACTTGTCGCCGCCAGCGCGTCGGCTTCACCCTCCAGCAACGCGCGCAACTGGGAGTTGAGCGACTTGTAGTCCTGGTTCGTCATTTGTCCGCCACAAAAGAAAAACTGATGACGTCGCGTATGTCGTCTGTTCCGTCGTCAACCATCTGCAGCCGTTCAAGACCCATAGCGACTCCAGCGCAGCAGGGCAATCCGTTTTGCAGTGCCGCGAGTAGCGAGCTGTCGTGTGGACGCAGCGGACGGCCGCGGCGACGACGGTCCTCGTTGTCCTTCGCAATACGTCTTGACTGTTCGTCTGCGTCTGTTAACTCGACATAGCCGTTGGCCAGCTCGATCGTGCCCAGGAAAACCTCGAATCGATCGGCGACGTGCGAGTTAACGGGGCATAAGCGGGCCAATGCCGCCTGGCTCGCCGGGTAGTGCTTTAGCACGGTTAACCGGTCCGCCGCGAATGCGGGCGTAACACGAGTTGCGACAAGTAGATCCAACCAGTCGTCACGTTCATCGCCAATCGATTGCCTCAGCTTCTCGTCCGCCTTAGCAGCGCTTGCGAGTTCGTCGACAGTCGCCGTAAGCGGATCCAACTCTATGGTTTTGATAAAGATATCTCGATAATCGTGTTCAAGGTGGTTGCCCACGAGCCGATCGGATTCCAGCGCAGCGTTGATCATGTCCAGCGTGTCATCGATAATCGCACGCAAGCCGAAGCCAAGCCGATACCATTCGATCATCGTAAATTCGGGTTGATGATGCCGACCAGACTCACCGTCCCGGAATACGCGGCAGATTGAAAATATGTCGGGATAGCCGGCGGCGAGCAGGCGTTTCATGCAAAACTCTGGCGAGGTATGCAAATACATTGGCTGTCGGCTTACGAGACTGTTTTTTATCTCGAGGCTTTCTATTTGCGTATCGCTCACCGCGTACGGGCTCAAGGCCGGCGTATCGACCTCCAGAACGTCGCTCGTTTCGAAATACCGGCGGATACGACGCAACACTGTCGCGCGGTTCCTCGCGGCTTGAACCGTGGCGGTTGGCCGCCAGTCAGTCATTTTGTCGAGGCCGAGATTGTCCCAATGGATTCGCCCATGCGCAGAGTGTCGCCGGATTCGAGATCATCGTTCCATTCGAAGGCGCCATTCGGTAGCAGCAGAATCACGGTTGAGCCCATATTGAACCAGCCGAGCAAATCGCCTTTCCGAATGTTCGTGTCATTTTTCGTGATATCGATGGTATCAACCGTGCCGCTCTTGCGTGGCCGAATCTCGCCGGACCAGGGGGTTGAAATACTTCCGACATTGAGTGCGCCGACGAAAACAAGTACCGCCGGCCCGTGATCTGTCCTGAAATGCATGATAAGGCGCTCGTTGCGTCGAAACAGTCCAGCGACTTTCGACGCGGTTGCTTCGTTGACGCTAAACAAATCACCAGGAACGTAACGCGCGGCAACGAGCGTGCCATCAATTGGCGCATGTACACGATGGTAGTTATACGGCGCGAGATATATGGTCGCAAAACGTCCGTTTAGAAAGCGTGCCGACTCTTCGAGGTCTGTTGCGAGCAAGTCGTCGAGAGAGTATTCCAGCCCTTTCGCTTGCAAAATACTGTTTGCGCGTAACGTCCCAACTATGCTGACGGTGCCATCGACGGGCGAGACGATCGCATTGTCATCACTGTCTATGTTACGTGCGCCATTTGTCAGTTCGCGCACGAAAAAATCATTGAAGGTTGCGAATTCCTGTGGAAGTTCGCCTTTTACCTCGTCTGTATTGACGCCGTACAGCCTTACGAATCCGGTAATCAAAAAATCCTTGATGTTTCGATTACGAATGCGGGCGACATGATATATAAGCGACGTCAGCCAGTACTTTGGCAATAGGTATTGCAGTATTACGAAAGCGTTTGCGAGCATTGAGTTGCGGTTCTTGGCAGAGGTTGGCAGGAAAGGGTTCAGTTATTTCTGGGTTCGAGCGTCGCGTCAACAGCAAGTACCAGGTCATCACCATCGAAAAATTGCAGCGTTACGGTTTCGCGAACGCCTGAAGGACGCGACAGCATCAGGTGCTTGGCGCCGCGCTGAAGCGTTACGGTTGCGCCAGCCGAAATCTTAAGTTCTGGCAAAGCACGCATGCGGGCAACACCGTTCTCCATGGTGGTTTCATGAAGCTCGACCGATTCGTAATGCGGGCTGGTGACACGAGAAACACGCATGGTCTGATCTGAGTGGTTCGTCAGCGACATGTAGGCCGCGCTCATTTTCAGTCCAGGCATCGGGGCAGTTACAACGACGTCGTCCGCCGCGAGCGGTGGCCGAGACTCCGTGCCGCAGGCTGCCAGAAACAAGGTGGCGCAAAAAAAACAATAACGCATCAATGGTCGGCCGCAATCAAAGGGATATCGTGCACATAATTCTCGGTGCTGTGCGGCGCGCTGAACAATGCGTGGAACTGGCCGTCTGGATTAATAAGGAGTACAGCTGCCGAGTGGTCCACGCTGTAGTCGTTTGCATCTCCCACTTGTTTTTCAAAATAGATTCCTAAGCCCGACGTCAATTTCCTGAGCTCGGTGAGGCTCCCGGTAACACCAAGATTGTCATCTCCAAAATAGTCCACGTATTTGCCCATCAGTTCAGGCTTATCGCGCTCGGGGTCGACGCTGACCAATACGATTCGCGGCAATAGCACCTGGCCGGCCGCTTCGAGCTCGCCTCTGGCCGCCGCCAGTATCTGCAATGTGGCCGGGCAAATGTCAGGGCAATGCGTAAAACCAAAAAAGACCAGGCTCCAGTGATTTTTGAAAGTGTCTGCTGTAACCGCATTGCCAAACTGATCTATCAACGAGAATTCGGGTAATGGCGTCGGCGCGGGCAGCACAAAAGCGCTGCTTGGTGCTGCAGGCGTGTTGAAACGTACGGCCGCGAAGATGCCTGTAGCCAGCGCAATCGCCAAAACAATCGCAACGATGAAGTTCTTTGGTCCCATGAGTCTAATAAACAGGTGTCCGATTCGAGAGGCGCCAATTCTACAGGCAGTTGGCCAGCGAGCGTGATAGATTCGCCATCGTATTTGCCCTTTCCGACGCATTCCGCACATGAACGATCCGACCCAGCCGCAAGTTACCGTGCAACAGCTCATTCGCGATCTGGCCGCGCGTTTCGACAAGGCCGGCTTGAGTTTTGGACACGGCACTGACTGTGCGCTGGACGAGGCGGGGTGGCTCGTATTTGCGACGCTGGGTTTGTCGCACGATGAGGCGCCAGCTGCTTATGCCAGGCGCGTTAGCGGTGAGCAACGGCTGGCTGTTGATGCGCTAGCAGAACGGCGCATCAGCGATCGTGTACCACTGGCTTACCTAGTCAAGCAGGCGTGGTTTGCCGGGCTGGAATTCTACGTGGACGAGCGCGTACTGGTGCCGAGATCGCCATTGGCCGAACTGATTCGCCAGCGGTTTGAACCGTGGATCGCAGGGTCGGACGTGAGCAGTGTCGTTGACCTGGGGACGGGCAGCGGTTGTATCGCGATCGCTATCGCGAACGCTTTTCCTGAGGCCCACGTCGATGCGGTGGATATTTCCGAGGACGCTCTCGCCGTGGCCGCCATTAACGTGCGACGACACGGGATGACCGATCGTGTGCGTCCGATCAAATCCGATTTTTTCTCGGGTCTGGGCAACAAGACGTATGATCTAATCGTCAGCAACCCACCGTACGTCGATCGAGCGGATATGGAGGCCATGCCGGACGAGTTCCGGCACGAGCCCGAGCTCGGGCTGGCCGCTGGTGAAGAAGGTCTGGATTCGGCGCGGAAGATTTTGCATGATGCCTCGCGATTTCTTACTGACAGTGGAATACTCGTGTGTGAAGTGGGCAACAGCCAGGCAGCGCTGGAGCGGTCTTACCCCGACGTCGCCTTTGTCTGGCTTGAATTCGAACATGGTGGAGCAGGTGTATTCCTGCTAAAGAAAGAGGATCTCGTCGCATTCGAGACCTGATTAAGCGGGAAGATTTATAGAGTGTCCGGCAATAGTTTTGGCAGGTTGTTCACAGTAACGACGTATGGCGAGAGTCATGGGCCGGCGCTCGGCTGTGTCGTGGACGGCTGTCCGCCCGGCATGGAGCTATCCGAAGCCGACATACAGGTCGATCTCGACCGCAGGAGACCGGGTCGCAGCCGGCACACCACGCAACGCAACGAACCCGACCAGGTCAAGATCGTATCAGGCGTCTTCGAGGGCAAGACGACGGGTACCCCTATCGGTCTTATCGTCGAGAACAAAGATCAGCGCTCCAGGGACTACGGTGACATCAAGGACAAGTTTCGTCCGGGTCATGCTGATTACACGTATCAGCAAAAATATGGCATTCGCGATTATCGCGGTGGCGGTCGCTCGTCGGCCCGCGAAACGACTATGCGGGTCGCGGCCGGTGCTATCGCTCGCAAATACCTAAGCGACCGGCTCGGCATTGGCATTCATGGCTACGTTGCGCAGCTTGGTCCCATCGTTCTGGCCGCCATTGATCTGTCCATTGTCAACGATAATCCGTTTTTCTGTGCGGATCCTGCGCGTATCGACGAACTTGAGACATTCATGGATGAGTTGCGCGAGCAAGGCGATTCGATAGGCGCGAAGATCAGTGTGTTGGCGAGCAATGTCCCACCGGGCCTCGGAGAGCCGGTATTCGATAAGCTGGAAGCCGATCTCGCACACGGCTTGATGAGCATCAACGCCGTAAAAGGCGTCGAGCTCGGCGCGGGATTTGCCGCGGTTACACAACGCGGTAGTGAGCATCGCGACGAAATCGGCGCAGATGGCTTTAGCAAGAATGATGCGGGTGGCACGCTCGGTGGTATTTCTTCGGGGCAGGACATTGTCGCGAGCATTGCGCTCAAGCCGACATCGAGCATCTCGATACCGGGTAAGACCATCGACAAAGCCGGCAAAGAAACCGATATTGTCACCAAGGGACGCCATGATCCCTGTGTCGGCTTACGGGCGACGCCGATTGCGGAGGCGATGGTGGCGCTGGTGCTGATGGACCACTACTTGCGCAATCGCGCACAAAATGCCGACGTCGAATCACTCACGCCGGATATAACGAGCCGCTAGGAAACTCTACTTAATGTCAGACCGTTTGAATATTGCGGTTGTCGGTGCCACAGGCGTTGTCGGCGAATCGATGTTGGAAATTCTCAGTGCAAGGAAATTTCCGGCCGATACGGTGTACGCGCTTGCGAGCGAACGCTCGGTCGGCAAGACTGTGGTCTTCGGCAATCGGCAACTGACAGTTGAGGATCTTGCGGCATTCGATTTTTCGAAAGTCGCGATTGCATTGTTTTCTGCTGGTGCTTCGGTGTCCGCCGAGTTTGCGCCGCTTGCGGCGGCCGCGGGTTGTGTCGTCATTGACAACACCTCGCATTTTCGTCGCGACGACGATATCCCGCTTGTTGTGCCGGAGGTTAACGCCGACGCCATTGCGGCCTACACAATGCGTGGCATCATTGCGAACCCGAATTGTTCGACCATACAGATGCTCGTCGCGCTAAAACCCATTTATGATGCGGTTGGAATCGAGCGTATCAACGTGTGCACGTATCAGGCCGTGTCGGGAGCGGGGCGCAGTGCGGTCGAGGAGCTCGTGCGGCAAACGGCCGCCTTGCTGAATGGCCGCCCGCTCGAGTTGCAGGGAGATGCCAAACAGATCGGGTTCAACGCAATTCCACATATCGATACGTTTCAGGATAACCGCTACACGCGGGAAGAAATGAAAATGGTCTGGGAAACGCAGAAAATTCTCGGTGACGACACCATTCGGGTAAACCCGACAGCGGTGCGCATACCGGTATTTTTCGGCCATTCCGAAGCGGTGCACATCGAAACGCGTGACAAGATATCAGCGCAAGACGTGAGCGAATTATTGGCAAAATCGCCGGGAATTGAGGTACTTGACGGCACAGAAACCGGGCAGTATCCGACCGCCGTCACTGAAAGCTCCGGTGCCGACCCCGTGTTCGTGGGTCGCATCCGTGAAGACATCTCGCATCCGCGTGGTATTGATCTCTGGGTGGTCGCCGACAACATACGTAAGGGCGCGGCTCTAAATAGCGTCCAAATTGCTGAAATATTGGCAAAAAACTATCTTTAGGCTATAGTTCGCAGGCAAGTGGCAGGGCATTCTGCCTGCTGCGTTTCGGCCCCGACTTTGTAGCTTGAGCGGGGTTCTTGGGGTTTGGAGAAAAACACTATGTCGCGACGCCTTACTCATCTGTCGATTGCGTTCGTCCTTTTGCTATCAAGCGAGGTCTGGGCGATCGGACTGGGTGACATACAGTTGAATTCGGCGCTCAACGAGCCGCTGCGTGCGGAAATCGCCTTGCTATCCGCGACGCCCGAAGAACTGGATAATCTTTCGGTTACATTGGCGTCTGCGGAGATCTTCGACCGTTACGGGATCGACCGACCGTTTTTTCTTCAGGATATCGAATTCAACGTCGTCAACGACGCCAGCGGCAACGTCGTGCAATTGCGTTCTCGTAGTCCGATGGCTGAACCGTTCTTGACGTTTCTGGTGGAGGCCACCTGGCCAAGCGGCCGTTTGTTGCGCGAATACACGGTGTTGCTGGATCCGCCAACGTATGCACCGCCGGGTGCACAGCAGGCGCCGGCGGTAACAGCGCCGACACGCAGTACGCCGTCCGATAGTGGTCGCATAGAGCGACCGCAACCGGCAGCGCAGCCACAACCGGCGAGACCTGCACCGCAAAGTCCTCCTGCACCACAGCCCGCTCGCCCGCCGCAGCCGGCACCGGCTGATACGACACCGTATGACACCAGTGGTGGTGGCGACTACGTCGTCCAGCGCGGCGACTCACTATGGGCCATTGCCAGTCGTATGCGGCCTGATGGACGTTTGACGATGAACCAGACCATGGTCGCGATCTTCGAGGCAAATCCGGGTGCATTCGGCGGCAACATCAATGTTCTTCGTGCGGGTGCCTCACTGAGGGTTCCGAGCGCTGATGAGATTTTCCAAATAAGTCGCGGTAACGCGTTTAGCGAGGTCAAGCGTCATAACCAAGCATGGAGCAGCGGCAGTGACTACACCCCGCCGCCAGCAGAGACGCGCCCAAGCCTGACGCTCGTTCCGCCCGATGAGGAACCTGCGGGTCTCGCCTACGACGATGACGTGGATGCCGCAGAGCCGCTCACGCGCGAACAGGAAATACAAAGCCGCATCGATGAAATGGTAGCGGCGGACGTCCCCGATCAGCCGTCGCTTATCGAAATTCGCGACAACGAACTAGCGGCGCTCCGTCAGGAGCTCGCAAACATTCGCGGCGAAGTTTACGAACCACCTGTTGAGGACGCCGACGGCCCGTTCGTCGATGATGTTGTCGACGATACGATGGGCGAAGAGCCAAGTATCGATGACTTATTTCCGGATCAGAGCGAACTCGACGCTGCCGGCGCCGAAGATGCGACCGATGACGAAACTGTCGCCGCGGATGCCGATACAGAAGCACCGTCAACCGTTGTTCGCACGGCGCCAAGCAAACCCGGCATCGTCGACCAGATTCTGGGTGCCCTGACCAGTGTCTGGGCTGGTATTGCCGCCGCCCTCGTGGTCGTTGCCGGCCTGTTGTTCTGGTTCATGCGACGCGGCCGCGGCGAAAGTGACGAGTCTGGTCCGTGGGAATCGCTCGATTCGGATGAATTGGCTCCGGGTTCGCTAACCGCGACCGAAACGCTGCATGCGCCTACGCCCGACGAAGCTATCGTTGTGGTTGAGCAGGATTCGGCGATTCGCCGGCAGACAGACGCGACGGCCGAGATGCCGGCTGTTGAGGTTGCGGACGAAGGAGTTGCTGAAACCCAGGAATTCGCGTCCATCGAGGACACGTTTAGTAGTGAAACGGCAGTCAATCTCGATCAGACGGATCCGGTCGCAGAAGCCGATTTCCACATGGCGTATGGGCTCTACGATCAGGCGGCTGACCTGATTAATGGTGCGCTGGAGACGGATCCGCAAGACAAGGGTCTGATGTCGAAGCTCTGCGAGATTTATTTTGTCTGGGGCAATCGGGACGCATTCGTGGATGCAGCGGGCAAGCTGAAATCCGCGGTCGGCGACGGTGAGAGCTCCGAGTGGGACAAGATCGTCATCATGGGCCAGCAAATTGCCGCTGATAATGAGTTGTTTGCCGGAGCGGGTGTTGGCGCGGCGACGAAAGCAGTGGATTTGTCGTTCGATGCGGATAGCGGCGATGTCGGCGCCCTCGATATGGACTTCGGTGGTGACGATGCCGGCGGTTCCGACGTGGTCGATTTGGCCGCTGGTGACTCCAGTAGTGTTGATTTTCTGTTCGAGGATGCGGCTACCGACGATACGGCCGAATCACCGACTATTGCGACAACGGGCACCGAAAAGACGATGGCGATGCCAGCGACCGAGGACACGGTGGAATCGCCGACCATAGACGAAGAGCTCGTCGACCTCGATAGCACCTCGGAAACGCCGACCATAGACGAAGAGCTCGTCGACCTCGATAGCACCTCGGAAACGCCGACCATAGAAGAAGCGGTCGTCGACCTCGAGGGCACCTCGGA
>Ga0255052_10000966_pt1 | contig 22293 bp, 19 predicted proteins | sample JV7_2_21_MG_FD_188632 | JGI IMG/M metagenome (GOLD analysis project Ga0255052, IMG submission 188632) | Seawater microbial communities from Jervis Inlet, British Columbia, Canada - JV7_2_21 | ecosystem: Environmental > Aquatic > Marine > Inlet | place: Canada: British Columbia | collected... | reverse complement strand
AATCTCCCGCAACGACGGCACCTGAATGCCGACCATCAACACCAGGGCGATCAGGATGATGGCCAGCAAGATGTTCATGGCTGGACCTGCCAGGTAGACCAGAATCCTTTGCCACCTGGGTGTGTTCATAAAATCGTGGGGATCGTCCGAGACTTCGCCGGGATCCTCACCTCCCAGGCGGACATAGCCTCCCAGGGGCACCAGCGAGACCCGATAGTCGGTCTCGCCCCGGCGAAATCCCCAGATTCGTTTGCCGAACCCGAGGGAAAAGGCCAACACCCGCATGCGAAATATCTTCGCCATGATGAGGTGTCCGGCTTCGTGGACAAAGATGATGACGCCCAGGGCGAAGATGAACGCGGCAACGTTGCTGGTCAGCCCTGAAATAGTCTCAAGAAAACTGGTCATTCGCTTCTAGTCTCCTCCGAGCTCAACAGCTCTTCGGCCCTGTCGCGGCCCCAACGGTCCCACGACAACGCTTCCGCAAGAGAGGCCACCGCCGCCGGTCGATGGGATCGCAGGATCTCGGTCACCAGCGGCACGATGCGGGTGAAGGCGATCCGGCCTTCGAGAAAGGCGTGCACCGCGATCTCGTTGGCAGCGTTGAGAACTGCCGGACCGCTGTCCCCCTGGCCCAGGGCTTCTCTGGCTAAGTCGACCGCCGGAAACTTCTGGCGATCCAGTGGCTCGAACTCGAGCCGTCCCAGCTGATCGGGCTCTAGCCGGGGAAAGTCATTGTCCCACCGGTCCGGGTAGGCAAGGGCATACTGGATGGGGAAGATCATCTCGTTTACCGACAGCTGCGCGATCCAGGAACCGTCACAGAATTCCACCAATGAATGAACGATCGACTGGGGATGAACCACGACGTCGATCCGCTCCGCAGCAAGTTCAAACAAGTGACTGGCCTCGATCAATTCCAACCCCTTGTTCATGAGTGTGGCCGAATCGATGCTGATCTTGGCCCCCATCTCCCAGGTGGGATGCGCTAACGCCTGCTGGCGATCGATCTCGTGCCAGGTGGACAGATCCCGCGTCCGAAAGGGTCCTCCCGAAGCGGTCAACATCAAACGCTGCACCTCGTTCCGAGCACCGCTGCGCAGAGCCTGATGAAGCGCTACGTGCTCGCTGTCCACCGGCAGGATCCGGGCATTGTTCTTCTTCGCCAAGCGGGTCAGGAGTCCCCCGGCCACGACCAGAGACTCTTTGTTCGCCAGGGCCACATCTTTTCCCGCCACCAGAGCAGCGTGGACGGCCGGTAGGCCGGCGGCCCCGACGACGGCAGCCAGCAGAAGATCGACCTCCGGCAGTGTCGCCACCTCGACCAGGCCTTCGGGTCCGGCCACGACCTTCGTCGTATTGTCGACCTTCGCGGCCAGCGCAGCGGCGCTCTCCGGATCGAAGACCGCCACCACGATGGGCCGAAACTCCTTCACCTGAGCCTCTAGCTGCTCCACGTTGCTGCCATGGGCGGCCAGCGCCACCAGCTCTAGACGTTCCGGGTGATGACGGACGACATCGAGGGCGCTGGTGCCGATGGAGCCTGTAGATCCCAGCAGTGCCAGCTGACTTTTCACGGTGAGACCACTGACTCGTCGAGAAGATAGAGACCCAAAAGCATCATGGGTGCGGCAAAAAGAAGGGCATCGACACGATCCAGTACGCCGCCATGACCAGGGAACACCTGACCCGAGTCCTTGACACCCGCTCCCCTCTTGAGCAGCGATTCCACCAGATCCCCGATCTGGGCCACGACAGAGATCACCACTGCCAGTCCGAGGAGATCCAGCCGAATCGATCCCAGCCGATAGTGGCTCCAGACACCCGCAGCCACGACCGCCGCGAGCAGACTGGCCGCGGCCCCCTCCCATGTCTTGTTGGGACTGACCAGCGGGGCCATTTTGTGACGGCCAAGGTTCTTTCCACAGTAGAAGGCGGCTGAATCGCCCAACCACACAATGGCGAAGAGCAGCACCAAGACCCACGGATCGAACCGCTGCAGATGGTAGAGGCTGGCGATGGGAAGAGCAAGATAGGGCAATCCATAGGCCAGCGCACCCAGGGAGGCCAACCCACTCTCCACCGGCACGCGGAACAGCAGCACCAGCCCTCCCAGGCCCACCGATAGGACCAGGAAGACCAGCCCCAAGAGACCCATGGGAGGCTCGAAGGCCGCTTTCATCCAAAGCTGCGGTGCTAGTGCGAGGGCACCCATCGGAACCAGAATCAAGAGGATTCGATGAGGGCCGCCGGTGGCGAGGCGCTCCGCCAGGCGCACGTACTCCAGAACACCGATCTCCACCACCACCAGAACGCTCAGGAAGAACCACCCACCAGGGAGGTAGAAAGTGGCAGCGAGCACCAACGGCGCGCCCACTGCAGCGGTAGCGATTCGCTTCATCGCGGCGGCCGATCTTGGTCGATCTTCTGGAGGAGGTGCTCCGTCATCAGGTCCTGCCCTGCTTTTTCAAGGTTTCCGCCACGGGCGAGAGGCGGCTAATCTAGCACAACAGCCCTGTCCGAACCGGGCTCCTGAAGGATCCACGAGTCGGGGTAGTCGACCCGTTCGAGAACCAGCCCGCAAGCGGGTGCGGTGGCTCCCGCCTCCGACCGCGGCCGCCCCCCCAGCAGGGCCTCGAAATCGGCCGGAGAAATCCGGTTCCGGCCCACATCGAGCAAGGTGCCGACGAGCGAGCGCACCATGCCCCGGAGGAATCCATCTCCCACGATTCGAAACTCCAGCCTGTCGAGCGATTCACTCCACTCGGCCGACAGAACCCGACGAAACGGCTGCCCGTGACCCCCACCGGCAAGGGCGAACGCGGTGAAGTCGTGGCGACCAACCAGCGACCTGGTCGCTCGTTCGATAGCAGCCAGGTCTAGTTCCGGGGTGATCTGGATCGCAAATAGAGCGTCCAGGGGCGACATCGTGGAGGTGCGAATCAAGCGATACCGATACTCCTTCGACGCTGCGCATTTGCGCGCATGAAACCCCGGGGGCATCCGACTGGCTGCCATCACTCGTATGTCCTCGGGCAGGCGTTGATTGGTGCCATGTTGCAAGCCCCGCAAAGGAAAGTCCCTCTCGAGGTCCAGATGAGCGACCTGGCCACGGGCATGAACCCCCGCGTCGGTGCGACTTGCACCCTGGATCACCACCTCTCTGACCAACAGGTCAGAAAGAGCCTCCTCCACGACTTGCTGAACGGCGACGGCATTCGGCTGACGCTGCCACCCAGCGTAGCGATCACCCCGGTAGGAGAGCGTCAGCGCGTAGACCATCGCCTTCTCGCCAACATAAGAGCGGCAAACGGAAGCCAGATGAGTGCGTGTATCCACGGGTACAGGGGGACATCCAGGAACCGGGGCAGATAGGACAGAAAAAGCAGGGCCGACAAGGCCAACCAGGCCACATGTCGGTTCAGCGCGGCCCAGGGCAGCACCCATAGGGCATACCAGGGATAGACGGTGGCGGAGAACACGATGACACTGCCAAAGACTCGGCGCATAGACCTGGCCGTATCGTCTGTCCTCCAGGCCCAGATCAGGGTGGGCAGCAGGCCGATCGACAGCAGTAGTTTTGCCCAGAACTGGGGGTAGTTGAAGGGATAGAAATGATTCCAGAAGTCATGGTTGCCGGTCTGATCTTTGAGCCGATCGAGACCCTTTTCGACCCCGTCTCGCAGATCGATCCTGTCGAGAGCTCGCCACAAGGGCTCGAATACAGGTCCATTGAACTCCCAGGATACGCCGTACTCCACCAGACCGGGAGGTATACCACCCGAGGTCATAACGACTGGCAGCAGACCCGCCAACGTGACAGCCAGGGCACCGGCGAGAAAGACCCTGGACCGACCAGACTGTCTCGCCCATACAGGCAGGGCAAGCAGCGGCACCAGCTTGGCAAGCACCGCACCGGCCGCGGCCAGGGTGCCAGTCACGATCCTCCTTGTCGGCAGAGCCAGCAGAAACGTCGTCAGAATCACGAGAGCAACGCCCAGCGCGTCCACATGCCCCATCCCGGCGATCTCCACGGTTACCAGTGGGTTCCACGCGTACCAGAGTACGCGCTCGGGAGGGTAGCGCCAACGTCTCGCCAGCATCAGCAACAGGGAGCAACTGCCAAGGTCCAGCAGCACCAGAGCCGTCTTCAGCGTCAAGATCGAGGCTGGCAGAGCCGCCGAAAAGGCGAAAAGAATTTCCGCCAATGGGGGATAGACTGTGGCAACGTCGCGATGGGGAAGTCCCTCCCAGAGCTCGTTGCGGAGGGGCGTCAACTCGGGATCGTCGGGGGGCAACACATAGGGATTGAGTCCGGCGTCGAGGACCTGGCCGTCCCAGACATACCGATTGACGTCATCGGACAGCGATGGCGGCAACGGCAGCAGCAATACACGCAGGAGGGCAGCCACCACCAGGATGAACAGGACGGGTGTTGGGCTTCCTCCGAGCCAGCGCTCGGCGAGCCAGACACCCACAAAGCCAACGGCGACCAGCAGCAAGGTTGCCACCAGATGTTCGGACAGATGGAATATGAACAACAGGCCGAGATGGGCCGATATCGGCAGAATGGCTGCCTTCCCGAGGCGCTGAATCGATGGATCTAGTTGGTGCACAAGCCGTCCTGGCGACCTACTACGTGGTTCTGGGAATACTCTTTGTCTACGGCATCCACCGGCTGCTGCTGGTCGGACTCTACTACCGAAGCCGGCACCGACTGACTCGATTGGTTCCCGAGCCCGAGGAGTGGCCCCTGGTTACCGTACAGCTGCCGCTCTTCAACGAGATGTACGTGGCCAACCGCCTGATCGACGCAGTTTGCAGGTTCGACTATCCGCCGGATCGCCTGGAGATCCAGGTACTGGATGACTCCACCGACGAGACCCGGCAGTTGGTCGCCCACCGGGTCGCCCACCACCGCCAGCGGGGAATCCGGATCCATCACCTTCATCGGGCGGACCGGCGCGGCTTCAAGGCGGGTGCGCTGGAGGCAGGCTTTGAAAGGGCTCAGGGTGACCTGCTCGCCGTGTTCGATGCCGACTTCGTACCCGAGCCCGATTTTCTCAAGCGGACCGTGCCGAGCTTTGCAGATCCCCAGATAGGGATGGTGCAAGCCCGGTGGGAGCACATCAATCGACGATACTCGCTGTTGACCCGCATCCAGGCCATCTTCCTCGACGGGCACTTCGTCATCGAGCATGCCGCCCGGAACGACAGCGGTCGGTTCTTCAACTTCAACGGCACGGCTGGGATCTGGCGCCGCCAGGCCATCCTCGATGCCGGCGGCTGGCAACACGACACGTTGACCGAAGATCTCGATCTCTCCTACAGGGCCCAACTGGCCGGATGGCGATTCCTCTTCAAGACCCGAGTCACGGCCCCTGCCGAGCTGCCGGTAGATGTGAACGCCTTCAAGCTTCAGCAGTTTCGGTGGGCCAAGGGGTCGGTGCAAACGGCCAGAAAGCTCCTTTCCACCATCCTCCACGCACCGATCCCATTCAGGGTCAAGCTGGAAGCAGCGGTTCATCTGACCAACAACACAGCCTATCTGTTGATGCTGGTGCTCTCCCTACTGGTCTTTCCTGCGATGTTTCTCCGCCGGGGTACCGACCCATGGATCCTCCTGTATCTGGATCTGCCGCTCTTCATCGGGGCCACCGGCTCGGTCGTGCTTTTCTATGTCCTGAGTCAGAAGGCGGTGAACCCCGACTGGCGACGGGAGATTCGCCTGATCCCTTCACTGATGGGTCTGGGAATCGGTCTTTCCGTCAACAACTCGCGAGCCGTTCTTTCGGGTCTGTTCCGCCAAGGCGGGGAGTTCGAACGCACCCCGAAGTACCGAATCGAGGCCACTGACGACAACTGGCGGGACAAGCACTACCGGGTCGCCGGCAATCTGTCGGTGGAGATCGAAAGGGCCCTGGCCGTCTACTCGGTGGGCTGTTTTGTCCTCGCTTGGCAGTTGGAGATGTGGCTGTCCCTACCCTTCCTCTACCTTTTTGTTCACGGGTATGTCTACATGGCTCTGCTCTCGGTCGCACCCGACCGCATTCTGCAACTGGGCAGCCGTAGGGGCCACCGGGCCGCAGATCATCGAACCGCCGAGTCCTGAGCGCAATCGTCGTATGATGGTGTTCGGAGCTCGAGCCATGGCCTTGCCCAACGAAAGACCCGTCGCCCAACAGGTTGCCTTGCGACCAGCCCGTCCGGCAGACGCCATCTATCTGAACAGCTGGCGAGACGAGCCCAGTGTGCGGCAGTTCCAACCTCTCAGCACCGCCTCGCTCACCCAGCTCCGGGCCGAGCTCGGACAACAGCAGATGGCCAATCTCCACCGGGCCCAAGGCGACAAGTTCCAGTGGATCATTCGCTTCGAAGATCAGCCGGCAGGTTGGATAACCCTGGTGATTACCAACTGGGAGCACGGTTTGGCCGAAATCGGCTATGCCCTCTCGACACCGTACCAGCGCCGCGGGCTCATGCCACAAGCCCTCACCCTGCTGCTCGCCGAGCTGTTTCTCCACAGCAAGCTCGATCGAATCGAGGCCCGCTGCGCCGTCCAGAACATCGCCTCGCAGCGGGTACTGGAGAAGCTAGGGTTTCACCTCGAGGGCCGCTTGCGCGACTACTTCGTGCTCCGTGGCAATCGCGTCGACAACTACCTCTACGCCATGCTCCGCCGCGACTTCCTGCCCACCCTGAACGACTCCTCCCTGTAGCGGCTGGCCTCCGCGCCCGCCGTTGGGGTGTTGGATGCAATGAATGTTCGGCGGCGATGGGACCGTTCCAGGGGGTCCTCCTCGGTCGTCTTCAGCTTGTAGGGGCCGGCCTCCGCGCCGGCCCGTCGACGTCTGGGCACCGAGCAGTAGTGCACGAAGGACGACGGGCGGGCACAGAGGCCCGCCCCTACGGTCGTGAGCCCCCTCTGCGGGGCACCCAAACGGTCTAGGTTCCCCCCGCCTTCCGGTAGCGGATACTTGACAACGAGGCACAGGACGACCCAAGCGTCTGGGGTGACCTGCCAGGCGGCCTCTGACCTAGCACAGTGCATGTTCGATCGGAGGGCAGAGTCCGTCCGGTGCGACGGTTAGCGGAGGCGAGGGCCCTACCGTCATAGTCCTCTTGGCCCGAGACGTTCGCCAGGTAGGTCATCCCAGACGCTTCGCTCAACCCCAACCGAGGTGTTCTTCCTCCGGAACGGCCGGCGCAGAGGCACGGCCGCCACAGCGGTCAGATGAATTCGAGGTTGGCGTATTTGGCGACCAGTTTGCGTTTGCCGGCCCGGTCGAAGAAGACGGTGATCTTGGCGATGTCGCCCTCGCCGTCGTGGGCCATCACCACTCCTTCGCCCAGGGTGGGGTGCCGAACACGCCGTCCGCGACGCACATCGCCACCGCTGTCGACATCGATGTCCACCGCTGTCGGCGCCCGACGGCCGAAGAACGAGTAAGCCCCTGCCGTCCGCTGGTCATAGAAAAGCTCGGGACTCTCACTGACCTCGAGCTTCTCTGCAGGGAGGTTCAGGAGAAACGGCGACTCCTTCTGATTCTGATAGCGACCGGCGATTCTCCGGCGGCGGCAACAGGTCAACAACAGCTTCTCCTGGGCCCTGGTCATACCTACGTAGAGCAGGCGCCTCTCTTCCTCGATCTCGTCCTGTGTGCGGCCGCTGTTGTAGTGCGGCAGGATCCCCTCCTCGAGCCCGGCCACAAACACGGTGCGAAATTCCAGACCCTTGGCGCTGTGCAGGGTCATGAGTGAGATCCCCCGCTCCTGTCGCCACTCGTCGATATCGGCAACCAGGGAGACATGGTCTAGAAATCCCGTCAGCAGGTCCTCTTCGCTGGACCATTCGATCTCTTCGGTGAACTCCTGGGCGGCGGTCAGGAATTCGCGGATGTTCTCCCGTTTCGCCTGCATCTCCGCCTCGACATCTGCATAGAGCTCCAGATACCGGGTCCTTTCGAGAAGGTGATCGAGGAGAACCGGCAATGGAGCACTCTCGGTCTCCTCGCGCAAACCCTGGATCAGGGTCCGAAACCGCTCCAGCGCCTTGGCTGCCCGGGGTGGAAAGCTAGCCAGCTCGGAGTGAACCAGGGCGTCCCACAACGAACGACCCATCTCTTCAGCCTTCTTATTCAACAGCTCCTGGGTCGCCTTGCCGATCCCGCGCGGTGGTTGATTGAGAATTCTGAGCAGCGAGAAATTGTCCTGGGGGTTGCGCAATACCCGCAGGTAGGCGACGAGGTCCTTGATCTCGGCTCGCTCGTAGAAACGCACACCACCCACCAGTACATAGGGGATCTGTCTCCGATTCAGCTCTTCTTCGAAGGCCCGGGTCTGGGCGTTGGTTCGCACCAGCACCGCCATCTCGCTCAGCGGGCAATCGGCGCGGAGGCCATCGAGGGTATTGAGGACCCACTTTGCCTCGTCCTGCTCGTCGCGGGCCTTGTACAGCTCCACCGCTGCCCCGTCTCCGGAGTCGGTCCACAACCTCTTGCCCCGTCGCCGCTCGTTGTGCTCTACCAGGTCACTGGAGAGGGTCAAGATGTTCTGCGTCGAGCGGTAGTTGCGCTCCAGTGCTCGCACCGTGGCTTTGGGAAAGCTGCTCTCGAATTCGAGTACATTGCCCAGATCCGCTCCCCGCCAACGGTAGATTCCCTGGTCTTCGTCGCCGACGGCCGTCAGATTGCCGTCGTCGCCGACGAGCTCCCGCACCATATGCATCTGGGCATGATTCGTATCTTGAAACTCATCCACCAGCAGATAGTCGATCCGCTGGCGCAGTCGCTGATGAATATCGGGCTCGTTGGTAAGCAACTTGACCGCCAACCGCAGCATGTCGTCGAAGTCGACGCCGGACGAATCGCGCAGCATGTTCTGGTAGCGACCGTAGACCTTCGCCACCTGTCGCTCGAAGAAGTTCTCGGCCGATGCTGCGTAGGCCTGGGGGTCCAGAAGTCGGTTCTTGGCGCCGCTGATGGTGCCCAGTACCTTCCGGGGTGAAAAGGCCGTCTCCGAGAGATTCTCGGCAGCCAGTGCCTTCTTGACCAGGGAGATCTGATCGCCGCTGTCGAAGATAGCGAACTCGGGTTGCAGACCGACCCTGGCGCCATACCTGCGCAAGAGTCGCAGAGCAAATCGGTGAAAGGTACCGACAAAGGTCGGCAGGGGGTAGAGCTGCACCAGCCGCTCGACCCGGTCCCGCATCTCACCAGCCGCCTTGTTGGTAAACGTCACCGCGACGATAGAAGCCGGGTCGACATCCTGTTCATGGATCAGCCAGGCGATCCGGTAGGTGATGACCCTTGTCTTGCCCGAGCCGGCGCCGGCCAGCACCAGCTGCGGCCCCTCGCCGTGGGTCGCGGCGGCCAGCTGCTCGGGATTCAGCTCGCTCTCTAGATCGAGGCGGACAGAGGTGGGCATCGGTTTCAGTTGTGCCTATTCGACCGTGACGCTCTTGGCGAGGTTACGAGGCTGATCCACATCTGCTCCACGCCGGACGGCGACAAAGTAGGCCAGCAGCTGCAAGGGGATGACGTTCACCAGGGGCTGCAGAAGATCGTCGATCATCGGTACCTGGATGATCTCGTCGGCCACCGTTTCCAGATCTGTGGCCGGCCTATCGGTAACGGCGATAACGATCCCGTCCCGAGCCTTGACCTCCTGCATGTTGCTGCAGACCTTTTCGAAAACCCGGTCGCCAGTGGCGATGGCCACCACCGGGAAGTCTTCGTCGATCAGGGCAATGGGGCCGTGTTTCATCTCACCCGCAGGATAGCCCTCGGCGTGGCTGTAGGAGATCTCCTTGAGCTTCAGCGCCCCTTCCAGGGCTATTGGGTAGTTGATTCCCCGGCCCAGGTAGAGAAAGTCCTCGTGGCGAAAGTAGCGTCGGGCGAGCTCCGCGATGGCCTTCTCCTGGTGCAGGATCCGATCCGCAGCCAGGGGCACACGGGCCAATCCCGAGAGCAGCTCCCGTTCGATGCCCGCGCCCCGTTGCTGCCGCAGATACAGGGCGAACAGATACAGGGCCACCAACTGGGTGGTAAACGCCTTGGTCGAGGCGACACCGATCTCGGGCCCGGCATGTGTGTAGATCGTGCCCCCGCTCAGCCGCGTTGCCTGCGAGCCCGGCACATTACAGATCGAGAACAGGCGGGCGCCCTTCTCTTGCGCCGCTTCCATGGCGGAGAGGGTATCGGCCGTCTCACCCGACTGCGAAATGCCCAGGGCCAGCACCCCGTCATCCACAACAGGATTGCGATAGCGATACTCAGAGCCGTAGTCCACCTCTACTGGAATCCTCACCAGTTCCTCGATGAGGAACTTTCCAACCAGCCCGGCATGCCAGGAAGTACCGCAGGCCAGCAGATGCACGCGCTCGACCTTGGCAGCCTCTTCGGGCTCGAGAACCAGGGTGCCGAAGTCGATCCGCATCTTCTCGAAATCGACCCGGCCGGCGAAAGTGTCCTGGATGGCCTGGGGTTGCTCATGAATCTCCTTGAGCATGAAGTGCTTGTAGCCACCCTTTTCGACCTGGATTGGATCCCAGTCGAGACGCACAACTGGCCGCTCCACCGGCTCGCCCGACCGATCCCAGATCTCGAGGCCTTGGGCACTGATCCGACCCAGATCACCGTTCTCCAGGAAGATCACCTTCTTGGTGTAACGCAGGACGGCTGCTGGGTCCGAAGCCAGGAAGTACTCCCCTTCGCCGACGCCGAACACCAACGGTGGGCCCTGCCGCGCCGCCACGATCTCCGGTTCGGTCGAGCTGGTCGAGACCACCGCGATGGCAAAAAGACCTTCGAGCTCGCCCATGGCGGCGCGGATGGCGGCGCGGAGATCGCCGTCGAGATGAGAGCTGATCAGGTTGGCGACGACTTCGGTGTCGGTGTCTGAGGAGAACTCCCAACCCTTGGTCTTCAACTGCTGTTTGAGCGGCAAGAAATTCTCGATGATGCCGTTGTGAATCAGCGCCAGCTTTCGTTTCGAATCTACAATCGGGTGAGCATTGCGTTCCGACGGTGCACCGTGGGTGGCCCAGCGCGTGTGACCCAACCCATAGGAGCCGCTCAGGGGCTCCCTGTCGAGTCGCTGCACCAGGTTCTCCAGCTTGCCTTCAGCTTTGGTCGCGGCCAGCTCACCGTCCCTGACCACCACCACGCCCGCCGAGTCATAGCCACGATAGGCCAGGCTCTGCAAGCCCTGGAGCAACAGGGGGACGACCTCACGCTCTCCGATATATCCGACAATGCCGCACATTTCAGACCCTACCTTTTCTGGCGCCGCCGAAATCGTTTGGCCCAACCGGCAAGGTTCCGCTGCGTCGAGCGCTCGACGGCCAACGAGCCGGCGGGCACATCTTTCGAGACCACCGAGCCGGCTGCCGTCATGGCCTCATCACCCACCTCGACCGGGGCTACCAACATGGTATCGCTACCGATAAAGACGTTACGGCCGATCCGGGTTGCATGCTTCTTCTGCCCATCGTAGTTGCAGGTCACGACACCGGCGCCGATGTTGGAACCCTCACCCACGGTGGTGTCACCGAGGTAGGCCAGATGATTCGCCTTGACCCCTTCGCCGAGCTCCGAGTTCTTGATCTCGACGAAATTCCCCACCTTGGCGCCTTTGCCAATGATGGCACCAGGGCGAACTCGCGCGAAGGGTCCGATTTGACAATCGGCCGCGATCTCCGCACCGTCGAGAACTGAATAGGGGGCGATCTGGGCTCGATCCCCAACCGACGTGTCGCGAGCCCACACACCTTGATGCAGCTCACAGCCCTTGCCGATGGTTGTCGCCCCGAGGAGGGTGACGCCGGGATGAATGACGGTATCCTGCCCGACGCTGACGCTGGCCTCGATCGTCGTTCGCCCCGCGTCCACGACCGTCACCCCCGACTCCAATAATCGGTCAGTGTGCCGTCGCACCAGAGAGCGGTGCGCCTGCGCCAGATCCGCCCGGGTATTGACACCAAACGACTCGGACGGGTCCGCCAGCTCGACCAGCTCGATCGACCGACCTTGCTTCGCCGCCGCGTTGAGAGCATCGGTCAGATAGAGCTCGCCCTTGGCATTGTCCGGCTCCAGCGCCGACAGAAACTCGAAGATCTCAGGTGCCCGCAATGCATAAAGGCCCGCATTCACACGCCGGACCTCCAGTTCCTCTGCCGAGGCGTCAGCGGCCTCGACGATCGCCCGCAGGCTGCCATCGGTTGCCGTCAGAACTCGGCCCAATGACCCGGGCTCCTCGAGATCGGCCACCGCCATGGCCGCCCAGCTCGAACTGGCCGCCGCCAACAGTTGGTCAAGCGTCTCCTGACTGACCAGCGGCACATCACCCGACAGGACCAACAGGACACTCGGGCTGTCGATCTGCGGCTCCACTTGCGCCAGGGCGTGCCCGGTCCCTTTCTGCTCCGCTTGCACCACCCAGAGAAGATCTTCCTTTGCCATGGCAGAACGCACCGCGTCGGCTCCATGGCCGACGACAACCATGATGTCCTGGCAGCCGGCAGTGCCAGCTGCCTTCAATACCCACTCGAGCATCGGTCGACCGGCAACAGGATGGAGGACCTTGGGCAGCGATGAACGAAATCGGGTGCCATGCCCCGCTGCCAGCACAACTGCTCGTACCTGCCGATCGGGTTGGCCCGTCATTCCTCATCCTCGCCCGCCAGGTCGAGGATGGCCTGGCTCAGTTTTATCGGATCGTGACGTACCAGGGGACCCGCCGCCAACAGGTCTTGCTCGACCACTTCGACCCCCCGCTGCTCCAGCGCCTGCCGATCGACGGCCACTGGTGCGGCACCCTCTTCGCGATAAGCAGGCAGGCGACTGGCCGGGATTCGATCGGAGCTCACCACGACCACGTCGACGACTCCCTTGCCCGCAAAACGCTCGATCGCATCGAGGTGGGCCACCGCATCAAGGCCATCGGTCTCGCCGGGCTGGGTCATCAGGTTCAACGGCAAGACCACCTTGCCGCCGCTCTCGTGAACCGCCGAGGCGATCCCGGGGATGAGCAGATTGGTGATGATCGAGGTGTAGAGGGAGCCCGGTCCCAGTAGAACCAGATCCGCACCCTGAATCGCTTCGACCGCAGGAGGAAAGGCTGCCGGCTCGGCCGGTTCCAGACTCAAGTCCTGCAAGGGCTCACCGGACTCGCCGATGGCCGACTCCCCGTCGTAGGTGCGTCCCGACTGGCCCCGGGCCTTGAGACGCAGATCGGCAAGGGTCGCCGGCAAGATCCGGCCGCGAACGGAGAGGACCGCTTCTGCAGTGAGGATCGCCTCGTGGAAATCTCCGGTAATGCCACTGAGTGCCGCCAAGAAGAGATTGCCGAAGGAATGCCCGGAAAGCCCCTCGCCATTGCCAAATCGGTACTGAAACAGCCGTGCAAGGAGGTCTTCATCGTCGGCCAAGGCCACAATGCAGCTGCGGATGTCGCCTGGAGGCAGGACACCGAAGTCGCGGCGCAATCGACCCGACGAGCCACCATCGTCGGACACAGCCACCACGGCGGTCAGCGTGGCGATCTCCTGGCCCACGTGGTGCTTCAGACCTCGCAGCAGATTCCCCAGCCCGGTTCCACCACCGATAGTGGTTACAGCCAGGCCATCTTCTCGATCAGAAGAAGAGATGCTTGTATTCCTGGTCTTCGCGAAGTGCTTCGAAGTCGGCGTCGTGGAAGGCATGAATCCGGTTCTTCGGATTGAGCTCGATGGCAATCGAGAGAAAGGTCTCGGCTTTCTCTCGATCATCCGTCAGCGCATAGATGGAGGCCGCAAGGTAGGCAAAACGCTCGTCTTTGCTCTGGCGACCACCCCGGCTGCAAATCGCCAGGGCTTTTTCGAGGTTTCCGCGATTGTGCTCATAGACGGCTGTCAGGAAAGGATCGTCGTCTTTGGCTGCCCTACCCTTGCCGAGCTTCTCGTTGCAGGTGCGCAGATAGCGGCGAGCGCGGCCGACCAGATCGGTCTCTCCACTCTTCTCGACTACGCGATCGAAATCCTTGGCGGCCTCTCTCCACTTACCCTGATAAAGAGCCTTCAGACCTCGCTCGTAGGTGTCCAGCAGAGGGTCCCGCGGTCTGCGGACATATCCGTGGCCGTCCTTGCTTGCCAGTTGCAGAACCTTGAGCTTCTGGGCGACCTCATCGCCTTGCGTTCGAAAACGGTCGGCCATCTCAGCGAGAGTTCTGGCCTTGGCATACCGCTTGAGATACGTGATCTCCTGCCGCTTCCAACGCTTTGCCATCTAGACCTTAAGCTCCCTATTTCTTTCTCAATTCCACCAGGATCTGCTTGGCGACGTTCTTCAAGGTATCAAACACGCCCACACCCTGGGTGGCGATGCCGATAAAGGTTGGCTCGCGCTTGAAATTGAGCATGCGATACATCTCGTCCACCGGCATGACACTAGGGAGATCGCGTTTGTTGAACTGCAAGGCGTAGGGTATCGCCTGCAGGTCGAAACCGTGTTCCTCGAGATTCTCTTCCAGGTTGCGGATGGACTCGATGTTGGCTTCCATCCGGTCCACCTGGCTGTCGGCCACGAACACCACCCCATCCACGCCTTTGAGAATCAGCTTTCGGCTGGCGTCGTAGAACACCTGGCCAGGAACGGTGTACAAGTGAAAACGGGTCGTGAATCCCCGGATGGTCCCCAGATCGAGAGGCAGGAAATCGAAGAAAAGAGTCCGATCCGCCTCAGTGGCCAGGGAGATCATCTTTCCCCGTCGATCGGGAGCCGTTTTGTTGAAGATGTGCTGAAGATTGGTCGTCTTACCGCCCAGCCCGGGACCGTAATAGACAATCTTGCAGTTGATTTCCTTGGCGGCGTAGTTGATGAACGTCATGGCACAGGACCCGCCCTACCGCAGCTCGTCTCCGACTACCTACTGCCTACTCACTGAAAAGCGAGTCGATGTCTTCGTCCGTAATCTCGGCGAACGGACTGGTCTGTACCTGACCACCGGGCCCCCTGCCCTCTTTTCGAGTCATGTCCTCGAAAATCTCGTCCATCTCGGCACTCGCCCTCTTGACTCGCAACCGTACGAGACCCAGCGACGACCGTTCGTCGAAGATCACCAGCAGAATGGCCCGTCGCGCCACAATCGAGATATGGATATGGTCTCGCTGTCCCTCGTGAAAAAGGACGGAGAACTCCCGTTCGCCAATCAACTTGGCAAGACCGTCCGTCGCCGCCACGTTGCCGGCCGTCAACGATGCCAGAGACGTCGTGTCGAACTCATCGACATCCCCAGCAGCGGCGATCTGCTGACCGTTCCTGTCGATCAGAAAGACCGCCTTGGCGTTCGAGTCGTAGCGCAGACGACGCAGGGCCTGTTCGAGGCGCTCGTACTCTTCCTCGTAGACCTCCATGTAAGCTGTCGGCATCAGTATCCTCTCCGGGGCAGCGCGAAAGTATCACACGGCCCTGATCCAGCTATCAAAGAATTGATTCTAAGCCATTTCCTATCAAGGTAGAAAGTCACTGGCGGCCAAAGCCCGCCACGTAATAGCTGCCTGACCGGTCATCCCGCTCCAGGTGGATGACTTCATGGCGCTCTGCGTCTTCCAGAAGCTCGGTGAAAGTCGAGTAACCATGGCTGCCCTCGTTGAAATCGGGTAGGCGGCGGCGCATCTCCTGTTTCAGCTGTGAGCCCCAGATCACGCCCTTGCCCTCCTGCTCCAGGCTCCTGATTGTTTCGACCAGCTGCGTAAAGATCGGTGCCTTGCTCTCCTCCATCCCCTCCATTTCTGGCACCGCCCAGGTCTCCTGCGCCAGGTCGTCGTAGAAGAGGTACTCGTCACAACCCTCCTCCAAAGCGGCCGAGACCGAGCCCTTGACGCCCATGCCGATGACCCTTTTCTTGGCCTCCTGCAGCTTGGCGACCAACGGCGAGAAGTCTCCTTCACCGGAGAGGATGACAAAGGTGTCGATCGACCCCTTGGCGTAGCAGAGCTCCATGGCATCCACCGCCAGCTTGATGTCGGCGCTGTTTCTGCCCGAGTGAAACTTCGGTGGAATGTCGATCAGCTCGAAACCGGCCTCACGGAAGCCGCCCTTGAATTCACTGTGGCGCTGCCAGTCGCCATAGGCTCTCATGGCGACCAGCTTGCCGATCTCCCCCAGACGATCGAGGATCAATCTGAGATCGAAGCCCTTGACGTCGGACGAGCGCAACGCCAGCGCCACGTTCTCGATGTCGCACAGCAGGGCCATGCGATCATGGGACACCTTCTTGGTGTCCCCTCCCTTGCTCCCGCTGCTACGACGACGACTCTTGCCACGGTGGCTCCCGGAACGACGCTGTTCCGTGCCACTCTTCTCTTCAGTCTTCGCCTGCTGCTGTCTGGGAGCTTTCTCCGCCGCCTGCTTGGGCTTCTTCTCTTTGGCCGAGCTTTCCTCAGCTTTCGCCGAACCTTCCTCGGCCGGGGGGCGCAGCCACCACGGATTCACGCGCGAGTCCCTCCTTCTGCTGCCCGAAATCCTAGCATTCTTGATCGGTCTCGATCTCGTCCCAGCCGGGGTAGCCCACCAGATCCTCCTCGTGGAGCATCCGGATCAACTGGCCGGCCCGCTCTTCGGCCGGCTCCACCTGGTCACCAAAGTCCGAGCGCAGCGCTGCTGCCAAATCCCCTACAGTCTTGGTACCATCCAGCAGTCGCCAGACCATACTGCCCCGCTCGTCCAAACGGATTCGCCGTACCGCCAGCCAGTACCGCAACTTCTCGCCGATCCGTCCGAGACCTGTGGGCTTGATGCGCTCGATAACCACCCGGCCTTCGACCTCGGTCCAGGAAGCGCTACGAACCGGAGTCAGCTCCAGCAGATTGACCTCCTTCAGCGCTTTGACACGTTGGCGCCGGGTCATGGCAGTCGGCTCACGAGAAAGCCGCCTCCTCTCCTGAGGAGGCGGCTCTGGTTGGAGTTCCAGGTACGATCATTCCGTCTTCTGGGCCGGCGTGCCGTTCCCGCGCATGCGGTTGATGGGTAGCCAGACCAGAAGGTAGGTCAGCACCGGATAGATGATCAGGCTCAACCAGAACTTCGGGCTGATGGCGCCGGCGATTTTCTCGTGGATCGCCATCACAGGCGGGTAGAAATCGCCGCCGAGAACCAGGAACGCCAACGCCACTGCCATCAAGGCTTCACCAGCAATGAATCCAGACGACATCAGGATGCCGGAGTTCTCGGCTCTGGTCTTCTCCTCCTCTGTGGCTCCCTCCTTCTCCAACTTCCGCTCGAGCATCATTTTGATCAACCCACCGACGAAGATGGCCGCAGTGGAGAAGAACGGCAGGTACATGCCCACCGCAATCAACATCGGCGAAGGAGATCCGATGAGGATCAGACCCACAGCCAGAAACATGCCGACGATCACCAGAGGCCAGGCCATCTCCCCGCCGACGATGCCGTTGGCCATCAATGCCATGAGCCCTGCCTGTGGAGCAGGCAGCTCGACGGAGCCGATCTCATAAACCTTGTCAAGGGCCATCAAGGGGAAGGCGAGAACCGCAGCCGCGACGATCACACCGATGATCTCGCCGACCTCCATTCGCCAAGGAGTGCCCCCGAGGATGTGTCCCACTTTCAGGTCCTGCATCATGTCACCGGCGATTCCCGCTGCGCAACAAACGACCCCTGCCACCCCCAGCACTGCCGCGACACCGTGCACACCGGTCAGACCCATGGCAACCATGAGGACCGCCGAGATCAGCAGGGCGCTCAAGGTCAGGCCCGAGATGGGGTTGTTGGAGCTACCGATCAAGGCCACCAGGTATCCGGCCACGGCGGCAAAGAGAAATCCCAGAATGACCATGACCACGGTCAGAACGACCGCACCGGCTAGGTTCTGAGCGAAGTAGTAGTAGAGGAAGAAGGTGGCCACGGCCATGACGGCGATCGCTGCAAAGACCTTTTTGAAATCCAGATCGACCTCGGTACGTTCGGCGACCTCTCCTTGCTTGGAGCTACCGATATCCATGATGGCTTTCTTGATGCCGGCCACCAGGGAGCTGCGCAGGTTGTAGAGCGTGTAGAAGGCCGCCACGATCATGGTGCCTACCGCCAAGGGACGCACCTGGCGAGACCAGATCTCCGTGGCAAGCGCCATCATGGAAGCGTCGTCGCCCCTGCCTTCTGCCAAACCCGGTGCCAGGAACACGGCCAGCGGCACCAGCAGCAGCCAACCCATGACGGCTCCCGCGAAGAGCACTGCCGAGACTCTCATGCCCACGATGTACCCGACACCGATAAGTGCCGGTGAGGCGGACGGTGTCTCCAGCAGCAATCCTCCACCGTACTCGATCTTCTCGCCGAGGATCTCGATACTGGATTTGCCAAAGGTGTAGAACCTCTGGACGTTCGCCTGGACGAACTGAATGCCGTTGGAGTTTTTGAACAACTCCCAGAGGGCGGCCATGCCCATGGCACCAAAGACCAGTCCGGCGCCGGTCTGTCCCCCTTGACCGGCCTTGACAATTTCCGCCGCGGCGACGCTTTCGGGAAAGGGTAGGTCGGCTTCGACGACCAGCGTACGCCGCAGCACGATGACGAACAGGACTCCCAGGATGCCGCCGATCATCATGATCGCGGTCGTCTCCCAGTAGCGCAGAGACTCCCAGGCGCCACTGATGACGAAGGCCGGGATGGTAAAGATGGCACCAGCTACCAGCGCCTCCCCCACCGAGGCGGTAGTTCGGGCTACATTCTCTTCCAGAATCGTGCCCCCGAGACCACGCAGGGCTGCCATTGCGACCACGGCGGCGGGAAAGGTGGCGGCTACCGTCAAGCCCGCCTTCATTCCCAGATACGCATTTGCCGCGCCCAGACCGACCGCCATGATGACGCCCAGGAGCACGGCTTTGACCGTCAGCTCCGCCATCTCTTGCGAAGCGGGAACGAACGGTTGATCCGTTTTGTCTGCCATCGAAAATCTCCGTAAATTATTGCAATCTCGGCGCATTGTAGGTCACGCCTCGAAACCAGGTCAAACAAATAGCCTCGGATCGACCCGGACGCGCGAGACCTCGATAGAATCAGCTTTCAATCGTGAGGGAGGAGATCCATGACTTTTGTTCAAGATTTGGAACCCACGGCATTGTGGCGCCATTTCGACGACATACTCACCATCCCCCGGGGCTCAGGGAACGAGGGCAAGATCCGGCAGCTCATCATCGACCTCGCCGAAGCCCAGGGTCTCGAGTATCAGGTCGATGCCACCGGTAATGTCGTGATCGGCAAACCAAGCAGCAAAGGCAAGGAAGGATGTCCGATCACCGTTCTCCAGAGTCACATGGACATGGTGCAAGAGAAGAACTCAGATGTAGAGCACGACTTCGAGGCCGACCCGATCCAGCCACAACAGGACGGTGAGTACGTCAAGGCAACCGGCACCACGCTGGGCTCGGACAATGGCATCGGTGTCGCCGCCATGTTGGCCGTCATGCACTCCACCGATCTCGTCCATGGCCCCCTGGAGCTTCTGTTTACCGTCGATGAGGAGACCGGCCTCACCGGCGCCAAACAACTGGACTCTCGTATGCTCGAGGGACGCCAGTTGATCAACCTCGATTCCGAAGAAGAGGAGACCCTCTGCGTGGGATGTGCCGGGGGTGCCGACAGCACTTTGACCCTACCCCTATCCTCAAGAGATGCTCCGACCGAGGGATCGGCCTTGCGGATCCGACTGGCTGGATTGCAGGGTGGCCATTCGGGTATCGACATCCACCTCCAGCGTGGCAACGCAACCCAACTCCTGGCTCGGGCTCTCTATTCGGTGTCACTCGCGACCCCATTCGACCTGGCTCGGCTGGCAGGGGGCAATGCCCACAACGCCATTCCTCGAGAGACCTTGGCGGAAGTCGTCGTCGCCAACGACCAAAGGGGAGCCTTCATCGGCGCGCTGGAGAGCGAGCTCGGCGGCATCAAGGGTGAGTTCGCCTCGGTGGAGCCTGAGATGGAGTGGGAGATTACAGATGTCGAGACACCCGCCCAGGTATGGGACCAGGACACCGGTCAACGGGTTCTGCTGCTGCTCACTGCCCTACCCCACGGTGTAACGATGATGAGCAACGACATCCCTGGTCTGGTCGAAACCAGCACCAATCTGGCTACGGTCGTGCAGAACAACGGCGCCCTGGAAATCGGTCTGTCGAGCCGCAGCTCGGTCGTGTCAGCCCTCACCGCCCTGCGCCAGAAGATCCGAGCCGTAGCCGCGCTGGGCGGTGCTTCCGTAGAAGAGGAACCCGGGTACCCTGGTTGGAAGCCCGATCTCGACTCCGACCTCCTCCGGGTCGTCAAATCGGTACATCAACGGGAGCTCGGCACCGACCCCAAGATCGAGGCCGTACACGCCGGCCTGGAGTGCGGACTCATCGGCGAGATGATTCCCGGCATGAGCATGATCTCGATCGGGCCCAACATCGAGTTCCCCCATTCCCCCAACGAGCGAGTGAACGTCCGCTCTGTCGGGAAATTCTTCAAGCTCCTGATGGCCACACTGGAGGAGCTGGCAGCAGCCTGCTAGATGCCTCACCGACTGGCCTTGCTGGTCTCCGGCGCCTCGGGGATGGCGCTGCCCCGCCACCTCCTGGCGGCGATGGTGCGAGATCCAGATGTGGAGGAAGTCCACCTGGTGGTTTCCAAGGGAGCCGTTCAAGTTCTCAAACACGAGATGGAGACAGAGGGTGGCGCTGCCCAGGCCCTGATAGACGCAGCTGCCCTCGAAGAGGAATCGAAGCAGAAGGTCCTCACCCATCGCGACACCGAGCTGGATGCACCCATCTCTTCAGGCTCTTTTACCCTGACCGGCACCGCTATCGTCCCCTGCAGCGCCGGTACGGCGGGCGCACTGGCGACAGGTGCCGCTGGCACGCTGATTCACCGGAGCGGCGCCGTGGCGCTCAAGGAACGCTGGCCCTTGGTTTTGGGGTTCAGGGAAACACCCCTGACGGTGATTCACCTGGAGAACCTGCGCCGGCTGGCCTACCTGGGGGCAACCATCCTGCCACCCGTACCAGCCTTCTATGTCGGCGGCGAGGATTTCAATCGGTTCCTCGACCACTATGTACTGCGGGTCCTGGATGCTCTCGGCATCCACGAACCGGGTGAGCCCGGGTTGCGCTGGCAGGGCTAGCCCGCATGATTCATGCGGGCTCGAGCCGCTCGATCTCGACCCGGGCGTCGTTGAAGCAGGCGGCACCGCCAACGATGTTCACATGATCGGGGCAGAGGGCCACTGAAGTGCTCCCGTTACGGGAGGATCTCCGCCACGCGCCCTTCGGGATCGAGACCACCCCGGTGCGGACACGCTCGGTTACCCTCGCCGAACATTCCACTACTCCCTGGGCATTGAATACCCTCACCGGGTTACCCGTGGCGATGGACCGAGCAGCGGCGTCTTCCGGATGGATATCCACCAACAGCTGGTCGCAGTTGTACTCACCCATGGTGCTGGAGATCATCTCGCCGCTGGCCGGTGAGATCAGGGCCAGCGGGTAGTCATCATCCGGTTCGGCAAACACGAAAGGGCGGGGACCCAGAACTGCCGGGGTGAGATGGATCTTGCCGTCAGAAGTCCTGGGGTGGACAGACTCGAACTGGACCGGTCCTGCCCCGGGGAAGTCGTAGCCCTCGTTGCGACCTCGCAGAAGCTCCTCAGCGTCGGCAGTCTTGCCATGCAAGTCGACCGCAGCCACCGACCTTCTGAACAGCTGCCCCTCGCTCCACTCCAAACACGGATCGCTGAAGCCCATGGCTCGGGCCAGATCCGCAAAAACCCGCTGGTTGGTTCGGGCCTCTCCCATCGGTTCGATCACCGGCGACACACCGCCCATCACATAGCTTCCATAGCCCGCCCGCAGATCCCAGCCTTCCAGGAAGGTCACGGCCGGCAGCAAGATGTCGGCGTAGCGGGCAGTATCCGTCAGGATCTGGTCGAAGACCACCGTGAACAGATCGGTCCGCTCGAGCCCCCGTGTGACAGCTGCCTGGTTGGGGACGGTCGCCACGGGGTTGGCGTTGTAGACGAACAAGCCTTTGATCGGCTGCTCCTTCTCTTCGTTGAGCCACCGGCCCAACTGGGTCATGTTCAGGCTCCGCCGGGGTTTGCCATTGCCGGGGTCGAAGATCTGTTGACGATCGAACCTCTTGGCGCCACCGTTGCTCAGCACGTAGCCACCACCCCGCTTGCCGAACTTGCCCAGCAGCGCCGGCATGGCCAGGACCGCCGCTACCGCCTGACCGCCGTTGCGATTCCGTTCCAGCCCCCAGCAAC
>Ga0255052_10000965_pt1 | contig 22298 bp, 20 predicted proteins | sample JV7_2_21_MG_FD_188632 | JGI IMG/M metagenome (GOLD analysis project Ga0255052, IMG submission 188632) | Seawater microbial communities from Jervis Inlet, British Columbia, Canada - JV7_2_21 | ecosystem: Environmental > Aquatic > Marine > Inlet | place: Canada: British Columbia | collected... | reverse complement strand
CACTCTGTCCTGCGTCCCCATCGTCTAGAGGCCAAGGACTCCGCCCTTTCACGGCGGCAACAGGGGTTCGAATCCCCTTGGGGACGCCATATATTTCAATAGGTTACCGTCCTCTAACCTCTTGAAATACCAAACTTAGGTAATGGTTAGGTAATATCCCCTGCAAGAATACGCACCTCTCCTACCTGTATTTCAACGATTTAGAATTGGGTGTATAAGTAGCAAGCCCCAGGGGTGTTAGTGCACCCTTGAGGCTCTAACCATCAACAGCAACGAGGGCTGATGATGGCTGACAGCAATGCTATCAGAATGAAAAGGCGCGATTGTCTTAACGGGCAACCACGTTTTTTTGTACCTGTTTGCCTTAACCGGAGGGGTGACAGATGAGAAGCGGAATGAGTACGGAGATGACCTACGAGGAACTAATGTGCGCCCTATGTCCGTTATGGGATGCCGATGAATCTGTACGTCGCTTGAAAAAGAACTCGAAGGGCATCAAGGAAGCCGAAAACTTTCTCGGCAATTTGGAGGGGCAGATTCAACGCGCAACGACTATCCTCACACACTCGGTAGCAGATATTGAGGCAGAGAATCCTGATGTCTTTGGGGACGGAAGCGAGTGCGAGCCTGTTTGGCTGCCGACTTAGCTTCTTGGGCCGCTCTCGCAGCGGCCTTTTTCTTTAATGTCTGCTTCTCCTTGCGATTTCAAACGGTCAACGCAACACTTTGTCGGAAAACCATTGTCTCGCAAGAATGCTTTTGAATCAGAGGATTAGCTAAAGTTTCAATGGGACACCGAGCGCCTATTGAACGGTGATTATTCGACTTGGCTACAGTCTGTCTCCAGCAACACCCAGCAAAGAGCGGTGAAAAGAGGCGTGATTTCGGGACTTGAATAGGGAAACTGTCCTTAGAACACCTACTGCATTACTTTAGGGGCACCCTGCAACCCCGGGTCTAAATCTTAAAGGCCAGCACTTAGTGCACCCAAATCGACACCACAGGTCATGAAAATACAATGAATTTAAGTGAAGAGCCTGTTAGGCCCCTACATTTTCTGACAAAATTTAAACTGAGAAAATTACAGCTCGCAACACTGTATTTCGCCCAAGGAAAATAGCTTAAGTGAAAGCCAAGACAAAGATTCTGAACAAATTAACTGGCATTAATGTAATCGCCAAACCCCCGCTCCCTATCGTCATCGACACACTAGGCGGTGGCCTTGGAAACCGGATAAAATGTATGCTTGCTGGGCTTCGAGCTGACCCTGAAGCCAAATTTATTTGGAACCGAATAGTACATTTCGATTGCCAGCTTCATGATCTGTTTGCAGAAGACTTAGAGACAACCCAGAAGGCAGGCTTAAACTTTGCGGAGAAAAACTGGGCGTCGTGGCGCCTACAACTCTTCGAAGACGATCCCTTGCATCCCAACATGATTAGACCCTTAAGTCATTGTCACGTTACTGGAACCCCGGGCTATCGACCCTTGCGCCCCTACACAGCCTCAGGCCTCGATGGTATTTATGATCACATGCCAGAGGTCTATCGCTCTCAAATACTACGCCTTATGCCCAAGCTAAGACCCCAAGCCGATATCATTGAGCTCGCCGAGAACTTGGTCAGAGATTTTGATCAAAATACGGTCTCCGTGCACTACCGAACCTTTTATGACCATCCCGCCAGGGCACGTCATATGGGAGACCTTACCTATAAATTTTACAGGGCAATGGATGCCATGGATCACGCAAACTTCTTTGTATGTACAGACTCTGAAGAAACAACTCAAAAATTTATAAAGCGATATGGAAAGCAAATAGTCGGTGTAGGAAGCCCACCGAAAGCAAAAGGTGCAGCCAGAGCCAAGCAGGATTTTGCCAGCCTTCTTGCTCTGGGCAAAGCCGACACAATGATTGTTACCGATGGCAGCAGCTTCACGGAAGCTGGATGGTATTACGGTGGATGCAAAGCAAAGGTTATTCAAATTAAGGCTAGTGGCATTAGAATGTATTTCAGAAAATTATGGGGCTCCAAATACAATCCCATCTGACCAAACTCGCAAGCAAATGCTTTTGACATCTCGACCAGTGGGACCCGCAGCCCATATTTGTTGTTCGAGATGGTTGTCCTAGTATTATATGACGACCGCTTTCGGCTGCGATATCAACCGGTCGATGCAACACATTGAGCAAAGCGTTCTGCCAATCAAGCCAGTTGCCCGCTGAATGCCTATGGTCTACTCCGAGTGGCCGCTCCGGCACAATCCCATGGTCCCAGTGACCTATCGACAGGGATTAGACAGTGTGGCTGTATCCACTTTCCATATGCGGATACCGCTTCGCGTTCATGCGAACTCTGGTAATCGGAACTATCAGCGGCGACTCAGAATTATCTCGACGTCACCGAACTCGTAATCGTCGTATCTATTGTCGGGTGCCCAGTTACCCATCCCCGCCTCAAATCGAACCGTGTTGGCGCCAGGTTGCAGGAACCCCAATGGGAACGACAGCAGAGTCTGGCCGATTTCCGCTCGCCAGGGACCTCCGATGTTACTGCTATCCGGCATCTGCAGAACCTGCCCATTGATCACTAGCCGACCGAGTGTCGCGTCTATCGTATAGAAACTAATATGCGCCGACTTGGCAGTCAAAAGAACGCTCCCAGGAATAATAACTTCGGTTTCCCAGGATGTCCTGTTGTGGCGATCGCCGAACAACATGTAGCCATCGAGAACCGTAATTCTGTCCACCATCAATTCCGGTGGCCCGGTCTGCACTTCCAGTTCAGAAGCGGAGCGGCCCTCTGTGGCCCCCTCCTTCGTGAGGAAATACGCCCGGCTAATGTCGCTGGTCTTGATCAGTAGGCCGGCATCCGGCAGGCTGCCGTCGGCCCAACGCTTGACGACGTCTGTCACGTCCATATAGATCTGCGTACCTGGGTCCAAGGTCGGAATACCCCTCATCGCAACGGCGGTAGCCTCTGAAGGTGGCCTTAAATTCCAGGTCACGTTTGTCTCGTCCCACGAGGAGGTTATTGCGTGAATGCTGATGTCACCGTCATTGGTGATTGCGGTCACGTGCAACCTGAGTGTGGCACGACTGATGGGTTGACCGCTGATCGCGGCGGCGTCGAAGCGGACAAGGGTCTGCTGACCACCCGACCTGTTGACGCGCATACTGTTGTAGTCACCGTAGTTTTTGTCGGGCATGCTGGCCCTGATCCAGGCGTCATCCCACAAGGGCAGCGATGTCGTTTCTGCCCACGTTATGGCGTTGAACAGCACCAAGATGGGCGCAATAATTGCGGATCGGCAAGCGCTCATAATCGTCTCCTTGCTACTGAATTATCGGCAGCCCGGCGATCTTGGGGTCCTTCGTGGCGTCGCAGAAGGCGTCGCGGAGGAAGCGAGGACCCGTGGCTTTGCGTCTCCAGTTCTGGCTGGATTTGCTCTTGTCCGGAGTATTATTCCACGCGGACAATATCAGTCAATTCTGGGATGTACGTAAATTGGAGTCGGTCTACCGCCGATAAGTGGAATGACCGCTTTGTGTCACAAGCAGTCGTTCAATACTTTCGCAGTCCAGGGTCTGCTTTCGGCCAGAAGTAGTCATTCAATGGAACGCATCATTGACGCTTCCTAAGAAGTCTCTTGATCGCGTCTCTTGACCGTCGCGGCATTGCTCGCTTGATGATACCCGGCGTCCGCTTGCGCAGGAACTCGCCAAACTCTGTGAAAGTGATGTTTTCGTGTCCATAGTGCTGGGCCGCCGAATCGTCCAGGCCGGCAAATTCACACAGGCGAAGCGGCGAATCGGTCTCAATGTTGAAAACCAGCAATCGCTCCGGCGGAATGAACTCCTGAACAGCGGCGTGGTGAGCGTCCCACTCCTTTCGCCAACGCTCTATGACCGCCGAGATATCGACCAGCCCATAAAATGCTTGGTAGCAAGCCGCGTAGGACTCGTTGGTCCCATGAATATGATGATTCAGGCGGCTTCTTACCCAGTTATCCTTGTCTCGCGTATTGAGTATGAACATTGCATCTTCGACTTGCTCGAATATTTGCCTGTAATACATGAAGCCATAGCAGAAATCTTGTGCCGTCACATGCTCCATATCGGTATAGGCGTGATAGTGCTCGTACCCGGACAGAATGAACCGATTTTCTTGTAGATTTTGTCGCAGCCTTCTCGCCAGTTTTCCGCATTCCCAGTTCGCGCAACGGAATCCGTTTCTTTTGAAAAATCGCGCGATCGATGTGGTTCCACATTTGTTGAAGCCGATCTGAAAGAATTTTCGGGGCATGCGCGTTGTCAGGTTCCGATACGGTAGTGGAAATGCGACTTTACCATGTTGCAGCTATGTCCCAGCAGATTGCTCGGCTTGATCTTACCGGCGGCTAACGGCCGAGGCCGTGGCGATCCAGGACCTCATGCACAGTACTGATGGCCGGGCAGTGTATATCCGGATACAACCTTCTGACCTTCTCACGGATCTTGGGGGCACCCCAGTGGGGGTATTCCTTATTGAGAGCAACGATCAGTTTCTCGATCTGCATCGGCAGCTGATTGGCGTGTCGGTAGGGCCGTCTGGATCGATCCGTCAGGCCATCGATGCCGCAGTTCTTATAGCGCTTGAAAATTTTGTAGCCGGTCTTGCGGGAGATGCCGAACTCACGGCACAGACCCGCCATCTTCTCACCATCGAGCAAGCGGGCGATGAATCGGAGACGTTCTTCCACGACATTATGCTCCTTCCAGGGCATGTGGCTCTCTCCCGCAAAAGGGAGAAAGTGTCACCCATGTGCCCGGAATGAAGTGTTACCTTTGTGTCAGGAAGGACATACGAGCGAGCAATCTGAGCCGCCTATCGGGTAACCGGCATCCCGGCAGATACCGGATCAACGCAAAGGTCCGCCGCTACTTTAACGACAATTGACGAGTCAGTCTCTTGGCGCGACGGATTCCACGCGCAATAACTTTCCGCGCGCCAGCATGAACAGTTTTGACGGACATCTCCGGACGATAAATTTGCTGGTTGGAGAAGCAAAGTACATCTCTGCCAGTCAATTGGGCTATTTCAAGGCTTTGGTGCGGATTGCTCTCAATAAACAAATGAGCACCCGGGTATTTCGCATAAGTCTCGGCTTTGAACTTTCCATGGGCGCCGAGTCTCCGGCGGGATTCCGCATCTGGCAGATCGAGCATAACGAGATCGTCGTACCTGATTTCGTTTGTCTTTAGCCAGGCCTCCGTTTCACGTCGGTATTTCTCGAGACGGCTGGTCACCAGGGCGCCAATTTTCGCCGTTGGCCGGGTCAGGGGTTTCGCATTTAGCAGGAATTCCCCGTATTTTTCGCCATCATCATTTTCCGTCCTGGTGGGATCAACGCATAAAACGCCGTCGATGTCGACGCAGCAGTATTGTATCGATGGTTTGTGAAAGAGGTTCCATTCGAATGCCCTCGGACTTGCCACCGTTTCGAAATACAAGTCGACAGCCGAACATCCCTTGCGCGTGGCAAACACGGCACAGGTAGTGTGCCGCCCGGCGAAACTGGATTCGTCAACGCGCCTGGTGGCGTGCCAAACTGTGCCCCCGGTCCTGACGCTGTCATCGACAATCAGCACGTGTTTCGCGTCATGCGCATACTCGGGAGGGGTGCCCCGTGTTTTACGAGTTCCGCCATGAACAATTTTCCTGTTCTCGATGAATGATTCCAGATCGATGACCGGTATGTTCAGTGCCAGCGCAATCGTGCTGGCGGCCAGCAATCCGCTGCGCGGAATTCCGACTACCAAGTCGACGTCCAAATGTATCTTGTGCTGATTCAGATTCACGACGTTAGCGAGGTCTGCAATCGATCTGTAGTTCAAAATATTCTCCTATCGCGCCAGTCGGCCGATTCAGTCTGACCAGCGTGAAAGATCGATGCCGAATTCGGATTCAATCTGGCGATTGAAGGGTTCGAGTTATTGCTTGAGACGGGCAATGGCTGACTGATTCGGCAAAGGTCCATTCTCGGTCGAGTCCACAATGCGTGCTATGAACACCGTCAAAAAAGCGAGCAAAACCAAGGGTTTTTCGATTCGCCGCCTCGACAGGACGGAGACGGATTCAGTCTTATGGTCAAAAGCTCTGAAACGCTTGCCCCGCCTTATATTCAGTCGCACGAGGCTGGTCGGAGGCGGCCAGATATCAGCCTTTCAGGGCATCGGTAAGCCCCAAGCATTTGACATAATTGCAGAAATTCAGGTTTTGTCGTCCTCGGTGTCGTAACGACGAATTGCGGCTGCCGCGCAGTTCGGGAATGGTTAGAATGTGCGCCCGGATGCGCCCGTAGCTCAGCTGGATAGAGAACTGCCCTCCGAAGGCAGGGGTCACAGGTTCGAATCCTGTCGGGCACGCCAACCTTTTCAGGGTGTATTCCGGTCACATGGTTTACACCTTATTCCGGACACATAGTTAACACTTTGTCCGGTACGAACGGATTGAGGCCGGGTTCCACCCGGCCCCTTTCATTATCGAAGTAGCCCAGATCATACTGCAGAAAGCTGACCTGCCAGATCTGGTCCTCGATCTGTCTGACGCCCACGATTTGGCCGGCGAACACCGTTGAGAGGTTGATCTTGCGTTTTCCCAGACAGATGCGGCCGCAGCGCGTCACGCGGACGGCTCGGTCGTGACACGGGTAGTCGGGCTCTGGCGGTGGCTCATACACCCGAGCTGAAGGTGTATAGATATCGCCTGGGTAGGCGCCGCCGAGGGCCTGATGCGGTCGCTCGTTGTTGTAAACCCCAATGAAGTCATCGAAGCGCTCCTGTTGTTGCAGGAAGTTGAAGGCAGCGGGCTTAGTGGCTTCCGTCTTCAGCGTCAGGTGCATGCGTTCGTGACGGCCGTTTTGCTCCGGGTGCCCGGGCTTGATGCGCTGCAGGTTGATGACCAAGCGCAACCACCAGACCGAGAGCTTGGAAAGACCGAACAGCGCATTGCCCGAGGCAAACGGCACGCCGTTGTACCCCGAGGGCAGGCTTCGCGCTCGGTGCGGATGGCCTCCGGTAGCCCGAAGTCCTTGAATGCGCCTCGAAAATGGTGAAGGCGAAGTCGGACTTGGTGGACTTGAGGCCTTCGCAGGTGATCAGGTGGCGGGAGCTGTAATCCGTGATGGTGAGCGGGTAACAGTACTGCTTGTTACCGAGCATGACCTCGCCCTTGTAGTCGGCACACCAGAGGCCGTTAGGCTCGTGGGCGGCGACCAGCGGGGTTCCTTTGGCTTTATGACGCCGTCGCTTCTTGCGCTTTACTAGCCCGTGACGATCGAGCATCGCGCGAATGGTGCTGATCGCGGGTGGCTTGATCATCGGGAACTGCCGAATCAGCTTGTCACGGATCTTCGGCGCCCCCCAAGAGGGGTGCGCCTTCTTTATCCCCAGGATCATGCGTTCAGCCTGGTAGGGTAGCTTGTTGGCCTGCCGGTACGGGGCGCGGCTGCGATTGTACAGTGCGTCCAGGCCACAGTCCTTGTAGCGCTTAAAGATCTTGTAGCCAGTGACCCGGGAGATGCCGAACTCACGGCACAGGGGAGCCATCTTCTCGCCTTCGAGCAAGCGAGCTATGAATCTGATGCGTTCATCCATCGGTTTACACTCTTTCCAAGGCATCTGGGCTCTCCCCAAATGCTCAAATGTGTAAACCATGTGTCCGGAATAAAGTGTTACCTATGTGTCGGGTAGTACACGCAGAGCCCGATCAGCGAAGGCCTGACAGACAGCCGGTGCGATCAGCCTGGCTCCCCAGGCATGACCATTCTCATTCCAATGACCAAACCCCGGTTCGGCATTGTCGAAGCCGTGGACGTAGATATTGTCTCGCTGCGCGATCTGCTCGAGATCGGCCGCGGTCAGGACATATGGGATCTCAAGTGCCCTGGCGATAATCTCGATTCTTCGGTCGGGATAGAACAAGTTGTCGACTCCGAGTCTCGAAGCGTACGCCTCACGAATCTCCGGATCCGGATGAACCTGTATGCCGTTGCTCAGGGAGGCCAGAAGAAGTTCGGCACCCGTCTCTTCGACCTCGATTTTCAACTGATGCAAAACCGCCTCCGTGAGGTCCCATGCCTCCACCCACGCACTGGTGCTCGGCTCCAGGTATATTTCGTCATTGATGCCAAGCTCGTTACCCACCTGTTTTGCCGTTTCACCTTGTGCATTACGTAGTGACCATACGCGGAATTTCCGAACCAGGAATGACACCGCTTGCGCCGTGCGGAAGTCCGCAAGACTGCGCCAGACGCGATACGGTGTGCCACTCAACCGCAGGAATCTGGGGGTATCTGTAAAGGACATATCGTCCAGCAGGGCACCGCTTTCCAATAGCGGAAACGGCCTGTTCTTCATAGGCTCGAGGCGCTTCGAGTTGTTGCGAACGTCATTGCCAGAATTGAATGCAAGCAAGACGAAGTCGGGGCTGTAGTGGCGGGCAAAATGGCGGAACATCAATAGCTCCTGCATTGTCCCGTGACCGGATACTCCGAAATTCAGGATTTCGATTTTCGAGCCTGCGAGATACGCGCATTGTCCAAGCATATCCTCAAGCTGTATCCAGAGAGTCTCGGTAAGATCGACCTGCATTGCGGACACATAAGAGTCGCCAAGCACCGCAATTCGAATTGTCCCGTCCGGCTTGTGCAGTGTTCTTTGCAGATCTCTGAATCCCGCATCATTGATTTGCACGAACGCATCGCCCTCCGAGCGCCACCGTCCTTCCGCGCCCGGGCGGTGGATTGAGCCAACGAACTCGTCAGGCTGAAAGAACCTGGGATGGGAGAACCCGACGATTCGCAAAGTGATCTCTGCGATCCCAAGGCAAACAATCGTGCTTGCTGCAAGCAATGCAATGTTCTGTTGGTATGGCTTCACAATTATAGGACCACTGACCACGCACCGCGATCATTCGAGGACTTTCTGTGCCCGCACGTTTCTTGACATCAGTGTTGTCGGTCTCTGCGGTATGGAGTTACTCCAGTCGGATGTTGTCGATTCGCATTCGTGAACCCTGATTTCGATCTCTTGCCAGGATTAGCAGTTGCCGGATATCCGCGATATCGTCCCCGCGTCCCGTCTGGGTCAGTAACTCTCCAATAGGAATGCGGAATAGTCCGGCAGTGTTGCCTACCGTTACGGTACCCGATTCGGCATCGACAAAGTGCCCGATACTGTCGTAGTCGTTGATGTGCACAGTTACCTTCGTCGGCGGGCCGCGGGAAACTTCCGCTTCGAAAACGAGCGTCGACGATGCCGACCAGTCGAATTTGGCTGGATGCACCGCAATTCCGCTCCGGTACCACCCGCTTAACAGAATGTTAGCGTAGCGGCCGCCATCACTGCCAGAGTCGTATTCGACCAGTGAAATCTCCGAGTTGATGGTGTGGTAATAGTATCGGGCGTGTTGACTATTGAAGTCGAGGATAACAGGAGACTGGACGCGAGCCGCAGCGAATACTCCGGTCCAATACACGAGTGGCGAAAAGACCAGCAATCCGATCAGTAGTGCTGCTCCCCTCACGACGGCGCGGAGTCCGAAAGCGACCTTCATGTCGCTGGACCACGACCAAAGCAGGCGAGCAAAGAGGTAGATCCCGGCGCCCGCTGCGTCCCTGTACAAATCGGCGAGATCGAAATTGTGCCCCGCATATCTCTGCAGGTACTCTGAAGCAAATCCGGCAGCAATAGCCACGAGGAAAGCAATCGTCGCCTTGGCAAAGCGGCCGAATGGTATTAGCTCATAAACGACTGCGGCAACAACGGCGAATCCCACTACATGTAGCGCGTTTCGAATTTCACTCTCGACGCGGGAGCCATCCAGTCCGGGGATCAGGTGAGTCGCAGCGACGGCGGCGACGAGAAGAAGTGGGGCGATAATTACGCGCGAGATTCGGTGGTTCATCAAGGAGTATCGGACATCTCTATTGGCACGTCGTTAGCGTAACAGCCGCGTACCGATTTGGCATAAGAATACCCATGGTGTTATTTCAGTCAACCGGGAATTGGCATGCCAAATAAGCGGTTACATCAATTTATGCTGATCTCGTTCGTATTTTTCCCTGTTATGTAAATGATCGCCATGAAGTGATATCGGTCAAATACGCGCTCTCCTTCTAATGTTCAGTATCCTGTCATACACTTCGTAGGGAGGGCCATTCCGCGGCCGAACATTTGCAACAATAACAAATGGCTAACCCAAAATCGTCTCCAGCTGTGACTGACCATTCTGAGCGAATGAGATTGATGCTGTTTGGCGCAGTAGCCAGTCAGTTTCACTCGAATATTCGTGAGTGCTTTCCGGATATGGAAATAGTTCACGCGTCCAGGCGCGATGCGTCAAGTCTCGATTACTCAGAAATAACCTGCGTATTGGGCTGGCGGTTTCCGGCGGGCATTTTTGGCAAGATGCCGAATCTGCGTTGGATTCAATCTGTTTCCGTTGGAGTGGAAGACTGGGTGTTCGATCCGACCATTCGACCGGGCGTCCTGATTAGCAATGCAAAAGGCGTGTATGCGGACCCCGTCGCAGAATACGTAATTTGGTCATTACTTACGTTGTCGAGGCGTTTTCACACAAATATCAGGAATCAAGCAAGAAGACGTTGGATTCAGACGTCGGGCGATGGACTGAGGAACAAGGTCCTCGGCATTGCAGGTCTGGGCAGTATTGGAAAAGCGATCGCTTTCAGAGCGAGGGCGTTCGACATGCGTATCGTTGGCATTGTCAGGGACCCAAGTCATCCGAATTTGCCATCGCACGTGGATGAGATCATTCCATTCTCGAATATGGAGTCAGTTCTAAATGATCTGGACGCCCTGGTGCTCTGCTTGCCGTTGACGGATCAAACACGCGATACGATGAGTAGGCAGGCGATTGACAAGATGAAGCGTGGTGCAATTATTGTAAATGTAGCGAGGGAAGGCATTGTTGATTATTCGGGGCTCTGCGACGCACTGAAGGACGGAAGGCTGGGGGGAGCGGCGCTTGATGTATTCGAAAAGGAGCCACTGAAACCGTGGAGTCGGCTATGGAAGCTCGATAATCTCCTGATTACGCCGCACATTAGTGCCTTCACTAAAGATTACAAGATGCGAGTCGCAGATTTGATCTGCGACAATATCCACCGATTTGCGAGCGAACAAACGTTGCGGGGCATGGTGGATCGAACGACAGGTTATTAGTGTACGGAAGATAACTCAGATTCCAGGGTCTGTCGGTGAAAAAGAGACTGAAACGTCATATAAGGAGTATTCAAGGTACCGCCGAAGGTCGCGGTCCCTTCGATCGGCTGTTAATTTCAGTCTACAATTTTTATCTTGGCATCAAGAGGAAGTTGAGGGATGCGGAAGGCCCCTACAGCAGCCGCCTGTATCTCAAGACAAAACAACTGAAGCGGAATCTGCAAGGAAGCAGGATTAATTTCGTTTCAATCGATCAAGCCTCGATCTGGACCATGGAATGGATCCAGACATTCCCAAGGCGTTATGACCTGATTGTTGGTGTACCCAGAAGCGGCATGTTGATCGCGAGCCTTGTCGCCTTGAAGTTGGGTAAGGGCCTGACAACACCTGAATTGCTGCAAAACGGTGGATATTGGCACAGTTCAGTAGTACAAGACGAGCTGCCGTTGGATGGGCGCAATCACATCCTGCTCGTGGATGATGCGATGCATTCGGGAAATTCGATGACCAAAGCTCTCGACATGATTCGCTCCAGATTTCCTGACGTTCAGATATCCAAAGCATGCTTGATTGTCCGCGACGAAGCCAAGTCAAAGGTGGATCTGTTCCACAAGGTAATTGCGCCGCCCCGTGCTTATGAATGGAATATCCTGCATCGCAAAATCGCGTCACAGCTGGGAAATGGCATTCTTGCCGTGGATCTGGACGGCGTTCTTTGTGCGAATTGCCCCAGAGAAGTCGATGATGATGAGGAGTTGTACCTGCAGTGGATCGCAAATGCACGGCCCTATTTGATTCCAGCGTTCGAAATTGACGCCATCGTAACCAGTCGGTTGGAAAAGTACCGTCGGCACACTGAGGTGTGGCTCAAAAAACACAACGTGAAATACAAGGAGCTGTGCATGTGGGACATTCCATCAAAAAGTCAGCGACACGGCCAATTTGCACAGCATAAGATCGAACATCTCATTCGAATCAAGCCTGATATTTTTTGGGAAAGCGCCTGGACGCAGTCGCAGAAGATCTGGCGAGAGACCAGAATTCCCACACTTTGTATCGATGATATGACCTTGCTAAGTTGAGACGTAATCAGCGGTAATCAGCCCGAAATTCACCGCTGTTGTCCTTTCGACACCACTTTGAGAGGTCGAGATCGAATTCCTCTTGAAGTCGCTGATTTGGAGCAACAAAGAAATCTTCCAGCCTGGCAAGCGCCGTCTTATCTGCCGCGGTGGCTCGTTTCAAAAACGGCGCCAGGAATCCGTCTACGATTTGCTTGATCGGGCTTGTAACAGATTTCGGCAAAAATCGGCTGATGTGTCTGACCTGTCTGCGTATCCTTTTGAAACTTCGAGATCGAGTCACATTCGCCGTCTCAAAATTGTAATCATCGTAGTAGCTGGGATCGACTGAGATCCAATCTGCGATGTTTTGAATGGAACGACGCGCATGCCATCTCATGTTCTCGAGAATCAGAATCTCGATGTTTTCTCGTGGCATCCGATCCAGCCAGGGGAGTAGGTGCTCGAGATAGTTGCTATACGAGAGTTGGTTCTCCAGAAGGTGTTGAGGCCAGGATTCATCAGTGAACTTCTTGGTCGATTTCTTTTGGGCGCTGAGAAGTACATCCACATACTCGCGAATTGAAACGTGAATCGGCGCGACCGCTTGATGCTTGATGTAATTGAAGCGTGACCAGATGCGAGTCGCTGGGTTTCTGAGTTGCAAGATCAGCCGTGGCATCGGCGACATGCCAGAAATGAAGTTTAATGCCGGACCGCTATAGAGGTAATGCGTGCTGGCCTCCATTTTGACATGCGTAGAATCATCGACTTGCCCGAAGAGTGAGAGATATGCGGACAGATCGTTTCGCCGGTGGTTGGGCCGAATATTCAGATGGTCGAGTTCACGGTCCGCGAAGAAGTAGGTTTCTTTCGGGTTGGATGCGCAAATCTCCGGATGCGCGGATAACAAGCGAAACATGGACGTAGTTCCACACTTCGGGGCTCCAATGATGAACAGGTTGGGCAAGTCGCTGTCACGCATGATTCCGGACCCAAGCGCCCCGCATTGGCGTTCTGCTCGTCGTTATGAATGAGGATATTCAATCCACGAATATTGTAGACGAAAATCCGACCAGGCTTTGCGACTACTCGCCGCCCGCATTCAGCCAGTTCTCTTCATGGTCAGTCGAGTCAGTATTTTGTCGGCCGCAGCAAGCGACGACCCCACGAGCCGAGCTTTCGCAAGAAACCCACGCCTTTGCGACCACTCAATGGAATATCGCTCGCGATGGGATAGTAATGGCCTGATCGCCCTCTTGCTCCGTCAATCGTGTGAATTCCCGTACTTAGCTCGAGCAATTGTCGCCTGACCGGGCTGCACTTGCGGCGAAGGTATTCGACGTTCATCGAGTCGACAGCCGCCATCCATCGGAATGCGTATTGAATAAAGACCACACGCCTCTTCAATCCCGAACTATTTGTACTGCGATTCGAGTGAATTAGTCGCCGATCGAAAAGTACGGCAGTGCCGGGACTGACCAACATGGCAAAGGCCGAGTCGGGTAGTTGCTGAGGGCCAGGCGGCCTCTCGCCGGACAAGTGGCTGTCACGAATGAAGTACGTTTCACCGCGCCCGGGTTCACCCAGGTCGGTGAGATAGAACCCGACATTCAGCGACAGGAGTGGAGGTGGCCACGGCAGATCCTTGTGTATTGCGCCACCGTCTCTGTGCCACCCATACCCATTGGAGTAATTACCAATGTCATTAGACCATGTGATCGGGTTGGCGTTGAAGTGCGAATGGTTAACCCAGATATTGTCCCCCATCAACGCTCTGACCGCAGGCAGTACAGTCGGAAGATCCAAAAGATCCAGAAAGGCATCGTGCTTCCCGAAAATATCGGCAACGTTGTGAATCTTGCTGGGTTCGCCCTCGGTCAGCTTGTCGATCGCCTCAATCAGCAAAGCGATCTGGGTATCCGATAGAGCGTCGGGAATGGTCAGGAATCCCTGCTGCTCAAAGAGCTCCTTATCTTCAATTGATGCATCCGATGCATTATTCAATGCGGAGCCTTCCGCGGCCGACTACTTCGCCGACTGCAAATAATTTTGCACACCCAGCTTCTCGACGAGCTCGAGTTGCGTTTCGAGAAAGTCAACATGCTCTTCTTCCGATTTCAGAATCTCATCGAAAATATCACGGCTCACGAAGTCCTTGTGGGCCTCACAGTAGGAGATAGCGGCCTGCAGATCGGGAATGGCATCGAGTTCGAGGTCGAGGTCACAGCGAAGCATCTCTGGTACATCTTCACCGATGCGAAGTTTGCCGAGATTCTGCATGTTCGGAAGTCCCTCAAGAAACAGGATGCGCTCGATGACCAGGTCGGCGTGTTTCATCTCGTCGACCGACTCCCCGAATTCCTTGTCGCCCAGAGTAGTCAGTCCCCAGTCCTTGAGCATGCGCGAGTGCAGGAAGTATTGATTAATCGCGGTCAGCTCGTTTTTTAGTACGCGATTAAGGTGTTCGATTACGGTGGGATCGCCTTTCATTATTTTCTCCGGGGCAGGCGTGGAAACAGTCCGCACATCATAAGGGCGCGCCACAGATTCGCAACCGCTGAGCGGTCGGATTCGGGGACTAATTGAGGGGTGGCGTCAGGCCGGGGAAGGGACGTAGAGCTGGGGCTCGCTGCGAGCCGAAAACTCCTCGTTCAGAATGTCTTGTGCCGTCCTGGCGCAGGAGCCACAACCGGCAGCCACACCAAGCGTACCGCGCAGCTCATACATCGAACTCACGCCGTTTCTCGCGGCGCGGCGGATTTGCTTGTCGGTGATCGCGTTGCAGATGCAGACGTACATATCGTACCCGGCTTCCCTGATGTGACAATTCAATTCTAAATGCGAATGATTGTCAATAGCATTACGTATAAACCGAGACACGAAGCCCACAATCAGCAGCTCAGAACCTGCTATTAAACATAATCCTAACTACTTCATTTACAGGGTTTTTTTTCTCGAGGGACGTGGTAATGTACGGCCGTACGGGGTAGTGATACCAACTTAAAGGGACTTAACACAGACCTGATTCAGGACTGACAAGGGCAAACCAATCGAAAGGTTGGGACGCAAAACCACCGGTCTACGGGCATATGCCTAAGACAGCGGGGTTGCCGGTTCAAAGCGTCGAACGGACATCGACGATGCCTTCGCTCATTGACGCTTATCTCCTGGCCAAGCATAGATATGCTTGCTGCGTTCCGCGCGTTGTAGCGCTAATCTAAACCAGCCCACACCGATTGGCATGCCCGCCTGATTTCAGGCAGGAGCACGTCATGAAGGGAACTCATCGGGTCGGACTGGCCCGAACCAGCGCCGCCATCGTAGCGGCAGCGGCAATGCCATTGCTACTTAGCGCATGCCTGTCGAACGGCGATAAAGACACACACTGGGTTGGCAAGATCCAGAGCGCCATCACCATATCCGGCAGTGTCGGCGACGGACCGGCCATCAACGCCAATGTCCGCATCCGCAGCAAGAATGGCGAGCAGCTCGCCACGCTCAAGAGTGACGCCACCGGATCCTACACGGTCGACATCAAGGTCACTGATAGCCAGTTGCCGCTGCTCGTTGATGCGACAGGCGGCACCGATATCGTGACGAATGCTGCTCCGGACTTCGTTCTGCTGGGCGCTGTGCTGTCGTCAAGTAGCCGCGTTACCGCCAACGTCAATCCATTCTCCACTTTCGCCTACGAGACAGCCGCCGACATGAACGGCGGACTGACGAAGGGCAATCTGCTCGCCGCGGAGAGCATCGTCGTGTCGTCGCTGAATAGCGGCTTGACCACGCTGGCGGCCCAGGGCCCCATGCAGACGCCTGTGAACGCCGGCAACGTTGCCGAGATCATCAAGGCATCCGAGACGCTTGCCGAGATCGTGCGTCGTACACGCGACGCCCTGAATGCCGCGGGCCATAGTGCCAGCGGTGACACTGTCATCCAGGCCTTGAGCTCGGACCTCATTGATACGGTTATCGAGGGCAATGGCGGGCCGCGCGCCGATGCACGTACGGCTGCCGTCGCCAACATCGCGGCGGCCCAGGTGCTGCTCGAGGCCATGATGAACGAGTTGCACGTCAATGGCGTCGATGCCACCGATGACATGCGCAGGGCCGTTGGCCAGGTCATTCCGGGCACCGTCGAGCCGACGCTCGACCAGTTGCCAGCGACCGCCGGCATGATCGACTCGGTGAACGCCGGGCTTGCTGCCGCGTATGCGATCACCGGTGACCAGACTATCTTCGACATCATGCAGTCGGTTGCCGGCGTGCAGCCCGGTATGGAGGCGCCACTCGTACGCACCCTGATTCCGGCGGACTACCGCAGCGCACTCAACGGCGCGTTGGCCATGGCGGCCAGTGGCGATGCGTCTGTCGTTGGCACCATCAACGACGTCGTGCGCTCGGGTGATACGTCCGTCGGGGGCGAGAATCGTGCGCCGACGATCTCCGGGCAACCCGCGACCTCGGTCCGCGCTGGATCAGCTTACGATTTTACTCCCACCGCCAGTGATCTCGATGGTGACGACCTGACCTTCGTCATTTCGGCACAGCCGGGTTGGGCAAGCTTCGACTCGACGAGCGGCCGTCTGTGGGGAACACCGTCAACCACCGATGCCCGATCCTACGAGGGCGTTACGATCACGGTCTCGGACGGCAGCCTGTCGAGCAGCGTCGGCCCGTTCACAATTACAGTGACGACGGTCAATTCGCGCCCGTCGATCACGGGTACGCCGGCAACGAGTATTACAGCGGGCGACACATACACGTTTACGCCCGCGGCCACCGATCCGGATAGCAGCGTTTTGCGATTCGATATTTCGGGCAAACCGTCGTGGGCAGATTTTGATGTCCTTACGGGTCAACTATCGGGGATACCGGCTGAGGCGCACGTAGGGCTCTACCAGGGCATCACGATATCCGTCTCGGACGGCAGCCTCGATGCGAGCCTGGCGCCGTTCTCGATCGAAGTGTTGGCTGCCGGTGCCGCGACCGGCTCCGTGACACTCAACTGGACGCCGCCGACCGAAAATGAGGATGGCACCCAGCTCATGGACCTGGCCGGCTACCGCTTGTACTGGAGCCGCAACGGCGGCGCCTACGGCGTGCCGGTCACGATCGACAATCCAAGCGTTACGCGCTATATCGTTGACAATCTCGCGCCTGGCACCTACGAGTTCGTCGCCACGTCGCTCAACGGCGCGGGCGTCGAGAGCCGCGACTCGAACGCGATAACGAGGATCGTGCAGTAGGCAGGTAGATTACCGTGGGAGCGCGCCCCAGCGCGCGATTCGATACTGAATCGCGCGCTGGGGCGCGCTCCCACAGTACTTGTTTAGAGCCGGTAGGTCAGGCCCAGGAAGGCTGTACGCGGTAACCCGGGACGCACACCGGCGGGGCGGCGTGCGGCAATGTAAGTCTCGTCGAGCAGGTTATCGACCTTGACGTAAGTCGACAGATGCGGTGTGAACTGCCATGAGGCGACCATGTCCCAGACGACGCGCGAGTCGATCGACTCTTCAGGAATGAATGCACCCTGGCCAGCGCGTGTCCGCAACTTGCCGACGTAACTGGCCGCGATATTGAAGCGCCATGTGTTGCTTTCCAGTCCCGCCGTCGCACGCAACTGGTGTTCCGGAATATAGGGAAGTTCATCGCCGACCTGGACGTCACCCCAGGGATCGAAGTCGCTTTCGAACGCGTTACTGAATTCCGCTTCGGCTGTCCATGTGTAGCGGAGGTCGACGGGCAGGTCCAGGTTGCCGACTTGCCAGCGGTATCCGCCAGATAGTTCGAGGCCGGCCACGCGAACCTCGCCACCATCGAACTGGTCGCCGATTTCGCCGCCGCCGCCCGTCGACTCCGTTACGGTGCCGACGAGATTGTCGTAGTCGTTCAGAAAGTAGATGCCCTCGAAGCTCATGGCGCCGCCGTCATAGCGCGCACCGGCCTCGAAATTTACGCTGTCTTCCTCACTCGCCGAGCTGCCCGGGGCCGGTGGGTTGAAACCCTTGTGCACACCGGCCAGCAGCCGCCACTCGTCCGTCAGGCGATACAGCGCGCCCATTCCGGGAATGACCACCTGCGTCGAATTCTCACGCACCCGGCTCGGGCCCTGGCTGCGCGTCGGATCGGTGGTCGAGTAGTCGAGGCGCACCATGTCGATGTCCTCGAAGCGAACACCCGGCGTCAAAATCCAGTCGCCCGCACGAATTTGGGCGTCAACGAACAGCGCACGAACGTCGGCCTGGCTGACCCGGTTGGTCTGTGAACCGGCCGTGGCGTCCGTGGTCAGGACCAGCGTGCCGTTTTCCATGCGGTAGCCGTCCTGGTGCTGGAATCGATCTTCCTCGTCTTCATGGATGCGAACGCCTGTGGTCAGGGCGATTTCCGTGTCGCCGAAGCCCGTGTCCCACTGCAGGCTTGCTTGCACACCCTGTGAGTAATAGTTGCGATTATTGGCCCGGATCTGGATCGCATCGTCCGGGCTTGTCACGCCTTGCAGGTAGCCGAGCTCGGTGGCATAGGTGCTGGGATCCTCGAGCACGCTCGAGATTCCGGCACCGCCCGACGACCGCACCTTGTACCAGTTGCGCCAGAAGTCGTTGCGATATGCCGTGACTTCGGCACGCCAACTCTGGCCCGGGTCGATGACGTAGCTCGCCTGGTACTGCTCGTGCTCGGTCAGCAAGAGATCGTTCGCCGAGGCCGCATAGCGCCTGTTGGGGTCGATCGCAAAATCGTCGTCGGTCAGGCCGAGATAGGTTTCGTTGGCGTCCTGTTCCGTGTAGCCAAGCTTGACGCGCAGGCTCTGATACACGGCACTTTGCGGATCGCTGTCGATTTGCAGCTTGGCAATGTAGTCCTGCAGGGCGTAGCCTGTATCGCCGCCGACGGGTCCGTCGATGTGTTTGAAGCCATCGCTGCCCGCCTGCACGGTCTCAAGGAGCCACGACAGGCGTTCGCCGCGGTTGCCGACGTTGACGTGTACGTCCGTCGAATTGTGCTGCCCGACGCGCAGGTCGGCCATTGCGCCCATGGTGTCCGGAATCGGTGTCGAGATCATGTTGATGGCACCGCCGGTCGTCCGCGGGCCGATGGCCACGGAGGCGGGCCCCTTGAGAACCTCGAGCGCGTTCATACGCCGCTGTGTCGGGAAGTAATAGGCTGACGGTGCGGCGTAGGGCGCCGGTGCGATCAGGATGCCGTCTTCGAGTAATGCAATGCGTGCGCTGCGATCAAGCCCGGAACCACGAATGCCGATATTCGGCCGCAGGCCGAAACCTTCTTCTTCCTGCAGGTAGACGCCCGGTACCTTGCGCAGCACGCGCATGATGTCTCCCGCATTGAACAGGGCAAGTTCCTCGGCGTCGATGACGTGGGCAGAACCCGGCACGTCGGCAACGTCGGTCGTGCGGCCTATGATTGTGATCGTGTCGATCGGCTTGAGTAACGGTGATTCGTCGCGTTCGGCATGGGCGCCGACGGCCAGGAAGAGGGCGGAAACGGCCGCAAAGCTAGCAATGGCGCGGCATTTGGTGGAATTCATGGGCTCCCCCGGAGCGGGATTTAGTCGATGTTTGGACGATAATGCAAATGAGAATGATTCGCAACTACGGAAACTACCTATGTCAAATGCAGGAGCAACGCGGCCTGTGGGAGCGCGCCCCGACGCGCGATCACGACGAAGTGCCAGGCCAATCGCCGGCTGGGGCCGGCTCCCACAAGGCGCGCTCCCACAGGGCGCGCTCCCACAGGCATATTGCGCTCAAATTCTCACTTCCTCGTGTGACCGCCACCCTCCACAGGGACGCGGGTTCGTGGCACCATTGCGGTCGCTTGGGGATAAATGAAGGTCGCGATGAACGAGCAGGGTCGCAAACTCCTGATCGTCGAAGATGATCCGGGACTTCTCAGCCAGCTGCGCTGGTGTTTCGAGGGTTACGACGTTTATACAGCCGAAGATCGGGAGTCGGCGATCGCGGAACTGCGCCGCCATGAGCCTGCCGTCGTGCTGCAGGATCTCGGTCTGCCACCAAAGCCGGACGGTGTCGAAGAGGGCCTGCTGACACTGGCAGAGACTCTCAAGCTGTCTCCATCGACCAAAGTGATTGTCGTGACCGGGCACGGCGACCAGGAGAATGCGCTCAGGGCCATCGCAATAGGCGCATACGACTTCTACCAAAAACCCGTCGACACCGACACACTCAAGCTGATCGTCGAGCGTGCGTTCAGCATCAGCGAACTCGAGGCCGAGAACCGCCGCTTGCAGGTAGTCGTCAGCGACTCGCCGCTCGACGGCATCGTCGCGGCCAGTGAAGGCATGCTGGCCGTGTGCCGCATGATCGAAAAAGTCGCGCCGACGGACGTTACGACGCTGCTGCTCGGTGAAAGCGGTACCGGCAAGGAACTGCTTGCCAGGTCCCTGCATCGCCTGAGTCCACGCAAGGACGAAGCCTTTGTCGCGATCAACTGCGCCGCTATCCCCGAGAACCTCCTGGAGTCCGAGTTGTTCGGTCACGAGAAGGGCGCGTTTACGGGCGCGGTCAAGACGACACCTGGCAAGGTCGAGATCGCCGAAGGCGGTACGCTGTTCCTCGACGAGATCGGCGATATGCCGTTGCCGCTGCAGGCCAAGATGCTGCGCTTTTTGCAGGAACGCGTCATCGAACGCGTCGGCGGCCGGCAGGAAATCTCGGTTGACGTGCGCGTCGTTTGCGCCACCAACCAGAATCCGGAAGGCCTCATCAAGGCGAGCGCATTTCGCGAGGATCTTTACTATCGCGTCAGCGAAATCACTATCAATATTCCGCCGTTTCGCGAGCGGGAAGAAGGTCGACTCATCCTCGCACGTTTGCTGTTGCAGCAATATTGCGAGAAACAGGGGCGGGCAATCAACGGCTTCAGCGACGACGCCGTCAAGGCGATCGAAACCTATTCCTGGCCGGGCAACGTGCGCGAGCTCGAAAACAAGATCAAGGGCGCCGTCATCATGGCGGACGGCAAACTCGTGACCGCCGACGATCTCGGCCTCGAAGCCGGGGACGGCGAGCCGGAGTCACTGAACCTGCGTGAGGTTCGCCAGCATGCCGAATCCAAGGCGATCCGCGTAGCGCTGACCCGCAGCTACGGCAATATCTCGAAAGCGGCGGAACTGCTCGGCATCACCCGGCCAACGCTTTACGATCTGCTGAACAAGTATAGCCTGTCGGCCGAAGCGTACTCCAAACGCAGCGTCGTCAACGCCGACTAGAAGAAAATTAGGGTCAGAGTCACATTTCTGAGATCGTGTGACGATACCGATCTCAAAAATGTGACTCTGACCCTAATTTTCTTAGCGGGTCTTGAACTGATCCGGGTTCAGGTCGTGGCGGGCGAGTAGCTTGTAGAAATCCGTACGGTTGCGCTTCGCCAAACGTGCTGCCTGGCTCACATTTCCCGTTGTTATTTGCAGTATCTGCGACAGGTAATTTCGCGTGAACTCGTCGCGTGCATCGGTAAACGACAGCAACTTGCCTGCATGTTCACCCAGTGACTGTTGCACGAGTTCGGCACTGATGACCGGCGAGCGTGACAGCGCGACGTTCTGCCTTACGACGTTATACAGCTGGCGGACATTGCCGGGCCACTCAGCCGTTACGAGCATTTCGACAGCCTCCGGTGCGTACACCTTGCGCTCCTGACCCGCTTCGCGCGAAATTGTCTGCAGGAAATGCGCGACCAGCAGGGGAATGTCCTCGCGACGCTGGTCGAGTGTCGGAATCTTGATATTGACTACATTCAGGCGGTAGTAGAGGTCTTCGCGAAAGCGCCCCTGGCCCATAAATTCCTGCAGGTCGCGGTGCGTGGCGGATATTACGCGCACGTCCACATCGATCGCGTCTGTGCTGCCCACCGGCCGGACCTGTTGCTCCTGCAATACGCGCAACAACTTGACCTGCAGGCGCATCGGCATGTCGCCGATCTCGTCGAGCAGCAGCGTGCCGCCCTCGGCGGCCTGGAACAGGCCC
>Ga0255052_10000964_pt1 | contig 22305 bp, 19 predicted proteins | sample JV7_2_21_MG_FD_188632 | JGI IMG/M metagenome (GOLD analysis project Ga0255052, IMG submission 188632) | Seawater microbial communities from Jervis Inlet, British Columbia, Canada - JV7_2_21 | ecosystem: Environmental > Aquatic > Marine > Inlet | place: Canada: British Columbia | collected... | reverse complement strand
GGCTATCGCGGGCATGGCCCGCTCCTACGGCTTCTCTTGTTGGAGCGCCCCATGGGCGCGATAGCCACATTTCATCCTGAGCACTGTCGGAAGGCCGACAGGCCCGATCGCGTTTACTCGTAAGTGTCGAGCAGCCCGCGTTCGATTCTTGCACCGACCTGTTGAATGACCCTGGTCGCACAGAACGTACCGATTCTGGCGCATTCTTCCAGGGTCTGGTCGGTCGCCCAGCCATACAGGAAGCCGGCCGTGTAGGCATCACCTGCTCCGGTTGAGTCGAGGACGTTTTCGACCGGCGTTGCGGGCTGCGTGAATCTCACTTCGCCATGAACAATTACAGAACCTGTTGCGGCTCGCGTTATCGCAAACAGGTTGGCATAATCACGTAGAGCAACAACCGTGTCCTCGAAAGTGCCCGTCTGTAGCAGCTCGTTTACTTCATCCTCATCGGCGACCACGATGTCCACGCCGTTTCGGATCGCATCGTCAAAAGACTCGCGGTGCCGCCCGACGCAAAATGAATCAGACAGCGACAGCGCAACCGTTGTGCCGCTCTGGCGTGCAATGTCGATTGCTTTTCGTGCCAGCGCCGGGCCTTCAGGAATATCCCAGACATAGCCTTCCAGCAGCATAAGCTTCGGTGCACCGACAGTGTCGACAGTAATGTCGGCGACACCCAGTTCCGTGCACGAACCGAGATACGTCTGCATGGTTCGCTGGCCGTCAGCGGTAATCAGGACATGGCTGCGTGCGGTCGGCGACCCCGTGGTCGCTGGCTGCAGTCGAATGTCGACGCCAAGCGAGCGCATATCGTGGTTGAAAACACCGCCTAACTCGTCGTTTTTGACGTGACCGATATAGGCGGAGGTCCCGCCGAGATTGGCGAAGCCGGCGACGGTGTTCGCAACAGAGCCGCCGGACATTTCGGTTGCCTGGCCCATCATCGCGTAAATCTCGTGTGCGCGTTGTTCGCCGATCAGCGTCATCGAACCGGGCACGGCCCCGATTTTCCTTATGAATGCGTCATCTACGTGCGCCAGGACATCAACAATCGCGTTGCTGATGCCCAGAAGTTTAACTTGCTTACTCATTAGGCATGGTTCATTGTCCAAAAACGGCGCACAGCCTAACACTGACCGGCAAGATGTGCTCGCAAATTGGTGTAGCTAAAGCGCCCGCAGGCCGGTATCTTATTGCTTCCAGGGCACGTGAGCATGGCGCAGACCGTATTTAAGAGTCTGACGCCATCGCTGGGAAGGTGAGGGGAGCAAGCCATGAGACGATCCGCTGGTCTTTTGATTCCACTGTCAATCATCTTGTTGTACTACGGACTTTGGGTCGCTGTACTGGGATTTTTGTTGACACGATTTCCGGCAATTTTCGAATATTTTCCTATTGGCGGTCTGCATCAGCTTAACGCCCCGGGCGTTGACTCCATTGAGTCATTCTATTCCAACGCCGGACAGGTTCTTTTTTCGGCAAATGGGCCGGTGCGACTTGCTATCGCGGGCCTTGGTGCGCTCGTACTGACAATTCCGGTGTCGTGGGCTTACTTCATCACGAGCCGGACCAGCAGAATCGATCAGTCATTCTTGCAAACGATCATAATCCTGCCAGTTGTCGTCACGGGCATTGCGATGATCGTCCAGAACAGCATTGCACTCGCATTTAGTCTCGCAGGAGTTGTTGCGGCCGTGCGCTTTCGCTTCTCGCTCGCCCAACCGTCGGATGCAATGTATATATTTGTGGGAATAGGTATAGGACTTGGGTCAGGTATCGGTGCACTTGACATCGCAGGCGTTATTTCTATTACGTTCGTCATCGCCACGCTGGTTATTTGGAAGCTCGAATACGGAAAAACCCTGTCGGGCTCATTTCTGACGATGCTGACGCGGCGGGACGCCGGTGAGGACGACTACTAAATGACTGTGGTCAAATTGGTAGATGGATAAAGAACAGCACAACAAAACGGGCGCGCGTAGCATCTTGTTTGTGCACGGCCGTGATTTCAAGCCTGCCAGTGAACCACTGATGGATATCAGCGTGGCCGCGTTGCGCGCAGGCGTGCATCGCGATTATCCAGACTCGGCGCATGCATTTGACGGCGTTTTCAGGGATATCGCGTACTACGGCGATTTGACCAACGAATTGTTGCGTCGCCATGGCAGGCATTACGACGAGCATCTCGATCTTGGTGACCGAAATAACGCACTGATCGCTTTGCGCAGCATTCCAGCTCGAAAACGGTTTGGTATACGGCAGTACGACTCGCTGCCGGGCAAGTCCGCGGTGCCGGAGTTCATTGCTGACATTGCCGCGCCCACGCTTGGCGCGATCGGTCTTACGCTGCCAATGATTGGCCGGGTGTCGTATGACTTCGCCGAGTATCTGCGGGGAAAGACTGACTACGCCGAGCTGGTCCGGGAGCGGGTACGCAGCAAACTATGTGACATGCTAAATCGCGGTGACCGCGTCCTTTTGATGTCACACGGGACCGGCTCGGTGGTCGCGTTCGAGGTTCTCTGGCAGCTGTCACACGATCCGCGATTCAAAGAAGACTACGGTCAGACTAAATTGGATTTGTGGTTAACGCTTGGAGCGCCACTCGGTAACCATAGCATTCGCAAGCGATTGCTCGGAGCCGGCGATGACTCGGTAGCCAGTTGTCCCATGAACGTGATTTCCTGGCACAACGTTGCGGCTGAAGACGATTATACCTGCCATGACAACACACTTGCCGACGACTTCAAAAAGATGCTGCAGCAGCGTGTCGTCAGCGCAGTGCATGACCACCACATCTATAATCTGACAGTGCGTTACGGCAAATCAAATCCGCACAGTTCGATCGGCTATTACATTCATCCCAGGACCGCCAAGATCATAGTCGACTGGCTGCAGACGGAAGGCCCAAAAGCCGATCCTAAATACATTTTTTGACGAGTCGTTTCTCGACCCGCTTCGGGTTGTCGATTGTTTTGTAGAACGCTGCAACGAACGCGAGGACGCGCTTTTTCGTGCCCGACGCGAGGCTGGGTTGCTCGCGCATCAACGCATCGATCTCCTCTCGTTTTTCCCTGAAACGGGCCAGCGACGCCGGCAATTGCACGTTATTGAAGCAGCGCCCTCGATACAGGCGGCTCTTTACCGACTTAAGGCGGAAGCGTGGGTTGGCACTGGCATGAGGCGCGTTAACCAACCCGGACTGATCAAAATCGTAGGGCACTGAAACGAGCTTCTCACCTCCGACATCGAACAAGACGTAGTTGTGGCAGCAATCGTCGTCTGGCCTGCCAGCGACCGGGGAAAAGTCTGTATTGCCGATCAGATATTGGAAGACGGAGGCAATGTTCGTGTGCTCAGGCCGCAGGTCACCGATGCGGACTTTGTTGGTTTTGAATACAGTTGCATCAATGCGATTCGCAAGTCGATCCCGATGTTCAATAAGAACCGCATAATTGACGGTTTCCCGACCGGAGCGATCCGTGTCCTTGTATGTCACTCTCAACAAACGAACACGAAAGCTCATGTCGGTTAACAGGTTCAGAATTCGGTATGCAAGGTACTCGGTTATGACCGTTTGCTCGTAGGTTCCGGAACGGGGTTGACAGTGCGTCACGATTTTCACTTTGTCCTGCTTGTCGAAAAGCGTGTCCCTGGTCTGTGACTTCTTAAAGTTCAGGCGTATCGGCGCGAATCGACAGATGTCTGCCCGGCGTCGATATAAGCCGCGTGAGCGAATAGCAACGTCAAATTCAACTGCGACGCCTTCGGAGTTGGTGTATTGCAGCTTGCCCGGAGTTTCTTCATCCACGGATCGCACGTCCATAATGGACGTAAAAGGGGCGCTGATGGTGACCTCAAGGGTGCTGTTGTCCGCGAAGATACGGTCAGGTTCCGTGAGCGGCTCGGCCTGAACAGCTGATGCACAGAAATACACAGACAAGAATGCGGCAGTGGCCGTCATAAAGTAACGTAGCATCATAGTCTCCGGTCAAAACGAATGATCACACTGGCACCTTCGTTTGGAGTAAGGCACGTCAGCCGACAACGGCAATGCACTCAATTTCAACACGGCCGTTGAGCGCAATGCCGCTGGCGCCGACCGCGCTGCGGGCCGGCGGATTCGAAAAATAAGTTCTGTATACCTCGTTCATCGCACTCCATTCCGCCATGTCGGCCAGGAATACCGTGCATTTGACCACCCTGTCCATTGATGAACCGAAATTCTCGAGCGTGCGCGAAATGTTCTCCAGCGTTTGCCGCGTCTCGCCCTGAATTCCACCTTCAGCGAGGTCGCGTGTGCCGGGAACGATGCCAAGAGCACCGGACAGATACAGAATATCGTTGACTCGCACTGCGGCAGAGAACGGCAGGTTCATTTCCTCAGTGCCCGTTGCGCTGAGGTAGACCGGTTCAGCGGCAGCCATTTCCGTGTCGACTTCGCAACCGAGAACGAACATGACCGGTAGCAAACAAATCAGGCGCTTCATTGAGGTATCTCCCGTCGCGAAATATCGCCGGCCTCGGCCACGGCGATGACGTGGCCTGCTGCGATTGTTGGTCGCTGTCATCTGACCCACCTTGTTATTCTCAATGCGGAAAAGCTAGCATAGGCTCAATACAATTGTGTAGCGACCGATAAATTAGCTGTCGAAACAACGGCATAGAGAGAACAATCGCATGCGTGACGGACGTATAATGGCACATCGCCGCACCACGGTGCGGCGCGACAACCCGGGGAAGAAATGGGGCGCCTGACAACACACACACCCGATACGACGAGTGGCAGACCAACTGCCGCTGTAGCCATTCGGTTTGTGTTGGATGGTGAGGTATTCGAACTCGAGAATGTAGACCCGACTCGCACCGTGCTGCAGTTTCTGCGCGAAGATCTACGGCGCACCGGTACCAAGGAAGGTTGTGCCGAAGGGGATTGTGGTGCCTGTACGGTTGTGCTCGCCGAGATCAACAGCGACGGCGATGACCTGACGTTACGTGCGATCAACTCCTGCATACAATTCCTGCCGACACTCGATGGCAAGGAACTTATTACGGTCGAGAGCCTGACTCCGGCAGGTAACGAGTGGCATCCTGTGCAAAAAGCGATGGTCGAACATCATGGCTCGCAGTGCGGGTTTTGTACGCCCGGTTTCGTCATGTCGCTATTCGCGTTGTACAAAACGAGCGCCAGGCCAACGCGGCGCGAGATCGACGATGCCCTGGCCGGCAACTTGTGCCGGTGCACGGGGTACCGCCCAATCATCGCGGCCGCGCAGGCGATGTATGACGCTGCTCCGGCGCCTGATGACTGGTTGCGACAGCCCTTTGGCAAACAAAACACGCCTGTCGAGCGAATCAGGCAGCTGCAATCTCTGGCGCGCGACGATGCGCCCAGATTTGGGAATGCCACACGCGCCTTTTTCGCGCCGGGAGACGTTTCCGAACTTGCGGCGGTTCTGGCTGATAATCCTGACGCGACGCTGCTCGCTGGTGGAACCGATGTTGGTCTGTGGGTAACCAAACAACAGCACGAGTTATCGACGATTATCTACACTGGCCGGGTTGCCGAACTGCAGCGGCTCGAGGTTACGCCAACACACATTGAAATCGGGGCGGCGGTGACGCTAACAGACGCGGCGCCCGTTATAGTCGAGCACTATCCGGATCTGGACGAACTATTCAGACGTTTTGGGTCGCCGCCAATTCGTAATGCAGCGACGCTTGGCGGCAATATCGCGAACGGTTCGCCGGTCGGTGACACGATGCCCGCATTGATGGTGGCTGGTGCGACGCTTGTCTTAAGAAGCGCCGCCGGCAAGCGCGACATTTCTCTGGACGATTTTTACATCGATTACATGGTCAACGCTCTGCAGCCCGGAGAGTTCATCGCAGAGATCCACATTCCTTTACCTGTGTCCGGCGTCGAACTGCGCAGTTACAAATTATCGAAGCGATTTGATCAGGATATCTCCGCCGTCTGCACAGCGTATCGACTCGAACTTGACGATGGCCGCGTGACGTCGATCCGAATTGCCTGCGGGGGCATGGCAGCGACAATCAGGCGCGCGGAACATTGTGAGGCAGCGCTCACCGGCCAGCAATGGGACGAAGCAACGATTGGTCGTGGCGCGACAGCGTTGGCAAAGGACTTCGAACCGCTGAGCGACATGCGGGCCTCCGCTGAATACCGATTACTCGCTTGCCAGAATCTGCTGCAACGCTTCTTCCTGGAAACGCGCGGAGAGTTGACCGAGACGGTGTATGCCTATGGACGCTAAGGCCAACCGAATGCAAGCAGCCGTCGGCAGACCATTGCCGCATGACAGTGCGCATCTGCATGTCAGTGGCCGCGCCGCCTACACGGATGACCTGCCGGAGCCGCGTGACTTGCTGCACATTGCAGTGGGCATGAGCAGCAAGGCGCATGCGAAGATCAAGTCCATTGATCTCACCAGAGTAAGTTCTGCACCGGGTGTTATCGCCACCTGTGTCGCTGCAGACATTCGCGGCAAAAATAATTACGGCCCACTCGTTGCCGATGATCCGATTTTAACGCCAGATATTGTGCAGTACATCGGACAACCTGTTTTCGCGGTTGCAGCAATGAGCGTTGACGAGGCACGCAAAGCTGCTCGGCTACCGATAATCGAGTACGACGAACTCGAAGCTATCCTCGATCCTTTGACGGCGGTGGAACAACAGTCTTTTGTGCTGCCAACGGAAACACTGACGCGAGGCCAGCCTGAAACGGCGCTCGCGAAATCCCCCCGTCGCTTGCAGCGTCGTCTTAGCGTCGGCGGGCAGGATCAGTTTTACCTCGAGAGCCATATTGCCATGGCGATTCCTCAGGAAGACGGTGGTTTGCTCGTGTACAGCTCGACCCAGCATCCCGATGAGATTCAGCATGTTGTTGCGCATGCGACCCAACGAACAGCCAAAGATATCGTCGTTATCTGTCGACGCATGGGCGGGGCATTCGGCGGTAAGGAAAGTCAGGCCGCTCTGATCGGCTGCATTGCCGCAATCATGGCGGACAAAACTGGCCGCGCCTGCAAACTGCGGCTGGATCGCGACGCGGACATGATCATGACGGGGAAGCGGCACGACTTTATTATTGACTACGACGTCGGTTTTGATGATACGGGACGAATTCAAGGCATCGACTTCATGTTCGCCTCGCGCTGCGGTATGTCGGCTGACTTGTCAGGACCGGTCAACGATCGAACAATGTTTCATTGTGACAATGCCTATTTTCTGGAGAACGTCAGCATAACGTCGCATCGATGCAAGACGAACACGGTCTCGAACACCGCATTCCGGGGGTTTGGGGCGCCGCAGGGCATGTTCGCGATTGAGTATGTGATCGACGATATTGCCCGCGCACTTGGCAAGGATCCTCTGGAAGTTCGGCGTAGGAATTTCTACGGTATCGACACGCGCAACGTCACCCAATATCAACAAACGGTTGAAGACAACATTGTCGGCGAGATCACTGATCAGCTCGAAGTTGACGCTGACTATCAGAATCGCCGCGAAGCCATCAGGACATTCAACAAAACAAATCCGGTTCTCAAGCGTGGCATCGCTTTAACACCAGTAAAATTCGGTATCTCATTCACGGCGACGCACCTCAACCAGGCAGCAGCGCTGATTCACGTTTACAGAGACGGTACCGTGCATCTGAATCATGGCGGTACCGAAATGGGCCAGGGGCTGTTCATCAAAGTCGCGCAAGTGGTCGCCGACGAGCTGCAGATCGATATTGATTGCATTCGCATAAATGCATCGGATACCAGCCGGGTACCAAATGCTTCGGCTACGGCGGCGTCGAGTGGGTCGGACATGAACGGCAAGGCCTCGCAGGCAGCCGCGGCGAAAATTCGTAACCGGTTGACAGAGTTCGCTGCGGGACATTTTTCAGTGTCGGAAACTGACATCGAGTTCCGTAACGGAACAATCAGGGTTGGCGAAAACACCATTGGTTTTGCGGAGCTGGTGCAGCTGGCATGGTTCCATCGTGTGTCGCTGTCGGCTACTGGCTTCTATAAGACGCCCAAGATCAGATATGACCGGGCTACTTTCAGCGGGCGACCGTTTTTCTACTTTGCCTACGGTGCCGCGGTGTCGGAAGTCATTGTCGATACGCTGACTGGTGAGCATCGTATTTTGCGCGTCGATATCCTGCATGACTGCGGTGACTCAATAAACCCAGCTGTCGACCTCGGGCAGATCGAAGGCGGCTTTGTTCAGGGTGCCGGATGGCTCACGACCGAGGAGCTATGGTGGACCGGGCAAGGTGAGCTGAAGACGCATGCTCCATCAACGTACAAGATACCGACTTGCTCGGACATGGCGATCGATTTTCGTATCCGGTTGCTGCAGAACGCCAGTAATCGCGAGGACACGATCCATCGGTCGAAAGCCGTCGGCGAGCCGCCATTGATGCTTGGGATATCAGTGTTTCAGGCAATACGTGATGCGATTGGCACTGATGAGTCGCCAACGCCGGATCTGCAGCCACCGGCAACGCCAGAGGCTGTGCTTCTGGCGATTCGTGAGCGCAGCAAATGAATGAATGGATCGATGAACTCTCCGATCTAATGGCTGCTGGCGAAGCGGTCGTTTTGGTCACCGTTGCCGGTATACGGGGATCAGCTCCTCGCGAGGTCGGTGCGAAAATGATTGTGACCAGTACCGATACGGTTGGCACGATAGGCGGCGGACAGCTTGAGTACCAATGCACAAGGATTGCGTGCGAAATGTTAGGCGATGCAGAGATAGCATCGATACGCACCTTCCCGCTTGGCGCATCCACAGGGCAATGTTGCGGCGGTGTCGTCGACATGATGTTCGAACCGCTCGCAAGCGGCTTGCCAGCCTGGTTACGTGACCTCAGGACCCTGTACGGGCAACGCGAACCCGCTGTCGTCGTGACGGGTATCGGCGGCAAGGTAGCCAAAGGCGTCATTACCGGGGATAACGAATTTGGCGCGAATAAACTGCCCTCACCGGTTGTCGATGAGGCACGCGCTTTCCTGCGCTGTGGTGGAGCTGCCTGTAGCAATGCCGATGTATTTCTCGACCCGGTTGTGGGCAGCAACTTCAATGTCGCGGTATTTGGTGCGGGCCATGTCGGCAGCGCAGTCGTCCGGGCGCTGTCGAATCTCGATTGCAACATTCGCTGGATTGACAGTCGCCGCAATATTTTCCGCCAGACGCCGACAAACGTACGCACGATTGAGTGCAGTGAGCCGTCCCTTGAAGTCGCGGCGATGCCGCCTGGTAGCTGTTATTTTGTCATGTCGCACAGCCATGCACTCGACTTTGAAATCAGCGACCGAATCTTGCGGCGTGGTGATGCGACCTATTGTGGACTGATTGGCTCACGGTCGAAACGTCGGCGATTCGAGCAACGTTATCGTGCTCAGGGCATGCCGGCGCAACTGCTCGATAAGCTTGTCTGCCCAATTGGCGTAGGCGGTATCAGCGGTAAGAAACCGGCTGAGATCGCTGTGGCAGCCGCCGCCGAAGTCCTGCAGGCTTATAATCGTGCCGCACAAAATGCAGACGATGTGTATCCTGCCAACGTCCGCACACTGAAGCTGAAGTAATGGTAATTCGAGCATCGATTCTCCATTGTCTGGCTGACCCGGGTGAGCACGCATCGCCGTCGGCTGTTGAATACTTCGAAGATGGTGTGCTGATCGTCGAAAACGGAGTCATTGTCGAAGTGGGTGCCGCGGAGTCTTTGCTGCCTCGACTGCCCACGGATGCGACCGTGGAAGACTTGCGCGGCAAGCTGATAGTTCCCGGTTTCATTGATTGTCACGTACATTATTCACAGCTGGATATCATTGCATCGTACGGTGAGGAGCTGCTTGCCTGGCTAAGTCGTTACGCCTATCCCGAAGAAATGCGATTCGCCGATGTCGGTCATGCTAGTGCTGTAGCGTCTGTTTTTATCGATGAACTGCTCCGCAACGGCACGACAACAGCGATGGTCTTCGCGACCGTTCATCGGCATTCGGTTGACGCAATCTTCGAGGCTGCCGCAGCAAGAAACATGCGCCTGATCGCCGGCAAAGTGCTGATGGACCGGAACTGCCCGGCCGAGCTCAGCGATGATGCAGACAGCGCCTACAGAGACAGCAGGCAGCTTATCGAACGCTGGCATGGGCACGGTCGGTTAGGTTACGCAATAACACCGCGCTTTGCTTTGACTTCGACCGAGGCGCAACTCGAAGCTGCCGGCAAGCTTGCCGGCGAGTTCCCTGACACATGGGTACAAACGCATCTTGCCGAAAACGCTGCGGAAGTTGAGGCGATCGCAAAACAGTTTCCGTCGAGCAGAAGCTATCTGGATGTGTATGACCGGTTCGGCTTGTTACGCGAACGATCGGTTTTTGCGCATTGCCTGCATCTTGACGATAACGACCGTGTCCTGATGGAAGACAAAGGCGGCGCTGCCGCTTTCTGTCCTACCTCGAATCTGTTTCTCGGTAGCGGGCTGTTCGACCTGCAGGCCATGCGACAGGCAAACATTCGCGTCGGGCTCGCGACAGATGTGGGCGGGGGCACGAGTTTGTCACTCCTGAAGACAATGAGTGAGGCTTACAAGGTCTTGCAGCTTAAAGGTCAGGTCTTGCCCGCGACTCGTGCATTGTATCTGGCGACCCAGGGCGCCGCAGAGGCGCTTGGACTTGATGACCGCATAGGCAATTTCGAGGCGGGCAAGGAGGCCGATTTCCTTGTTCTTGATCCTGATGGCTCAAGTATCACAGCACGGCGCATACGAAACGCCACGACGTTCGAGGAGATGTTGTTCGCAGTCATCATGCTCGGTGACGACCGCCACGTTGCAGCGACTTATCTGCAGGGTCAACAGGCCTGCGAGTAGCAGCTTGTTGACAAAGTGTGTTTTGCGGCGGGCCTGCCGGGGCGCCGATTCAGCCTATACCGGTGCAATCAGCGGTTCGAGCCGATCTATAATCGATCCGAGGTCCGGACGATTCTCGCGCAACTCGTCAATCGACAGGCCGGTCAATTCATATGGAAGCACGAGCCAGTCCTGCGTTTCGTGAACATAGTGATCCGGTATCCGTATCGTCTTGTCAGTTGGTCGATACCAGGCCGTCGCGATGCTGATGTCCGTTGGCATATTGCGGCGCAACTTTTTCGTCAATTGCTCGATGACAGCATTTACGCTTGAGCCGGTGCTGTACACGTCGTCAACAATCAGGAGCGAATGGTGCGAGCAGAGATTTTCCAGCAGATATTGCAGGCCATGGACACGAATAGCGTCGGCTTTGCTGACCATCTCGGAGTAGCTTGGCGCGCCCTTGTATGACGTGCGAATCGCGATGTGGTCTGTCTTGACACCAAGAAAATCGAGACCTTCCTGGACAGCGATGCCGACGGCGCTGCCCCCACGCCAAAGCCCGATTAGAAAATCCGGCCGAGTTCCAGCCTCGAAAATATCGGCGGCAAGCTGAAATGAGTCGCGCAGGAGGTCATTTGCGGCGATGTACTTCGTGGTCATTGCGCTTCCCGGGTTGTCGTGCTGTAGAATTCGAAGCCGGCATTATAACGACAGCCCAAAGTCCGCATACAAGAGAATAACGATGGACAAGACCGTACTATCCGCCCAGGACCTGCTCGAAGACTCCTTTGAGCTTGGACTTCAGGTCCTTGAGAGCGGATTCCAGCCGACAATGATCATTGCCATCTGGCGCGGCGGCACGCCGGTCGGCATGGCAGTGCAGGAAATTCTTGCGTATTGCGGCATCGAATCGGACCACATTGCAATTCGAACCTCCTCGTACATCGGGGTTGATCAGCGCGGTGCCGTTGCTGTTCACGGACTCAATTACATCGTCAAGAAGATCTGTCACGATGACCGCGTGCTGATCGTCGACGATGTGTTTGATACGGGCAATACTATTGCAGCAGTCATCGCTGAACTGTCGAATCGCGCCCGCGACAATACGGCCGGCGATGTCCGTATCGCGGTGCCGTGGTACAAGCCCACGCGCAATGAGACCGACATTGTCCCCGACTACTTCCTGCGCGAGACTGCGGACTGGCTGGTTTTTCCGCACGAACTCGATGCGCTGACGCCCGAAGAGATGCGTGCCAAACGACCGGATATCGCGAGAATTATCCAGAGTGTCAAAACGCCTGAAGTTAACGGCTGATACGGCAGTACTGAGCATGCAGAGGATATGCGTCTATTGTGGCTCGAACACGGGCGCACATGTTGATTACGCCAACGCGGCGCAGGAACTTGCCGATGTTCTCGTACGCCATGAACTTGCACTGGTTTATGGTGGTGCTGCGAGGGGCATCATGGGTGTTCTTGCCGATGCCGTTCTCGAACTGGGTGGCGAGGTGCATGGTGTCATTCCGAAATTGCTCGAGGAACAGGAGATCGCTCACACCGGCCTGACGGAATTGCACGTTGTCGCATCGATGCATGAACGAAAATCAATGATGGCAGCATTGTCGGACGGCTTTATCGCGATGCCGGGTGGTTTCGGGACGCTCGAGGAACTCATCGAGATTCTGACCTGGGGGCAATTGCGGTTTCACAACAAGCCGTGTGGCCTGTTCAATGTTCGGAATTATTTTGACAGCCTGCTGGCCTACCTCGACCACGCCCAAAAAGAAGGTTTTCTGCGGGCCGAGAATCGAGCGATGTTGTTGTGCGCCAGCGATGCGGCAGGCCTGATTCGCCAGTTTGAACGTTATACCGCCCCGCAGGTTGACAAGTGGAAGACCTGATTTGAGATGGCTAGCAAACGCTGACCCTAAAACAACAGTCGCAATGTTCCCTTTGCCGGCGCCCGCAGATTATGTGCCAACAGCGAATATTGAATTCCAAGCCGGCGTCCCTTGAGCGCGGAACCCACGCAAATCCTCAACGGCACTTTGAATGCTGTTAGCGGTTCTCCGGGCGGGATGTCACCCAGCTTGGCTGAAATCTTGATCGAATCATCGCCAAGGCTTACTGCCGGATAGTCAGCTTGTTCGTTCGATGTGCGCTCTGTGAACGCTTCGCGGCGCCGTTTTTTCGGCAGCCGAGTGGCCACATGAAAGGCGTCATGGTTCGGCAATACCAATGAAAGGGACGCGTCTTTAATTGACTCTTCACCCTGGCTGTATACGACAAGCTGCAGTTCGCTTGCATGTTCCTCGAACAGGAAATAATCGTCGTGATCACGATACCGGCGCTCGATCTGTCGCATCTCCGCGTGCAATTCAGCCGCCGTGCGTTCCTCATACGGACGGTCGGTGCCGAATAGTCGAGCAAACGTGAGTCGCAACACGGTTGACGTCCACCCGGTCGATCGGCCTGAATTCGGCCGGCCTTTAGCCTCGACCAACAGTTTCAATTTGGAGCTGGCAACTACCGACGGCAACATCTCCAAATCACACGTGGCCATCTGGTGATCCTTGTGAATGATGTCACCTGGGAATCCAATTTCGACGTTTGTTGCCGAGACGGAATCTCGAAACTTGTTTTCAAACAGAGCCTGTAACTGACGTCGTCCCATTTTAATTGGCAGATCGTTAATGCGAATGTAGGCATCGCCGCGCCGTAGCGTCTCGGAGCGGTCGATGCGCATCATGTACGGGCGATCCTGGCAGTCGCCGATTTCGAATACGCCGAGGCGCTCGCCGTCGACGCCAATGCGTAAGTAACGAATTCGAACGGCCGGCTCGATGTGCTCGTTCGCAAGTGCCTGATACGCCGGCTTGCCTAAGAAATCACTGCGATCAACAGAGAACATGCGCTTGCGCCCACGAGCGTCAATCTCCACACCGACAACAATGTAACGCGGTCCCTCGACGGACGCATTCGCCATTGCGAGAACATCACGCAGAAAACTCTGTACACCGGCGCGACCGTAAGCCTGTCGGCGAAACTGCACACCGGTAGACGGTGTCGACGAAAGGGCGATTTTTGCAAGATGGTTCATGGAGCAGCCAATTCTGACCGATTCTGTTCAACAAGGCCGGAACCAATAGTCATAATTGTGAATCGCTCTCATATTCCATTAATGCTGTCTTGACTAATTACCAGCTCCGCATATCTCATCAAGGCGGCAAATATCGCGGATCCCGCAGCTAAACGTTTGTATTTACAGGAAAAATATTTGAACAACTACATGGCATGCGTGTGTTGAAATGTGACTGAGGCTGCGTGCTGCAACGGTGATCAATGACCAGGGTCTGGTCCGGGTTGGTCATAGTCCCCAACAACCGTAAAGTACGCTGTATGAACCATCACACCAAAGTGCCACAACCGGCAGCTATCGATACTACGAGTGCGTCACCGGCGCCTCAATTCGCTGCGCCCGAAATCCGGCATCTTTTGCGGCAACAATACGGCATAAACGGTGATCTGAAACAGCTCATCAGTGGAAGTGATCAGAATATGCGGGTTACGACGGCAAAGGGGCGGCAGTTCGTCCTGAAAATTGCAAATATGACCGAAGATCCTGTTGCCTCCGATTTTCAGACCAAAGCTCTGCTGCACATGCAGGGTAGCGGGTGTGAAGTCAGCGTGCCGAAAATCATGCCGACGTTACGAGGGGATGCCGTAACACAGATCCTGGGTGACGCCGCCCCCCACAATGTGCGTCTCGTCAGTTACGTGCCAGGCATTCCGTACACGGATGTTTCGCCCAGCGCGGAGCTTGCGCATAGCCTCGGCGAGTGTCTCGCAAAGCTCGGGCTTGCGTTGCGAAATTTTGAACACCCGGGCGATCGCCCGATCCTGCTATGGGACATGCAGCGCGCCAGTGATCTTCGTGGGTTGATTATGCATATAGAGGAACCTGAGCTCCAGGCCGCGGTTGGAACTTGCCTCGACAACTTCGAAGAAACCGATTTGCCTTGCTTTGAGCATTTACGCACGCAGGTAATTCACAATGATCTGAATCCCGGCAACGCGCTGGTTGATGCCGGCGATCACAGCCGGGTTGCCGGAGTCATAGATTTCGGCGATCTCGTCCGTGCGCCGTTGATCGTTGATATCGCGATTGCTGCCTCGTACCTTCGGTCTGAGGGCGATGATTTGCTGATGTTAATCGCGCCGTTTGTCGCCGCTTACGATAGTGTCGTGCCGCTGGAGCAGCGTGAGTTCGAACTGCTGTACGACCTGATTCGAACGCGGCTGACCACTACGATTATCTTATTGCGCTGGCGTCTCTCGACGGTCGGTGGCAGTGACGTCTATTCGCAGCAAGTGTTGCAAAGTGAGCGCAGTGCCGACAAGTTCTTGTTGCGCTTGAACGCTTTGTCGGCGACAGCCTTTCGCGACCGTATCGCTGAGGCCTGTGGCCGGTAGTTCATACCGCGCCGGGGGCCGTCTCCTGGCTCAAAATCGTCAAGGGTATTACGGATACTTAAAAAATCCCTTTAAAATCAAACAGGTATGGAACATGGTGTAGCGCCTTCCGGGCCCTACTCCTTCCGTGGCGAGGCAAAATGGACCACAAGTGGAACCAGCGCCAGCGCAAAGCTGAGAATCAGTTCCCAGAATTTAACGCTTGGGCCATTTAACATAGGCGGCGTTTCGTTTAACAAACCGAGTGTCCATGAACCTGATCGCAATCCTTACCGTGCTGCTTACCTTGAGCGCTGCAGGTTACCTGTTATTGGGCCTGCGTGTGATAACGGGTGTGCGGGAGGATGGTACGGTCCCGATCGGCATCTTGTTTGTTGTTATCAGCCTGTGGGTCATGGGCGGTGCGATTGAATTGATGTCGACCTCGTTCTTGGTTTTCTCGATTGGCCGAACCGGCCATTTTGTCGGCACAGCGTTTCTTCCGGTTGTGGCCTATGTCAGCTTCCGCGAATACACTGGAGAGACAACATCTCTGCACCGAATACTGATGTTGCTGGTGATCCCTATAGTGTCTGTGGTGCTTGCGGCAACCAATTATTTTCATGAATTCATGTGGTACTTGCCGATTGCTAACGCGGCAGGCGACTACCTGACGCGACCAACTGAGTGGGGACCCTGGTTCTTATTCGTGCACGCCCCCTATAGCTACGCAGTGATTGCTGCGGCGATGTTGTACCTGATAACACATAGCTCGGAGGTCGCGCGTGCGCACCGTCGTGGACTATTGATGCTGGTGGCGGCATGTACCGGTCCGTTAGCGGTGACCGCGGCATACGATCTTGGACTTGGGCCAGACACAATTTCGTTTGTGCCGATCGCCCTTACGGTAATTTTGCCTGTCTATGCATGGTTGTTCGTGGGTAAGAAGATCGTTGAATTCATGCCTTTGGCTTATGAGACCGTGTTCCAGAACATGCAGGATCCTGTCGTCGTTATTGATGACGAAGGCAGGATCATCAGCCTGAACCACCGCGCTGAAGATCTCCTGGACGTTTCTGAAACCGTGGCATTGCACAAACCTCTCAGGACGATTCTGGGCGACGATTCGCCGGAGGTGTTCGATGCGTTGGATAGCGGATTGCCGCAAAAGATGCTGACAAATACAGGGAGGTTCCTGCATGTGCAGGTGTCGCCTCTGGCGTCCACTCGTTCGTTAATTCAAAACGGAAAAGTCCTGATGTTCCGTGATGTCAGCGATGTCGAAAAAGCACAGGCAGAGGTTCGTAGCAGTGAAAAGTTGCTGCGTACGCTTATTGATCACTCTGCCAATGGCGTTGCTCGTCTGCGCTGGATCGAGGATGAAGAAAGTGGCACCAAGGCCATGCGCTGTATATTTGCAAATGCAGCTGCCGGACGCTTTCTTAACGTGGACGTCGAGGAGCTAAATGACTGCGACGGTGACCACATAGTTGAACTCGCGACGAGCGGCATGGAAGAAGAGGAAGCAGAACGGGTCATCAAGCAATTTCGATACGCTGCTGCTAACAGAATGAGCGTGGATACGGAAGTGCAGCGACGAGAAGGTGCCACGGGAAGATGGTTACGCATGATATGCGAGCCAGTTGGCGACGATGTTGCAGTGACGTTCATAGACATCACCGACAGCAGGGCGAAGGAACGGCATATGGAGTCGATCGCCAGCTCAGATCCTCTGACGGGCGTGCTCAATCGTCGTGGCTTTGAGCGTGATGCGACCCGGCGCCTGTCTGAGAGTGACGACGACGCAACCGGTGCATTACTGTTTATCGATTTGAATGACTTCAAGCAAATCAATGACGATTGCGGGCATGAAGTTGGCGATCAGTTACTTACGATCGCGGCTGAACGATTACGCAAGAGCCTTCGTTCCTGCGACATTATCGGACGCCCCGGCGGTGATGAGTTCGTAGCCCTGGTGCCCGATGTGGGGCCAGAGGTTGCAGACAATCTTGCGGTCAGGCTGGCCAAAGCGCTTGAGGTGCCTTATTCGATTGACACTCAGACGTTGCGCTGCGCGGCGAGTATTGGGCTCGCACTGTATCCGAAGAACGCGAGTACGCTCACGGGACTGCTCCGTGAGGCGGATCAGGCAATGTATCGCGCGAAAGAGCGTTGCCGCGGTGTTACGACCATCCGGGGACGTGGCCTTCTCGAAAGAGCGATGTAGGATACACCGACAATCCAGATAGCATCCCGATGAAGCCATCATCAAGAGAACGTTGGTTCTCTTGATGTAGTCTCCATCGTAAGTCACAGCTCCTGGCCACACCGGTAGTTCGTGAGTCAAAGCGCGAATCATCTCAAAGAAACCTACCGGTCTTCACGGGGACCGGCAGCATCGTTGCAAAAATGTTCTAATTGCGCGAACCAGTTGCCAGAGTGACACAATTGCAAAACCCAGCCAGCCAGCATCTTGGCGAGCAAGCGTCGGTTATTCGATTCAGAGGGCTGCAGCGCCGTTATCAAATGGGCGTCGAGATTGTTGACGCCCTGGGCAATGTCACTATGGCAGTTGAGCATAACGAGTACCTGGCAGTTATGGGTCCGTCCGGGTCTGGCAAATCGACACTGATGAATATCATTGGTTGCCTGGATCGCCCAACGGCTGGCGAGTACTGGTTAAACGGCCAGCCCGTATCGGCGATGAATGACCGGCAATTGGCTCGAATAAGAAACCAGCAAATCGGTTTCGTGTTTCAAACGTTTAACCTGTTGCCACGAATGACGGCGCTCGCAAACGTCGAGATTCCGTTAATTTATGCGGGCACAAAACGCAAAGAGCGCATCGAGAGCGCTCGCCATGCACTTGAGATGGTCGGTCTTGCCGACAGAATGTTGCACAGACCATCCGAGTTATCCGGTGGACAACGCCAAAGAGTGGCGATAGCTCGGGCGCTGGTGACCAATCCCAGTATCTTGTTAGCTGATGAGCCAACCGGCAATCTGGACTCCGGCACAGGAGCCGAAATAATGGCTTTGTTTGATAATCTGCAGGCTGCGGGTAACACCTTGATACTGGTAACCCATGAGCAGGATGTCGCTGATCATGCGCAACGCATTATTCGATTATGTGATGGTGAAGTCGTGAGTGATGAAGTCGTGGAAAAACGCGTATGAGATATACCATATTCAGTCTTGTCGTCGTGCTGGCATCGGCGTGTTCCAGTGACGAGGACGTACGAACGATGTACGACACGACGTCAGTTGAGCGGCGCACAATTGAAGTGTCGGTGAGTTCTGCTGGCGTTGTCGAACCACTTGCGACTGTCGAAGTCAAGTCGAAGGCCTCTGGGGAGGTTCTGGAATTGATGGTTGACACTGGCGACCATGTGGAGGCAGGAACTCTGATGGTCCACATAGATCCACGAATAGTGCGCAATCGATTGAATCAGATGGAGGCGGAGCTCAAGGCGGCATTGTCACGTCGCGAAATTGCGGTGACGCAAATGAATCGTGCGCTGTCGTTGCTTGAGAAGGGCACGTTCACGGAGGCGGATGTTGAGCAATCGACGCTTGATTTGGCCAACGCTGAGGCGCAAGTCGTTACGGCAGAGGTGAACGTCGAGAATGCGCGAATTGCTGTTGACGATACCGACATTCGCGCGCCGGTGACTGGCACGATAATCAACAAGCCAGTAGAAAAAGGTCAGGTGATCTCGTCGCCAACTCAGGACGTCTCCGGCGGGACGATGTTGATGCAAATGGCCGACCTCAGCGCCGTGCAGATTCGTGCGCTTGTCGACGAAACCGACATTGGCAAGATCCGTGCGGGTATGCCAGCAAAAGTGTCAGTGGCCGCCTATCCGAACCAGCCGTTTCCGGGCGACGTAGTCAAGATCGAGCCACTGGCTGTTGTTGAACAAAACGTCACTATGTTCGCGGTGCTCATTTCAATTCAGAACCCCGATGGTTTGCTGATGCCGGGCATGAACGCCGAGGTAGACGTGTCGATAGCGCGTAGCGACAACGCATTGTCAGTGCCCGTCATGGCTTTGCGCACGGAACGGGACGTAGCGACAACAGCAGGTATTCTGAATATGTCAGAAGCCGACTTGCGAGCAGCGCTGAGCAAGGCGGGCGGCGCCAAAGAGGATTCGACGATCGATTCGAACACGGTGCAGACGATAGAGATCGGTGGCCGGACAATCAATTTGCCGGGTGGGGTTGATGCCGAAACGGTTCGCCGCCTGATGCTCAAGCGCCGCAACGGCGGAGCACTGACTCCGGAAGAACAGCAATTGCTGCGCGGTGTATTGCGAAGTGCGGGAGGCGCGGTTGGCGACCGCAATAAGGAGCCAGGGTCCGACTATCGCTTCGGCGGGAGTTATTGGGTGGTCATCAAAGTTGACGGAGAGCCGGCGTTCAGAAATGTGCGCACCGGAGTTACGGATCTCGATCGCGTAGAGATTCTCGAGGGTCTGGACCTGGCTGATACCGTGTTGATTTTGCCGAGTGCGCACCTCGTCGAGACGCAGCAGGACTTGCAGCGTTTCATCAATCGACGTGTTGGCGGCGTTCCCGGTATTCAGAGGAGATAGTCGCTCGCATGTTGATTACTGAGACCATCCGAATTGCGTTGTCATCCATTCGCAGCAACCTGTTTCGCGCAATTCTGACCATGCTCGGCATCATCATCGGTGTCGGCGCGGTTATCACGATGGTTGCTCTCGGGGCAGGAGCGCAGCAAGCGATTGACAAGCAAATGGCCGCTCTTGGTGGCGATATATTGTCTGTCGGATCATCCGGTCGATTCAGTCATGGTATTGCGAGGAACCAGCTGACGCTGACAACAGATGACGCGTTGGCGCTTGCCACGGGATCGGATCACATAGTCGAGGTTGTTCCTGAAATCAATAGTCGTTTCCAGGTCAAATACGGCAATCAAAACCTGAACGTGTCGACAATAGGAACGACGCCGAATTACCTCAGTGTGCACGGTTTTGAAGTAGATATCGGACGCATGTTTACTGCGGCCGATGAATCTGTGCGTCGTCGCGTTGTGGTTCTCGGCGCTGAAATCCCAGGCATGCTCAACGCCGACCCTGCTGCGCTGATTGGTAGAACGCTGCAAATTCGTTCAATTGCTTTTGATGTTATCGGCGTTTTGCGACAGAAAGGATCGTCCGGGTGGCGAAACCCCGACGATGATATCTGGATGCCACTGTCCACGGCACAGTTTCGCGTAACCGGAAACGAGTTTGTGCAGACAATCAGTGCTCAGGTTGCACAGGGGTCGAGTATTGAAATGGCAATGCTTGAAATCGAGCGTGTCTTGCGACGCGAACACGGCATTCTTCCAGGAAAAGACAATGATTTTGCAATTGTCAATCGCAAGCAATTCGTAGAATCACGGCAGGAAGCTACGGCAGTATTTACTTATTTGCTGGCCGGTATCGCCGGGGTCAGCTTGCTTGTCGGCGGCATAGGCATCATGAACATCATGTTGGTTACCGTGACCGAGCGGACACGTGAAATCGGTGTGCGCAAAACACTCGGCGCAACGCAAGGCAATATTCTGTTGCAGTTTTTAGTCGAGTCAACGGCACTGTGCCTGATCGGCGGACTGCTCGGACTTGCAGTTGGCGTTGGCACGGCGACGTTACTCGCCAGGTTCGCCGGATGGCAGACTGTGGTAACGGTCGACTCTGCCTTGATGGCGTTTGGATTCAGTGCGGCGGTCGGCATCGTATTCGGCATGTGGCCAGCGAGGCGTGCGGCGCAGCTGGATCCGATTGATGCACTGCGTCACGAATAAGAGCGTCGTGTAATATTTCCAGGCGAGGCGCGGTCCTCAGGACATACACACACTGGCCAGCATTCAGGGGTGCAACATGTTCAGCTATAGCTTGAATCCGCGTTCGACAATATCCGCCGTACTGTCATCGGCAATGGCCCTTAGCCTTATCTGCAGTTTGTCGAATCAGCATAGTTATGCGGAAACGCTGATTGCCGAGACCGCGTACGACGTCGAGCCCTTGCAGGTTGGTCAGAGTGCTCCTCGTTTCGTCGCAAGAACCGTTGATAATGATCTGTTCTCATTTAATCCGGGTACTCTGGAGCGTCCGGTAATACTCGTTTCGTTTCGCGGTGGATGGTGTCCGTTTTGCAATATGCATTTATCCGAGCTACGCGACGTTATTCCCGAGATCAATGCTCTTGGAGTTGACGTGCTGTTTCTCAGTGGTGACCGGCCCGAATTGTTGTACCGGAGTTTGAAACGTGAGACGCAGGAAGAGATCGACGGCCTGGGCTACCAGATACTCTCCGATGCGGACGCCAGCGCAGCGATTGCCCTGGGCATAGCGTTCAAAGCGTCGAGAGCAACGATCGAGAGACGCAACGCAAAGGGTCAGGACATCGCGGGTTCATCGATGTTGCGGCACGGTATTTTGCCAGTGCCATCCGTCTTTGCGGTCGGCACCGACGGCGTGATTGCTTTCTCCCACGTAAATGCCGATTACAAGGTGAGGCTGCCAGCGGATGACTTGTTTCGAGTCGCCAGGGAAATCTCGCGCCGGGAATAGATCACCACGGCATCGTTGGAGCGCCCCCGGCGGGCGTCAGCCATAACCGGCAAATCGCGAACGCCAGGTCTACCTGCCCTCGCCGCAGTCATGGCCACTGCGGTAGGCCGTTCCTATGGTAGGCTTCGCCGGCGCAGGTACAGCAAGCCGTGGTAGCAACGCTGGCGCTTGTGCCCACACTGATCGCCGTCGTTGCTGGAGTACAAGTCGCCAGGCGCGCCGGCAAATAACACATCGACGGGAAATCAAATATGGCACTTCGAAATACGGCACTCGAATTCGGATCCCTGGCTAAGTGGCTGCACTGGCTGGTGGCGATTGGTATTTGCCTCTTGATCTGGCTGGGTCTGGAACAAGCCGGCATGGAGGTGGGGGCAGAGAAATCGGCTG
>Ga0255052_10000963_pt1 | contig 22308 bp, 19 predicted proteins | sample JV7_2_21_MG_FD_188632 | JGI IMG/M metagenome (GOLD analysis project Ga0255052, IMG submission 188632) | Seawater microbial communities from Jervis Inlet, British Columbia, Canada - JV7_2_21 | ecosystem: Environmental > Aquatic > Marine > Inlet | place: Canada: British Columbia | collected... | reverse complement strand
CTCGTCTTGCGGTTTGTCGTTGCTGCCCATCATTGGACATCACTCCGGCAATCAACACACACACATTATCTCATCGATGTATTATCAGCAGGAGTTTTTCAACAGAATAGACCCATACCGGTCGGCTGCAATATGGCACATCAATTCGGGCAGTTATTCTCCACTTTGCCGTGCAGACTACAGTAATGCGTCCCAAGGAGTGATTGGCAATGTCGCACTCGTCGTCGTATCGGATTTCAGTTGGTTTCTTGGTCCTTACTTTCGCCGCGTGTGGTGCGGACCCAAATGGACGCTTAGACAGCTATCCTCCGCCTGCGTTGGCTGATTCTGAAAGTCGAGTGATAACGTCAGTCGCTACAAGTCGCGACTACCAAGTCACAGTTGCCCTTCCCAGAGGTTATGCCGACTCAGATGAACGCTATCCGGTTCTATATGCGGTGGACGCAAACGGGCAGTTTGGCACGGTAGTGGAAACTGCGCGCCTAGTGCGTTTCGAGGAACTTGTGCCAGAGTTGATCATCGTTGGCGTCGGGTATCCGGTAGGTCGCATGTGGAATGCTGCGCCGCCGAGGCTAGTCGATCTGACTCCAACGAGCGACCCAGAATGGGTGGAACAGTGGTCGATAGATTATCCTCAATTCCCAGCACCTGAGGGCAGTGGCGGCGCGCCCGGCTTCCTTCGCTTTCTACTTGAGGAACTCATCCCACTAATAGATTCAGAATATCGAGCGAAACCCAATGATCGTGCCCTTTACGGCCATTCGGCTGGTGGGTTATTCAGCTTTTACGCTCTCCTGCAGGGTGACGGCGCATTTCACCGATTCATTATTGCGAGTCCATCGCTTTGGTGGGATGACGGAGTCTCTTTCGATATGGAGTCCAGGTATCATGAGGCCCATACTTCCCTTCCGGCCCGCGTCTTCCTTTCGGTTGGAGTTCTTGAGGAAACTGATAGCGACGAAGAATGGGCATTCATGGTGTCGAACTTTGAGCGGCTTGTTCGGGTTCTCGAGGAGCGCGAATACGCTGGACTCGATTACGAAGCACATTTTTTCGAAAACGAGACTCACAACTCTGTGATCGCCCCCGGCATCAGCAGAGGACTGCGGTCGATATACCGCGATTGGCAGGGCTCTGGCTCTCAATAAGCATCAGCACTGGCCGGTTTTGGCCTATTCTGTTGAAAAACTCTGTTTTGAAAAGTGCGGCGATTTTATTTGCGATTTGAGCGGCATTACGTACTGTAGGTACGAGCGGGTAGCAGAAGTCGCATGAAAATCCGGCCTGACGCAACTCAGAACGGCACAATTGATCTGTGGTTAGCGCACTAGGCAATCGAAAAATTCCTATGAATTTTCTTGTCATCGTAATACGGAGTTTTTCAACAGTATCGGCCAGAAACAGCCGGTCAGGCACCCCACGGAAGATGCTCACCGCAGTACGGGCGATAGGCAATACCGACTACCGAGACTTGCGAGATTTCGCCGACATAGTCTGCCCCGCCCATTTCGACGTTACCTACGGTCCTCGCACTACAGGCAGGTGGCAGCCGATTCCCGCGACTCGATTTCGCGGCGTGCCTCTTGAATGGTTCTGTACATCGTTGTGCCTGGATTGGCCGCAGACAACGCTGCACCCAACGTGGTAAATGCGTCCTCAAAGCATCCGCGATCAATCTGCACCTGTGAGAGGTTATTTAGAGCTACCACGTGATCGGAATCCATTGACAGAATCCGTTCGTAAGCGCTCTGCGCGGAGTTGAGATCGCCCCGCGCGTAATAAGTGTTTCCCATCCCCAACCAGGCAAGAGAATGATCCGGCCATCGCTCTGCTGCGGCTTGGTATCCGGCCACAGCGTTCTCGATATCGTCGATTGCTTCGACTGCGGCCACTGACCGAACATACTTATCGGCATCCGGTGATGCCGGCATTTCGCCAGCCCGCAATGCCAAGACCCCCCAGTATCCGGCTCGCCGCCACGTGCGAACAAACTTGCGTGCGCTCGTCAAATGACGTTCTTGGTCACCGGAACGAAGGACGAATTGCCTTTTGTCCGCCAAATAACCGACTACGACCGAATAATGCCAAATAGGCATGAGCTTGCTGCCTAGATTCTGTAGGACAAGCACCGGTCGACCACTCCGCAATTCGCGGATCAATGCCCCGATGTCCTGATCGATAAGGTATGGCATTCGTCCGTACCCGCGAGTGGCCGCAAGCAATTCAACTTGCAGACTACCTTGCCGGCCCGGAATATAGATACGTGACCTCAAAACTTCCGGAGTTACTGTAGTGCCCGACGAGTTCAATATGGTAGCCAGTGCTGAAGGCCCACACTGGTCGGTTACCTGCGGGTAGAACGGCGTCTGTATCAGCTCTACGTCGCCGCGTTGTTGTTCGAGGCCCGACAGCATGTTTCGCACATCAGTGGCGCATCCGGTCAGAATAGCCAGCAAGCTGACCGTTAGCCAACGCTGCAACCATCCTGCGAACATGAAACTGTTTTAGAACTCGTTGAAAAAGTTTGTTACGTCGAGCAATTCAAGAATAACCAGTACGATCGCAACGATGCCGATGACTTCGACGATCCCGGTGCCACCGGCCGGAAGGTTTTCCAATCGCCGCTCCAGCATTTGCAGCTCTGTATCGGTTAATGCATCAACGCGCGCACTGGCGTCGGCCGGATCAACGCCATACTGGACCAGGGCGCTTTGCACTGACTCTTTCGTTAACATGCTGTTGATATGATCAATACGATCTTGCTGCTCGGACATCTCAATTGCGGTCTCTGTCGATATGATCGCCGCACTTGCGGATTGCATCATGGGCAGGCATACCAAGCAGACAGAAATAGCGAGAGCGCATAATTGCGTGCTGCGGAATTTCAACATTACTGCATCTCCAATTGGGATATCAGGACGGCAGATTAGGCTAACCAACATAGTTCGCCCATAAACCATCACGGTTCGTACTTCAGTTGCAAGACTAGCAATTGCCCTCACTGGCCAAGCGTGACCAGCGTCACGTTCAGTGCAAGTCACCAAGCTACAACCGTCAAGTCACGGCTCCCTGATAACCCGACCAACTTCCGCTTTGGGTCAGACGTTCATAAATCACATCTAACTCTTGATATATTGGTACCATGGTACCAATATAACGATCATGTCAAAGACGATCCAACGCGTGCAAACCGGCGTCCGCATCGAAAAACGCCTACTGAAAGTGCTGAAGGCCCTTGCCGAGCAGCTGGATATGTCGCTCGGCGATCTGCTGGAAGGGATGGCCCTCCATTGCTTCGAGGGAAAGGCACCTTTTTCTGATGCAACGCTCGGTAAGATCGAGAAACTGAAAGACGTTTACGAACTCGATCTGACCGCTGAGGACAGCCATAAATTAGATGAACGAGGTAACGATGACTGATCTTTTTCGATTTTGTGTAGGAGTATTTGTAATGTCTACTGTTCTGGGTGGTTGCGATCATGGCAATGACTTCTCTGGGTTCGACGCTCTAACGATCGCACGTACTGGTTCATTCGAACTGGACATGACACCGGAGGAAGCGCTGCCCCTTTTTACCGCACCGGGTGAAAGGCTTTGGATTTCCATCTGGGACCCGATCATATTGCATGGTGATGGATACGAAAAAGGCACCGCCTTTGTAACAACCAATCATGGGCGCACGACGTATTGGCTCGTTACCGACTACGATACTGAGGCCAAACATGCTCAATATGTACGGGTAACTCCGGAAGCTAATACTGGCAGTGTTGATGTTTCCGTTAACTCAAACGGGAATGGTGGCGCCACCGTCAATGTCGCTTATCAAGTGACTGGGTTGAGTCCGGCTGGCAATTCAGAACTTGAGGAATCGTTCAGCGAATCCAACTATGCCGAAATGATGGAAGAATGGCGGACTATGATTAATAACAGTCGAGAGAAGATTGACGATCATTTCGGCAGATAACCGTTCGCCAATAGATACCAGCATTAGTATCTTACCGACAACGGGCCGAACCGCTGATAGCTGCCTAAGTTTAGGCGCAAGGTCCCGCGACCATCAGTTTATGAGTGGAGTCACCCATGACCTCAAAAAGAAAAGATCAGATCCGCGCGTTGCTCAAAGGCATCGAAACTGGTGACGCGGCGGCGGCAGAGGTCGTGAATCCCGACAAATACATTCAGCACAATCCCCAGACTCATGAAGGGAGCGAGGGCTTGGCGGCGCTGTTTAGGCGGCTGTCAAAGAGCAATCCTCGCGTCAATATCGTGCGTGCCTTCGAGGACGGCGACTACGTATTCGGCCACACCGAGTATGAATTCGCCAACTCGAAGATCGGCTTCGAGGTATTTCGGTTCGAAGACAATCTGGTCGTCGAGCACTGGGACAATATCCAACAAAGGCAAGGACCAAACCCGTCCGGGCATAGCATGGTCGATGGACCGACCGAACCGACCGACCTCGCCCGGACAGAATCCAATCGGGAGCTCGTTCGGTCCTTCATTGATGATGTCCTTATCAATGGTCGACTTCAGAACCTGGAACAGTTCATCGACGACGAGCGCTACACGGAGCACAGTCCACGGAACGCTGACGGTCTGCCGGCACTACGTTCGGTGCTCGAAGCAGCGTCGGACAAGGGCCGCACGATTCACTACGATCGAATCCATCGTGCGCTTGCCGAGGGAGATTTCGTGCTTGTAGTCAGTGAAGGCGGCCTCGGTGGCGTCCACTCTTCATTCTATGATCTGTTCCGTGTCGCCGCGGGCAGAATCGTGGAGCATTGGGGCACAACCGAGTCGATCCCTCCGCGCAGCGAGTGGAAGAACGACAACGGCAAGTTTTAACTACCTGAATGGCCAAAATGGAGGGAGATTCACGGATGTCGCTGTTTGCTGAGCTCAGGCGTCGTAAGGTGTTTCGAGTAGCCATCGCGTATTTTGCGGGATCGTGGCTGCTGATCCAGATCGCTGAGACACTGCTGCCCGTTTACGGCTATGGTGACGCTGCGATTCGCGCTGTTGTCGCCGTACTTGCCATTTGTGCTGTCCCGGTCATGGTGTTTTCGTGGTTGTATCAATTCACGCCGAGTGGATTGAAGAAGCAATCTGACATCGACCACAGCGACTCACCGATTAGCGAAACCGATCGTTCGCCGACCGATGTCGTTCTCGCAGTGCTGCCATTCGACAACCTTTCGACCGATCCTGAGATGCAGTTTTTTTCCGATGGCGTCAGCGAGGAAATCATTCAGCGCCTGTCACGCGGCGCCGGCCTAAAGTTGATCGGCCGAACGTCCAGCTTTCAGTTTCGTGACGATCGTAAAGCAGAGGCAGTACGGGCCCTCAACTGCTCCCACGTGCTCGACGGCTCCGTGCGCCGGGCATCGGGCCGTGTACGCATCAATGCGCACCTGGTCGAAGCATCCACGGAAACTTCATTGTGGTCAGATCAATACGACCGCAGTCTGGACGATATTTTCTCCGTGCAGGATGATATTTCGGAGAACATCGCCGCAGCACTTAACAAGACGTTTTCCAGGGGTTCAACGCCAACGGTCGATTCGGCCGTATACGATCTGTACTTGCGGGCCAGCTTGACATCGTATGCGCCGGACGAATTGCGGACCCATATCGGTCTTCTGGAGGTGGCGACGCAGCGCGCGCCGGAGTTCACAGAGGCCTGGGCTCGCCTGGCATATTCGCGAGCCTGGCTGGGCTTTTATGAGCCCTTTGCGAAGCGTGCCGAAATCGGGGCGGTAGTAGTGCGCGAGGCCGAGCAAGCCCTGGCAAGTGATGCGCAAAACGTAGACGCCCTGGTCGCGAAGCTTTTTGTGATTGCTCCTTTTGGACAGTTTGTAGAAGCCGATGCTGCTCTGGAACATATTCGCAAGGCCCCCGGCATGGGCGATGGAAAAAAATACGTCGGCTGGTACATGCGAAACTTCGGACACGTTCGCGAGAGCCTTGTAGAGGATGAGCGTGCCTACTTGTCGGACCCTCTTGATCCCATGTGCGCGAATGTCGTTGCCCTTGCAAGAATGGCAGCGGGACACATTGAGGAGGCAGTGCCTGTCTATGAGGATCTCATGGTGCGGATTCCCGATATGAGCTTTCCTTTTTCCAGTCTTTTGCGGGCGAAAGCGTTCCTGGAGGACTGGGCCGGGGTTGATGAATTGTTGGAGCTCGCCAAAGAGCGTCCGCTACGCGAGTTCGAAGACGGATTGTCATTCATCCGGGCGAAACGCGACCCAACAGCCGACAACGTCGGCAATTGGTGGAGCGATCTCGAGGCGCAAGTCGACAAATCAGGTTTCATTGATGTATCGCGCCTTGTTTACGCCGCACATTTGGGCCTTGTCGAGGAGGCTTACCAGATGGCCGAAAGTGTCCGCCTCGGTCCAACGGGTACAGGCGACGACATCATGGGACCGGACGGCTATAGAACATCACTATTATTTCAGGTGCGCATGCCCGAAATCCGCAATGACCCACGTTTCGTGAGTCTCTGCGCGCGTTTAGGGCTGGTGGAGTTCTGGACTGCCACTGGCAAATGGCCCGACTGTGCTGATGAAGTTCCCTACGACTTCAGAGCCGCATGCGAGAAGGCGACCGATATCCCTAAACAGGAATTCGGGTTCTGATCAACCGTCACGGTTTTCGGTTCGTCGAAAGATTCAACCACCCACAAATAACCCCGCAAAAGGCGGAGCTTCAATTTGTGCGATCTGGAATAAGGCTTTACGTCTGCGTCTCGCTACCGTACCAACGAGGTCTATTCCAATGGGTGCGAGGGGTTCGGGTTTGGGTAGCCCCTATTATCGGTAATAGTGACTAGTGTTAGAATTTCTTTAAGACTTTCGCAGCGAGGTGATCAGCTTGAGCATCGATACCAGTCAGAGTTTCGCTGAGCGAAATGTTGATCGTACCCTGATCCGTTGGATTTTAGAGCAAATCGGTCTGGGTAATTTCAGGGCCCTGGGAGAACTCATGCAACCTGGTTACAAGACATTGAAGCGGTGACCGACAAGGTTACCGGAATTTTCGACGAAGAATCCGTGCGAATCCGGGGTGAATTGAAGTGGACGTAGCCGACGCCGTTGTCGTAGGCGGCGGGCCGGCCGGGTCGACCTGTGCCTGGAAGCTTCGCAATGCGGGTCTCGACGTTGTCGTGCTAGACCAAATGGCATTCCCGCGCACAAAGCTGTGTGCCGGCTGGGTAACGCCTGAAGTCATGACGGACCTCGAGCTTGATCACCATGACTATCCGCTGAGCTTCATGACCTTCAATAAGCTACACCTGCACTGGAAGGCGCTCTCTATGCAGCTGAAATCCCGGCAGCATTCGATTCGGCGCTTCGAATTCGACGACTTCCTGTTACGCCGCACCGGGGCAAGAATCCTGCAGCATAAGGTTCGCGACATCCGGCGGGACGGCAAAGACTATGTCCTCGATGGGCACTTCCGGTGCAAATACCTGATAGGCGCTGGTGGCACCGCATGCCCGGTTTACCGGACGTTGTTTCGCGAGAGCAGTCCTCGCAGCAGTGTGCTGCAGACGGCAACATACGAGCACGAATTCGCTTATGACTGGGAACACGGTGACTGTCACCTGTGGTTTTTTGATGATGGCCTGCCGGGCTACGCTTGGTACGTACCGAAGGCTAACGGCTTTATCAATGTCGGACTAGGCGGCATGGCGGATCAGGTGAAGCATAAGGGGGGGAGCATTCAGGAGTACTGGCGAAAATTTGTGAACAGGCTCGAAAGGCGTGGCCTTGTCCGTTACGACCAATATCAGCCTACGGGTTACAGCTACTACCTGCGCGGCGATGTCGATGTCGTTAGCGACAACAATTCCTATCTCGTTGGCGACGCCGTTGGGCTCGCGACTCGCGACATGTGCGAGGGTATTGGGCCGGCTGTAAAAAGTGGCTTGCTTGCGGCAAAGGCCATTGTTACGGGCTCAGACTATTCTCTCGCAGGGATCACAATGTTCAGTGACGGAGGGCTTGCCAGCAAGATACTCGAACGAAAATTCGTTGGTTATCAACGATAAAAAGGGTTCGATCGAGTGCCTATGATTGGAGACAAAGCTTGCAGTTGCCATCGGTGCTTGCCGATGCAACAATAATCTGCGATTAGGACAAACAATATGAATAAAGAACGCCTCAATCGACTCGGATTTTCGGGCGTTGCCGAACCAGTTTCGGTAACGGCTGCGTCACGCGGCGATAACGCAAGCATATTCGATCGGTGGTTGCTGGAGAACATGGTACGTGGACTCGGCAGCACACTGGTCGACATAGAACTTTGGGACGGCAGCCGTGCGGACAACTCTGTTGCGAAACCGGTTGGGCGCATACGCATTGGTGATCGCGGAGTTCTGTACGGCCTGATACTGAATCCGTCGCTCAAATTTGGCGACTATTATAGTGAAGGGCGGCTCAGTGTCGACGGTGACCTTAGCCAAGTAATTGAATTGACGTCGAATAGCATCGCGCATGTTCGGTCGCCGTTCAACAGGGCCAAAGACTTTGTCGAACTCCTGCGTTCAACGCAAAACCCGCGTTTTTCACGGCACGATATTCACCACCATTACGATATCGGCAACGACTTCTATCAGATGTGGTTGGACAGAGAGGCCATGCAGTACACCTGCGCATACTATTACCGTGATACAGCGACGCTGGAACAAGCCCAGATTGCCAAGATGCACCATGTCTGTCGCAAGCTTGATCTGCGGCCGGGCGAGACGGTTATCGAAGCTGGATGCGGATGGGGTGGCTTTGCCATATTCATGGCCAAGCATTACGGAGTTAATGTTCGAGCATACAATCTGTCACGAGAACAAGTCGTACACGCCAGGGCTTGGGCAAGCACGGAAAATCTCGATGGGCAGGTCGAGTTTATACTCGATGATTTTCGCAACGCGAGCGGCGTGTGCGATGCGATTGTATCAATTGGCATGCTCGAGCACATCGGGCGTGGCAATTACCGTGCTATCGGACAAGTAATCGACAATTGCCTGAAGGAAAATGGTCGAGGTCTTTTGCACTTCATTGGACGCGACAGGCGCGCTCCGATCAATCCGTGGATCGCACGACGCATCTTTCCTGGCGCCTACCCGCCGACGCTAAAGCAACTGGGCGTCATCTTTGAACCGGCCGGACTTTCGGTGCTGGATGTCGAAAACCTGCGGCCGCATTATGCGCGCACTGTGAATGACTGGCTGGTTCGATACGAAGCGGTCGCCGACCAGGTTGTCGACATGTTCGATGAGACGTTTTATCGTGCCTGGAAACTGTATCTGGCCGGGTCTGTTGCAACTTTCAAGCTCGGGAGGCTGCAGTTATTCCAGATATTGTTTGCCAGGAGTGGCAGGAACCCGGTCCCGGTGACCCGGGCGCATCAATATAAGTAGCGCCTATGGGTAAGCTTCCAGTTTTGCCTGCATAACGTTGTATTGGCCGGACCGGAACATGGAATACCAAAGCGCGAGGAAAAACTCCCATTCGCGAACGAACACTTCCTCATAGCCGAGCGCCCTGACGTCATCGATGTTTTTCTGGTAGTTGTTCCAGCATTCGACCATCGTGCGAGCGTAATCCTGTCCGAATGCGAGATGTTCATTGCATTTGAGGCCCGCTTCCTCGGCTGCCTGGATAAAGGTGCCGATTGAGGGAAATTCTCCGCCCGGGAAAATGTACTTGGTGACAAAGCTGAGTCGCTTGCCGTTCGCGGGATCGAATCGGTTGCAGAGCATGGTCTGAATCATCGCCACGCCACCCGGCCTTAAATACTGATTTACCTTCTTGAAATGCTCTACCCAGTATTCTGATCCAACATGCTCAAAGAAGCCGGTCGAGACAACCGCATCGTACTCCCCCTTCACATTCCGGTAGTCTTCCAGGTACAGTTCGACTCGGCCGTCAGCAATTGCGACCTTGTTCAACTCTATTGCATATTCATACTGCTGCCTGGAAATCGTGCAAGCCGTGATCTTGTAACCTTTTTCTGCCGCAAGTTGCAGGAAGTAACCCCAGCCACACCCCATTTCGAGAATATGTGCCGGAGCGGGAGGCAGTCGACTAAGTATTCGATTGTATTTGTTGAGTTGAGCATCGTCATACGACATCTCTCGACCATCCCACCAACCGCTGGAATAGGTCATGCGCTTATCGCAATACGCCTGATACAAACCCGGTGGGTGATCGTAACTCACCGAGATATTACTCTTGCTTCCTTCCAGCGAATTCTTGCTGCTAATTCGCCGAAGGCGTGAAATCAGGCTATTGACGAAGTCGAACTTCGCCAGTTGCAAAAACTGTTCACGATTGCGCTGGCAAAAGGTAAGAAAGGCCATGAGGTCCGGTGATTCCCACATATCTTCCATGTAGGATTCACCGAGGCCGATGTCTCGCCGCGTAAAAATAGCGTTTAGAGTGTCCCAGTCCTTGATGATCATCGTCGCTCTCTCGCCAGGACTGTCACCGACGAAACGCATCTCATCATCGTCTGGCGTTATCATCGTTAGCTCACCAAACTTCGTGTTCGACAATACGCTTTGAAGCAGCCTTTTCTTATTCACTATTTTCTGTCTCTGCCTATTTGAATGCAGTTGTTATTGATGCAACACGACACCCGTGCTTTGCAGTGTCTCGACTTACCGCCGGGTCAGTAGCGACCCTTCACGACGATATTAGCTTGATGTCCGCTTGCGGGAGTAAAGCGGAAGTCAAGAACGCTGATCTGTAACTTGTTGTCAAGTCAAAGAAGCTGTTGGGACGTCCGTTGCACAAATTGCACGACAATGCACAATCGAGATTCACTCAATCAAACAAAATTCACGCAGTTCAGTTTTCGAAGACCCGCTGGCCGTTGATTAGTCTCGCTGCGAGATTTCACTTAGTGCACGTTCTGCAAGGAATTTTAAGCCAGCGTCCTGCGCTAGAGCGGCCTGAACTGCATTGGCGGCCTCTTCATTTCCAATGACACCAAGGCCACGAATCGCATTTTCTCTGAACAACATGTTGATCTGCCTTACCGCGTCAACGACAAACTCTTCGCTGGACTGTGCAGAAATCTGTTCAGTTTCGTCGCCGAAGAGTTCTTCACCATTTTCTCGTAGCCAGGCCTGTCTTCTGTGAAAGCGCCTTTCTGCCTGCACTTGTGTGGCTTTGCGGATTTCCTCGGGCAGCCCGTTACTTAATACCGAGATTAGCAGGGGTTGAATTTCCTGGCCGAGTTTTGTTATTGACAATCGAAATTGATCTTCGACCTCGTCGGCGCCACATTGATAAGTAAGTAGCTCATAAACCTGAGAACGCAATACGGCGTTTGTCACCTCCGCGACTTCTTGACCGTGAACGCTCACATTTGGCAAAGCCAAAATCAACAGCAAGACCAAGTTCTTCTTGGGCATAAGTCAATCCTCAGTTCGCCGGGTACCCGCCGTCATTCCAGAGCCTTCGAATCAATCCTGGGCATCCGGGTGTCTGAGTAGCGCCTAGACAGTTGAGCGTCGGTTGACCTGAGCGGGAGTTATATAGGGCGTTTACCGACGAGCTGGTGTTGAAGTGACAACGAAAGACCTGCCCTTCGCTCAAATACTGACGAGAGCTGGAACACGGCCACATAACATTCGTGGCATCGAAATTGGTTGTCGAACCAACGCACCCTTGAGGATGCCGCAAGCTAAATGCATGCCCAATCTCATGGACTAAAAGTTCGTCTCCCGTATTTTGACCCATTACGATGCGAGCGCCGAAATCAGACCAACCAGTTGTCGTACTACCGTTGACAGTGTTAATCCAGTAGATATTGATCCGACCCGGATCGAAACCAATATCGTCAGAAAAATCGTCCCAGTTTCGCGCGTCACCACCGACAGAATTCAGTATCGCATCATCTATGTCCGGATCGTTTGTTGCATCTCGAATCTGAAAATTTGAAAAGCGTATGCCCATCCTTTCATCATCCCAAATCGACGCGGTTTCGATGCAAGCATCAATCGCATGATCTCGTTGCGAATCGAACGGGCCTTGCACAATCCAAACCGTAACCGGCAAACTCAGCCTGTTTCCCAATGTAACGGGAAACTCATCTCCGGTGCTATCGGTCCAGTTCGTGTTGACTCGCACCGTTGCTCGGTCTTCGCCAAACGCTATTGCTTCATTCCTATTTGGCGATGAAGCACTTGTGAGGCTGCCGACATTGATCGAAATCTCCCCAGTCGCGTCTCGTGCTCGCCCACGGTCGTTAACGATAGCGCCGTCGCTTCGATTGCGGCCGTCGACTAGCAGACCGACTTCACCACCGACATTTCTGACAATGACGGAATCACAGCCCCCGATATGACCGATAATAAGCATAATGACGAATACTCGCACCGGCAGTGCAGTCATAACCGCTCCCCGTTAGTTTATCATTCTGCCGAATCTCCCACATACATCAGTATAGACGAGAAATTATAACCATGCCTTTGCGCATGACAAGAAGAAGAGACACCTCATTCGTGACAATATTGATGAGAGGCCGAACTAGTGGTGAGAAAGCTAAACCGCCCTTTCCGACTCTATGGGCCGCTGGGCTTTCCGTCACCCAATGAATGTCGGAGACAGTGACGCGTGCACAGCGCGAGCCGGTTACTAACTAAGTGGCCGTGTCAGTGATGCCGGAGGACATCCGGGGTCGTTCGTGAGTTTTGCGTACTGGATCTCCGATAGACCGATCGTGCGGCCATTCATCAGTTACTCGTTTATGCGTCTGTATCATTTTTGTTTAGGATTTGATTTAAGAAACTATCCTTATCGAGAGATCGCTCTGTTTTCTTTTCTACAAACCAAAATACAATGCATCCAGACAGTATTATTGCACTTGCAAATACAAACCCCCTTGTTCCCTGAAGCGGACAATCAGAACCCCTAATTGACAGGAAAAAGGCGACTACCGCGTAGTCACCACAGAAAAGCTCGTGACGACTTCGTTTTCCATTGCGAATCTCAACCAAGCTGGAACGTAATCGCCTTTACTGTCTACGACATGGTACGAATAGGTAATAGACTCGCCTGAGATTCTGAGCGAGCCTGGCCCGAGCGCCGCTACGATATCCCTCCAGATACTCCCAACGCCAATTTCACTTCGCAATCGGAATGCTGGAGATGACACATAAAAGCTCATTGCGGATCGACCATTCGTCGAGAACACGATTCGCATACCGTCATATTCGTATTCACGATGCGAATACTCGTTCAACAGCGATTTTCCGACTGAATCTTGCTCGGGCTCGCCAAATATCTCTCGCATCTGATCCGCAGAATTGGCAAGTCCGAAGCCGTCAATTTCGCACTCAGCGATCGGAACGGTCTTTTGTGCCGAGGCGACCGAGGAGTGAAGGAAACAAATCCGTACGTACAAGCCCCGATTGCGTGTCCCAACTAGGAGCGCGAGCGTGATAACTGCGTCGAGCGTAGCGGAATGGTGTACGGGTCTCGGGCCCTTCGATGCCGAAGGAGATGACGAATGATGAAAGTTGCCGCAGTAGTATTCGTAGCCGTTCTGATCCCACTGATCGCGAAGTTTCCGAAAAATAGGTGTTCATTTATCCCATTGGCAAAGGTGGTAAAAGGAATAGAGAAGATGCTATCTGGTCTTGAAACCTTGATGCTTGGCGCAGCAAGGCTCTGTTTTTTCGGAAGTGTTGTAGCACTTCTACTGCCAGCCATGGTATTCGGCGATGGTATTGTTAACCTTTATGAGACTGGGCAAACCTCCTGTTACGATGAATTGGGTGCGTTGATTTCGTGTGCCGGTACGGGACAGGATGGAGAGATCCAGGCTGGAACGTCTTGGGTTCTTCCTTTCACTAGTGGATCGAGGTTTACGGATCAAGGTGACGGCACGGTGTTGGATAACCTCACCGTCCGCAGGTGGCTCAAGGATGGGGATTGCCTCGGGGGAGGTTGGGATGCGGGGCTAACTAAGGTTGGCTGGGCGAATACTGATCCGGATTTCCTTGAGTCTCTTCGCGCGACATGTACCGAGTTCACCTACGAACCTTCCCCAACTGATACCTCCTTATGGCGGCTTCCCAATATAAGCGACCTTGAAAGTCTTTTTAATGCCGAAGTGCCGGATCAAATCGCTTGGATGGAGTCCGTTGGTTTCGTGGATGTGCAGTTAAGCTACGTGTCATCTACCACCTATGTTCCTATGCCGTTTGGGCCAGAGTTCGTCTGGTATAGCCCAACAGCATTCGGAGGCGGCGCCTTGTTTCCGGCCAGCAAGCCCGGTGGAGGCGGCGCATTGATGGTGCGCGACGATCCCGTTGCAATAGTATTTGGTCCTCCGGCCAAGTGGCAGACCGGTCAGACGACCTGTTATGACACGGTTGGAGCCGTGATAGCGTGTGACGGTTCCGATCAGATGTGTTTTGACACGCAGGGGACCGTAATACCGTGTCCCCGTACCGGGCAGGATGGTGACCTGCAGGCGGGTGTCCCCTGGCCTTCACCGCGTTTTACCGACATTGGTGATGGTACTGTATTTGATGAACTCACTGGCTTGAATTGGCTTAAGGATGCCAATTGCATAGACACGGAGTATCCAGGTTTTAACGAGAATTTTGGTGGCGCTGTCACATGGCAGCATGCGTTGGATTTCGTGCAAGGCATCAACAATGGAACCTACCCGGACTGTGGGGCCGGTCATAGTGATTGGCGGCTTCCCAACCGGAGGGAGTTGCACAGCCTGACCGATTTCTCGCAATCCAATCCCGCTCTTCCGCCCGGCCATCCTTTTATTAATGTGCAAAATAACGTCTATTGGTCATCTACTACACAAGTTGATAGTTCCGAAATTAACAGTACTGCGAATGCGTGGAGCATTCGGATGTGGAGCGGCGAGTTGACCTGGGTTTCTAAAATCGATAATGGGCAATGGGTATTGCCTGTTCGCGGAGGGGTAGCAGCTCCAGTCACTGGTAACCTGCTGCCTGCGGTATTGTTACTGTTAGAAGATTGAAATAAGTTGCACCCAGAGGTCATTTCCAAAAAGGATAGTACTTTCAATGGCCCTATGGCGGCCGTATAGGGGCGGATGAGAGTGGCCATAAGGGCGTGACTCGTCGGCAAGATAACGTCGGCGTGCCGCGCGCCCAGACCCATTCTAATTGATGAGCTTCTCGGCACAACACTGCCATGCGAGTTCATACAAACTGTCTCGGCTCATACGTACATGACCAATTTGTTAAGTGAGAAGTCTCAGTCTACAGTTGCAAGAATTGACTGGGACACAGGATGTGGGGGCAAATATATGAAGCCAGAAAGACGACCGTGGTACGACTCAGTGTGGAGCTGGTGGGCAAGTGCAGCCTTGGCATTGGTCATGGTCGCTGAGTACACAAGATTAGTCCTGGCCGCCGATGACGGTCCAAGAAAGATCATTGCGCTTACGATTTGGGTGGTGCTGCTTGTCCTTTGGTTGGGTAGGGCTATCCACCGAACATGGATCAAGAAAGAGAGGTAGCCTGGGTGGGTTTGGAGATTGTTTCTTTGCAGCCGTTTTCGGCTCAATAGTCTCGTATCGGATTGCTGACTGACGTCTGCTTTGGGTCGGTAGCAAAGCCGATGTAGCTATTGTCGCGGTTTTGTGGAATCGATACATTTTCAATGCCGCGATTGTTATTGTGGGTATCCTTGTAGTTTCTTCATTCCGCAATGATGGACAATGAGAAGCATGAGCTCCCAAGAGCAAGTTTCGATTCTAATCTTGATCATTGCCTTCTCGTTGGTTTCCTGCGAAAGGAAGGCGGATTTCCCGGCTGTGTTCGCGCTGACTGGAGGAACCCTAATTGATTTGAATAATTTCGGAAAATCAGATAGGGACAAAGAGAACATCGTTGTACTCATCGCGGATAACAAGATCGCGGCAGTCGGCACGCAGAATGAAGTTACGATTCCGAAGCATGCCAATGTGATCGATGTGAGGGGTAAGTTCATTGTGCCTGGGTTAATTGACGGATTCTCTACGCTGAACAACCAAGCGTATGCCAACGCCCATCTGTACATGGGCGTAACCACAATTGTTGGTTTGGAAGGCGAAAGAAGAGGGGAGCTATTCACTGAAGCCGATCCCTCTCCTGAAATCCTGGGATTCGGCACGATCGATGGCAGAATCTGGTCAGATAGCGAGGATGCATATACTCGGTGGCAAACTGACGAAGAAATAATTCAGGCAGCTGACTCACTGGCAAAACGCGGTACGAAGGTCGTGCTCTTGCATTACTCCATGAATCCGAATCAACTTAAGCTAGCCGTTCAACGGTGTAAAGAACTTGGGATGGCGACGATTGGCGAACTAGGGTACGCGACTTATGCAGACGCCGTCGATGCGGGCGTGCAGAGCTTCGTCCACACTTCCCGGTATTCAGTCGATATTGTGGCAGCGAAACTAAGGGAGGAGTACAAAGACTCCCCGTTTGGTGAGCCGAGAAACATGATGTACCGCTACTATGAACGTTTTACGCCTGAGACCAACGACGGATTACTACGTCATGCAGAAATGCTGGGTTCATCGGACGTAGCTTTGATTCCGACCATGAGCATTTTTTATCCGAGCTTCGCTTTTGCGATCAACTATTGGGAAGAACCTGTTGCTGATCTAATCGACCGGAAGGACATTCATCTGCCGGTTGACCGGATCACCGGGAAATGGACGAAACTGGAAAACACTGCGACCTGGGACACTCTGGTATGGCCAGAAGTACTGGTAGACAAACTGCTAAGAATTGAGCAAACATATTATGGCAAGGGCACCACTTATCTTACTGGAACCGGGGTCGACGCATTCGGTGCCATGCCTGGAATCGCCATGCACGTAGAGCTGGAAATGCTCACAAGGATTGGATTGACCAACAGGGAAGCATTAGCGGCGGCCACGTCCAACTATTCGGAGATATTTGGATGGAATCATATCGGCAGAATTGAGGTTGGCCACGAGGCGGACCTTCTCATATTGCACGACAATCCTATTCTGGATATTGGAAACTTGAAGAAGATCGATTTTTTGTTTCTGGATGGTGAACTGATCGAAAGAGAAATGCTTTTAAACTGAAGTCACGACCGTTCTTTAGAATGCTGAAACGCATATAACAGATTTTTTCGCCCAAACTGCCGATAAGGTGCGATAGCGATACTGTCCTCTCAGCTGCGGCAAGACGACCGGGTTGAGAGAACATCAGCGGGCAAGAGACAGTGGCTCGATACCGTCGGAGAGGGAAAAGGTTGCTCCTGTCGCTCCCACGACGGCCGTTGACCGGTCGAGACTGACGAGGTCTCGCAGCCGATAGACTGGCTCCAATCCGGTGCAATGAGCGCCGACAAGATGCCCGAGGCGCAGATCCACCAACTTGTCAGCTGTCCACTCAAGATCGGCGTCACTGGCTTGAAGCAGGTGAAAGCCCCCTATCGCGGCATGAACTGTTTCTGCACCTGTTATTTCTGTCGCGAACTCGAGTGTGTTTATGAGACCGGCATGCCCGCAGCCCGAAATTACCACGAGGCCCAATTCCGTATTAATGACCAGCGACATGCTTTCAGGGATATCGTCTTCCTCCAATCCGTTCGGCGAGCGTACCCGCCCCGCCTTGTGTTGACCGTCAACCCAGAATCCGTAGTTCTTTTCCCTGTGGCGTCTTGGAACCGGACCTGTAAGCCAGATGCCTGGATGGATCTCGACGGCTTTGTCGTGCTCGACAAACCGCCCTCCTGCGCTGTCGAATGCCTCTTGCTTGGGCGCCATGGCCCACGCGCCGCTCGCACCCGGGCGCTCCCAGAATATCGCCGGAGCCACATGCGCGACACTCAATGCTCGTTCATTGCGAGGGGCCATTTGTTGCCGCAGGTTGACGAGTCCGCCCGTATGATCCGCGTGGTTGTGAGAGAGAACGATCTCTTCAACATTGCTCAGATCGATATTCATGCTCTGAGCATTCAGCAGCACAGTATCCGGTCGCAATCCGGTATCGAAAAGAATGCGAAACCCATCGGCCTCAACTAAGGCCGAAAATCCCCATTCGCCGACACCGATTTCGGTCATCATTGTAGACAGAATCGTTACCTTCAGATCCTTGACAAGATGCGGCTCGCCTTCGTCGGCTAAGGCAGGTAAAACAAGAACAATAAGGACGAGCCCTACAATTGTTTTGGCATTCCCCATGATAACCACCGGCGGTAATCTGATACGCGTCGGAGATTATTGCTGATATTCAGGGTATCCACAAAAGCGGGGCAATATTGTGGTCATGACCAAAAGGTAAGGGGCAAGGAAAAGGCCGGCCCCTAAATGGGTCCGGCCTGTTTTTCTGGTAGCGGGGACGCGTTTACTCGAACCTCGAGACGGCGAACTCCGGGCGCACCGTTCTCCAAACGCAAAAAAGCCTCGTCGAAACGAGGAGCGCGACTTATGAGGTAGGCATTACGTCGCAGGGTGTGGTCATTCGATGTTCGTCAGACTCGAATGGATAAGTGCCGTGCCACACGTAGCTTGGGAAAAAGGCAATCAGGCCGGGTTCAGGACAGACTGCCTTAGCCACATACTCCTTGCTCGGGCCAAGGTCCAGGCATGTCTCACCAAATTTCACCCAACCTCCTCTGCTGGGGTCGTCTGACCTCACCACTTTCGGTACTTCAATATAGGTCGGGCCTGACATCCAGCCTTCAGGGTGGATATGGTTGACATGGTAACCATGATTCTTCAGGCGAACTGACCAGCTACCGGAGAAAACAAATCCGCCCTTTTTTCGACGCAAGAATGGATGCGTTGGATCGTCAGGCAGGCTCGCCAGGTATTCTCGTACCCTTTTTTCAAGCATCAACTTATAGTCCTGAATAACCTTGATGGGTGCGTTCAGAAGAAAGCTGGTTGTTTGCGTACCATAGCGAACGCTCTGGTCAAGTGGATGTCTGCCAGTCTTGTGCTGAGCGATAAGCTCGGTCCTCAGCTCATGCATGAAATGCTCAAGATCGTCATAACCTGCAGGCGTGTCCATTATTTTCGCCTGTACAAAACGATCATAATCATTCAACCAGTGATACCGATCGTCCCCCTGCAGGCGCCAGCATATGCCCTTGTACGCCCATACCTCCTGGTTGTCAGGGATGTATTTCTCTGCCACGTCAATCTGGTCCATTGCACCTGCATAGTCATCTTCCCTGATCCGCATATTCGCCATATCTAGCCGGTACCGAGGTGTTTCAGGTGCCTGGCTAATCGCATCAGAATAGTAGGACTTGGCCTTTTCGTAGTCCTCCCTGTGTGCCGCTAGTGATCCCAGGGTGTGCAAGAATGAATGATGCTCACCCAGGTCATCCACCGCCTTTTGAATCACCTGCTCAGCTTCCCCGTCTCGACCCGCCTGAACCAGGTGCACAGCATATTCCATTCGCAGACCTACTGACTCTGGAACAGCATCTATGCACACTTCATAAGATCGCAGAAATTTCTCATCGTCCCCGTGCTCCCAATAGAGCTTATTGACGGTTCGATGAGCATCGAAAAACTCTGGGCTCAGCCTGATGGCCAAACATAGTTCCTCTTCCGCCTCGGCAATACGTCCTGCATCGTACAGGGCGCAACCTCTATTCATTCTAAGTGTTGGTACCTCCGGCCCCCTGGCGAGAATCTGGTTGTAACATTCAAGCGCTTTATTTGGCCTTTGCATCATGCGCAGAGCAACGCCCTTGTTGTGCAGGGCAAAAAAATCATTTGGGTCAATCGACAATGCCTGGTCATAAGAAACCAACGCTTCTTCGAGTGATCCATTTTCCTTCAGGCACATTCCAAGCGTCGTATAAAGCCGAACGTTGCTCGGAATAATCTCGATGGCATTCCTGGCCGCGTCAATAGCCACTCCATGCAGTCCCCGCCGTGAAAGGCACCGAATGTAGTTCAACTGTGCTTCCAGGAAAGTGGGCTGCAACCTGACGGCTTGCTTACAGTGCTTTTCAGCGCTTTCCAACCGACCAAGGCTCATAAGGAAACTGCCAAATTTCGACAACACCTGGGGCTGCGCAGGGTTGATGTCAAGTGTTTGTTCGAAATACTGCTCGGCCTGTACGTTATCACCTGACGCTATCTTGATTAGTGCCATCAGATTCAACACCTCAGGGGACTTTGGCATGAGTTGAAAAGCCTGATCGGCGAGTTGCTCTGCCTGTTCTATGTTGCTCGCCTGCAGCTGCCCAAAAGCCTGCTCAAGAAGTCGCTTTTTTTCACGCAGCACAACAATTCCCCCTCAGACGAGTAACGTTTATCGTGAACTGCTCAGATAACGTCAATCAGTGGAACTACGTACTTTTACCTAGATCCTCTCGGCGTTGGGCACACCGTGGACTAAGAAAGCGCCATTAGACGGAATTCTCGGCCGGTGGCAAGATGTACGGCTACATGACGATAGCGGCAGACTCAGACGACCCGGAATCGCATCGCAAGGCCGGGTTTTCGGTTTTTGGTAACGGGGGCGCGATTGCCCCTTTATGTGTGCCCGCCGCCCCCTGCCCTGGTGGCACTCACGTAGAGTCGGCTGGATCAGCTGTGTCAATCGGCCTGGCTACAAAGCTCTTATGGGCACTCGCCCTACCCGCCGGGACTTTTTTACCTAGTGTGCTGAACGTCCACTTTCGCATAAAGCCGCCATTTAATACACATGAAAAACCGGTGCGAGGTCGGGCTTCTCGACGTGCGAATTTCTGGCTCAGACTAATCCGCAACTCGGCCAGCCTTGGCGTCCACTGCTACTCACTACCCAATTTCTTTAGGTTTTCGATAGCCCGATCCCATGCGTAGACAAACTGAAGTCGTATCATGCTGGTGTCGATGTCACTGTCGCCAAAGACGTTCGAGCTGAAGCTCGTTCGTATCGTCACGTTGTCCGTCACCGAGAAATTCAACGTGAAACCGAGATCTCCGATCTCAATATCGCTGCCCAAGTCGACGCCGTCGATTTCTGACTGGAAGCCATTGCGGTATAGAAGATCGAGGGATCCGAAAAAGTGCCGGGTAAAATCGTGCGTCCAGTGCCCCTCGATTTGCCACATCGGATCGTTCTCTAATTTCTGACCCAGGAAGTCGTCATTCTCGGAAAAGAGCCAGACCGACGGAACCACTTCCAGGCTCGACATGTAACCGGGAGAAAAAACACGGAAGTGATACTTGAAAGGAAAGGCGACTCGCCCATAAAACCTGTTCAACCCTAAGTTCGCGACTTTATCATCGTCGTATTGCCCGAGCGGCACTCCCAGCATAAAGGCAGCATCGAGAGTCCAGGTTGGCTCGTAGTTCATATAACTGAAAATTGCAGGTAACTTCGGCGTACCAAAAAGATTCACGTCGAGCTGTACTGACGGGTCAGCGTAGCCGGAGGCGGACTGGCTGAAGGATGAACCTGGCACGACACCGGGCGGCAAGAACTCTGGCGGGGTGATGGCGGTATCGAATGCTACATCGATACTGCCGCCAACGAGATTAGCGCTAAGTATCGACGGCCGATCGAATAGTGTCATGTGACGCGCGTAGCTCAAAACAAAAATATCGGCCTCGACGTCCGCAGCAGGGTAGATGTAGTGTGATGGATCGAATTGCACCGTATCAGAGGCTTGCAAGTTCATGCTCAGGTACTGAAATGACATCGCATTCACGCCGGCTCTTCCCTTCCAGTACGTGCGTGCACCATCGTCCTGAGCGTTCGCCGGCCCGGAAATCAGAGGGACGGCAAGCGCAAATGCGGCAAGAGCCAGGAATCGGGTAGGGCAATTTACTTTTTCCATGACCATTGCCTTCATTGGTTGTTGATAAGTTCGATCATTTTCTCGTGCGGAATTTTTTCCATACCACGAACCGGTGGATAGCTACCAGACTCGAAAACCGGATTGGGAAGCGCTTTTTTATAACTTTCGAGTAGTGACCGATTGCCGACGATTACGCCATTCATCTCTTGGTACTCATCCCATAGCGCGATGAGCTCTGTTCTTTTCTCCGGGAATTTTTCGGACAGGTCGAACTGTTCGCCGGGATCAGCATCGAGGTTGAATAACTGCCACTCTCCGGTACCAAAGGGGTCGAGAAGCCAGCTTATTTTCCAATCCCCCTGGCGAATCGCCATGTTGCCGAACAGTTCATAGCCAAGATAATCGTCCGGACCGCGGGGAGATTGCGCTTCGCCATTTAGCGTTGATACCCAGGACTTGCCCTGCATCGGCAGGATGTCGCGACCCTGGAACGTATCAGGATGTTCTAGCCCGGCCAACTCCA
>Ga0255052_10000962_pt1 | contig 22321 bp, 17 predicted proteins | sample JV7_2_21_MG_FD_188632 | JGI IMG/M metagenome (GOLD analysis project Ga0255052, IMG submission 188632) | Seawater microbial communities from Jervis Inlet, British Columbia, Canada - JV7_2_21 | ecosystem: Environmental > Aquatic > Marine > Inlet | place: Canada: British Columbia | collected... | reverse complement strand
CCAGGGGCTTCGCCTGACAACGGCGTATAGCATGCCGGGAAGACTTTTATCGAGGCTATACGTCTGCTTGCCGGCGACTATATATGGTGTATCGACGTCGCCAACGGATGATCCGATAAGTTCAAATTCCGCAAATGCTTTTAGCGGTGGGTCTTCCGGGACGGGAAGTTCAGCCGCGGCTCCGGCGAAGTCGCCATAGCCTGCGTGTCTGTTCGAAGCCTGGTGTTGGAGCGTTCCATTGCTGGTGGTCAACTCGTCGACGGGGACCTGCCATTGATTCGCAGCGGCCTGCATTAGCATCTGCCTGGCACTCGCGCCGGCCTGACGCATTGCGGTGAAGTTCAGCCGAATGCTCAGGCTTCCGCCCGAGAACTGGTTCTCCAGCCGGGTGTCCAGCTCCGCCTGTTCTACCTTGATGTCGTCCCAGGCGACGTCGAGCTCCTCGGCGATGATCATTGGCAGGGCCGTTTTCACGCCCTGGCCCATCTCGGGGTTCTGAGCGAAGAGCGTGATGTTGCCATCGGCCTCAATGCGTATCAGGGGATGAAGTAGTATGGACGCGTTTGTGGTCCGGGCATTGGTGATATCTGGTATGCCGATTACCAGGCCGAGGCTGCTCAGTGCGCCTAATTTGATGGCCTCGCGGCGGCTAATATCGGCCAAATCGTCGCTCCAGTTGATGCCTGGCTGGTGATATAGACACGGGATGCGTGTTTCCAGTTCATTTTAAACCCATTTGGCCCGCTCGCCGTCCAAGTTGAAATCGATAAGGGATATTTGCCATGAATCGCGTCGCGTACTTACTGGCCACATTGCTGATGTTTTGGTTCCCTGCTGCTGCAGCCGACAATAACAATGATCCCGCCAACCTCCTGGAATTGCGGTCCGAGGCCGAACGCGCTTATCGGGAACGGGATGCGGCGTATGCACAGGCCTTGTTCCTGGAATTGACGGAGCTTTATCCCGGCGATCCGGAGATGTGGTTCGGCTTATCTCGCGCCTACGAGTGGGCAGGAGAATTGAACAAATCGATAGCTGCGGCAGAGCGGGTTCAATCATTGGGATTCAGCAGCCGATCTTTCCTGTCCTATCGTCTGGCACGTCTGAACGCTCTCGCCAATCACACCGACGCCGCGCTAGATTGGCTCGAGCACGCATTGGAGGAAGGCTTTGAGGAACGTCCACAAATTCGATCCGATGAGGCGTTTGTCGGGCTTCGAGAAAATCCCAGGTTTATCGAGCTGGCCGGTATGCCTCCGGCACAATGGACTGGTCGTACAGATGGTCTTCGTTTCGACATCGAATACCTGGTGGAGGAGGCGCAGCGCATGCATGCAGCTCTCGACAGACCAGCCTGGTCCGCTCACTTCCTGGCCGAGGCGGCGGCCCTGCAGAAATCGATACCGGAGTTAAGCGATGCGGAGGTGCTGATCAGCATAATGCGATTAGTGGCGATCCTCTCCGACGGTCATAGCGCCATTTACGGGATTGACCCGGATTCCCCGCTGCAGGTCAGTCGAAATGTCTTGCCGCTGAAATTCTTTGCGTTTGCCGAGGGCGTTTATGTTGTGGACGGCATCGGTGCTGCGGCTGATTTTGCCGGTAACCGCGTGCTGCGGTTTGGCAGCCTGTCTGCCGAAGAAACGCTGGACAGGCTGTCCAAATATCGCGGCACTGATAATCCGATGACCTGGAAATGGATGGGTCCGCAATTCTATCTGGGCCGCATGCATTTGTTGCAGGCCATCGGCGCGACAGAATCGACTGACAGGATCACGCTCGCGCTCGAAGACCGTTCGGGCAATGCATTTACCGAAGAGCTCGAGGCCGGAGAATATTCTATACAGCGAAAGCTTCGCCCCTCTGCGGCAGCAACGGGAGACGTGCCGTTGTATCTTCGAAACGTCGACATCGAGCACTGGATGGAGTCCCTGCCCGAACAACAGGCCATATATTTTCAATTCAACCAGGTACGAGACGGCAAGGATCAAAGCATCGCCGAGTTCGCTTCATTGCTTGGAGAACGACTGAAAAAGGAAAACGCCAGCACGCTGATCGTCGATGTACGGCACAACAATGGTGGCAACAATTCTCTGCTTCGACCATTGATCAGAACCATGGTGGCATTCGAATTGGCGTCACCCCAAAACCAAATCTATGTCATCACGGGACGAAATACCTTTTCTGCGGCGCAAAACTTTGTAAGCAGGGTGGAACAATGGACCGATGCGATTTTTGTCGGCGAGCCAAGCGCTGCAAGCCCAAACTTTGTCGGTGAAGAAACCAGTCTATTGCTGCCATACAGCCGGGTTCGTGGGAGCATTTCAACGAGATACTGGCAGGACTCAAACCCGGGGGATGACAGACAATGGATCGTGCCCGAAGTCCCGATTCCACCGACAGCTGCGGACTATTTTTTGGGCCGCGATGCGGTAATGGAGGCGATCGCCGACTTAATAACGGCGGCGCAAGATCGATGACGACATGTATCGGAACCTGGCTGACACATCGCTCCTGGATGCAGCCCGGACTGATAGCGCGATTCAATCAATGCCTGGCTGCTCGAAAGGGCGTAGCTTCGATTGATCGATGAATTGTCCGAGGTCCTGATGGAACAGGTGTCGAGGTCGGAAAAGCGACAGGAACAGGATTTTTATCAGATACGTTGCGAGTGCGACGAATGCCATCGCCAACAATGGAAAATGAATAATCCAGGCGGCAAATTCCGCTACTGATTCATTGCCTCTGAAGCTAGTCCCTTCGTCCGGTGGTGCAGATAGAAAGAACATCGGCAGAGCAAGGGCGACAAAACAGGCCAGCGCGTACAACGCGCCTTTCAGGTAATGCTGAATCTGGTTTTCCCCGTGCGCCGGTTTCGGCCCGAACCAGATATTGCGGGACCTGGACGCGCGGGGATAGCCCTTGTGCCGGTTCGAGATGACGATCAGCACGATGAAAATCAGTAATACGCTCAGGGGCCAGATTTGCATTGTCCGGATATCCCGTTCAGCCGTCGGTGGCGAGAACGTCGAAATCGATCTCGCCGTTTACCGTTCTCTCTTCCGTGCGCGGTGTAATGCCGAACTCTCTGCTGAGGAAACGAATGGCGGTGTCTGCTTCGCTTTTTCCTTTGAAGCCTTCGCCGATAACCATCTTGTTGCCACCGCCGTCTTGCGCATGAATGGAGTAGAAGACGGTGTGCTTGTTGCCCGATTGGGTCTTATGGGAGCTGCCTTTCGTGAATCTCTGAATCTGACTGATGCTCATGCGATTGCGTTTGACCGGAATACCGAGAATACGGCGGATCGTTTTTAGTTCGGTCGCTGTCTTCGTGACCTGGAGTGAGTTCAGGACGGCATACAGGCTGGATAGGACGATCAGTAATCCGAGGCCGCCGAAGATGGTTCCGAAAATCCTGTGTCCCTCTTCGATCATGAGCCACCAGCCGGCGCCCGCGAAAATGCCGCCGACGATGAATCCGCCGAAGAAAGAACCAAGATTGCGCCCCATGGGGAAATAAATCTCCTTGCCATCGATGCCGCTGCTGATGCTGATGGCGTTCCTGACGACATCTTCGTTAACTTCATCTGTCTGGCTGCGTGCGCTCTCTATTGCACGATGACTGATGTGGTGCGACTGTTCGCCGGTGGCATAGACCGGAATCTCGTAGTCGCGGTCGATGTCGGTGCCGGGCAGCTCGGCTTTCAGGTTGAGGCGCCAGATGTAGTATTCGTCTTCGCTCTGGTCGGCGTCGGATTGCTCGAGGTCATCGGGTACGTCGAAACGAAAGCTCAGTCGCGTACCATTGGGTCCGGATTCGGTATGGGCAAGCTGCGTGTCCTGCCATTTTGCTTTCTCGCTGCGGCTTCGGTTTTTGCCGCTGCCGGATACATAGCTGTAGACGTTAGTCAGCGTCAGTATGATGTTCGTAGCGGCGTCATATGGAAGATTGACATCGATAGTGCCGCCGACATGGCCACCGATGGCGCCGGGGAAAGGATCGAGTGCTACCGGTGCCGGGCCGAAGCGTCTCCATTCCAGAGTACTTCTTATCGCCCAGACAATGAGATAGATGCCGACCAGAGGAAACAGGAGACCCAGGAGTGCCGCGTAGTTCTGTTTCTGCAGGACTTCCGTATACATAAGGAATGGTAACGGGGCCGATATCAGATTCCAGAATGCGGCAAAGCCCCAGGTGAAAAACATCGTCTGTCTGGAGTTCGACCTGATGGCATTCGTCTGCCATTTGTCGTTCATCGACCAGGGTCGTTCATTGTATCGGGGATCCGATGCGTCCTTCTCTTTGGGCGCTTTGAATGCCCAGATGATCAGGCCGAGGCCGACACCACCGAAGACGAAAAGAAAAATGGACTTGAAGCCGATCAGGCCCCAGCGGAGGCTGCGGTCGATGATCGCTTCTCCGGGATTATCCGGGTTGAGGTAGACGGTGATCGATTGCCCTCGACTCAAGGCGGCACTGAGTTGCCGTCCGGTGTCCCGCTGGTATTCACCAACGTTGTCCGAGCCGCCTGCTATCGATACACGATCGTTCGTAAATTGTTGTCCCTGAAACTGGTAAACGTATGTTGCGTAGGCCTCGTATGTATAAGAGTCATCCCCGGAGTGAGAGTGATAGCCCGCTTCAATCAGTCGGGCTTCGCTTGCCTGCCAGTTTTGCATCCGCCACGAATCATTGAAGGCGTTGCCGATGGACCACAACATCCACATACCGACCCCGAAAAAGGGTAGGGCGAACAGAATCAGAACAATTCTTCCTTTCATGTCAAAACAGCCGCCTGTGGTGAATGAAAGCCAATCGCTTAAAGCCGTCGTGCTTCGAAAAAAGAGTAACAGCTTGATTGTGTTAACTATGTGAGCCTCGTCGCACAAGCCTTAGCACAAATCGCTATATACTCGGGTCCCGGTTCTTTGGCACGGAGAAGAAACAATGCGCCTCTTATCGCTCTTGAGTGTATCCCTGGTTTTCGGATTAATTTCGCCGGTACAGGCAGACACGGTCACGACTGCCAAGGCAGTCCCATTTGCCGAAGGCAGTGGGGCGACCGACGCCGTCAAAAAGGAATGCAAGTTCGAGACACGATTGCCGGAATACCTCAGGAACTACGCAAAAAAGAAGGTCGAAGTCGTGTTATCGATGGATCCTCTGGAGAATGCGGGAGGAAAGGTCTTGTATCTTGAAACCACGCGTGTATTTGCTCCCGGTGGTGGTGGATATAGCGGGACAAAGCAGGCCGCGGTTCACGGTGTGCTCAAGGAAAACGGCGAGGTGATCGGTTCATTCGACATTTCACGCGCTGCGATCTTCGGCATGACACCGGGAACCTGCTCTATGCTGAAGCGTGTTGCGAAGAAACTCGGTGAGGAAATTGCTGCCTGGCTGGTAGCACCGACTATGGGTGCGCAACTGGGTGATCTCGCAACGACCTAGCTGTTAATTCGATTCCATCATTGTGAATCGGATTCGCTCAAATTTTGCATAGAGAGTAAATCTGGTCCCTGACCCATCGGTCGGGATCGGATGTTTGCAATCGGCTGGTGCTGGCAGTTTGGAGGGGGTCAATGTCGGGGGAATTGATGCTTGCCAACAGGGACCCAGCCGATTGCACAGTCAATCTCATGCGGAAACTTCGTCGATCGTGAATTTGACGAGTTTGTTTGCTCCTCTGGATATGCAGAATGACGCATATTCCCTGATCGCATCATCGCCATCCGTGAACACGGATGTATCGATGGTTAGAACATAGCCGCGTCGAGATCGTCTTTGCTTGGTGACCAGATGGCGAACGAGTGTTGCGTCTTCATAGTTCGCGTGGCCCGCAACTTCTGCAATGCAGGTCGTCACTTCATCGGTAATATCCGCATTTTCATCCGCATTGGCCGTGCCGCCGAAGGCGAGGAGGGTGATGGCTGTTGCCGCTGCTGTGAGTAGGTGTGATCGCTTGGTCATCTTGGGTACTCCTTGGGTTTACGTGCAAAAGTGGCCGTGATGGCCTGTCAAAAAACAGAATACTCGTTCTGCTTTAGTCAAAAAAAGGGGCTCCAATACTGGCCTGGTCGTACTTTTCAGAATGATTGTTCTGTTCATAACAAAAAAAATGCCTAGCCGGTGAGGGATGCCATGGTGCTGTCTACAAAACTGTCGAGAGATTCTCTCGAGAAACCGGAGCGCGCCAGCACTGCGAGGCCGAACATGGCGCCGGTCAGGAACTCGCCGGCGGCTCTTTCATCCAGATCGGCTTTGACTTCTTTGCGCTCCTTCGCGGACTCCAGGCCGACAGAGAAAGCTTTGGACATGCGCTTCATGAACTTCTGCAGCACGCTGCGGATCTCATCGTCGTGGGGGGCGAGCTCCATAGCCGTATGGACGAACAGGCAGCCGCGATTCTCGCTGGTGGTGCAGACATCCTCGACACGCTCATCGAATATGAGCCTGATGTGGGCGAGGGAGGCATCGGGCTCGAGGAGTCGAAGATAGGACGATTTGCCCATGCTCTCGGCATAACGGTCGAGGGCCTGCTCAAAGAGTTCCCGTTTGTTGCCGAAGGTGCCGTAGAGCCCGTAACGACTGACGCCGGTAGCCTTGACGATGTCGTCCATCGAGGTCTCCGAATAGCCTTTGGAGGTGAATACATCGACGGCCCGGGAAAGGGCGGTCGATGGATCAAATGCTCGGGTTCTAACCATGGGGAAGCAGAATAGTCGTTCTGTTATGGCATGTCAAGCGGAGGAATCCAGTTTGTGTGGATCATTGAGTCTCCGGCTCGATTCGAAGCCTCCCCGGCGCCGTTGTCGCGAACACGCCGTCGCTGTACATCGATTCAACCTTGGCGGGCAGGGCAATGAACTCGCCGGCAAATCTGGCCTGGGCGTAATAGGTGACTTTGGTCGAGCCAGGGGTCAGCCACTGTGCATAAAAGCGGGACTTCTCGTTCGAAAGTGCCTGCTCGCTGAACGGATACCACCAACGATAGCCTTGTTGAACGCCGGCAGGCATTGTCGATGATAACGCCGGATCCGTCGGCTCGAGACCGGCGGGCGTCTGGTCGCTGATGGCTACGAACCGACGCACAACCGGTGACATGACAGCGAGTTCGATACGAACCCAGTCGCCGACTTCGACAGTGGTGCCGCTTGCCAGTGGCAGCCAGTCGTTATTGCGAAAGACCGAATATGTACGTTTCAGCGTGTAGCCGTGCGAGCGCTCGATCTCTTTGGACAGGTCGACGTCGTACCGGATATTGGTCGAGGCGTAGCCAACCTGCCCCTCAACAAGACCGACAGAGATTTCAGTGGCCAGATTATCGAGCGGTACACTGACGGGGTCGGACGATACCGTGTCCTCGGCTACGGCCAGAGTGAGAGACACTGGCTCGAGGTTCGGCGCAGTAGCCCGCGCAGCAAGGCCTTCTCTCGGTGCTTCATAACTGTCCCGGTAACGCGTCAGAGAGTGCAGGCAAAGGGCATTTGCGTGCGTGTTGCCGAAGCCGCTTTCCGGGACACGAAATTCGTAGCCGCCGCGGATAAGTTTCGCCAATGCGCGTGGTTCCGGCGTATGTTCCCGTGCATCCTGCAATGCCATCAGGACGGTACAATACAACTCGTTGCGATTACCGAAGCGATAGCCGCCACCGGAGATCTCCGTTCGGTCGAAAGTCTCGACCAGATTAGCCTGCAGTCGGGCCGAGAGTTCCGCGCGCAAGTCCGCGGAGGCGTTCATGTTGGTGGCGGCAAGCAATGCAAATGCGATCCCTTCGATATCGAATCGTCCGATGTTTGAGAGTAAATACTGCGAATACTGATCCACGAATCGGGCATTTTCGTGTTCCGCGCTCGACAGTGCGGCGATCATAATGGGCATTTCACGAACGGAAGGAATATCGGCGAATCGATAGGATGTCCGGCCACGCAAGCCGGAGTTGATCCGGTAAACCAGATATTGATATAGCCGCTCGCGATACTGTGGCAGCTCGAATCCGAGCTCGCCGATCCAGGACAGTGCCAGATAGGTGTAGGCCGAGAGATAATCATCCGCATAGTCATCGCGCGGTCTGAAGTGGTTCATCCCGCCTCCGGCATTCTGAAAATTCGAGCCCGTCATGAGCCGGTTCGTCATCTCGAATTTCGACACACGATATGCGGTGCCTTCAACCCAAACACCGGCGTAGGCAACGGCGACGGCGCGGCTGAGGATCTGTTCCCAGCTCCGATGGCCTTCCTCACTCATGTAATGGAATGCCTGCGACAGATCGCCGATGACACTTCTGTCGAGCGTTAGTCGGAGTCGGGTGGTCTTCTCGAGCGCATTGAGCGGAATCTGGATCGGCTGGACGACGGTGTCATCGCCGCTTACGGGCGCTGTCGAAGTCCAGCTGCGGGACTCGACAGCAACATTGACGGGTGAGGAAACAATGAGACCGTCCGCGTCTTCTGCATCGTTTGCGCGAGCCACGAGTTTCAGTTCACCGCCGTTCACCGAATTTGCTTTGGCGGTGACGGCGAACGTTTCCATTGTGTCGAGTAGTGCGGATTCCTGTTGTTGCACGACGCCGGCATCACCCGCATGAAGCTCGAGCGATAGAGTGACGTCCGTCGGCTCTTCCTTTCTGCTCAGGACCGTGGCGCGAGCTTGTAAGGAGTCGCCTTCAATCAGTCTGTGCGGCATATCGGCGCGAACTTCGAGCGGCATAGTCACATTGAAACCGCTCGTGTCCGCGAACAAGTGGCCCTCCGTATCCGCGCCTACGGCAATCACCCGCCAGCGCCCGAGATTGTCGGGCACGGTGAAGCTGAGTTCCGCCTGCCCGTCATTCGACGTAAGCAGATTCGGTTCGAAGAACGCTGCCTCTGCAAAGTCGTGGCGTAACCTCATATCGGATTCTGCGGCTACACTTGTATCTTCCATCGAGCGCATAAGATCTGGGCCGCCTGCGCTTGCCGACCTTTGCGCAAACACGACAATCTCCTCGATAAATGCTTCGGATGACAGATCCTGGACCATGCCGCGAGCCAGCTGCCACCAACTGAAGCCACTCCAGTACCTCAGCATCCCGGCAAGGTTTTTGCCCTGTGGATCGAACAGGTCTTCCAGGTCCGGCACAAGGTCCAGGACAGCTTCATCAACGACAGCGACCGCAATTTGTGTCACACCGGGCGCATCCGAGGCGAGGCGCAATGTCACTTCTTCGCCGGCTTTATAGCTCTCGGCGTCAGGTGTGACCGCCAGCGTTGGCACCGGAACAAGTGAGTTCACTTCTACGCGGACGGCGCCATTTGCAGTACCCGGGAGAGATGCTGTCGGTCTGGCAATGGCCGTAAAAGTGAATCCTGGCGTATGGCGTTCTGTCAGCGGAATGCTCAGCGTATGTTTTCCCTTGCTGAACGTGTCCCGCCACTGATCCAGCAGAAAATTCCGGCGAATCGAGAACAATACGGTTGCTTTGTCATACGGTACATCAATGACGACCTCGGCGGTCTCGTCGGCCCGGTATGCTGGCTTGCTTGTTTGCATATCAAGATTGTCGGATGGCTTTTGCCTGAAGCGCGGGCTGGCAACTTCAACGCGAATCGCGCGCTCGACCTGCAGGAGCTCTTCGTTGGCTTGCATGAGCGTGGCACGCAATGTCGCATGTCCGATTCGTGTCGGCGTCAGCTGACATGAGACCGGTTTGTCGGGCGCAATGGCAATTGTACAAGTATCAACGATGTCCGGGGTCGGCCGAATATAAGAATTGTAGCGGGAGGATGGATACTCGAGGGTTTGCACTACTGTCAAACTACCGGTGTCCTCATTCAGTGAGTCGATGAGCACAACGCTCGCGTCAAATGGCTGTCCTGGTGGAATGGTGTCTCGTTCTTCTTTAATTCCGAGGACGTAGCGGTTTATTACATAGGGAATAGAAACCGGTTTGCTGTACGCCCACTCGCCACTGGCGTGGAGTGCGCCTACCGTCACGGTTGCCGTGCCGCTCGCAGGACTTTCGGCTGGCAGTTCGAAGGAACCAGTGAGGCGTCCCTCGGCGTCAAACGACGCCTGTGAAAACGTTTGGGCGGGCTGATCCCGGTACCAGTACCGCTCGCCAAAGTAGTAGTTTGCATATCGGGGTTCCGGCCCGATCGGGATCTTGGTTCGTGTCTCTACAAAAACCTGGGCCTCGGCGTTCCTGACCGCACCGCCGGCAAAATATTCTGCCGATGCTTCGAGCGGAATCATGTCGTCACCGTCGAGGCGCTGGATCGGTATGTGGAGAGTTACCTTGTGTGGTCGCGGTTTGAAATTCGCGACTGTGAATCCGAATGTTGATATTGCGTTTTGTCCCGATGGCTGAACGGTCACACTGTAGTCACCATCGACCGCGGCGTCGGATAATTCCAGCGTCGTATCGAATGCACCGTACTCGTCAAGATCTAGGGTCCGCCCGGAACAAAGATCTGTTCTGTAGCCTGAACATTTCAGGGCCCAGCCATCTCTGGCTGCCGGGATCCGGAAGCGATTATCGTCGCGGACTCTGGCATAACCCTTGATCCGGACCGTCTCTCCCCGCCGATAGAGCGGCTTGTCGGTGATACCCCAGGTGATGATCGAACCTTCCATAAGGTTATAGGCGTTGTCATAGTGTCGTGGCCTTAGTCCGGATCTGTCGGCGATGTGGTGAGAAAATTGATTTTGCTGCAGCGGCAGAACGACGACCGTTTTTCCTTTCGTAACCCGAATCATCGAGCGGTAGATATCTGTTGGCTCTTGCGATAAGGACACGATCTCGGCGTAACCATTTCTGTCTGTCCGTCCTGATCCGAACACATTGCCTCGTTGATAAGCGCGATAAAGGCTTTGATCGCGTTCGCGATAACTGGCCGAACTGCCGAGAAGTTCGACGTGAGCATTGGATATCGCATTACCTGTTGCGAAACTGCTCACCCAGACAGATTGTCGTCGTTGTTTTCCGGGGTATTGCGTAGCAGCGATAACGTCCCATGGGGAGACAATGGCGCCGACCGAGTCCCGATATTGATTTGGCTGTTGACGTCTCGTGTCCTTATCATTCATCACATATTCGTTGACAAAGACGCTGCCGATGAGCACGCCCCATGATTTATCGAGGATTTTCTCGACATCGAGTCGTGTTCTACTGCGCTGATTGGCTCCGGGCGAGTTCGTATTGAATTCCATCGTCTCGCTTTCCGATTGATCGTCCCGCCACAATCGGGCAAAGATCGTGTCGGTGTTTACGCTTGAAATCTCGACGGTTCGCCCGAATCCGGAAGGGATGACACCGAAACCGGGTTGATTGAGGAAGGCAGGTGCGAAGTCCGTCGTGTGGAATCGGGCACTGGAATCATTCAATGTACGGCCGAAGCGGTCCCTGATCGTTGCCGGCAATTCAATGTCGTGGGCCGCACCTGCTGAGAAACCGCTGAGATGGATACCGTAGATAGATTTGGAACCGTGCAAATAAGGCCTTGGGCTAATGCGGTAGTTATGGCGATGAATATCCAGCGTCCGGGCAATTTCCGGTGGCAGCCCGGCCTGCGTGAGAGTGCCGTACAGACCACGGGCGTCGGGTTCGGCGCTAAAAAGCAATGCGACGGATCGCTCCGGGGCGCAATGTGGCTCCGACAGGATCGAATGAGGCAGCAGCCTCTGCCAGCGGGACTCGTTGGGAAGCCGATCGCAACCAATGCCCAGGAATTCGTATGCTGCGTGCGTGCGAAATGTTCTTGCGTCGTGTTCCTCGCCGGTAAGACTGGCGTTGGTGCCTGACAGTCCTTCAAGGATGCGAATCTGGTACTCGGTGTCGGGTAGCAGTGGAGATCCCGGTTTTGCGATGAACTGTTGATTCGCTGCCGGGTATCGGTACGGGTCGGGATTTGTAGCGACATCAACGCGGACTGCAGTACTGGCCTGCATAAGCGGCTCCAGAACTACATGCTTCTCGAGTTCGTCGGTCGTTACCGGCACGTTGGTAAAAAGGTACAAGACGGGCGAGACCGGCGTGTCCCAATCAGTACCCCTGTGATGGACCATCGGTCGCTCGGTCTCGAAGTCATATCGGAATGGAGGGACAGGCTCGCCCGATATTGATTGCAAGCCGTCACCGATGACGAGGGCATATCGTTCCGCGAGCGGCAGAGACTCTTCGGAATCGAGCATGCAGGTCAGTGTTCGCGGACCGCGCCAACCCCATCTGCATTGGGCGGGACCTTCGAGCGTTACCGGAAAATCACCATGACCACCGCCAAGCGGAATCATGTCCTGTGCGAATGTCACATGGAACTGACTCTCACCTGCGCTCGCGACGATGCGGATGCTCGCGATTCCGTTAGAAGGATCAATGAGATCGATTGGCGCTGCCTGAACGACAGCGGATACGCATGCAGCGGCGACTGCGAGAAACGGGGTTGAAATCCTCACGGCATCTCCTCGGCCGAATTCGGCAAGTCGCCCGCCAGGCTGGCCTAGGATACCGCACATGCTTGAGATGTGTAACCGTCGCCGGGCGGCAGGGCATTGGTCAGCACAGTCGGGCGATTCCCTGTCGGCATTGCGGTATGGTTTGTTCACCGGTGACGGGGAAAAATCATTGGACAAATATCTGCAAGCAGCGATAGAAGAGGCGCGTAACGGGCAGGCTGCGGGTGGCGTGCCGATCGGCTCGGTGCTCGTGATCGATGATGAGATAGTGGGCCGGGGGCATAACCAGCGTATTCAGAAGGGGAGTTCGGTCCTGCATGCCGAGATGGATTGTCTGGAAGATGCGGGGCGGCTCTCTGCAGCTGATTATCGGCGTGCGGTGTTGTACTCCACCTTGTCGCCCTGTGACATGTGCAGTGGTGCAATCCTGCTTTATGAGATTCCCAGGGTAGTGATCGGGGAGAATATTACGTTTCAGGGACCCGAGGATTACCTGCGAACTCGCGGTGTTGAATTGGAAATAATCGATAACGCTGAATGCCGGGAGTTGATGGAAGAATTCATCGCAGGCAATCTCGCGCTCTGGAATGAGGATATCGGCAAGCCGTAGTTACCGATTATTGATGGCGTGGAGATAGCTGACAAAGCCATGAATGGCGATTCAACCGGACAATATCTGTGCGCGACCGCAACGATCGAGGTCGATCACCCGTCGGTCATGGAATTTGCCCGACAGCACGATACCGATGGTGATTCGATTGCCCGGGCTGTGGCACTGTATTACGCAGTCCGTGACCAGATCCGTTACGACCCATACACCTGTAATCTGGATATCGATCAGCTAAAAGCATCGGCAACGCTGTCCTCGGGAAGAGGGTGGTGTGTCTCCAAGGCAATCTTGTTGGCAGCCTGCTGTAGATCCCTGGGCATTCCGGCGCGTCTCGGTTTTGCCGATGTTCGCAACCATCTGTCGACGGCCCGGTTGCGCGAGCTGATGCGATCGGATGTCTTTTACTGGCACGGATATACATCGATTCACCTTCTTGAACAGTGGGTCAAGGCAACGCCTGCTTTCAATGTCGAACTCTGTGAGAAGTTTCACCTGAAGCCGCTGGAGTTCGATGGCAGGGAAGACTCGATTTACCACCTGTTCGATATGGCCGGCAATAAACACATGGAGTATCTGAACTTTCGTGGCGAGTATGCGGATACGCCCATCACCGAGATTGAAGAGACTTTCTCCAGGGAATATCCATATCTCGACTCTGGACAAATGCCCGGCAACTTCGATCAGGAAGTGGAACGCGAGATACAGGAATGATTTTTTCGTAGAAGCCTATTCGCTGCTGGTCGATTCCTTGCAAAAAGCTGACCAGTGCGTGGATGAAATAATCGCGCGGAGTTTCCATGAATGCAGCATGGTCACCGCCTGGAACCATTATCCACTGTTTGTGGCCCGTATTCAGTCGCGTGTACAGCTTCTGCTGATGCTCAGTTGGCGCGATCGGGTCGTGTTCACCCTGCAGGATCAGGGTCGGTGTCGTGACCTTTTTCGGGTCGAGCTCGTTGTAGTGGTCCCAGTTCCTCAGATCGACTTTAACGGGATCAAAAGCCAGGGCCAATTTTACGTAAGCATCGATTGCGTTCTCGCTAATCGATCCCGGTGTGATGAAGTCGCTCGCCGCAGCTTTCGCCGTATTGATTTTTCTGATGGGTTCGATGCCATCTTCGTCCGCGGGAAAGACACTGTCGTCGTCAAACGGATAGCCGAACAGAACCAATGAGGAAATCAAATCCGGATGGCGTTGTGCGAGCAGTTGGGAGCGGGTGGAACCGAGTGACCAGCCAAAGAGATGAGGTTTCTTTGTCCATTCTCCCTGCCTGGCTATCCATTCGAGCGTCATTTTCAGGTCCTTCACGGTCCGGTTCGGGGTGAGCCAGCCGCTGTCATCTCTTGGCGTCCTGCCATAGCCCCTGAGATCAATTGCATAGACTGCATAACCTTTACGTCTTAGCCCGTCCATGAGCGAGAGCTCTTCGCCATCTACTTGCAGGTCGAAGTCGGGTACAGCGCTCCAGGTCAGGCCGTGCACGAGGAGGATGGCTTCTTCTGCGTTATCTGCACTTTTCTCCCATAAAGCTATGGGGTGGCCGTCGGCGTCGATAGTGTGTCTTGTCGGTTCTGCCGTATACGCCGGGTACGTTGCGACGATGCCGAGGAAGAAAACAAAGAACTTGAATAAAGCATTATTTCCGTTTTGATTATTCAGATATCGCATGGTCAGGTAGCCTCGTTCGCGTCGTTTCTGTCATTTCACATTAACAAGTTGTCATACAACACAACAAATAATGTCATGTGCTTGCACAGTGCATGCCGAGGTGCTACAGGCAAGTATGGCACCAGATTTTCAGGGAATTCATCCAGACAACTGTGATTATTTGTGGATAGCCGGATGATTTGTGGTTGTCCCAAAAGTATGTGAAACAGACGCCAAGAACGATGGCCTAGTCCAAAGCTCTTGGAAGTCGGGTCGTCGAACACCTGACTACCCATGTTCCACAAGGTCGAATACCCTGTGGTCGGGGTCGAAATCTTATAAACTCCACGCCATGCCGTTATTCTTCACCGAGTTGAAACGCCGCAATGTCGTCCGTGTCGGCGTTGCCTACGTCGTTGTCGCCTGGCTGCTGATGCAGGCTGCGGGGGCGCTGGAGCCGGCCCTGTTGTTGCCCGACTGGGTGGACAGAGTAGTTGCGGTATTCCTGCTGATCGGTTTTCCCATCGTATTGATATTTGCCTGGGCGTTCGAGCTAACGCCGGATGGGCTGAAGTTGACCAGCGACGTCGATCGTGATGAGTCCATTACGCCGGTGACCGGCAAGAAACTCGAACACACGATCATTGCCTTGCTGGGACTGGCGGTGGTCTTCTTCCTGGTGCGCGAGGCTCTGTCGCCTGGCGATGATGAGCAGCTGATGACCGACACGGATCGGCCGGCCTCGATTGCTGTGCTGCCGTTTGCCGATTATTCCGAGGGGAAAGACCAGGATTATTTTTCCAAGGGGATTTCCGAGGAAATATTAAACCTGTTGGCCAAAACCAATGCGCTTCGCGTGGCTGCACGAACGTCTTCATTTTCCTTTGCCGGCAGCGATATGGATATTCGCGAGATCGGTAAGAAGCTCGAGGTCGGCACAGTCCTCGAAGGATCGGTCAGGAAGGCGGGACCAACCATACGAATCACCGCGCAGTTGATCGACGTCGAAAACGGTTATCACTTGTGGTCTGAAACCTACGATCGGGACTACGAGGACATATTCAAGATTCAAGACGAGATCGCCGCGGCAATCCTCGCTGCACTCAGGGTGCACTTGCTTGGTGACGAGCGCTTGCCTGAGCACCAGCTTGCTCAGCGCACGGTCAACATGGATGCTTACAACGCTTTCCTGATCGGAAATGAGCGCATGTCTTTGCGCACGCAGGAAGATATCGAGGCAGCGCGCATCAAGTTCGAAGAGGCGATTAAAAACGATCCTGATTTTGCACCGGCGCATGTTCAGCTTGCGCATGCCTGGCTGCTGCTGGAGCAGAACAGGTATGGTGGCGAAGACATAAAGAAGGAGGAGGTGGACGCCATCGTGACGCCACACCTCGCAAAGGCGCTCGAGTTGTCAGCGGAGTCGCCTGAGGCCATCGGTGTTAATGGATACCACCATTTGCTTCGCTACCGTTACCAGGAAGCTGCCGATGCCTTCGATCGCGCCATCACGCTGAACCCGAATTACGCTTTGGCCTATAGCTGGCGTGCAAAAACCGCGTATGAACAGGAACGTTTTCTCGACATGCTGGCCGACAAGGAAAAAGCCTATGCCCTGGATCCCATGTCGCTGGAGATCAGTGCCGATCTGGCATTCGAATACCGCAGTTTCTGGCGCCCCAAGGATGCCGAGCGCGTGATCAATCGCATGTTCGATCTGCACCCCGATCATCCACTGGCCTACGATTCGGCACTGGATAATCTGGGGGCACACGGGAGAACAGGCGAGGCCCTGTTAGTTGTTGATAAGGCACTGGCGACCGATCCTGATAATGAGAATTTCAAGGAGTGGCGCGCGTGGCTGCTGCTGGAGGCAGGTTTTCTGGAAGACGCTGAGGCTGTCGGTGTTGATGACGCCAGTCTGTTCGCCTACATGATGCAGGGCCGTCTTGAAAAAGCGAAGGCGATAGTAGACAAACATATGGCTGAGGAAGATCCGGGTCGGTATTGGTTGGCCCTGGCTCGCCAATACTACCGGTCGGCGGGGGCAGATTATCATGGGGAGAAGATCAACGAACTGGTAGACCAGACAATCGCCTCCGCCGAGCAGAATAATGTCCCCTGGCGCGAACAATGTTATGTGTATTTTGTTTACGACTTGCGTGAAAGCGGTCGTAGCGATGCGTTTGAAAGCACGATGGCGCAGTGTCACAAACAATTTGAGGAGCGCCTCAAGGTTAACTACCTGTGCCCATGCAGCTGGTTCAGGATGGTGCTCTATACTATTGTTGACGGCCGATACAACGTGGCGGTCGAGCGCACGGATCAGTGGCTACGGGACGGCGGTTCCACCGCCTTGCTGGCCTACGAACCGATATTCAATTTGCTCTCGGATCATCCGGAGTACGAAGGACTCCTTGCCCGGAATGCGGAGCAAGTGGAACGCCAGCAACAGATCTACCTGTCCGGACGGGACGCAATATACTGACCGCAGGGCGCATTCCTGACTGGCGCACTATCAAAAAAGGCAAGACCGTTCGGCCTTGCCTTCTTTTGCTCATACCAATACGGCATGAGTCTTCCCCGCAATGTGTTCATCGCGGGTATGGTCGCGTCTTATAACGGTACGATGTTCTCTGCCTGGGGACCTTTCTGGCCCTGGGTGACAGTGAACTCAACCTTTTGTCCTTCGTGCAGGGATCTGTGGCCATCGCCAGAGATCGCGCTGTAATGGGCAAATACGTCGGGACCTGATTCCTGCTCGATAAATCCGAAGCCTTTGGAATCGTTAAACCATTTAACGGTACCGGTTGTAGTAGACATAGTTCTTTCCTATTTAATCAAAAGTAATCAAGGCCTTAGTCAATAAGGCCATTTGGCTAGAGGTGTTGCTGGTACTTATGAAAAACAGGACGGGGCACTAATGATGTGGCACTGAAATATTGTGCATAAATATGAGGCGAACGCTCAAGCTAGGCGAAGTATAGGGGGCTGAAGCGTGGAGTCAAGGCTTTGTTCTGCGAAATCAGGAACCTGTCTGCCTTTCGGCTTGGCAGGGCGCAGAGGAATTGAGATATTTGGCGTTTAGTCAAAATCGAGGAAGGATCCATGAGCATTGCCATATACGATCAAAGCGTCGCCCGCATGATTCATATGCTGGGCAATCTGGACAGACTGGTTTCCAAAGCGGAAGCCTATGCGGAGGAAAAAAACATAGAGCCATCGGCGTTGCTGCATGCTCGCCTGTTTCCAACGATGCGGGATTTCATTTTCCAGGTTCAGGTCGTGACCGACATATCGAAGGGTTTTGCCGCGCGACTGACTGATTCGGATATGCCGAAGTGGGGCGATGATGAAGAGACCTTTGCGGACGTTCACGCCCGCATAAGAAAAGCTCTGGATTATCTCAGGACATTCAAGCCCGAGCAGTTCGATGGTACTGAAACTCAGGACCTCGAGATAAAACTCGGTAGCCACACCGTCAATTTCACAGGTCAGAGTTATTTGCTCGGCTTTGTATTGCCGAACCTGTACTTTCATATGGCAACTGCTTACAACCTCTTAAGGCACAACGGGCTCGACATCGCCAAACGTGATTTTCTCGGCGAGATATAGGATCCCGTTACGCAAATAGGAGAGACGATGCCAGCGAAGAATCCTTTATCCGGATACAAGTGGCCGGTCACCGTAGTGCAGCGTATCCCGGTGCCCGCTGAGAAGGTCTGGGCTGTCATATCGATGCGCGGTAACCTCGAGCTTTGCCATCCCTATTGTAAGAGCAACCCGGTTCAAGTCTGGCCGGGACCGAATTCACGCGATGAAATTCACTACCTGAGCGGATGGGTCTATGAACGCCGCTTCCTCAAGTGGTTTGATGGTCTCGGCTACGATCTCGAGATTGGAAGGCCTGCTGGCGGCAAGTCCTACGTATCCTGGCGTATTTCAGGGATTGATGAGCAAAGCTGCACGCTGGCGATCACAGTCTTTCCGCACGCCCTGCAGAATGTCCCGGTCGTGTTCCGCTGGCTGCCCCACATGCTGCGCCTTCGGCCAATGCTGAGGTCTTACCTGTCATCCGTCTGCAAGGGATTCGAGTGGTACGTAAGCCAGGGAAGGGCGGTTCCCCGGGATCATTTCGGCAAACACCCGTGGTTTTCGGCGCCTTGATTGGGCGTGCTTCCACGCAGTAGGTACAATCACGGCTGCCGGAAAACGAATCTCCCGGAAAGTTCGGGTACGCGGGAAAGTAGATGAACAGTATTCATGACATGGGTGGCATGACCTGCTACGGACTGATAGAGCGGGAAGAGAACGAGCCCGTTTTTCATTCCGATTGGGAGCGGCGGGTATTTGCGATGAATATCGCGAGCCTGGCGTTTCTCGGGCCGGTCGACAGGGCGCGCCACGCCATCGAACGCATGGATCCTGCGCATTACCTGACGAGTAGTTACTACGAACACTGGCTGGTCGGCATTGAGACGCTTGCGAAGGACCTGGGCTATCTGAGCGATGAGGAAATCGATAGCGGGAAGCTGAGTGGTTCGAAAGATACACCTCATCCACCGCCGGATGCCGAGATGGCAGAAGGTCTGGCGCGCGGAGGTATGCCGGCGACCCGCGAGGATGGCAGGCAGGAAGCGGTATTCAAAATTGACGACAAAGTACGGGCCCGGAACATCGAGGTCCGCGGCCATACGCGTCTAACGCGCTATGTTCGGGGAAAGGCAGGTGTCGTTAACATGCTCCACGGCACGCATGCCTTTCCCGATACGGCAGCCCACGATCAGGGCGAGAATCCGCAGCCGCTTTATAACGTCCGGTTCGAAGCGAATGAACTATGGGGAGATAATGTCGATCGCAAGGACTGCGTGTACATCGATCTCTGGGAAGATTACCTTGAACCCGACAGCAGGACCTGATCTCCATGAGCGACAATCACCAACACAATTCACCGGCCAGCCCCTATCACGAAAGTCCCCGGACGGACGCACAGAACCGGCAACTGGAAGAGCGGGTAGACAGGATTGAGTCGCTGTTATTAGATAAAGGCATCGTCGCCAGGGACGCGCTGCAAAGGCTCGCTGATATTTATGAGAACGATCTCGGACCGATGAATGGTGCCAGGGTCGTCGCCCGCGCCTGGGTCGATGCAGAGTTCAAAAAGCGCCTGCTGGACGATACCACGGCAGCTATCGGTGAGCTGGGCTTCGGTGGTCTGCAGGGGGAACACATGATCGCCGTGGAGAATACACCGGCGGTACACAACGTTGTCGTTTGTACTCTGTGTTCCTGTTATCCATGGCCGGTGCTCGGCCTTCCGCCAACCTGGTACAAAAGTGCGCCGTACCGCTCGAGAATCGTAATCGACCCGCGAAGTGTCCTTGCCGAATTTGGCACTACGCTGGATGATGATGTCGAGGTCCGGGTGTGGGACAGCAGTGCCGAGGTGCGTTATCTGGTTCTGCCCGAGCGGCCAGCCGGTACCGAGGATATGAGTGAGGAACAACTCGCGGAGTTGATCGACCGTGATGCCATGATCGGTGTCAGCAAAGTTCCGGCTCCATGATGAGCGAACGCGATGCCAGACCGGATATCGCCGAGATGCCGGTGCAATCGGCGCTGCCTCGCATGAGTGGCGAGATGGTGTTCCACGATGACTGGGAACGTCGCGCATTTGCTATCGCTGTTAGTCTGGCGGAGCAGGGCGTTTTCGACTGGAGCGAATTCCAGCAGCAGCTCATCAAAGCCATAGCTGATTCGGAAAAGGACGATCCGCAAAATCCCAGTCGCGGTTACTACGTAAGCTGGCTGGTGGCGATGGAAGCCCTGCTCGAAGAAAAGAAACTCCTTGCCGACCCCGGGGAATAAACGCCAAATCGCATCTTCCTCTTAAGCCGGAGGCAGTCACATCGAGATCGAGCCGTCGCGGAATGATGATTTACCCAACAGTGCATTGATGAGGACGGTCTGCCCGGCGGCGGCGGCCTCCTTTGCCTCGTTCAGGACGGATTCGATCTTATTGGGGTTGTCGAGCAGGAAGCCTTTTGCGCCGAGTCCTTCGGCTGCCAGATGATAGTCGCTGTGCTGCAGTACGGTGCCGACGTCATCGTTCAGTATCTTGACTTGTTCGCGGGCGATCTGCGTCCAGCCGGCATCGTTGCCGATTACGGCAATAATCGGAATATTCAGACGAGCAAATGTCTCGAACTCGATCAGGCTGTAGCCGAATGCGCCGTCTCCGTAGAGAATCCATGTTTCGCTTTGTGGACGGGTGAGCTTTGCACCTATTGCAAAGCCGGCACCGACACCGAGCGTGCCGAAGACGCCCGGATCGAGCCAAGACAAGGGGCCGCGCGGGCGAACAGTGTAAGAAGCCGTGGCAACGAAATCGCCGCCATCGGCAACGATGATACTGTCGTCGTTCAGCGCTGCATCGATGTTCTTCAAAAGCCTGAGCGGGTTGATTAATTCAGATTCACTGGCGGCTTCGGTCTCTATTTCCCTGTCACGTTCGTTGTCGCGATTGCGAAGCGATTTGCACCATTCATCATGAGTACGTTGTGTAATGCTTGTTGTCGCCGCCAGGTCACGGAGAAAACTCCCGGCATCGCCACGTATGCCGATCGTCGGCCGCCGATTCTTCGTGAGTTCCCTATGGCTCTTGTTTATTGAGATCAGGGTAGATTGCCGGCTGATGTGGCTGCCGTAGTCCAGCCTAAAATCGCAGGGCACCCCGGCCAGAATGACACAATCGGATTCTCGCAATGCCAGGCGGCGTTTATGCCGCATGTGCAGAGGATGCTTTTTGCCGAGCAGGCCGCGCGCCATACCGGAAAGATAGACCGGAATACCGAGTTGCTCGACCGCTTGTGCGAGACTTTCCGCGGCATCTGCTCGCAACATCGCCTGGCTGCCGATCACGAGTAATGGCTTGCCAACGACAGCTATCTTGTTCGCAACACGTTCGATTTCCTTGGCGCTTGCTCGTTCAATCGGGTCAATGTTCAGGACTGACGGCAGTATTCCGTCGCTACCGCCGAACTGTCGTTTCAGATGAAATTCCAGATAGCCTCTGAGAATCCTTGCCGACATCGAAGTTCCCCCGGGCGTGCTTTGTTTATACCAGCCGCGTATCACAGACTCGGGGTAGAGTAGATCGACGGGCGTCTCGACGAATACGGGTCCGGGCACGCCACTCCGGGCGACAGTGAAGGCGCGCTCGAGGATCGGGACAATATCGCGAACGCGCGTTATTGCTTTGGCGAACTTGACGTGTGGGCTAATCAACGCCATTTGATCGATGTCCTGCAGGGCGCCTTTGCCTTTCAACACAGTCGGCGCTGCGCCACCCAGGATTACGACCGGAGACTGGGCCAGTTGTGCATTCTTGATAGCCGTTATCGTGTTGGTGAGGCCGGGACCCGCTGTGACCGCCGCAACACCGGGCGCGCCGCTAAGACGTGCAACAGCGTCGGCGGCAAACACTGCCGTGGCTTCGTCGCGCACATCGATGATGCCGATACCAATGGCTTTGGCGCCGGTCAGGATGGGGGAAATATGGCCTCCGCAGAGCGTAAATAGTTGAGTAACGCCCTGTGCCTGCAACACTGCTGCAATTTGCTCACCACCATGC
>Ga0255052_10000960_pt1 | contig 22391 bp, 22 predicted proteins | sample JV7_2_21_MG_FD_188632 | JGI IMG/M metagenome (GOLD analysis project Ga0255052, IMG submission 188632) | Seawater microbial communities from Jervis Inlet, British Columbia, Canada - JV7_2_21 | ecosystem: Environmental > Aquatic > Marine > Inlet | place: Canada: British Columbia | collected... | reverse complement strand
CCGGGGAAGTGGAATGGATCGAGCAGGTCATTCCGGAAATCGACCTTAAACGAATTTTGTTTACGCCGAACTTCGCCCCAAGGGATGAATACGAATGGGCGATCGAAAAAGGATTACAACTGACGCTCGACAATTTGTACCCGCTGGAAGCGTGGCCGGAGTTGTTCAAAGGTACCAAGCTGTTCATTCGTGTTGACCCGGGCCATGGACGCGGCCATCACGAGCACGTGAAAACAGCCGGTGCGCGTTCCAAGTTCGGTATCCCCCGATTTGAAATCGATGAGTTGCAGCGACTGATCAAGAGTGTCGGCGCCGATGTCATAGGCATTCATGCCCACAGTGGTAGCGGCATCCTGGACCCCGATAACTGGCGAGCCGTAGCCGTCGAACTGGTTGAGGTGGCCGAGAGATTTCCCAATGTGAAGTCGATCGATCTCGGCGGTGGCATCGGCGTACCGGACAAGCCGGGCGAAAAGCCATTCGACCTGGTTAAGCTGGACAACACGCTAAAGGAAATAAGGGCCTCTTATCCGCAGTACCAGCTCTGGCTGGAACCGGGCCGATACCTGGTCGCCCAGGCCGGCGTGTTGCTGAGTCGGGTGACCCAGATCAAAGGTAAGGGTGAAATGCGTTACATCGGTATTGGAACCGGTATGAATTCGTTGATCCGACCGGCTCTTTACGGCTCATATCACGAAATCGTGAATTTGACCAAGGCGGAGGAAGCGCCGACCGATACTGTGACGGTCGTTGGCCCTATCTGTGAAACTGGTGACCGCCTCGGTAGCGATCGTTTGCTACCGGTCTCTGAGGAGAACGACGTTATCCTCATCGCAAATGCGGGAGCGTATGGCTATGTCATGAGTTCTCAATACAATCGAAGAGAGGTTGCCCGCGAACTCGTTATCTGATCACTCAGGAGAATACCGTGAAACTTTTCTGGTCCTCACAAACGCGATCGGCGCGAGCCGTGTGGCTCCTCGAAGAAGCGGGCGTCGACTATGAAGTCGAAACTGTCGATATTCGAGGCTCCGATCGCACCGATAGCGACGAGTTTCGTGCAGCCAGCCCGATGGGCAAGGTTCCGGCACTCGTCGATGGCGATATCCGCATGTCAGAGTCGGCGGCGATCGCACTCTATATTGCTGATCGTTACTGTTCAGGAACTTTGGCGCCGGCGCTTGACGATTCCGCGCGCGGCAAGTTTCTGTATTGGATAATGTACACGCCTGCGGTCATCGAGCCGGCGATGTCAGAGAAGGCGAATAACATCGAAGCGAATCGCGTACGCAGTGGCTGGGGCGACTTCGACCTGATGATTGAGACGCTGGAGACCGCCCTGCAAAACAATTGCTGGCTGCTTGGCGATCAGTTCACGGCAGCCGATGTCATGGTGGGCTCAAGCGTCGTATTCCTGCGTATGTTCGGTATGTTGCCCGAGTCGGCAGTACTCAGCGACTATGCCGACCGATGCCTTGCGCGCCCGGCGTATCAAAAAGCCTTGCAGCTGGAAAAAGACAGTGGGAGCACCTCTTGAGGCACGACCGGGAGGCTTCCATGCGGCTTCCCTAGTGGGAGGTCGGATTGTCCTGAGCGGTCGTACGGTCAACGGCGGTGCGGTAGCCACCAAAACCGTCCGTCAGATAGCGCGCAACACGGCCAATGGTCGTGACACTGACGCCAGTGAGATCGTGAATCCTGCGGTAGGTGAGCGCTTGCTCGAGCAACTCGACCACTTGCCATCGATCAACCAGCGCCTGCAATTCGGCGGGCGTGCACAGGTCGCGAAAAAAATTGCGGCATTCGCTGGTCGTCCTCAGGCTGATGACGGCACGGAACAAGGCATCTTCGGCAGCACTTTGCTGGCTCTCACTGTCGTGTCGATTGGGTTTCATTCTTGCACCTGTATATTAATGCGTTAATACGCTAATAGAGTATGACGCACGCTGCAACAACTCGTATGACATTTCGCGAAAATAGCTGGAACCCTTGCCGTTATTGGTTTCCAGTGAGACTAATTAATTGCGGCATGCGTCTTGACCTGGCCGCGGCAATGCAAATACACTGCGCTGAACTCATCGAGACCGGCTGAGGGATAGGCCCATTGACGCCGGGGCAACCTGCAGGACTAACCATCCTGACAAGGTGCCAACTCCTACGGTGCATCGTCCGACTGGGCGCTTACACCGAGAGATGAGAGTCGTAGCAACACGCTGTTTCCTGGTGGAGCAGTTGAAGGGCACGATTCCACTCCCTTACGGGCTCCGTAGGGTTCCGATGAGAACGATGAACATTGGAACGATTATTGGAGACCGACAATGAATCCCAGAGCTAACACGGCAACACGCGCTGTTCGTGCCGCGATTGAATCGGACACGCAATACGGTGCTGTCGTACCGCCATTGCACTTGTCGTCGAACTTCGCGTTCGCAGGCCTCGGTGAGAAGCGCCAGTACGATTACACACGTTCGGGAAACCCGACCCGGGATGCGCTCGCTAATGCGCTTGCATCGCTCGAGGGCGGAACAGGCGCTGTAGTGACTTCATCGGGAATGGCGGCCTTGACGCTGCTCTGTCAGCTACTGCGACCCGGTGATCTCCTGGTCGCACCGCACGATTGCTACGGCGGCACCCATCGGCTGTTCCAGACTCTCTCGGAGAAAGGCCATTTCGAAGTGCTGTTCGTCGATCAGACGCGTCGCGCAGCGTTGCAGGCCGCTTTAGAGCGCAAGCCAAGGATCATCCTTGTCGAAACACCATCGAATCCGCTGCTGCGTATTGTCGACATCGCCGAGGTTTCCAGACTGGCCAGCGATTGCGGTGCGTTACTGGCAGTGGACAACACGTTTCTGTCGCCCGCGCTGCAGCAACCCATTGCGCTTGGCGCCGATATCGTCATCCATTCGACGACGAAGTACATTAATGGACATAGCGATGTCGTTGGCGGGGCTGTCGTTGCCGCGACAACAGAGTTGGCGGAGAAACTCGCGTGGTGGGGCAATTGCCTGGGTATAACCGGTGCGCCATTCGATAGCTATCTGACCCTGCGCGGTATTCGCACACTGCATACGCGGATGCGCCAGCACGAGGAGAACGCCAACCTGCTGGCAACCGTTCTCGATGAACATCCGGGGGTCACTACTGTTTATTACCCGGGTCTCAGGGACCATCCGGGACACAACGTCGCGGCACGCCAACAGAGTGGTTTCGGCGGCATGATTAGTTTCGAAATTGACGGGGGAGAAGCCGCGGTACGTGCATTCGTGAATAATTTGAAGTATTTCTCGTTGGCGGAATCGCTGGGTGGCGTTGAAAGCCTCGTGTGTCACCCGGCAACGATGACCCATGCGCCGCTTAGCCCCGAGGCCCTGGCGGAAGCCGGGATCCAGCAAAACCTGATTCGGCTCTCAGCGGGTCTGGAATGCGTGGAAGACCTCGTTACAGACGTATTGGAGGCGCTTGGTGAGGCGCAAGATGCCGCTTCGTACGGGCGCAGGGATAAGCTAGCTGTCGTGTGACACCAGCTTATCGGCGGCCTCTGCCGCTGCGTCACGAAACGGAAGTAGCACTATGTCGGCGCCGGCGGCCAGCAGAAATTCGCGATGCTGCATTGTGTCTGCTGTGAGCGCGGTGTGGCCAGAGAATCCGTAGTGACGCAACGCACCAAGCAACACCGCGGACTTATCTCGCTCCGGAATAGTGCTCACTACCCAGCGCACATTGGTAAGCGGCAATTCATGGAATAACTCGACATCTTCCAGGTCGCCGTAGATTGTTGCGAGTCCCCTCTGGCGCCAGAAACGTACCCGCTCGGGATCGAAATCGACACCGAGCACCGTGTGACCGCGTCTTTGCAGTTCTTGCACGAGATTCCTGCCGTACCGGCCCAATCCAAACACAATGGTATCGACTTGAGGCGCAGTATCTCGTCCGGCATCATCAAGTAACTGGCTTGTGCGAGGGCCCGGCAACTTGAAAATACTCAGCACCGGATCGAGACGCTCATAAAGCCATTCGCTGTAGAGAATCATGTAGGTCGACAGTCCAATGGTGATCAGGCCAACCAGCGTGATCAGGCCCATGGTTGCCTTGTCTATATGACCCAGGCTCAAGCCCAGGGCTGCAAGAATCAGAGAAAACTCACTGATCTGCCCCATTGCGAGACCGGCCGTAACCGCAGTGCGCTTCGCATACCGCATGAATCCGACGAGCACCATAACGATGATCGGCTTTCCTGCCAGCACGATCACCGAAAGCAGGATCGCTGGTCCCAGCGCAGCCCCAAGGTGTCCCGTATCGATCTGAACCCCAAGATCGATAAAAAAGAACAGCAGCAAAAAGTCCCGCAAGCTTACCAATCGAGCCGCCAGTATTGCCTTGTACGGGGTAGCCGCGAGCGCAACACCAGCAACAAAGGCTCCCACTTCCTTGCTTAATCCCAATCCGGTCCCGAGCGATGCCAGTCCGATCGCCCAGGCGATCGCAAACAGTGTCAATAGTTCGGGCCAATGCGCAAGTGCACGTAACAACGACGGGAGTAGATAACGGGTGGCGACAGCCGTGAGCGCCAGGAATCCGACACCCTTGCCAACCACTGCCAGCGCTTGATTGCCAAAGTGCGCCTCCTGAGTCGCGCTGCCATAGGCGGTCAGTCCGATCATTAAGGCAATGACCACGATGTCCTGCATGATCAGAATACCGAGCGCGATGCGCCCATGTAGCTCGTCGATCTGTCTATTGTCCGAAAGCAATTTGACGATGATGACTGTGCTCGAAAATGTCAGAGCTGCCGCCACATAAAAGGCGGTCATTGCGCTCATTCCAAGCGCTAGCGCAATGACGTAGCCAAATCCTGCCGTCATGGTCATCTGACCGAGGCCTGCGACCATGGCCACCGGGCCCACTGATCGGATCAGGTGAAGATCGAGTTTCAGTCCGACCACAAACAGCAGCAATCCAATCCCAAGCTTCGCGAACAGGTCCACCTGGTCAAGAGCATGTACCCAGTTCAGCCCGGTCGGACCGAGCAAGATACCGGCGAAAATGAATGCGATGATCAGGGGCTGGCGTAGCCAGAATGCGATCGCACCGATCCCGGCCGCGATTGCCAACACGGCGGCGATTTCGGAGAAGGGGTCAGTAAATACGGGCATCGATGATGGCGCCAGGGTTTGTATTTGCAGTCGTTTGTGAGCCGGAACTCAACCGACCTGATATTGAGTGATCAACTCCCCGTTTACCCAGCGCTAGGCCGCAAGCGTGACTGGGCTGACGAACCCGGCAGGTTTGATGGCCAGAACGGAACAGTCAATCTGGTCAAGAATGGTCTCGGCCGCGTTGCTCATTAGAAATCCGGGCACACCGCTTCGGCCCACCGTACCCATTACCAGCAGTTCCGCAGCCAGCTCCGTTGCGCATTGTGGGACGACGTATCGTGCATCTCCTTCGATCATGTGAAGCTGAGGCTTGAGGTAAGTCGTGACCTCCTTTCCTTGCGCGGCACAGCCCTTCGTCACGATGTCCGTCAACCACCGTCTGCGTTTGCTTTCCTCCTCTCGGACCATAATGTCGACGTCCGCATCCGAAAAGCTCAGGCGCGGTGATCGGAGCATGCCTTCGTACTGCAAACGCCAGGCGTGGACGATGTGCAACTCGCTAAAATCAGCCAGAGCCAGGGAGCTGGCCATTTCCAGGACTTGCAGGTTCAATGCGTCGTTTTCAGGATTTTCCGGCTCGTAATCCAGCGCGACCAGAATCTCCCGATACCCTTTCTGTTGCACCGACTTAATCAGCCAAACCGGGCAGGGGCACTTGCGCATCAGTTTCATGTCCGTACCGCCAAACAATCTTTGTCCAATGCCCTCGATGTTCTCAAGCGATTTGATGACCAGGTCTCTCTCGTGTCGAAGAACTTCGCGGATGATTTCCAAAAACGCCTTGCCAACGAGCACCTTGATCTCGATTGTCAGCTCGGTCGTGGCCGCGCTCTGCGCGAGTGTCTGCAGCTGATCACGTCGCTGTTCAACCAGCGCGTCCAGCAACTCGCTTTCGCCCAACGTACTCTGCCTTCCTAATTCCGGAGCATCGACAAGGCCGACCATTGTCATCTGCGCCTGGTTGCTGTTTGCAAGGGCCACCGCCTGGCCTAATGCGGCAGACTCATCAGCACCTGAACCGGCAACGAACAAAATCCTGGAGAATCTCTTCATGTCCCTGTCTGACTCTGGGCAGCGGGCAAACAATGAGCATCGACGACTTGGTCCTTCGCTCCTATCCATTGTGGATGGAAGCGGCGACAGGGAGTATTGGTAATAGCCGAATAAACGTTTCGTTCTGTTTATCTAGCCAAGTTCAGTAATGATCCGGTCGGTCATTTCGGTCGTCGTGAGGACATTGTCACCTTCGACGGCAATGTCTGCCGTGCGGCAGCCTTGCTCAATCGCCTCGCCAATGGCGGCCTCTACAGATTTGGCCTCGTCGTCAAGCCCGAGACTATGGCGCAGCAACAGGGCGGCGGAAGCAATGGCGCCGCATGGATTGGCAATGTCCTGGCCCGCGATGTCGGGAGCCGAGCCGTGGATGGGTTCGTAAAGGCCCCTTGCCGAATCACCCAGCGAGGCCGACGGCAGCATGCCCAGCGAACCTGTCAGCATCGATGCTTCGTCGGTCAAAATGTCGCCGAACATATTTTCGGTAACGATGACATCAAAATCCCGTGGCCGGCTTAGCAGATGCATTGCTGCCGCGTCGACCAGCAGTGTTTCTACCTCGATTTGCGGAAACTCGCGAGCCATCGTCTTGTCAGTAACATCGCGCCACAATCGCGACGTTTCGAGTACATTGGCCTTGTCGACGGAACATAGCTTGTTGCGGCGCTCGCCTGCGAGTTTTGCTGCAACGCGAACGATGCGTTCGATTTCATGCGTGTGATAGGTGCAGAGATCGCTGGCAACCGTTTCGTCGCGCGTCTTTTTGCCGAAATAGATGCCACCTGTCAGCTCCCTGACAACAATCAGGTCAACGCCGGACAAATACTCAGCCTTGAGCGGCGAAGCATCCATGAGTGCGTCCATGACCTGCACCGGGCGCAGGTTGGCATAAACGCCCAGAACGGAGCGCAGCTCGAGCAGGCCCTTTTCTGGCCGCACCATTGCATGCGGGCCGGACCACTTCGGTCCCCCAACGGCGCCCAGAATAACGGCGGAGCTGTCCATGCAACTGGCCACGGTCTCGGCCGGCAGTGGGTTTTGAGTCTTGTCGATGGCCGCGCCACCTATTAGACGAACATCAAATTCGAAGCTATGCTCAAAGACTATTGCGACTCTCTTGAGAACCCGATGTGCGGCTGCGGTAACCTCGGGCCCGATACCGTCGCCGGGCAGCAGTGTGATCAGGGCGTCCATGCGCGCGCCTCTTCAAAGGCCTGAATCTGGTCCAGCTGACTGCGCAAGAAACCCATTTGATCGACGCCCTCGACCAGGCAGTAACGAGCGAATCCATCGATCGGGAATCCAATGATTTTTCGATCCGGCAACACCAGGTTTGCATTATTGACATCGATTTCGAGACCGATGCCGGGGTTCTGCAGCAGGAATTTGTGAGTGACCGCATCCACCACGACAGGGATCAGCCCGTTCTTGAGGGAATTGGCGCGAAATATGTCCGCAATTTCGGTACTGATAACGGCACGAATTCCGTAGTCGAGCAGCGCCCACGGCGCGTGCTCACGAGACGATCCGCAACCGAAGTTATTGCCGGCCACAAGGATTTCACAACCTTTGGCTTCTGGCCGATTGAATATGAACTCGGCGATCGGCGCACCGCTCTTGTCGAACCGCAAATCGTTAAACAAGAATTCCCCGAGACCGTCGCGCGAAGTAGTGGTCAGGAATCGTGCCGGAATGATCTGGTCCGTATCGATGTCCCTGGTCGGAAGTACAACTGTTCGTGACTGAATTCGCATGATTCTTCGGGACCTCTATTTGAGGTAGCGGCGTGGGTCAACGATACACCCTGCGATCGCGGCGGCGGCAGCCGTCATTGGGCTGCCCAGTACGGTTCGTGCACCGATACCCTGGCGGCCCTCGAAATTGCGATTGCTGGTGCTCACACTCAATTGTCCATTGCTGACCGTATCACCGTTCATGCCCAGGCACATTGAACACCCCGGCTCGCGCCATTCGGCCCCGGCTTCAAGGAATATCATATCCAGGCCGATTTCCTCGGCGGCCTTCTTGATTTTCTGCGAGCCGGGCACGACCAACATCCTGACACCATTTGCAACCTTGTGACCCTGTAAGATGTCCGCGGCCTGCACGAGGTCGGAGAGGCGAGAGTTCGTACAGCTGCCGACAAAGACGACATCAACGCCTGTTTCGGTCAGGGGCTGACCGGTTTCGATTTGCATATAGTCGAGCGCTTTCTTGAAGCTGGGGTCGGCGCTGTTGTCGGGTACTGGCTCATTGATGCCGATGACCATGCCCGGATTCGTGCCAAACGTGACCATCGGCTGCAGCTCGTTTGCGGAAATGGCAACGGACCGATCGAATTTTGCACCGTCATCGCCTGGCAACGATCGCCATCGGGATACCGCCGTATCCCAGTCGGCGCCGCCGGGCGAACGTGGCCTGCCATGGAGATATTCTATTGTCTTGTCATCAGGAGCGATCATTCCTGCACGAGCGCCGGCTTCTATCGACATGTTGCACACGGTCATACGGGCTTCCATGTCCAGCGATGAAATAGCGGTGCCGCAATATTCAATAACATTCCCCATACCGCCGTTCACGCCGATTGTGCCAACGATGGCGAGAATCAGGTCCTTCGCCGTAACGCCCCGCGCAAGAGTGCCCGACACATCGATGGCCAGCGTCCTGGGTTTACGCTGCAATAGACACTGTGTGGCGAGCACGTGGCCCACCTCCGTTGTGCCGATGCCGAAGGCGAGGGCGCCAAAAGCACCGTGTGTACTGGTATGGCTGTCTCCACAAACTATCGTTTTGCCCGGCTGACTGGCGCCGAGTTCGGGCCCGATAACATGCACGATGCCGCGATGTTCGCTGTCGAAACCATGCAACTCTATGCCGAAGTCGGCACAGTTCTGTTGCATTTGCCGGATTTGATTGGCGGCGTCTGCGCCGACAACTGCAAGGTCCTTGAACGACGACACCGGCGTAGTCGGCGTTGAGTGATCCATGGTGGCTAGCGTCAGGTCCGGCCGCCTGACGCGCAAATTCTGTTCGCGCAGCAAGGCGAAGGCTTGCGGTGTTGTGACCTCGTGAATCAAGTGCAGATCGACGTAGAGCACAGCGGGTGTTTGCGCCGTTTCCTCGACGACGATATGTTCCTGCCAGACTTTTTCGAACAGGGTTCTTGCGATGCTCATCAGATGGTCGCGCGCTCCATGCTGGCTGTCGATTCGATATCAACAGCATCTCGCTGTTGACGGCGCAGTATGCGATTCATGACTTCGATGCAGGCCTGACTGCCGGCCTCGACGATGTCGACGCTGGTGCCGTGGCCACGATAGCTGTCACCGTTATGCTCGACAGTCACCGTGACTTCGCCCTGTGCGTCCTCGCCAACGGACGCGCTGTGTAATTCGAAATTCCTGAGCGTCAGCACGACCCCGGTCACTTGCTCCAGCGCCTGAAACGCTGCCGCGATGGGGCCGTCGCCAGCGGCTGACTGCGACGCTGCTGAGCCATCTTCGTGTACTGCCACGACGGTAGCCTGGGCCGGCTTGTCCGTGCTGGTCTGCACCTCGAGTGATTTCAATTCCCATGGGCCGGCCGAAGCGTTGTCGACATTCATGATGATCGCCTCGATGTCCCCGTCATAGACGTCTTTCTTTTTGTCGGCAAGTTTCTTGAACTCATCGAACGCACGGTTGGTCTCGAATTCGTCAAGCTCGAAACCGAGTTCCCGGACTCGATTACGGAACGCATGGCGGCCGCTGTGTTTGCCCAGCACGAGGCTGGACTTGCTCAGCCCAACATCTTCGGGGCGCATGATTTCGTAGGTTGAAGCATGCTGCAACATACCGTGTTGGTGAATGCCGGCTTCGTGAGCAAACGCGTTTTCACCCACAATGGCCTTGTTGCGTGGCGGGTGCATACCCGTGATGCTCGAAACAAGACGCGATGTCGGGTACAGCCGCGTCGTGTCCACGCCGGTTTCGAGGCCGAAGAACTCCGACCTGGTTTTCACCGCCATCACGACTTCTTCGAGGCTGCAGTTTCCGGCGCGCTCGCCAATGCCATTGATCGTGCACTCGACCTGCCGGGCGCCTGCTTGCACCGCGGCGAGACTGTTCGCGACCGCCATGCCGAGATCGTTGTGGCAATGAACACTCAATGTAATCTCGTCGATGCGCTCAACATGCTGCCTGAGGTAAACGAACAGCTCATCAAATTCAGCTGGCACCGTGTAGCCCACAGTATCGGGAATGTTGACAGTGGAAGCACCCGCCTCGATTGCCGCACTGACAACTTCGGCCAGGTACGACAATTCCGTACGCGATGCATCCTCTGGCGAGAATTCCACGTCGTCACACAGCTCCCTGGCCATCTTGATTGCACCAATAGCGCTCTTGATGATCTCTTCTTTTGCCATCTTGAGCTTGTACTCGCGGTGGATCTGGCTTGTGGCGACAAATACGTGGATGCGATGTTTGTCGGCGCCCCGGACCGCAGCGTGGACCTTTTCAATATCGGCCGGGTTGCAGCGGGCGAGGCCACAGATGACCGGCCCCATGTTCTCGTCTGCGATTGCCTTGACCGATTCAAAGTCACCGGGGGAGGCTGCCGGAAAGCCCGCCTCAATGATGTCAACCTTGAGTTCGGACAGCGCCCTTGCTACACGGAGTTTTTCCCCCGGCGTCATGCTGCAGCCAGGTGCTTGCTCGCCGTCCCGCAGGGTCGTGTCGAAAATACGTATTAGTTTGTCTGACATGTCTCGATTTCCAGGTGAACAAAGGCGTTGCTGCAGCGCCTTGTATTACTCTTGCAGCCAATCCATGCGGGCGCGCAGGTCGGCACCCACCTTCTCGATCGGATGTTCCAGGTCGGCATCCATCATGCGACGAAATTCCGGCATGCCCGCAGCACTTTCCGCAATCCAGTTGCGGGCAAACGTGCCGTCCTGAATTTCGCTGAGTACCTGTTTCATCGCAGCACGCGAACTTTCATCAACGACTCGCGGCCCACTGACCATGTCGCCCCATGCAGCGGTGTCGCTGACAAACTTGTGCATCTTGCGCAGCCCGCCTTCGTGCAACAGGTCGACGATAAGCTTCAATTCATGCATGACCTCGTAATAGGCGACTTCTGGCTGATAGCCGGCCTCGACAAGAGTCTCGAATCCCGCGACGATCAATTCAGTCGTGCCGCCGCAAAGCACAGCTTGTTCGCCGAACAGGTCGGTTTCGGTCTCTTCGGCGAATGTTGTCTCGATGACACCGGCTCGTGCTCCGCCGATGCCCGCTGCATAGGCCAGCGCCAGTTGCAAAGCGTCTCCGCCGGCATCCTGGTTGACAGCAACCAGGCATGGCACGCCGTGACCTTCTTCATACTGACGACGAACGAGCCCACCAGGCCCTTTGGGGGCGATCAGGACAACATTGAGATCCGCGCGCGGCTCGACTTGCTTGTAGTGAACAGCGAATCCGTGGGCGAAGAGCAGGGTGGCTGCCTGCCCGATATCGTCCACGACGCTCTCGTAGAGGCTCTTCTGCACCATATCAGGTGTCAGGAACGCGATAATGGTCGCGCCCTTGACGGCATCGTTGGGTGCCTTCACGGTCAAACCATCCGCTGTGGCCTTCGCCCAGCTGGCGCCGTCCGGCCTCAGACCGACCACAACATTGAAGCCGCTGTCCTTTAAATTCAGTGCGTGGGCGCGGCCCTGGCTGCCGTAGCCCAGAATCGTGACCTGCCTGTCACTAAGACTGGCAGTGTCGACATCTGCTTGCGAGTACATTTGCATGGTTTTCTTTCCTCGTCGTTATGCCTGTTTCGAATATTCGAATCAAAAAAAACCCCACTATCCTTGGCGGAAGCGGGGTTTGCTGTCTCCTTGACCTGGATACGCGCTACCCGCCCTGTCTCCTGAGAAGAAGCAGTGCAGGCCGAAGAAGCAAGTCGGTGAAGTACGACTCTGCTGCAGCCAGATTACGCGTAACGTTCATTTGCGAATCATGTTGCAACGCTGTGACGATGTCAATACTCGAAATATCAGTTACTTGTGATACCAAACTGCGGCCTTTCGACTCACTTGACCGGCTCTCGGGCGGGTCCGTACTTATGTCGTTCTTGGGCTGGCGATCTAGCATGCATATGTTATTCTTGCCCCAAGGTGCTCAGAGCCTGACAATAATATTAGAGTGATAAATGGCGGGGAAGCCGAAGTTGAGAAACTTCGGACAGCCAAATAGAAGAGAGAGCAGTTAAGGTTCCAAATAATTCATCGCCGCGGCGAAGGTGGAGAGGGCCGTGTGCGCATGCGGAATCGCGATCAGCGATACTGTGTTCCAGTTGTGCAGGTATTCAACGGATACGTTGCATCCCTCTCCGTATTAGTTACTAAATAACAATCGACCTTTTGTTAAGGAGCGTTCATGAAACGGTGCAAAAGCAGCAGTCGGCGCATTAGCATTGCATTACTTGCAACTGGCTTAATTGCGGCATCCGGCAGCATCTTCGCCCAGACTGTCGACCAGGTCTTGCAGGCAGAGGACCGCCGGCTAAACCTGGCGCAGCAGTCACAGGAGCGAATCAACACTATTGTTGAGGGAACTCGTTCGCTGGAAGACCAGTATCGGGCTATCAATAAAGAAATTGATGGCCTTAAAGTCTACAACCGTCTGATGACGGCGCAGACCAATGGTCAGACAGCTGTCCTGGAAGACATCGCTTTGTCGATGGATCAGGTAGACGTGATCAACCGGCAAATTTTCCCGTTAATGGAACGCATGATCGACGGGCTCGACCAGTCGGTGAAGCTCGACGTTCCTTTCTTGATGGAGGAGAGAACCGATCGTGTCACCGCCCTGCGCGACATCATGGAACGCTCCGATGTCAGCGTGGCCGAGAAATTCCGTAAGGTCATGGAGGCATTCCAGATCGAAAATGATTACGGGTCTTCTTCGGAGTGGTACACGCAATCATTGACGCTCGACGATGCGACTCGCAGTTACAACGTGCTGCGCATCGGTCGTATCGGCCTGTATTTCCAGTCGGACGATTCCAAGATCACCGGTCGCTGGGATAACACGCAGCGACAATGGGTCATGGATAACTCGGCACGATCTGATATTCGCAAGGGTTTGCGTATGGCAAAACAACTCATTGCGCCGGAATTGATCATCATCCCGGTTGCAGCACCGACGGGGGCTAATTAAATGAAACGCTTAACAATCATTATTGCCGCCGGGCTGCTGAGCCTTGGTACAGGTGTAGCGAGCGCACAGCAAGACGCTGCGAGCTTGCCGGAGCTGTTGGATTTGATCAAACAGGGACAGTCACGAGACTCGCAAGAGGCCAGGCAGCGCGAGGCTGAGTTCAGTCGGCAACGAAATCAACAGCAGAGTCTTCTCAACCGGGCACGTGCAGAGCGCACGCGCCAGGAGAATGAGAGCGCGCGCCTCGAGCAACTTTTTCAGGACAACCAGGCCAGGATCGTGTCAGCACGTGCGGCGCTAGATGAACGTCTGGGTGCACTAAAAGAGCTGTTTGGCGTACTGCAGACCGTATCGGGTGACACGCAGGGACGCTTCAATGCGTCACTGACCAACCTGCAATACCCCGACCGCGAGGATTTTCTCGTTGCACTGGGTAGTAAGATGGCCAGCGCCACCGAGCTTGCACAGATTGAAGACATCGAGAACCTCTGGTTTGAGCTTCAGCGTGAAATCAATGAGTCTGGCAATATAGTCCGCTTCACTCACCTGGTCACCAGGGCCGACGGTACTCAGGAAGAGATGGAAGTTGTCCGCGTTGGTGCGTTCAATCTGGTCTCGGACGCCGGGTATCTCGAGTTTGATGCCGGCGAGGGATCGATCAGTGAACTGCTACGCCAGCCGGATGGCAGCTTCACGGGTTCCGCCGACGACTTGTTCGAAGCCGATTCGGGCTATGTGCCATTCGGCGTTGACGTCACGCGCGGCGGCATCCTCGGATTGTTGGTGGAGACACCCACGATTCGCGAGAAGATCGACCAGGGTGGCATCGTTGGTTACAGCATTCTTGCCTTGGGTGCTGTTGGCCTGTTAATCGCCATATGGCGCTTCATGGGACTCTCGACTGACAGCCGTAAGGTATCGTCGCAGCTTAAGAGAGATACAGCGAGTACAGACAATCCACTCGGCCGTGTACTGGCTGCCTACGAAAGCAACCGTGGCGCAGACACCGAGACGATTGAACTCAAGCTTAGCGAGGCGGCGCTCAAGGAGATGCCGGGCCTCACCAAGGGCTTGCTGTTCATTAAGGTCATTTCGGTGGTCGCACCGCTGATGGGTCTGCTCGGTACTGTTACTGGCATGATCAAAACATTCCAGGTAATCACGCTGTACGGTGCCGGTGATCCGAAAATGATGGCTGGCGGTATCTCTCAGGCCCTGGTTACAACGGTCCTTGGGCTCGTCGTGGCTATCCCGATGGTCCTGCTGCACACGATAGTCAGCGGCCAAAGCCGCAAGATCGTCAATATTATTCAGTCGCAGAGTGCCGGCCTGATCGCTGAACATTCGGAAAGTAACGGCTAGCGCCGTAAGGAGTAGCCATGCTCTGGCTTGTTGACTCTATAAAGGCCATTCAGGATTTCATGATTCTTGGCGGCCCGGTGCTACGGCTTATTGCGATAACGATCTTCCTGATGTGGGTCCTCATCGTCGAACGGATCATGTTTTTCCGTACGGGGATGAAGACCATGTCGCGCGACATTCACGACGAATGGGAAGGGCGCGGTGAACGCCGCTCCTGGAATGCCGAGCAGATTCGCGAGTTGATGATTTCGCGATTCAGCATGGCTTCAAGCAAGGGAATCTCGATGATTCAAACGCTTGTGGCTTTGTGTCCATTACTGGGGCTGCTTGGCACTGTTACCGGGATGATCAAGGTATTTGAGGTGATGGCCGTGTCCGGTTCCGGCAACGTGCGTGCAATGGCCGCAGGCGTTTCGCAGGCCACGGTGCCAACAATGGCGGGAATGGTGGGGGCACTCTCAGGAGTACTCCTTGTCACAATACTTAGCCGCCGGGCGGCCCGCGAAGTGCAGTTCTTAGAGGACTCACTGACGATGGACCACTAAGGAGCAGATATGCGTGATCATCACCTGTTGCAGGACCAGGAAGAGGAGGAGAATGAGATCAATCTCACTCCGATGCTGGACGTCGTTTTTATCATGCTCATCTTCTTTATCGTTACGGCATCGTTCATCAAGGAGGCGGGGCTCGATGTCAATCGGCCGGATGCGCCAGTAACCGAAACGAAACCGGAAGACGCCAATATTCTTGTTGCGATAACCGGTACTGACGAAATCTGGATCGATCGTCGCCTGATCGATCCGCGCGCCGTGCGGGCCAATATCGAGCGCCTGCACGCCGAGAATCCGAAGGGTTCCATCGTCATCCAGGCAAACAAGAAGTCCACCAACAAGATGCTTGTGACCGTGATGGATGCTGCCAGGCAAGCCGGCGTGTACAACATATCCATAGCTGACAGCGGTTAGTGAGATGTCGTGTCGCGCAATTTAGCCAGCGATTAACACAGGACAAGATTAATGCGTAAGAAAAAACCGATTGGTGGTGAAGAGGAAGACAATGAGATTAACCTGACGCCGATGCTGGACGTCGTGTTTATCATGCTCATTTTCTTTATTGTCACTGCGTCGTTCATTAAGGAGGCCGGCATCGAAGTGAATCGCCCGGATGCGCCAACGGCGGACAAACAGGAGGATGCCGCCATTCTGATTGCGATCAGCCAAAATGACGAGATCTGGATTGACCGCAAAGAGACGGACCCACGTGCCGTGCGCGGTGTGATCGAGCGCCTGCATGCGGAGAACCCCAAGGGATCGATTGTCATCCAGGCTGATAAGGAATCGACGAATGAGTATCTGGTTGTCGTGATGGAAGCGGCGAAGCAGGCCGGTGTTACCAACGTCGCCATTGCGACGGAAAGCGACTAGAGACCAATGAGGAGAGCAATATCATGATAGGCCGTTACGCGTTTTCCGTTGTAATTGGTGTTGTCGTTACATTGAGCTTGTTGTTTATTATGCATTTGCTCATCGCAACTGGTAAGACCGCGCTGACCAAGCCCAGAGACCGATCCAATCTCGAGTTCGTGCGCGTCAAACGCAATGAAGCCCTCAATACCGAGGATTTCACGCCCGAAAAACCACCCAAACCGCCTGAGACGCCGCCAGAGACACCGCCGCAGGACATGGACAACATGGATCCGGACGCACCGACAATTAATGTGCCACCGCCGACAGTGTCTGCTGACACCAATATTGGCGGTCCCGGTGGCATGAATATCGCCGAAGGCGATTATCTGCCCATTGTCCGGGTTGCGCCGGTATACCCGGCGCGTGCTCTCTCACGTGGGCTCGAAGGCTATGTCGACCTGTCATTTACGGTAACCACCGCCGGGACGGTACGGGATCCGATTATCTTGTTTTCAACGAGCACGCTGTTTGAACGCGCAGCGACTCGAGCTGTCTTAAAATTCAAGTACAAGCCACGCGTGGTCGATGGAGTTCCGGTTGATGTGCCTGGCGTGAAGACTCGCATCACTTTCCAGATCGAGGATTAGTTTCCCTGGCGGGATCTGAAGATCAAAGAGGATATATGCCGATATGAACAACATTAGTCGAATTTCTAAAGCAATTTGCCTGACGTTGGCGTGTGGACTGCTGGCGGCAGGCCCGGTAATGGCTCAGGATGAAGATGCTGCCAAGCGCGAGTCGTCCCGGCAAAAGACCAAGCAGGCGCAGGCGGTTAGTAAGGATGTTTACGACCGGATTACCAAAGCGCAGGAAATGGTCGATGAGAAAAACTACACAGGCGCGTTGAAGAGCCTGAACGCCATGTATAACCCCGATAAGCTAACCGAGTACGAGCAGACCAACGTTCTGAACTACATTGGTTTCGTCTACTACAACATGGACGATATTCCGAATGCGATTCGGACGTATGAGCGCATGCTTGTTATTCCCAGTTTAGAAGAGCAAATCCGCAAACAGACCACGTACACGCTCGCTCAGCTGTACACGATGGAAGAACAGTACAGCAAAGCGTTGTCGACACTCGACAAGTGGTTCCTCCTCGAGACCAATCCTGCGCCAGAGCCCTTTATTCTCAAGGCGCAGAACCTGTACCAGGTACAACGATACGGGGAAATGATCGAACCGATCAGGAACGCCATGAGTGTGGCCGAAAAGCGCGGCAAGCCGGTGAAGGAAGACTGGTACGTATTGTTAAATTTCGCGTATTTCCAGCAGGAAGACTATCGGCAGGTTCGCGATATTCAAAAAATCTTGCTGGCGAACTGGCCCAAAAAGCGTTACTGGTTCGCACTGGCTGGTGCCTTCACCGAGCTTGGTGATGACGAAAACCTCATCAATGCCTACGCGGCGGCCAACGACCAGCGTATGCTCGAAAAAGAAACCGAACTCGTAACGATGGCGCAATTGTTCATGCAACGCGAGGTGCCGTACAAAGCCGGCCAGTTGCTTGAAAAAGAAATGGCATCGGGACGGGTCACCAAGAATGCCAAGAATTATCGACTGCTGTCACAGGCCTGGCAAATGTCGATGGAAAGCGAGAAAGCGGTCCCGGCCCTCACAGAGGCGGCCAGACTCAGCGATGATGGCGAGCTCGATGTGCGTCTGGGTAATGCGCTGCTTAACACTGGCAAGTACACGGAATGCGCTGCCTCGGTTCGCACCGGAATTCGCAAGGGTGGGTTGAAGAGCCCCGACAATGCACAGATTTCGCTCGGCATGTGTCTCTACAACCTGCGCAAGTACAACGATGCTATAGACGCGTTTCAGGGTGCAGCGAAGACGCCGCGGTCTCGCAGGCTGTCCAACCAGTGGATCAACGTGATTCGAGCCGAGATCGAACGCAACACGCAAATACGACTCGCCGAAGAAGCTGCTCGCAAGAAGCGTCAGGAAATCAATGAACGTCTTGCAAAGAGCGGTAGAGTCTGACCAGACAATAGAAAGTATTATCCCACCATGTGTAATAGGGGCGTTGACGGGAAACCGCCAACGCCCCCAAGATTGCGCGTCTTCAATTAGCAGACTGTCGAACCATGCCAAAAATCACTTACATAACGCCTGATGGCACACGTCATGAAACACAGGTCGAAAACGGCTATTCCGTTATGGAAGGGGCCATCAATAACGACATTGACGGCATCGTCGCTGAATGTGGTGGCGCATGTGCCTGTGCGACCTGCCATAGCTATGTCGATGAGGCTTGGCTGGACAAAATGCCGCAGATGGATGACATGGAGGACAGCATGCTCGACGCTGCCTTTGAGCGTAAGGACAATAGCCGGTTAACTTGTCAGATCGAGGTTAATGCCGATCTCGACGGTTTGATCATTCACGTTGCGGATAACGAGTACTAAGGAGACCACAAATGCCGATACAAACTGGCGAAAAAATGCCGTCCGGGATCTTCGGTGTAATGACCGAATCGGGTCCCGGTGCATTGACCACAGACGAACTGTTCTCGGGCAAGAAGGTTGTCTTGTTGTCAGTGCCGGGTGCGTTCACCCCGACATGCTCCATGAAACACCTGCCGGGATTCGTGGAACAGGCCGATGAGTTGCTCAGTAGTGGCGTCGATACAATAGCCTGCATGGCGGTCAACGATGTATTCGTTATGGACGCGTGGGGTAAAGAGCGAGGCGTTGGCGACAAGGTGGCAATGCTCGCCGATGGCAACGGTGACTATACCCGCGCACTTGGACTCGAGCTCGATGGAACGGGCTTTGGCATGGGCATGCGTGGTCAGCGTTTTGCGATTGTTGTCGACGACGGCGTAGCAACGAATGTTGCGGTCGAAGAGCCGGGTCAATTCGAGGTCAGCAAGGCCGAAGCCATCCTGGCTAGCCTCTAACCCCCAGGAGCGCCTCTTTTGGTCAGGACGACCTTATGGCGCGGAGCACATGGATGTGCGAGAGCGGCCGAGGCGCGACCAGCGCGCAGAGAAAACGCGTTTCGCCTGCGCATTGTCTTATTCGCGCTCCAAGGAGCGCTCCAACGAGACTTTGCTATAGAGCTTCAGTTAGCTCCGGTAAGATCGAGAACAGGTCGCCAACGAGGCCAATATCGGTCACTTCGAATATCGGCGCTTCTTCGTCTTTGTTAATCGCGACAATCGTGCCCGCGTCCTTGATGCCGGTCAGATGCTGGATCGCGCCAGAGATACCGATGGCAATATACAGGTCGGGAGCTATGATTTTACCGGTCTGGCCCACCTGTAGCTCATTCGGTACGTAACCCGCGTATACGGCAGCACGGGAAGCCCCGACTCCTGCGCCGAGCTTGTCGGCCAAAGCATAGATCATGCCGAAATTCTCTTCACTCGCCAGCGCCCGTCCGCCCGATACAACTGCCGTCGCTGTCTGCAGATCCGGACGGTCTGACGATCCCGCTTGCAATTCGATAAAGCGAGTGTGCTGCGGTAGATCCACATCCACATCAACGCTCTCGATCGGGGCAGAATTGCTGCCGCCAACCGCGCTGTAGGATGCCGTTCGTACGGTTGCAACCACCGCAGTATCCGTCGCCGCCTGCAGCGTAACGACAACGCTGCCAGCGTAAATTGGCCGTTTGAACGTATGACTTCCCTCGATGCTCATGACGTCGCTGATTTGGTTAACGCCAAGCAGTGCCGCTACACGCGGCATCAGGTCCTTGCCGAACGTCGTAGAAGGGCCAAAGACGTGGCTGTAGCCATCGGCCAGCGCGACAATCTGCGGTGCCAATATGGCCGCGAGCGCGTACTTGTTCTCCGGCTTTTCAACGGTTAGCACTCGAGCAACCGAATCGAGCGTTGCAGCTTCCGTTGCGACTTGCGAGGCGGATTCCGCCAGCACGGCAATGTCGATATCGGCCGCATCAATTTGTGCCGCACAGGCGACCATTTTGGCCGTACTCGGGTTCAGAGCAGTCCCGTCGTGTTCTGCAATCAACAATATCTTCGACATCAGACCAGTCCTTTATCTTTGAGGGCAGCCACGAGGCCCGCTACATCTTCAACCATCACACCTTTCTGCCGGTCGGCTGGTGGTTCGAACGATGCCTGATCGATTTGCTGGCTGGCCTCGATACCGAGGTCAGCCAGCGGAATCTCGTCCAGCGGTTTTTTCTTCGCTTTCATGATGTCCGGCAACTTGACGTAACGGGGCTCATTGAGCCGCAGGTCTGCCGTTACAACAGCCGGGAGGTCGACCTCGATGATTTCCTTGCCGACGTCAATTTCGCGCGTGATACGGGCGCTATCACCGTCAAGTTCGATATGAGACGCAAACGTCGCCTGCGGGCGGCCCCATAGCCCTGCGAGCATTTGTCCGGTTTGCGTGTTGTCATCGTCAATCGCCTGCTTGCCCAGAATCACGAGGCCCGGTTTCTCACGATTGGTGATTTCGAGCAACGCGCGCGCGCAACTCAACGCATCGACCGGCCCCGACGTTTCGACCAGGATGGCGCGATCCGCACCCATCGCCAATCCTGTGCGCAATTGCTGTTGCGACTCAGCGCCCCCAATGGAAACAACGATAACCTCGCTCGCCGCACCTTTTTCCTTGATGCGCAACGCTTCCTCGAGAGCGATTTCGTCAAAAGGATTAATGCTCATTTTCACGCCATCGGTCTCAACGCCGCTGCCATCGCTATTCACACGTACGCGCACGTTGTAATCTACGACCCGTTTCAGGCCGACCAGAATTTTGTCCACGAATTGGGTCTCCCAGTTCTCTAGAGACGAAAAAAAACAGGCGACGCCCGCTCTGCTATTGTCTCCAAGCGGGGCGACGTGTACAAGGCCGTTTGTGCTTTTGGACAGAGGAATTGCCGTGAATGATCACAAATTACTGATAGATGCCAAACAGCTGGCCACCTTGCTTGAGGATAGCGACGTGCGAGTAGTGGACTGCCGTTTCGAGCTAATGGACAGCGATGCAGGGCGCGCAAGTTATTTGCACGAACATATCCCGGGCGCGGTCTACGCAGATCTGGACAATGATCTGGCAGCTCCGGTCGGTCCGGCAACAGGCCGTCATCCGCTTCCAGATGCTGCTGTGCTGGCAGATACCTTTGGCCGGCTCGGTGTTTCAAACAGCAGCCATGTCGTCGTTTACGACGATTGCAGTGGTGCCGTCGCTTCAAGGGCGTGGTGGCTCTTGCGTTGGCTCGGGCACGACAAGGTGTCGTTACTTGATGGGGGGATCAAGCACTGGCGGGCACTGCAGTTGCCGCTCGAATCGGGCGAAATCGGGGTGGCTCGGGAGCAATTCGAGTTCATGGCAAGGCCGCAACTGGTGCTGGAAACTTCGGAGATCGTCGACGCAGGTGCGACCTGTGCAACTCTGAAACTCGTTGACGCACGAGACGCCAAACGATTTGCGGGTTCCGCTGAGCCGATCGATACCATTGCCGGACATATTCCGGGTGCAATTAGTTTGCCCTTGTCTGCAAGCCTCAACGATGACGGCACCTGGAAAGACCAGAAGCAGTTGCGACAGTTGTGGGATACGACGCTCGGCGAGGGAACCGATGGGCCCTGGAGCGTCATGTGTGGCTCGGGTGTGACGGCTTGCCACCTGGTCATTTCGGGGCTCCTGGCCGGGCGGCCTGATCCACGAGTTTATGTGGGATCATGGAGTGAGTGGATCCGGGATCCGAACCGGGAAATCGCTGTCGGGGAGGCCTGACAGCGGCAAAATTACCGCAAAATCACGCGGAAGGCACATGAACTTAATGCACATTCCGCCAGTCGGACTAAGATGAGTGAACGGCATTAAAGGGTTGTTTACTATACTAAACGCGGAGAAATAGAGGTGAATAGACTCCTTTTAAAACATTTACTTATATTACTTTCTTCAAGTCTTTTAGTAGCATGTGCTGCGCCCGGCGAACCCTCCGACGGCGCTCTCGACGCGACCGTTTCGAGGGGCCGTGATTGCATCTCGCAATCGTCTATCCGAGACTACCAGGTGCTGGACGATAGCAATCTGATTGTCACGGCATATGCCAAGCGGAAATACCATGTGGCGCTGCACCGACGGGCCTTTGGTTTAAGATCCACCTGGCAGATTGGATTCAGTTCCAGCATCGGCAGGATATGCCCGAATTCAGGGAGGCTGATCGTC
>Ga0255052_10000959_pt1 | contig 22418 bp, 19 predicted proteins | sample JV7_2_21_MG_FD_188632 | JGI IMG/M metagenome (GOLD analysis project Ga0255052, IMG submission 188632) | Seawater microbial communities from Jervis Inlet, British Columbia, Canada - JV7_2_21 | ecosystem: Environmental > Aquatic > Marine > Inlet | place: Canada: British Columbia | collected... | reverse complement strand
AGAAATGGATATCGGCGGTTTGCTGACATTCACAAGGATGACCGGCAACCTCGTCAAGGAAATGCGTAATTGCCCGCAACCCATTATTTCTGCTGTGGAAGGGGTGTGCACGGGAGCCGGCGCGATCATCGCGATGGCCAGCGACCTTCGTTACGGCGCAACGGATTCGAAAACAGCGTTCCTGTTCGTTCGTGTCGGGCTTGCAGGCTGCGATATGGGCGCCTGTTCGATCCTGCCGCGCATCATCGGCCACGGCCGGGCCTCGGAATTGCTCTACACCGGCCGCGTGATGAAGGCGCAGGAGGGCTTCGACTGGGGTTTCTTCAATGCAATTGCCGAACCCGGTGAGGTCCTGGATGTGGCAAGCACTGCAGCGCAGAGGCTTGTTTCGGGTCCGACTTTCGCCCACGGCGTGACCAAGAAGTGCCTGCACCAGGAATGGGACGTCAGTATCGAGCAGGCGCTGGAAATCGAGGCCGAAGCGCAGGCAATCTGCATGCAGACAAATGACTTCATGCGCGCGTACAAGGCCTTCGTAGCCAAGGAAAGACCCGTATTCGAAGGCAACTGAGAGGTAGCCGGCATGACGGACCGCGCATTCCTGAACTGGCCGTTCTTCGACGAAGAGCAACAGTCGCTTGCGGCGGACCTTGATCAATGGGTCGCAAGCAACGGCGACTTGCTGGCGGAACATCCCGAAGGTGACGATGCCGTCGATAGTCATTGCCGGGAAATAGTAGGCAACCTCGGCGAAGCGGGCCTCCTCAAGAATTGCATACCGAAAGAAAATGCCGGTCATTCCGCGATTTCCGTTCGAAATCTGTGCCTCTGCCGTGAAACCTTGAGTTACCAGTCGGGTCTCGCCGATTTTGCATTCGCAATGCAAGGGCTCGGCAGCGGCCCGATTTCCATCTTCGGCAATGATGATCTGAAAAAGCGTTATCTGCCGAATGTCGCCGCAGGGAAGAGTATTGCGGCTTTCGCGATCTCCGAACCCGAGGCGGGATCCGATGTTGGTGCCATCAAGACGACGGCAACAGGAGATGGCAACGATTATCTCCTCAATGGCTGCAAGACATGGATCTCCAACGCCGGAATCGCCGATCACTATGTTGTATTTGCGCGCACGGACGAAGCGCCGGCGACAAGGGGCCTGTCGGCGTTCGTGGTCGATGCAGATACACCGGGCGTAAGAGTTAGCGAACGGATTCAGGTCTCCGCCCCTCACCCGCTCGGAACACTGCAGTTCGAGGACTGCAGAGTACCGTCTCGAAATATGGTGTCTGGTCCTGGAGACGGATTTCGCGTAGCGATGGGAACGCTGGATGTCTTTCGTACCAGCGTCGGGGCTGCGGCGCTGGGATTCGCCAAACGCGCATTCGATGAGGCCACTGCCCGCAGCCGGGAGCGGCAGGCCTTCGGCAAGCATCTTGCTGATTTTCAGATCACACAGGTAAAGATTGCGGACATGGCCGTCAGTATCGATGCGGCCGCGCTGTTGATTTACAGAGCCGCCTGGACCAAGGATCGGACACCCGAAAAACGTATCACCCGCGAAGCAGCGATGGCCAAGCTGTATGCCACAGAGCAGGCGCAAAAGGTTATCGACGAAGCGGTGCAGCTTTTCGGCGGTCTTGGGGTGGTCGCAGGAAATGTTGCCGAAAGCCTGTACCGGGAAGTTCGTGCCCTGCGTATTTACGAGGGCACCAGCGAAATCCAGAAACTGATCATTGCCGCAGACGTCATGAAAGGACTGAACGATGTCGGATAAATACGATAATCTGGAGCTGAGAATGGGCGACAGCATTGCCCATCTGATTCTCAATCGGCCGCCGGTCAACGCTTTCGATGACAAACTGATTGATGAACTCGCCGCCGCGCTTGATCAGGTCGAGCAGCAATCCGATCTGTCCGTTCTGCATATACGAAGCGGCGTCAAGGTATTCTGCGCGGGCGCCGACCTGCAGCTGATGCAGGATTGCCTGGACACCGATGAGGGTCGGGACCAGATGATCGAAATCGTCCGGCAGCTTCAGATGGTCATCGATCGGATCGAAAACCTGGGCGCCGTCACTATCGCCGAAATCGCCGGAGCGGCACTCGGCGGCGGACTGGAACTCGCACTCGCCTGTGACTTGAGGGTTGCTTCCGATCGGGCCAAACTCGGGCAGCCCGAGGCCAGCCTGGGCCTGATACCGGGGGCGGGCGGTACACAGCGATTGCCACGGGTATGCGGCGAAGCGACTGCCCGGCGACTGATCCTCGGTGCAGAGATCATCGATGGTACCGAAGCGCAGCGCCTAGGTCTGGTGCAGTGGGTGATCGCCGCAGAGGAGCTTCAAACGTGGACTACGGGGCTGGCGAAGCGCATCGGATCATTGCCGGCGGAAGCTCTGGCCTCGTGCAAGCGATGTATCGCGGCATCACGTGATCCGTCAATCGACGGCTACGAACTCGAATTGACCGAAACGAGAAGACTCCACGACCTGCCAGACACACAGTCGCGTGTTCAGCTATTTTTGGAGAATTCAGGCAAACGCCGTGCTCGACGACAGAATTGACAGAGGCCGGACCTCGGGATTCAGGATCGATCCTGCACGAATTGCACGCGAGAAAGAGCTTGGCTTCTGGCCGCACAAGACCGCTGCGGATTATCTGGACGAATCACTGACGTCCCGCCCTGAGTCGGAATACCTGGTCGCCTACCGGTCCGATACGCAAAAAGCCGTGTCGCTGTCATTCACGGAATTTTCGGAACGAATCTCACTTATCGCTGCGAATCTGAAGCGACTCGGCGTCAATCGGGGAGACATCGTGTCGTTCCAGATTCCGAACTGGTGGCAGTTCGTCGCCGTTCATCTGGCTTGTGTGCGGATCGGTGCAATCAGCAACCCGCTAATGCCGATTTTTCGTGATCGGGAAGTCGAATTCATGGTCAGGAGCTGCGGCTCCAGAATACTGATCGTGCCGAAGGTTTTCCGCAAATACGATCACGAGCAACTGGCATCGCGCATCCGGGAAAAAGTGGCGACACTGGAGCACGTCATCGTCATTGGAGGCGATGACGAAAACTCTTTCGATGCCATGTTGCTTGGGCCGGCAGCGCAGGTCAGGCGCGATACGCGCACAGGATTGTCACCGAACGACATCATGAAAATCATGTTTACTTCGGGGACAACCGGCGAGCCGAAGGGCGTGATGCACACGTCGAACACCATACTCTGCTCCATGCCGACCCTGACGGAAAGGTTGGGGCTGAGCAGCGACGACGTCATATTCATGCCATCGCCGTTCGGACACAGCATCGGCTTTTGTTACGGCATCATGATGTCTCTCTATCTCGGCGCGCGTCTGGTTACCATGGACGCCTGGGATCCGGAGAAAGCTGTCGCTATCATGGAGCGTCATGGCGTTACATTCATGTTCGGCGCAACTCCGTTCGTCAGCGACATTGTGAATTTCCCGGGGATCGACCAGCGCAAGCTGGATCGATTCAGAATATTCCTCACTGCGGGAGCGCCGATCCCACCGGCGCTCGTTGATCAAGGCAAGTCGGTTCTGAGCGCAAGCATTGTGTCGGGCTACGGCATGACCGAGCTCGGGCTTGCATCGTCAATTCTGCCCGCGGATCTCGACAGAGGACGCGAGACGGGTGGTAAGGCACTGCCGCATGTCGAATTGCGCGTTGCCGGCGAGGAACTGCAATGCCGGGGATCCAGTCTGTTTGTCGGATATCACGGGCGACCGGACTTGTACGACGTTGACTCAGATGGGTGGTTTGCAACGGGCGATCTGGCCAGCATGGATGAGGATGGCTACATTCGCATAGTTGGTCGCAGCAAGGACATCATTATCCGGGGCGGCGAAAACATTCCTGTCGTTGAAGTCGAGTACATCATTCACGAAATTCCGCAGGTCATCGAAGTTGCAATCGTCGGTATGCCGGACGAACGACTCGGCGAAAGGAGCTGTGCTTTCGTCACGCTCCATGAGGGTCAGGATCTGTCACTGGATCAGGTGACGGAGTATCTCGAGAGCAGGAATCTGGCACGCCAGTACTTTCCGGAAAAACTGGTCGTGATCGAGAAGATGCCGACGACCCCGGCAGGCAAGCTTCAGAAATTCAAACTTCGGGACCTGGTTAGCTAGTCTTGCGCATTTCATTCGCCGGGATAGTCGGGATCACCCGGAATCGTCCATTTCCACTTACCGTCTTTTTCAAATCGCACCGGCCGGATTCGTTGCACGCCTGCCGTCGCCCCTTCGTCCGCCCAATCAATGAGGCCACCAACCGAGTCGATGTCGGCGAAAGTCCTGAGGTTTCTGATCGTAGGGAAAGGCAGCTTCATCTGACCATCGCGCGAAGCCGACAGCGCTTGTGCCGCGCTGATCCACAGGCTGTCCGTCAATTCGCCGCCATCATGTTGTACGTCCTGGTCCGACGGCATCTCGGCAAAAAAGAACCGGGCCGACCACCTTTTCGGCTGGATCAACGGCGTTTCCCAGTGCGCGAAATAATGCAGGGCATCGCATGCCATGTGCAGGCCCTGGCCCCGCAAAAATTCGGACCAGGGAAGAATGCCCTTGTCGACCTGAACACGAAGTGCCTGTAACTGAGCACTGGCCGGTGCCCGGTTACCGCTGGCGTCCTGTGCCAGCAGAATGCCGGTCTCTTCAAATAACTCGCGGATTGCTGCGCTGTAGAAGTTGAGGCCGCCATCCGGAACGTGCAATAAGCGGTTTGCCTGTGCGGCCGTTATGCCCCGGCAATACTCATGTGCGGTCGGCTCGTTATCGTCGACGAGCCCGCCCGGAAACGCGTAGCTGTCGCCGAACACATCGCCGGCCCGCCGCCTGACCATCAGTAACTCGGGAACCTGTGGACTGTCACGCAGCATTACAACTGTAGCGGACGGATGCGCGGGTATGGCTGCCTGTCTGGTATTGCTCATTGTTTTTTTTCCCCAAAGATCGAACAAGCCATTCGATCGGTCCTGCAATCGGGATTCTTCCACGGGTGGTGTCGGTATGTAATGTGCCGTTGTCGGGCCTCCCGCGATGCGCTCGAGCGGATAAAGGCCTGGGTGATAAGACCTGGATTTATTTGATGAAAATAGCATCAGTCCGGAAAGAACTTGTCCAGCAATGCGCTGTAGCCCTGGACCGCCGTACGCTGCATATAAAACGACATGCCACGCGTACCGCCAAGCTCTTCGCCACCGCCGGCACGACCCGGGCCGCCATGCACGAGCGTCGGCAGCACTGTGCCGGGACCCGGAGACTTGCCCGAGACTTTACTGTTGCCATGGGTCAGTCTGCCATTGTATGGCGCAAGGCCGACGAGTAGCTCACGGGAGAAGTTTCGATCATCGGAATAGACAGACGAGACGAGCGAACCGCCGCCCAAGGCACATATTTTGATAAGTGTCTCGTTATCCTCATACGGCACCACCGTGGCCACGGGCCCGAAGATTTCCCGTTCATGCGCGACAGGCGCCGATGCTGCGTCATCCGCCAGGAACAAGTGCGGGCTCAGAAAGAATCCTTTGCCTTGCTCTACGCCAGGCATGTTTTCCGGATCAAGCGTTCCCGTCACTTTGCCCGCCTGTTTTCCGAGGACCTCGATTCCGTCTGAGACATCGTCCAGTTGACTATGGCTGACCAGTGGCCCGAGGCGAACGTCCGCCTCGGCAGGATTGCCGACGATGATATCTTCGAGGCGCTCCTTCAATGCGTCCACAAAATTCGTGACCTGTGCGGGTGGTACGAAAACCCGACGAATCGCCGTGCATTTTTGTCCGGCTTTCTGCCGCACGTCCGTCGTGACTTCGTTGAGCATCATCTGCCAGGTCTCGCTGCCCATCTCCACATCGGGACCCATGATCGCGGCATTCAGGCTGTCGGCTTCGACATTGATTCTTGCAGAACGGTGCGTGTGAGCCGCCAGCCCGCGCAACAGGGCAGCTGTGTCCCCGGACCCGGTGAACGCCAGAACATCCTGGGGGCCGAGATGATCGAGGAGATCACCGACAGATCCGGCAATGAAAGAAAACGCGCCGTCCGGCAATACTCCTGACTCGGCGATAACTTCGGTCATGCGATATGCGAGCAAAGCCGTACTCGTTGCCGGCTTGCTGACGACTGGCATGCCGGCGAGCATGGCGACGGCCGCTTTCTCGATCGTTCCCCAGGCCGGGAAATTGAATGCATTAATGTGGACGGCAACACCATGCAGTGGCGAAAGTATGTGTTTACCACCGTAACGGGGTGTCCTGCCGATCTGTACCGATTCTCCGTCATTGAGTATTTGCCGATCGCCGAGTTCCTTGCCGACATCGACGTATGCGAGCAGCGTTGCAGTGGCGCCATCGACGTCGAACTTGGCATCGTTTCTGGTATTACCACCATTGCTTATCGACAGCTCGATGAACTCTTCCCGCTTTGCAAAAAGCGCGTCGTAAAGCATCTGCAATTTCTCGGCACGTTCGGCAAACGTCAACGCACGCAAGGCAGGTCCACCGACGGATCTGGCATACTCGAGCACAGCTGCGAAATCGACGCCGCCCGTGCCGGTCTCAGCCAACACCTCCTCAGTCGCCGGGTTTAGTAAGGCGACTGTTTCACCGCTCCCTTCTCGCCATTCGCCGCCAACAAAACTTTTCAGTCTTAGCATCTATAGTCCTCAGTCCAGGTCGTAGAACACTTCGACGGGAACACCCGTGTAGTTCTGCGCGAGCGCGCGCATCGCCTCTTTGGAATGCGTCATATTGTTCAGTTCCGCGATCTGCATCTTGTGTTCGAATGTATTGTGCTCGGGAAAACGGTGCAGGTTGTAACAGAGCATCGATGCAAAGCGCTGTACCTGCCAGACGCGTTTGAGACTCGTCTCGGAATAGGTGTCGATTAGGTCTTTGCTACCGTCCTCGTAAAATGCCCCGAGCGCGCGCGTCATCGTTTGTACATCACCGATCGCCATGTTGAGCCCCTTGGCGCCCGTGGGTGGAACTATGTGTGCAGAATCGCCGGCCAGCAGCAGCCGACCATATTGCATCGGCTCGCAGACGAAGCTACGCATGCCGGTAATTCCTTTCTGGAATATCGGCCCTTCTTCCTGTTGCCAGCCATCCACGGTCTCGAGGCGCGCGTGCAATTCCATCCAGAATTTGTCGTCGGGCCAGTCCTCGAGCGTATCTGCGACCGGGCACTGAACATAGAGCCGGCTGATATTCGGTCCGCGCATGCTCTGAAGCGCGAATCCACGCTCGTGATAGGCGTAGATGATTTCCTGCGACGCAGGTGGTGCTTCCGCAAGTACTCCGAGCCAGGCGAACGGATATTGGCGATCGTAGATGCGCAGCACCGACTCGGGAATCATGCGGCGTGAGATGCCATGAAAGCCGTCGCATCCGGCGGCGTAGTCGCATTCGACGATTTTTTCATTATCCTCGTGTATGAAGCGGATGGATGGACTGTCCGTATCGATGTCATGAATACTGACGTCACTGACTTCGAAGAAAAGCGGCTCGTCATAGCCCAATCTCGCCGCGACCAGGTCTTTGACGATCTCATGTTGTGCATAGACCCACACCGAGCGTCCCCGCGACAGCTCTTTGACGTTCAGGCGATGCCGTCTCTTATTGAACCGAATATCGATGTAATCGTGTTCGAGACCTTCTTTCAGCAATCGATCTCCAACGCCCGAGTCGACCATTGCATTGACTGTGCCCTGTTCCAGGACACCCGCCCGAACGCGTTCTTCGATGTATTGTCGGCTTTTGTTCTCGACGATAATCGTGTCGATGCCTGCATTGTGCAGCAGATGCCCGAGCATCAGCCCGGCCGGTCCGGCACCAATGATCGCCACCTGTGTTTTCATTACAGTGATGGTTCTACCTCCTGTGCTACTGCCTTGAGTGCGTCCACCAGGAGATTGGCTGCGGGTGCAATGCTACTGTACTCGCGGCGCGTTATTCCAATGGGTCGGCGAGTCCCGCCAAGCTCAAAGGGCAGGGCAGCCAGAATGCCGTTTTTTTCATCGAAATAGATCTGATGCTTCGACAGGACCGTGACCATATCGGTCTCGACAAGCAGACCACGGAGCAAGGCCATCGAACTGGTTTCGATTACATGTTGTGGACTCTCGAGACCATGTGCGTGAATTTCTGCCTCGAACAGGGTCCTGGTCGGCGTGCCGGACCGGGGTAGTATCCATTCGTAGTCGAGCAAGTCGGGCCAGTCCAGTGATTTCTTCGTTTGCAACGGGTGGCCCGACCTGACGATCAATGACAGCTGATCTTCCAGCAATGGCTCCTCGATCAGATCGCTGTCTTTGGCCGTGCCTCGTAACGCGCCTACCAGAAAATCGATATCGCCGCATCGAAGTGCGGTGACCAGATCGTCGTACGGCCCGTCCAGCGTTGAAACATCCAGATAAGGATGTGCCTGCCGCATGCGTGTGATCGCCCTCGGCAGAATGAGCGTGCGCATAAAGGGCAGGCTGCCCACCGTCACGCGTCCGGTCTTGACGCCTTTCATGCCTGACAACTCGTCGCAAGCGTGTCGCAGATAACTTCGCGCAAGCTTTATGTATTGAATCAACGATCTGGCGAACGTATTGGGAATGGTTGCATTCGGTAGACGCTCGAAAAGCGTCATGTGAAGGGTGTCTTCGAGTTTACGAAGGTTCGCCGAGACCGCAGCAGTCGTCAGTTGAAGCTCATTGGCTGCCGCCGCGAGGTTTTGATGCTCTGCCGTGGCAAGAAACGCATCGAGCCATTTGTCAGACACATCCATGTGAAAGAAACGCGATACACCTGGCGACTCTTTCATAACCAGAGGCGGCACGAGCCCGCCCGCACTCTCGAATGCGCGAGCGGCATCTCCGGCACTGCGTTGCAGCGCCTTTCCATAGGCAGTCAGCGTCACGCCCTTCGATGAGCGATCAAATAGCTCGACACCCAGTTCTTGCTCCAGGTCCTGGAGTGCCTTGGTGACGGAGGTTTGCGAACGATTTATGGCTTTCGCCGCGCCCGTGACGCTGGACGATTCAGCAACTGCGAGAAATGTACGCGCCTGTCTGATGGTTATTCTTGGCACACAAGGAATATAACATCTGGAAGTCGCTATTCCTTCAGGTCGTCAGGCGAATCGACATATTCGAGACCGGCTTCGGCCAGTGGCTCACGCATGCCGTAAAGGTCGAGGCTGATCGCGCCCGCCTGGTACTGAGCTCTCTTTTCTTCCTCATTGACTGTGCGCGCATTGCCCTTTTCCGACACCGAATTGGCATCCTCGCGTGGCACCACGCAAACGCCGTCGTCATCTGCAATGACAACGTCTCCCGGATTGACCTTGGCACCGGCACACTCGATGGGAACATTGACACTGCCTACCTTTTCCTTGACGGTGCCTTGCGACCAGATTGCCTTCGACCAGACCGGGAAGCCCATTTCCTTCAAGTCCCGAATATCCCGCACGCCCGCATCGATGATCAGGCCTTTGACCCCTCTCGACAGGGCCGAGGTCGCGAGAAGGTCGCCGAACATGCCGTCGCTACTGTCTCCGATAACACCGACGACCATGATATCGCCGGCCTGACACAGTTCCATTGCAACATGAATCATCCAGTTGTCGCCGGGGTAAGTCAGCACAGTCACGGCACTGCCTGCGACTCTCGCGCCGGAATAAATCGGTCGCATGTAGGGCGCCATGAGCCCGGTGCGACCCTGCGCTTCGTGAACGGTTGCAACGCCCAGCGACTCGAGCGTCGCGATCGATTCGGACGCAGCTCGCAAAATATTTCGCACGGCTACTTTTCTCATGAATTATTCCTGTTATCTAAAAACCAAACAGCCGGGCCGGATTGTCGACCAGCATTTTCTGCTGCGTATCCGGATCCGGCGCCATCTGCGGAATCAGGTCAACGAGATCGCCATCGTTCGGCATGATCTTCACATTCGGGTGCGGCCAGTCGGTACCCCAGATGACCCTGTCCGGTGCCGCAGCGATACACGCTTTTGCGAAAGGCACGCTATCCGTAAACGGCGGGCCGGCCGCGGAAATGCGTTCGCAGCCCGACACCTTGACCCATAGAGTGTCGCTCTCTGACAGTTTCCTGAGCAATGCCTGGAACGGAGGCTGATCGATTCCATCGCCAACGAGCGTGCGACCCATGTGATCCAGGACAACCGGCAGGGGAATATCGTCAAGCACCTGTTCGTACTCCAGCAGGTCTTTGGCGTCGAAATGCAGTTCGACATGCCACGGCAGGTGCGCGGCCCTGGCGATAATACGTCGCATTCTGTCGAGATCGGGCGGACCGCCCAGGTGCTTGACGAAATTGAAGCGCACCCCGCGCATGCCGCCGGCATGCAGATCATCGAATTGCCTTTCCGTGAATGTCTCGTCCGCGTTACAGACGCCCAGATACCGGCCGCCACTCGATGCGATGGCATCCAGCGTCACACTATTGTCCGTGCCATGGCAACTCGCATGCACGATGACGGCCCGTTCTATACCCAGCGCGTCGTGCAGTTCACGAAGCTTATCCTTGGGCGAGTCTGGCGGTGTATACCGTCGAGTCTCCGCATAGGGAAAGGTGTCTCCCGGTCCGAATACGTGGCAATGCGCGTCACAGGCGCCCGGCGGCGCCTTGTAGTTCGGTGTTCTCGTATCGGGATCCGGTGCTGCGATCGTTTTCATCAAGTCTCCGTCGAAGGAATAAACACATCGCCGCGAAACAAAAGGCGGGCGGTACGAATTACGCCGGCTCTTTCGACGCTGATTGTCTGCCCTTGCTCGCTGACAACGAGGCGAACTGTAAACGAACCTGTCGGATGTTCAATGATCATCCTCTTCTCACGACCCTGAGGAACCGTTGCGATGCCGTCCGCCACAGAGCCGGGCATCAGGCAGGCCGTTGCCACGCTGACCGCCCCGAGCACGCCTATCGATCGATGACAGACATGCGGTATGAATGTCCGCGTCGATACATGTCCGCCTCTATTCGCCTGAGATATCAGGCACATTTTCGGCACCGTCTTCTCGGAGACGTCCCCCAGGTTCATCAAGGGCCCGATCTCCAGCCGGATTTTTTCGAGCCGCGCTTTCAATTCCTCGTTTGCATCCAGTTCTTCGGGAGATTCCTCGCCACCAATGTCGAAATCGCTGGCGCGAAGAACAACGACAGGCATGCCATTGTCTACGCAGCTCATTTCGGCGCCGTCGATCGTGTCAATCACATTTTCAGTCGGCATCAATGCACCGCAGGCGGAACCCGCAACATCCAGGAAATCACAAATGATCGGCGCAGCTGTGCCGGGGACACCATCGATCTCGGTATCTCCCGCATAGTTGACGACTTCGTCCGGCGTCTCGATCGTCAGCTCGCACAGGTTGCCGCTGTTGACCATGTGAATGCGGACTTGTGTGTGCGTCGAGCCGGCTTCGACGAGGCCGGATTCGATCGCATAAGGGCCGACGCCGGCAAGAATGTTGCCACAATTCTGGACGTCACTAAGCCTGGCTGCCTGTGGTACGACTTGCAGGAACAGATAATCGATGTCGGCGTCATCCCGGGATGACTGACTGACAATCGCTACCTTGTTATTCAAAGGATGTCCGCCACCGATACCATCGATCTGCAGAACATCGGGCCCGCCCATGACCTTGAGCAAAATATCGTCGCGCAGATGTTCGTCGCCGGGCAGATCGTCGCGATGAAAATACACGCCACGTGAGGTGCCCCCGCGAAGAATGGCACAGGGAATCGCTGTCTGCCGCCTGCTCATCGCATTCATGATGCCCTGTTCTGCCGATCAGATCATATGGGTCCCGGTGACTTTTGCTTGAGGAGCCATAGATATTTATTCAGGGTCGTCTGCCGCCTGCGATCCGCTGCTATTCTGCCCGGGAATAATCAATAAATCGCGTCGACGCGATAATGCAGGAGCCAACATGATCATTGACTGTCACGGCCACTATACGACTGCGCCGGATGAACTCGGAGAGTACCGTGAGCAGCAAAAAGCGGAACTCGAAAAGGATCCGAATCACCAGGGTGTGAAGGGCGTCATCGACATCAGTGATGATCAACTGCGTGAAAGTCTCGAGGGTGCACAACTCAAACTTCAGAATGAGCGCGGCACCGACGCCACTATTTTTTCTCCACGTGCGAGCTGGATGGGACACCATATCGGTAATGCGTTGACGAGCAAGTACTGGACAGAGCACTGCAACGAGCTCATATACCGAATCACGCAGCTTTATCCGGACAACTTCATCGGTGTAGCACAGCTGCCCCAGTCGCCAGGAACCGGACTCGAGACCAGCATCGCCGAACTCGACCGCTGCGTGAATGAATTCGATTTTGTCGGTTGCAACCTGAGCCTCGATCCCTCCGGTGGCTACTGGACGTCACCACCACTCGGTGACTGCTACTGGTACCCGATTTACGAGAAAATGGTCGAGCTCGAGGTGCCGGCCATGATTCACGTCAGTGCCGCCTGCAACCCCTGTTTCCATACGACCGGCTCGCATTATCTCGGTGCCGACACCACGGCATTCAATCAATTGATGACTTCGACCGTTACTAAGGATTTCCCCGACATCAAGTTGATCATTCCCCATGGTGGTGGCGCGGTGCCCTATCATTGGGGCCGCTACCGGGGACTCGCGGATGGCATGGAGTTGCCACCGCTGGATGAGCTCCTGATGAACAACGTCTATTTCGATACCTGCGTCTATCATCAAAAGGGTATCGATCTCCTGCTGGATGTCATCCCGACGAAGAACATTCTGTTTGCCTCGGAAATGGTCGGGGCCGTCCGCGGCATAGATCCCGAGACAGGGCATTACTTCGATGACACCAAGCGCTACATCGACGGCAATTCAAAATTGACGGACGCTGAAAAGAAAATGATCTTCGAGGACAATTCACGACAGGTGTATCGTCGCCTGAAGATTTAATTCGCCAAACTCAATCGAGGTATATACGAAGCTTTTCCTCTATTTGTGCAGGCTTGCTGCCATAGCCGATCAGGTCAAGTAGTTCGTCCTTCCTGCCGATCAGATAGACCTTCGAACTGTGGTAGGGAAAGTAGTTTGCTGAATCTGGCAATTCCTCATATTGTTCGCGGCTGAGCGGCAGTTCCTGTCCGTCCTCCGTTGTCATTGTGTATCCGAAAGTTGTGCGGAATCCCGATGTCACTTCGGATAACTGATCATGGGTTCCCGTCAGCCCAATGATCGATGGATGAAATGCATCGGTGTAATCTTTGAGCACGTCCGGCGTATCCCGTTTCGGATCAACAGAAACAAATAGGACCGTCACTTGCTCGGCCAGCGGTCCGAGCGATTTGAGCGCAATACCGATATTTTGCAGCGTGACCGGGCATATGTCCGGGCAGGACGCGAAGCCGAAGAAAACGAGCCGTAGGCGCCCGCTGAACGAATCCGAAGTCGCTCGATTGCCATTTTCGTCCGTCAAATCAAAGGAAATATCGAGTTCCGGCGTCGACATCCAAACTTGTTCCGGCGCTTTCTGGCAGCCGGATACACAGGCGATTGCAGCCAACAGGAACAAGAGCTTGCGCTGTCTCATCAATGACATACGTTGTTCGACACGGCTATCTCGATGCCATCGAGTGTCTTGGCGTCTGTGACGATGGTGTTTTCCAGCTCGCGTGTTCTGGCGTTAATGGCTACAACCTGGCCGCTGTCGATAAGCGATGCGAAAAGCGTCTTCGAATCCGAGGTCACCAGGCCGTCATCGGTCCGGCCCGGCAGCTTGATAGCGTCTTCCTGTTTTAGTTTCCGCAGGTCGACTACCCCGATTTCATCGCCTTCTGCTGGCATGATGAATGCGACGGTATCGAGCCAGCCGGTATTCAGCTCCCGTGCTTTGACGCCGGTCGGGATTGTGGCAACGACCTGGTGTGATAATGCCGACAAGACGGTCAGTGTCTTATCGTCTCTGTTGGGTACCAGCACGTAGCGATTATCCGCAGTGCTGTAAGGTCTTATCGGGGCCTTTCCAACGTGTACGGAACCTTTGAGCTTCCAGTCGACGAGATCGATAATCGCGATCCGGTTTTCCGAAGTCACCGAAACAAAGCCCGTGTAGCCATCGGCGGAGCGCGACAGCGCACTGACTACTGCCGCGGAGTCTTCCTCGCCGCCAAGCGATATTTCAGCGACCTTTTCGCGCCTGTGCATTTCGATAACGCTCACGGTTTTCTTTTCCGGCTCTACGACATACAGGTTTCGACCATCGAAGCCGTAAGTCATGGCCAGGGCAGAGGAGAGCCCGTCGACACGCAGCATCTGCTCGAAAGAATGCATATCCCAGACCGAGACGGAACCGTCCTTGCTGCCAAACGCGACAAAACGATCGAATGGATTCAGCAGCGCGGCATCAGGGCGCATACCGATATTCAGTTCCTTGATGATCTCGCGCGTATAGAGATTCATTACCGTAACGGATTCATTGTCGGGATCGGTTGCAACGAGCAAATCCAGGTCTTCGGATACGACAACACTACCCGGGACGTGCGGCATCTCGAGTTCCGCCACCAGTTCCTGGTCCAGTGTGTCAACGACGATGACGGAAGCCTTGGTCTGGCTGGGTGCAAACGCAAACTGGCTGCCGTTTGCCAGTGCATCGCTTTTGAAGATATCCAGAATCTCGGCGACTGCCGCCAGCGGCAGAATCACGGTCAGAGCAAGAATCAGTGCCCTATTCATTTTTGTTCGCAGTGATTATTCGAGGCCGAGGAACGGATAGATCAGATCACTGACGGTGTGGAAATTATCCGTTATCAGGAGGACGCCGAAGGACACGATAATGGCAGTCGATATTGCACCGACGACGCGGGTGTGGCGGCCGATTGCTTCGAACAAGCCCTGCATCCTGGAAAAAAAGAACGCTGCGAGCAGGAACGGAATCGCAACACCTGCGGCAAATATGCCCATCAGGGTTGCGCCGACCGAAGCGCTGCCGAGGGCGCCGACGTAGATTAGCAAGGTGCCGATGATGGCACCGCCGAAACAGGACATGCAGCCGAGGCTGAATGCGATGGATACGAGGACCGTGCCGAAAGTCCCCCTGGTCTTGAACTTCTGAATCGTTTCTGCACCTGGTATACGGCAGACGAGCGGTGCGTTCGCGCGAATGCCGAGCCAGATGCCGAACAGGACGACAATGACTCCGGCGGCGATGCCGACGGGACGCGTGTAGTTGGCGAAAAAGAGCTGTGCCTCTTTGCCGGCATAACCGATGATCGCGCCGCTGGCGACGAACAGTGCGATATAGCCGGCGACGAACCAGCTCGAGACCCAGAGCACCTTGCGCCTGACTTCCGGGTTGACTCCGTTTGCACTGACCACCTGATGGGCCGTTACACCGCCGAGCGTAGCAAAGAAAATCAACACGAGTTGTATGAGGCAGGGTGTCAGGACAGAAGACAACAAGCCCGCTGATAGCGAAAACACCATGATGCTGGTGAACGTGTCTCGGGACATGAGTTCCGTCGGGATATTGAGCGGCAATTGCCAAACATACTGGGACTCGACCGGAACGACCTCACCGTCCTCGATGACATCCCGATCCCAGGGATGAGACAGAGTGAGACGGAGTTCGTCGACGGACTCGTCAATGATTGCCCGACCGTCTTGGTCGAATTTCGCGAACTGAATTATCGTCGTTCGATGGTGTTCGACAAGTTCCGGACCTTCGGCTGCGACAGGATTGAAGGAACGGCCGCCGACAGTCAGTGTGGCATCGGCGAGCCCTTGTGGCAGCCAGCCGGTATGGACATCCTCCGAGATGAAGAAAACGATGTGCTTGTCGGGCCGGTAGGCTTCGACAGCGCCTTGACGATCCGCGTACTGAAAGTACTCCTCCGATGCATAGAGCGCCGTGACCTCGATGCCGCCCGGGAAATAGATAAACCGCGTCAGCATGCGGTTCAGAGTCCGGAAATTGTCGAAGCGCTCGGACTGTACTTCCCGACCGGTCTCGAACAGCATCCTGTCGCCATTCATGAAATAGGGAAATACCAGCCACGAGAACGCGACCATAGCCACGAAAACGAAGCTCAGTACGGTCGCCCCAACCCGATTGATAATTCCCTGGTTCATGCCTGCGCCTGTAAATCAGCTATTCGGCCGGCTCCTTCGGGAGCGTCTGTAGATAAGCGACAATATCCAGCAGCGACTGTTCCTCGAATAACTCCGGAAAATTGAACTGCCAGTTCATCATGTCCGGGAAGTTCTGCAACGCGTGGTAAACCCTTTCGATTGTTACCTGACGAATATCCGGTCCAACGGAGCCTGTCGCATCTTCGCCATGGCAAATGTTGCAGCCCATATCCGACAGGAATAAATCCTTGCCACGTTCCGGATCGCCGACGGGCCCTGCCGCTATGGCAGGCTGAGCCTCGTCTGCGGCTGCACAGGCAAGTTGCGCGAGACAGACAAAGACCAGACATATCGCTGTCCCGAAAATACGCATTCCCTGCATGTCCGCCAGCCTAGTAAACCAGCGGTTTGCCGGCGCGGGGATTTACGCCGTTATGAAAACCGTGCTGATCGTTAACCAGTCGGGCCTTGTCGTCTTCGTCGTAGTACACGAACGGCACGCCATGCGGGTCTCCGAATCCGGGCATTTCGATGACGGCCTTTTGCTCACGAGTCTCGGCATCGTAGACGTAAAGTTTTCCGCTGCCGTTCGCGCTGTTCCACATCTCTTTTCCATTCGGTGAAAGAATAATGTGGTCCGTCGTGAAGCCCGTATTGATCAGACCTTTCCGAATTCCCGATCGGGTATCAATGATCGTCATGTCATTGCCCCACATGTCGGTGGTCTCGCCCTTGTTTGCGACCCACAGCTCGGACTCATCGGCATTCAGTTCGCAACCATAAGGGCCGTCACCAACAGGCGTACACCAGACCTTCTGGCCGGTCTCCATATTGATCTTGCAGGCGATGTTCATGCCACTCGGTGTCGTGTAGAAGTACTTCTTGTCGCCCGATACCTCGACCCAGTTCGCCCGATAGCCGAAATAAGGATACTCCCTGACGACTTCCATCTTTTTGAGATCATCGCTGACACGTATCTTGGAAATCCAGAAGGGCCGCAGGGCAGTGAAATTTTGCATCCTGATCCAGTGTGCCGAGATGTAGCCGTCAAACACCTTGCGGTTTCCATAGCCCTTGGGTTCCATCAGTTGATAGAGGTACTCATCGTCCTGGTCGTTCCAGACCGTGTAAGACGATCCGCCGAGTTCGTCGTCCCTGACGCCGGCGATGACCTGGTCTGTCTCAGGGTCGAAGAGGTATGTGTCAACGCCATCGGCGTCGCGGACGAAGGTATCGAACACCAGATACTTGTCGCGGAAGACATGGCCGTGATGCAGACGCCCCGGTGAAGTAATTACCTTGACGGGTTCCAGAGTCAGCGTGTCAATCTTCACAAGCGTCGTTGGAATCATCGAACAAACCGGAGATGTGCATCCGGAATTGTCCGTCATCGATGCATCGAGTTCGATGTCTTCGAAATTTGTCAGAGGCGGTCCGCTGGCCCAAACGTATTTGCCGTCCGGTGTGACCGGGCTCGTGTGCGGATTGCCCTTTAGTTCCAGCGGCAATTCCTTCCATGCCAGAACCTTTTTTGTCCTTGCATCAATCGCGACGATACGCGTGGATTTCGAGGTGATGCGTTGGTCCTTCGGTCGATTGAACGGGTTGTCGTAGGAGAGACCGGTAAGCTGATAAATAATCATGTCGCCCTTCTTCGGAAAGACGACCTGCTCGCCTTTGGGAAAGGTCTTGACCGTTCGCATTTTCTTGTAAGTCTTCGCGATATCGCCCTCGACAGATTTTCGTGTCCAGTTCTCGATCACCTCGGAGAACAAGGGCAGGCCCATGATGATTTCTTCGTATTCTTCGGTCGTCATGCCGGTGTTTGCTTGCCTTGGCGAGGTCTGCGCGAACACGGATACGCAAAGGAAGAACAATGCACCTGTCAGGACAGATTTAGCGGCCAGTTTCGTCATCTGATTCACTCCACGAGAATGTTATTTGCTGCCGGGCAGCCGATTATAATAGAACTGTACTGCCTAGTACATTTATACAGGGGTCGGTGCAGCGGGCAGTGTGCCTGTGATCGGCGCCTGGTGTAAACAATGCCAAACACTGTGTTGTCCGCAAAGCGTTGCGAATAAAAGACGCAACGAAACGATAACGCCAGCGCTCCTCACACAGCATTCTCCCGGCAATCTCCGACGGCGGGCGCTGTCAGAACACTCATCTACATCCCGCGTGGTCAGTAGAAAACCCGCAATATGGTCCTCAACTGCGATCGGCACCATTTGCTATGAAATTGTATTGATATGCGGGGTATGCGCTCAAAATGAGAAGAACCAGCGCCGGTATCCCCTGCCGAATTGGGGGATGGATGACGTGCGTGCTGATCGCCCCGATTGCAATAACGACGAGCAAGAAAGCGGCGTACTTGGCGAAAGGCCGGACAAAAAGCCCGATAGCAGCAACAACTTCGAGCAAGCCAACGACATAGTGCGAGCCTGCAGGAAAACCATAAGTCTCGAAATTGGCCACGAGTTGCGGGACGCTGGCCAGTTTCATGCCGCCGGTTATCAGGAATGCAACTGCGAGAATTATGCTAACGATGCGCAGCGACAGTCTGTTGGGCAATCCAATCGCTTTTTGTGTCATCTCCTGTCTCCTTGTTACTCACCCAGATTTTTGGCGAGCATTACGACATAGGCACCAAGATCACGAATTTCTTCCGGCGTGTATGCTGCTCCGAAAGCCGGCATCTTGTTTCGACCGGCGTAAATAGTTCGCGCGTTCGACATGGTGTCCGTCGCATTGACGAGCGGAACGCCATCGTGGCCACCTATGCCGGAATCCGCGTGGCAAAACGCGCAAACCTGCGTATAGATTCTTGCACCCGTATCCAGATCTGCACTGGCCGGGTCTAGCCCATCCAATACCTCGGCCCCGTCAGTGGTTCCAGTTCCGCCTGCCATCGCCGGTTCCACCTGGTCCATGCTCCCGTGCAATGCGAACAACCATACGCTGTCGCCTTTCGCGCTCCGCGCAAACAGATTGCCGGCACTGTATACAACGACGTATTGCTTTCCCTTGTGTTCGAAGACAGCTGATGGCGCATTAACGCCCGCACCCGTCTGAAATTCCCACAGGTGTGAGCCGTCGGAAGAATCGAGGGCGAGAAGTCGACCATCGTTTCGCCCGACAAAGACAAGACCGCCCGCAGTGACAGACGAACCGCTGTAACAGGTCTCTCCCCAGTGTTGACGCCAGACGAGCTTATTTGTCGTAACGTCGAGCGCCGCAAAATATCCTGTCGTCGGAATTTGCACAAAATTGAATCCGCCGCCGAGAAAGTGTTTGCCTTCCTCGAATTCAGCAATGCCGTCCGTTTTGAATATCTGAATCTGGTCGCTGGCACAGAGGTACATCGTGTGAGTCCGGGGATCATACGATGACGGTGGCCAGTTCATACCGCCAAGCGCACCCGGCGTCGCCACAATCGGTTCATCCCAGTATGGCGTGAAGATCCTTCCCTCGTTGACCAGTTTGAATCCTTCCGGCGCTACATCTATTTGCTGCGGAGTAACCGCATCCCCGATTGGAACCGGCTGGGTCGCCGAGGTCTTTTGTCGCGGCTCTTGTGGGACCGCCCGTTCCTCGATGCCGACGAGCGGTGTGCCGTCGCTACGGTCCAGAAGGTAGACCCAGGAAGTCTTGCTGGCCGCAGCGATGCCTTTGCGCAGCCTGCCGTCGACCTCGACGTCGAACAATACGACCGGATTCGAGGCGTCATAGTCCCAGAGATCGTGGTGCACGGTCTGGTAGTACCAGCGCAACTCGCCGGTCGCCGCCTCCAGTGCGATCACCGAGTCGGTGAACAGATTATCGCCAGCCCTTTCGGATCCGTTGAAATCGGGCCCCGGGTTTCCGGTATTAAAGAAAATCAGACCGAGATCAGGATCGACCGCCGGCGTCTGCCAGACCGTTCCGCCGCCATTCCTCCAGGCGTCGTTATCACTCGGCCAGGTCTCCGAGCCTGGCTGCCCCGGTTCCGGGACCGTATAAAAAGTCCAGAGATGTGAGCCGTCTGTCGCATCGTAGGCCTTTATGCGGCCGCGCGTGCCGAACTCGGCGCCGGCAAATCCGGTGATGACCATGCCATCGTAGTAGAGCGGGGCGCTGGTAATTGTGTAGCCGGCCTGCCAGCTTTCGGATTGCACAGACCAGACCACCTCGCCGCTTCCCTGATCCAGTGCGACCAGCCGTCCGTCGAGTTGGCCGACGAAGATCTTGCCGTCGCCCAGTCCGAGGCCCCTGTTCGTCCAGCTGCAGCAGGCCGTAGAAATGTCGGGATCGAGGTTTGCCACGTGTTTCCACAAACGCGCTCCGGTCTCGACGCTGATCGCAAATACGTCGTTATCACCTGTGACAATATAGATGACACCGTCGTAGACGATCGGTTGCGCCTCGCCGGAGTGCTGAGGCCCGGCTCCGGAACCATCAAGGCGGGCTCGCCAGACGGCTTTTAGCTTATGGACATTGTCGCGATTGATCTGATCCAGCGGTGAATATCGCTGGTTGTAGACATTTCCGCCATTGGTAATCCAGCCGTCAACGGGATGCGCTTTCAGCTTATCGCCCGAAAATGCCGGTGCAGCACCATCGGACGAGTCCGCAAGGAGTTGAAATGAGGCTAGTGACCCGGCAGCGGCGATCAGGACAAGCTTACGCATCCCTTATCGCGCGGGTGACGAGATTCTCCAGCAACGGAATTTTAAAATGATTGTAGTTAAAGGGTACCGCGCCGCGCGCAGCCGAGCCGCCCGCAAGTTTTGCGGTCTCATCGTTTTGCGCGCTCCCTTTGACGATATCCTCGACGACACTCATTCGCCTCGGCACGCATTCGACGCCACCGGCGGCGATACGGGCATCCTGAATGACGCCATCAGCGACACGCAGAGCCGCGGCGATATTCACGAGCGCGAAATCCCAGGTATTGCGGTCGGCAACTTTCTCGAAATAGAAAGAAGCGCCTGCCCAGGTATTCGGGATCCTGATCGCGGTCAATATCTCGCCCGGCTCGAGCACGGTCATTCTTTCGATATCAATGTCGGGCCTGACAAAAAAGTCCTGTGCCGCAACGACCCTTTCACCGTCTGCATTCTGAATCACCATGCTGGCATCCAGTGCGACCAGCGCCGGCGCCGTGTCGGAGGGCGTTACGGCGATACAGCGATCGGCCGGGAAAATACAGTGTTCGCGGTTCATGCCTTCAGGCGTGTCCGCGTAACACGTATTGCCGCCGATGCGATAACAGTCGAGTCCGGCACGGTAATACCAGCAGCGCGTGTCCTGGCAGACATTGCCGCCGATCGTGCCGACGTTGCGGATCTGCGGGCTGGCAACTTTGCCAGCGGCGCTCGCCAACAGGCCGTATTTCTCATTGATGATCGGGTCGTTCTCGATCTCGGTCAGTGTCGTCAGCGCACCGATCTCGACGCCGTCGGCGGTTTCACGGATGCCTTTGAGGTCGGTGATTCGTGACAGGTCGATGACTGCTTTCGGTCTTATCGCCCGATCCTTGAACCAGTCGAGGCTGTCCTGCCCGCCGGCCATTTTCCAGCCGTCTGCTCCAAGCTGGTCGGCGAGATCGAGTGCGTTGCTGACGTCAGTCGGCTGGTACAGCTCGAACATCGGCATCATATCTTTTGACATAGCTGTCCCCTGCTCAGAATGTGGCAACTTGTAACGGCTTGTGCGACTGCTCCTGCCCGGACAAGGCATTCACAATCATGTCCGTCACAATCGGTGTGCGGTTGAAATAATGGCCGCCCAGTGCATCGGATATCGCCGAGACCAGCGCCGATGCCGCGCAGCCCATCACAGGCTCGCCCATGCCGCGAGTGCCCAGCGGGCTCGCCGGATCGGCAATATTTACGGCGCCCCATTCCATCGTTGACGGGACGTCGAGGAAGGACGGCGGTTTTGCCTGGTAGAAGCCGACATTGGCGGCAACACCATTCTGCGGGTCATAGACGATGCGTTCGCTGCTTGCGAGGCCGATGCCCATCACGGCGCCGCCTTTGACCTGCGTGGCCAGGCTCTGCGGATGAATGATCGTGCCGCAGTCGATCGATCCCGAGTACTCGAGGATTTCGAACCTGCCCGTCTCGGTATCCAGCTCAATCATCATGAAGCCCGCTGCCAATGCTGGCGGTACACCCGGCATCTCGTAGTTGTCTTTCGACACACCGACGAGCCCCGTACCGACAATGCCGGCAACCGCGCCCTGAGTCATCGGATTGATGTCCTCCGGCGCTTCGTGGCCGTCGTATTTGCCGCCC
>Ga0255052_10000958_pt1 | contig 22447 bp, 34 predicted proteins | sample JV7_2_21_MG_FD_188632 | JGI IMG/M metagenome (GOLD analysis project Ga0255052, IMG submission 188632) | Seawater microbial communities from Jervis Inlet, British Columbia, Canada - JV7_2_21 | ecosystem: Environmental > Aquatic > Marine > Inlet | place: Canada: British Columbia | collected... | reverse complement strand
CTTTTATGTTTTGCATATTATGTTAAAAATAATAATTTAGTCTCGGATAAAACTTTTGATGAACTTGAAAAATTATTTATGGAAATGTTTGCTACACAATATGCCCCTATGAGAGGAATAGAGGAAAGAGGTAAATATAGTACAGGAGTTCAAGTTATATATGGAATTATAGAAAAGGATAGAGAAGAAGAACGTAAAAAGAAACTCAAAAAAGGAAAATAATAATGAATGAATGTTATATAAAAAGTGATAGCATATATATCTCTGAATGGTATAGAAAGGAGGATATGATGAATTGGAAATTTAAGAAAGATGCTGAAAAGCAGGGTAGCTCTGATGGATTTTGGTATGATATAACTCATGGTGGATATATCAAGCCTGAAGAAGTGTTAGCGGATAAAAAGCAGTTAGAGCAGTTAGAAGAAGCATTGGAACTGGTATTAAGTTTTGAAAATGCTTTGAACGATAACGATTTGCTTGAGGAATTTTAAGAAAAAAACTGAATCGTTTAGCGAGGAGATTAAAGCCATGACCTACAAGAACTATGACTTTATCGTGGGTGAGGCTGATATGCGAGTTCTGCCTGATACAGTATTAAGTAGTGAAAGTCAGGCTCATAATAAGTACCGCCAAGAGATACTCACCCGAATAAAAGAGGCTGAGGTGTCGGTGGAGGAGGTAGTGGGTGAAGAAGGAACAATGGCATAAAATATATAAACAAACTTTTATTGATTATGGCGTTGATAAGCAGTTTGCTGAAGAATGTTTGCAAGCAGGTATGGGGGAATATGATTACGAAGAAGACCCTATTTTTTATGCAGAGTGTGAAATGAGCTATTGGGAAGAATGATGAAAAAACGCACCTTATTCCAAAAATTTTTACGCTTCGCCACGGCACGTTCCCCACTTCGCTTCTTTACATGGGTAATTCACCGATGTTGGCGTTGTGATGCGGTTACAACGAGTCTAACGGGTAATATCTGTTGTACTGACTGTACTTTCCGTTTGACACGGAGTAGACTGTCATTTACCGAAAAATAGCTCTCGTAACTGCTTGGTACATATAGGGTTAAAATGGGTGTTTTCACGGTTTCGCCACAGTTGCCCCGTGTGCCACGTAAAAAAATTAGTGGGATATAGACATTATCGAACCAAAACTATTGGTTCGGAAAGGGAAATATGGATATAAAGGAAGAACTAGATAAGATTATATGTGAACAGCACGATATAACAAATCCGCATTTTGACCTTTTTGATTATATAAAGGAAGGTTGGACAACTGAAGAAGACCTTTATGACGCTATAGAAAAGTTGATGTCGTTATGGGGGGAAGTTATTATTAAAGAACCTAAATTTCCTTGTGATACATGTAGTGATAACTGTGTAATGAATTCAGCGAAAAGGCAAGCGACATGTAAAAAATTTAAACGATATTGGAAACATTATACGTATGGAAAGGGTCATCATGGAAAATAAATTTAAATGTAGAGAATGTGAAATGGAATTTTTAAATAATCATGACTGTTGTTTACGTTGTGGAGGCTTAGTAATCCCTATAGAAGATTTTGAAAAATAACCGTGGAGGGAAACGTGACTGACATATATGATATGAAATTACATGATGAACTAGTTATACACAATGGTAACACTAAGATACTTAGAGTTCCCTGGTGGATAGATATATAGGTTCTTAGCGTATGGAAATGATTATTATGAAATTAATAGCGTATTCGTTCCGTTAGAGAAACGTTAACGTTGGGGGGCGAAACGGTCGTCCGTAGCGTACGGGCGTAACGAGTGAGCGAAGCGAGGGAGTGGTGTGGGGGAGGAGAGGATGGAAAAAATAAAGATAGGCAGTGTTGTAGATATTCTTTGGGAACATGTAAATGCTGAATATGATGTTAAGGTATTATATATTCCACAAGCAACAGGAGATAGTTGGGTTTTAAAACGACCAGATGGAACAGTTATTATTGTAAATACCTTCTGTAAAATGGTGAAAAAATGAGAAAAATTAAATGTGCATATTGTGATAAAGTTGCGGTGTATGAAACAATTGTTAATAATGTTTATTTGTGTGAAACTCCTACTTGTCATAGTGAATTTGCAATTAATGAGTCTTCATATAATGAAGAAGGATTTGAAGATTTATATTAACGAAGCCCTACTTTTAAAATCTTACCACTAAAAGCTACGGAAGTACCAACAGCATTATCATACAATGCCCCTCCTACTCCTGGGTGATGTTGAGGACTCATAATAGAAGAAGCTAATCCTTCCACAGTTATATCTAAACCTCCAATAAACCACATAGGAGCAGATTCTGGCGGTGCAAAAGCCGATAATAATAATATTTCATGAATATTTACGATACTAGTACCATTTGCTATTAAAGGTAATCTATCTGCCCGTCCTGAAGGAGTCGTATTGTATCTATTAGAAAAAGTGAAAGAAATAACTCTAGTTGCAATTTGTCCTCTTAAACTTTCTGTTACATAATCGTCTGGATATTGGAAGTTTATAGTGATATTAAATGAAATACTACATTCAGAAGTATTATCTTTATAAGTTCCTTGTCCAGGGTCTGTTTCTACAAAAGAAGACCAACTTATATCTTGAAATTCAATATAGATTTCTTTTTTAGATAAAGAAATATTTGGAAGTTGTGGATTTTGTAAAAATTCTCTAGCATAATCAAGTATTAATTCTCCCCCTCCATATAATTCAGCATTATAACTAATATCCATTTTACTTGTCGAACCAGAGGTATTGCCAGTAATATCAAACTCTAATTGTCTAGCTTGTATATTAAAATTTACATTACCATTTGCACTAACATTAAGAGTAATTTCATCAGATGGAGATACGACTCCTCCCCAATCTTCTAAATTAGCATACTGAGTGCTTGAATCTCTTGGAGCTTCTACATTATCTAAACTATAAGTATCTTTGTAAATACCTATGTATCCTCTACCTATTGTTGTTACGTCCACATTTGTTGATTTAAAATCAGCAAAAGTATCTGAAACACTTTCAACATCTCTGGTAAAACCAAGTCCAGTTGTATAAGTAAAAGTCCCTGCACATTGTCCACTTCCTGAAAAATCATATGTAAAAGGAGAAGGGTCAATATTAATCCAATTTTCAAACCATCCCATTCTTAAAGGATGTCTTAATTCTTCTATATCTAAGGCATAAATATTAACAGTATTATCAGGCATGTAAGGGATTTCATCTTCTCTATTTATTCTTTTCCATTCTGTTTTATCATCTTTAACTTCGCCATATTCTTGAGTACCTAACAAAATACCGTCTTCATCATAATTAAAATAAATTTCTAATTCTATTCCACTAGCTTCTAGAATTTGTTCAGTTGATTGTCTTAATTCTCTGATATGTTTTTTATTGATATGTTCAGTATCGTCAATGGAAGTAAAAATTGTACGATTTGATTCTGGTATTCCTATATCTATTTCTTGCTGTGTACGAGCTTCTTGTAATTCTTGAATATGTTGAACTGTGATATTATTAAATCCTTTATAATCGTCTCCTGCTAACCCTCTATTAGTTTTTAAAGGGTCATGTGACCAAATATGAATTCCTTGCCCTTCCAGGTCTGCAATTTCTGGAATAGTTAATTCTCTATCAACATCTGTAACTGTATCATGTATCTCTATTATACTATGACAAATAGGGCATCTTTTATATTCTTCATTTTCGCCAAGAGCCATTATTACTCCCTTTTATTAAATTCTCTTCTGCCCATAAGGGCTGTAAATTAGTATAATGGAAACATTCTCTTTGTTCTTTAAAATTGGATAAATCAAATGAAGCACAGGGCTTAATATGGTCTATATGCCAACCGTATAGACCATAATTCTTCCATGTCATACCTTTTTTAAATTGATTTTGTAAATGCTTTTTTAGTTCTTGAATCGAACAATCTAATAATTTTATTGTAGAAGTATTTTTAGACATTCTTTTTAAAGCATTATTTATTCTAATTCTTATAGTATGTACTATTTTATTTTCTATTTTAGATAAATATTGTTTAATATATTTTTGGTAATATTTTTTTCTCTGTATTTTTATTTTAGGTATATTTCGATGTTTTTTTTGATATGTTTGTTGTTGTTTTTTATGATTTTTTAGCCAATTTTTTTGGTATTTCTGTTTTATTTTTTTATTTTTTTCACGATATTTTTTATCGTATATTTTTAATTCTTTCTTATTATTTAATCTATATTCTTTGCAACATATTTTACACCAATAATTATACCCATCTTTAAAATACCTATTTTTATAAAACCTTGTTAATTTCTTTCTTTTATCACATTTCGTACAAGTTTTCATTTTATTCCTCATCAGGCTCATCCTTATAAACAGCATAAAAACGCCATTGTCCAGTATCAGGGTCGAATACCATATTATCTGTTATTTTTCCTATTTTAGGAACAAATTCACTATTTCCATCTGTTACATTTTCAACAGTTTTTATTTTACCACCTTGAGTCCAAAATTGTTGAGTATGTTTATTTAATATATTTCCCTCTGAATCTAATACATTATTATTTTCATCAGAGTCATATTCCACTAATTCTAATGTACGTATATCTAATGCTCCACCTGCATATCTAGAATGTCCATGTGAATTAAATGCTCTAGTGGGTTCGGCAGGTTGTTGATTAAGAGGAGGTCTTTTTAATTCAGTATCATTAAAAGCCAATATTGCACCTGCACCTGTTCCAGGGTCTGCTGATATTTCATGCTTCTTTCCTGGTTCTACTTTAGAATAAGGTGGTATCGTTTTATCTTCAACATTTTCTGACATACTATCTACTTTACTTTGCAACTCGGCGACTTGTTGTTTTAATTGTGATATTTCTTCATTTAAACTTGCCATTAAAAATTCTCTCCTTACTATTCTCCGTGACTACTAAGACTTACATTCCTTCTATAATATCTTCCATTTTCTAATTGAATTGATGCTCTAAAACTTCCAATATTATAAGATATTGATTGTATATTTAATGAATCTTCTATTACTCCATCTATCATAATTCTATTATTTAATTGTATATTATAAACACAAGCAGTATCTAAAGTTACTTCTATAATACCAGTTATTTTTTTATCGGCTGTTTTACTCAATTGCCAATTTGCATAATCTCTTGCAAAATTAGTATCGTTCCAAGAGGGAACAACTACTTTAGTTTCCCACCAATTCTCATCTTCCCAATTTATATAAGTATATCCTCTCTGAATTGAAAAATTAGATAATCGTAATGAACCCATAATAGTGATTGGATAAGTTCCCATTTTATCTGTAAAAAACATAAATTCATTACTAACATCAGATTCAGGGTCATCACTTTCGTCTTCAGTATTCGAATTATAAATTTCTTTATTTATCCATAAAGTAATATTAGGGACTCTTATTTCATCTACTCGTCCACTACTATCTTTCTTAATTAAATAAATAGGCTCATTAAAAACTAATTCTTGATTTTCATAATCAACAGTGAATCCTTCTGTTAAACTTCCTTCTGGAACGGATAATTCCCAACTTCCAAATGCTAGAGGTTTAATTATCTCTATCCGTAAAGGAAATCTATCTGTCCATTTAGCTTTATCAGGGTCTAAAAAAGGTAAATTATATTTAGTAAACACTTTTTTAAAGTCTGCATCTTTATCAGGGTCACGCCAATCCCATCCATAACCATTCTCGGAATCTTTTGCCAATATTTCATATTGTTCTTCCCAAGCAGGGACTAGAGATACTTGTGCAATTATATACGAAGATGATTGATAATCTTTCGTTGCTCCAGTAGGATTAAATTTACGTATTACTTTATTTCCCATTTGGACTCTTAATTTATTGACAATATTAGAAATACTTTCTTTAAATTGATGTGTAATTACTTGATACAAACTTAAATTTGTTCCGATTGTTTGTCTTTCTAAATTTATTATATCTCCTTGTCCTGCTGTCCAAAGTTTTTTGTTCCCTTCAACATCATAATACCATGCAAAATTTCCTGCATTAGTAATTAAAGAAGTTAATGTATCTGAATAACCTGTACCAAAAGAAGATAAAGTTTGAGGAACAAAACTACCTATACCAGGACTCCAACTATATTCATTACTTAAAGCAGTGGAGATTCTATTATAATATTTTTCTTTATTATCTCTAGGTTTATGTCCCACAAAGAAATATTTTTTCGTTCGGTTATTTTTCCAATAATCATCTTTACAATTTATAATTATTGCTTCAGGACTACTCGCTGGTGTAATTTCTGTTATATATCCTTTATATAATACCCAATTATTATATTTAATTTCTACACTGGATTCTATTGCAGGTTTAGTATTATCATATGCTCTACCAAGTTCAAAACTAGCAGTATGTGTTCCATTAAGAACTTTAGTGATAGAAATACTATCTACAGTTACATCAGTTTGTTCAACACTTGCAATATATACTTTTATATATTCTTTTCCTAAAGATTCGAATCCTGCATCTCCAGGTACTTGCCAATCTGCCAATGTTCGAATATCATTATTAATATTATTTGTTGTTTCTGCTAATGTTCGAACATCATTATTAAAATCAGAAACTTGTCCATTTGTTGAAGAAAATAGATTCGCAAAATTAGAAATAACTCTAATAACATTATTTATTTTATTATTAATATTTTTTAATATTAAAGCACTTGTATTTATTTTATTTGAAATATCATCAAACTGAATTACGTAAGATTCAAAGTCGTCACTAACCGAAAATCCATCTTGAGAAATCTGAGAAACACTTGATAAGATAACTTCATCTGAAATAGTTACAGTTTCATCAAGAGTTAAAAGTGGAACAGGTGCTTCAAAATTTTCAAAATAACCTTGAAATGCTCCTCCACCGCCAAGACCTGCTCCCATACCTGCTTGTAAATATCTTAATTTAGTTGTTCCGCATGTAACAGATAAAGTATCAATCACATTAGTATCATTAATTCTATCAAGTGCAGTTGGATATATTTTACATACACCACTGCTCCCTGTTTTAACTATTTTTAAATAGTATACCGTATTTAAAGATAATCCCGAATAAAAATCTTGAGCATAGGACGCATTATCATAAAAAGTTAGAGAATAAGTCCCATTAGCATATGACATTTGTAAACGCTGTCCAGGTTGCCCACCCATACCAACTATAAAACTTGGAGAATTAACCACAGCCCAAATACCTACAAGAGCATAATTTGAGCCAGTTGTAATATCAATATCAACATAATATTCATAATCCTCTATAGCATCTACTCCCATATCTTTATATAAAACCATAGCATTGCTTTTTCCAACCCAACCAGTTGTAGCATTTCTAGTAGTAGTTTGTGTCCAAAGATTTGAACCGTCATTAATTTCAGTAAAAGTTGTTAAGTCATATATTGCCATTATTGTCCTTTATTAAGAAATTGTGATAGTTATCTTGATATAAAAATCTGTATCTACATCAACACTTCTAGGGTCGAAAGTTACACGATTTAACATATCAGACCCTGATGCAACAATGCTATTAAAAATTCCTGCTTCTGTAATGTCATATGTTTCTCCAGAACCAAATTCAAAAGTTTTTTCATATTTAACTTTATAATTAGCTTCGTATACTGGAGAAATAGTTGCTCTTGTGATTTCTGTTTCTAACGAAGTATCCCCTGCTATAGGAGAAGTTGTTCCTGTTCCAATGGCAAGTGCTGTAAATGGAGTTAATCCACTTTCAGTATCGCCTAATAATTTAGCGACATATTCTTTTCCAACATTTACTATAAGATTTTTCTTTACTTCTCTATCTAAAGTGATACCTTCTTTATTTCTTCGTTCTATTACTACTTCTCCTTGAAGTTTAAAACTATCCTTCATCATTCCTCCTTATTTCCATCCATTAGAATTTAACTGTTTTATCCATTTATCGTTAATATCTAACTCTGTTCTGATGATATAATTTTCTTTATTTTTCAAATTTATTTTATAAATAATAATTTTCGTCCCTAATTTACCCATGATATAAGCATACTCTAACCGAACTTCTCCTCTACGAACTCCATTCAAATCTTTTGTAGCTTCTATCATATGATAATATTTCTCATAACCAGCTAAACATAAAAAATCGCCATGTGGCAATTTATAAAATAAACGTTTTATTTTTTTATTTGGAATTTCTAACCATTTAGTATCTAGTAATATGCCTCCCATGAAACTATCCCCATCTTCAAATATAACTGTAAATAATTTAGGTATTATTTTTGTATTCATTATCTCTCCCTTACATTTAAATCTTAATATTTATTCCAAACCATCCTGCTCTAATTCTAGATTTTTTATCACAATCATATTGGTCACATAATATCTCACGTCTATCCTTAATTAATCTAAAAGTAGTTCCAGGTTTACCACAATAATGACATTTTTTATTCTGAAAAAATGAACGTCTTTTTTGATACATAACTGTCTTCTCCAAATTTTTTTACTTGATGTAAATCATCTATTAACTGTTCTAATAACGGTTTAATTAATTTTCTAGACTTTTTTTTGTGTAAAGTTTGATATAATAACTCTATTATTTGTTTCCAAATAATAAAATCTTTAGATTTTTTACTTTTTAAAGGATACTTTACAAATATAGGAATAACTTTTTCATATAAATCTTTTATAGATGCTATTCTATAATAAGCAACTGCATTTCGGTTCGCATTATCATATTTACTTACATATTCTTTAGAACTGATATTTATAGTTCCTATATTACCAAAAAACTTTCTGATATTTTCTAATACTTTTGCATCATCGGCACGTAATCTGATAGCATAAGCTACATTATACTGATTGAATTTTTTAGCAATACAAACCATAAAACATGCCTCTCCGTCACTAAAACCACTTAACCATTCTCCAGTTATTTTCATATAAAATACCTTTCTAATTCCACGTAAATCTACAAGTCAGTACAAAAGTTTCAACTGATGGAGTCGCATAAGCTTGAGGAATTACTATTTTAATATTAGCATAAAGTTCCTGAGTAGTTTGTCCACTCGGTACACTTGATAATGCTCCATTACCTACATTTAATTCTAGAATTCTTGCAGAAGCACTTCCAGCTATAGGATTCCCTGCCCAATCTACTCCTGGTAAAGAATCTGTCGTACATATTGCTTTTACCATAGAATCCGCAGGTGTTCCAGCACCAAGAACATGTTTATCTGTACTATCGTGATTTTCGTCATCCCATGCTTCTATTTGCGGTTCAGAAGCAGTTGCTCCATCAAACGAAAAAGCAAATACATATCTTTTATTCTCTCCCATTCCTATTACTTCATGGGTATAATAAGCTCCTCCAACATCATGTGAATAATCCATCAATAAACATAGATTTACTTGTTTATCATCATCGGCATCAATTATAGTAGAAGCTTCATTTAATTCTGTAGGAGTAGGTTCAGTGGTCATTAAATCTTTTACAGTTGCATTTCCTTCTGTCCAAACTAAATAATCATTTACTAAATCCATAGTGATATAATCCGCAGGGGTTGTCTGATAAGTCACATCAGCATCTACGTAATTTGTTCTTATCAATAAATTTGTAGCCATCGTTTCCTCCTCATTAATAAGCGATTACTAAAAAGTCTACGCTATATTCTTGTTTTCCGACTCTAAAAGATTTCGGAAATCTTATCTCTTCTATTCTTCTCACTGTATATGACCAATCAATGACCCAACCGCCACTATACCAATGCTTCATAGTTAACGTTGCTATATCAGTGGTTATATTAGTTTTTAATTCATTTATTTTCGTTGTTAAAGCTTTGTATCCGTCTGCATCAAATAAATTTCCTTTTACATTAATTATTTGACTTTTCTTTCCACCTGGAATAACTATACTTCCATCTCCTCTAGTTCCTCTAATAACAGTTGCCTTCATTCCTTCTTTAGGGTCTGTTACATGAAAAACGAGAGGCAAATCATAATCTGGATTACCGCTTCCAGATACAGTGAAATTTATTTTTACGGTGTAATCACTGTAACTCATAAATTTTCTCCTTATAATATTCTTTCCAATAATTTCTATTAAAATTTGCTCTAATATTGCAACTTTGACATAAACTTATTAAATTATTCTTATTGCAATTTTGTTTGTCGTAATCTATATGATGAATATCCAAAACTCTACCATAAACGGTTATATGTTCTTCTTCAGTCATGTCACAATTTTTACATTCGAAATTATCTCTTGTACGAATTTTTAGTTTTAATTCTTTATTAAATTCTAAAGGATAAGTTCTATTTAATCCTTCTATATAATTAGGATGATTTTTGGGGTCTTTTAGTTTGTGCTTACAAGAACAAGAAGTACATCTTTTAATATTATAATAATAAGCAAATTTCGAAAGTTGTTTGAGACAATCTATACAATAAATTTTAATTAAAGTTTTACCGTGTTTAAAATTATATCCTTTTTTACCTATTCTAATTTTAGCTTCTTTTTTCTTTTGTACTCTTAAAATTTTTAAGTAACATTTTCTACATAATTTGCTACGACCACTTTTCATAGGATTATGACATGTAGTACATGGATAAATTACATTTTTCCTTCTTAATCCATGTTTATATCTACCCATTTCATTCTCCTTTTATATTAATCTTCTAATTTTATCTGTAAACTTTTTTTGAAATTCTTCATTACCTAATAGACTTTCTGTTACTTGTCTACCAGCTTCTTCAGCAACATTTTCTAAAGCATTTGCAGGAAGATTAATTGATAAATTTTCTATAATAGTTTTCAAATCTACTGTTTGTTCTATAGCCATTTTTTCTTTAGCTCCGACCCCTAATATACCAAGACCGCCTTCTCTGGATAATACTCTAGTCCATTCTCTAGAGAAATTTTCAATAGAATTTCTGGCTCTTTTATCCCAACTGTCCCAAAAAGGGTTAGCTAATTCGGGATTTAATAATTCTCTCATTTGGTCAGCAGGGGGTACTGTTAAACCTGGAACAGTCATAGCATCTAAATCAAACATTTCTCGAATAACTTCTCCAACAGCTTGTTGACCTTGTTGAGAAAAATGTGAAAAATATTCTTCTATAACACGTTGGTCAAACATATCTTCTTTATATCGTTTCGCTAATTCTTCTGGAGATAATTGACGAAGTTCCATTAATCTACGTAATCGTGTTCTTTCAAATTCATCTGCCTTTTTATATTGTAAATATAAATTAGTAGCTACTTGTAATTCTTTTTGTTTCTCCTGTAATAATGCTATTTGTGATTGATGTCTTAATTTTGAGAATTCTAATAAGAATTTTGTTTCTCCTAATAATTGTCTATCAGCATATAATTGCTGTATTTTTATTTCTAAAATTTGTGATTCTGATGCTCCCATTACTTTTAACAAACTTAAAGCACTTGTTTGTAAGGAAGTAACCATCTGTTGTCTAAATTTAGTTTGTGCTTCTAATAATTCATTCTGTGCCTTTAATCTTTCCAACTCTTCATCTTCTAATGTCATGAATTGGGCAAGTGTATCTAATTGGTCTAATTTAAATTGTGCTATTTCTTTTTCATGAACTCCTGCTATTTTAAGAAGTTTAACTTGGTGAGCTAATAAAGCTCTTTGTTTCTTTAATTCACCGCTTCTAATTTTTTCTATTTCTTTAGTTTCAGTCTGTAATTTTTGTATTTTTTCTCTTTCTTGGTTTTCTTTTTCTGCTTCATCAGTTGCTTCGGCTTGTTGTTTAACATAATCATCCCAAGAAATTAATCCTAATTGTTGTTTTTTTATTTCTGCAAGAGCATCACCTAATTTTTTGAATCCTCCTAATAGTTTAAAAGGATTTAGAAGAGTTGACATATCAATTCCACTTTTGACAAAAGCTTCCATTGCTAGAGCTACTTGAGATACATTAGCAAGATAAAAACCTATTGCATTTCCAACAAATCTAAAGCCTTCTCTTGCACTTGCTAAAGCTTCATTAAGAAGTTTCAATGTCTCTGCAAAAGAACTTGTTCCTGTTGCTCCCGTAATAAGTTCATTTCCTAGTATTGCTAAAATACTTTTCAGACGGTCTGCTTGAGCACCGACAGTATTCATCCTAATATCATTCATTCTTTGAGCAAAACCTTCTGCATTTTCCCCTGCTAATTCTAAAGCTTCGTTCCATTCTTCAAAACTTTCTAATAATAATCTAATAGGAACTGCTCCTCTTGTAGCAAACGTATCTTGGATAGCTTTACTTTGTTTCTCTGTTAATTTTGTTCCTTTATTTAATGCACTGTGAATTTGTTTAATAACATTTACAAAATTTATTGGTTTATCAGGGTCAAAAGTGATTCCAAATATAGAAGCTAATTTATCCGCATTTTTACTTAATTGTATAATGGCTCGACCAGTTAATCGCCCTGCTCTTCCAGACCTTAAAAGACGTGTATTTAAAAATCCTAATGTTGTTACTACATCTGTAAAACTATCATCTAGTCCTGAAACAAAAGGAGCAAATTTTTCATAACTTGCAATTAATTCTCCCAACTGAACATCTTGAGTAGCATATGTAAAAGCTAAAACATCGGCTATTTTTCTAAAAGCTTCTTGGTCGGTCATTGTTTCTGTAATAGCTTTTCCCATAGTATTATAGACACCAGCTAATGCTCTAGTAGTTTGAGCTAATTCATTTCCAGTTCCTACTGCAAGATTTACAGCAGGGGTAAAAGCATCTAAGGCTTGTTTAGTATCTAAATTAGAAGTTCTTAAAAAATAGAAACCTTCCGCTAATTTCTCAATACCTAAACGACTCTTTACTGCCATATCTAATATAGCACTTTTTGTCGTTGCCATATCTGCATTAATTTCACTTGCTGTTCCGTGCATAACAGTTCTGATACGTGCCATTTGTTCTTCGAACTCTACATTGGAACGTACAACATCTCCGATTGTACGGATAATTCCCATGAAAACGGAACGTAAAAGTAACCATGCAGGGATTGTTACTAATGCTCTTTTACCAATATCAGTTAAAGCCATTCCAAAAGATTTTACTCCTTTAGTAGCTCCTGGAATTGTTTTTTTAACTCTGTTTATTTGACTTTCCATACCACGTAAACCTCTAACAACAGCTTTATCTCCTTTTAACGTAGCAAGGAATGAAATTAAATATTGTTTTGCGTCTCCAGCCATGTTATTTCACTTTCCCTTTTTTATTAAATAATAAAGTTGGTATACTACTATCAGAATATATCTCTTTTTTATTAGATTTCGATTTCGTAATATTTTTTTCTTTATGCTTCAATGTTCTTCGCCATAATATATAAGCATCTACTCTTATATCGTCATCTATAACATCTTCGCTAATATAAGGTTCTTTAGCATTTAAGTCTCGATATAGGCTTGAATATAATTCTAAATAATATATAAAGAAGATTTGAATTTTAGTCAAATCAGAAACATTATTAAATAATTTTAATGTACCTAATTCTTTAGCTCTATTATATAAAATTTGAAATCTATCAGACTTAGCCAGTTTTCTTAGTGCTTTTTGATTCATAATCCTCTCCATAAATTAAAATACTCATATATTCGAAAGCCTTCGCCATTAAATCTGCATCTGTACATTTTTGAAAATCTTTGAAATTATTAAAATGACGAACCCATTTATCATTCTCTTTTCTTTCAAGAACTAAATAAGTAGTATAAGTATTATCATGAAGAAGTAACTGGTCTTCTATAGAATATTGCAATAAATCGGTCTTCTCTATTGTCAAATCAAATTGAGCACTTCGAAGTTTCAAAATATCATCTTTCAAAGTTGTGATAGAACCAGGGTCTGTTACTTTTACCAATCTTAACAGTAAAGATTCTATTTCGCTCTGTTTTCTTTTTATATCATCTTCCATCTTATTAATATCAATATTTTTTTTCTTATATAAATCAACCCACTGTTTTCTAAAAAGCATTTCATCATCTTTGATTAATTCTAAATATTTTTTTCTTCTTATTTGTTGAATTTTATCTCTTTCAGGAAAATCAGGTTTTCTAACTCTATAAACTTTTTCTCCAGATTTAAATTCAACTTTATTATCTTTAACAGTACATTCCATTTTTACTGATTCTTCTATATCTGTTAAAATTTGTAAGCTTTTTTTTGCCTGTTCTCTTTTTTCCATTTTCTCTTTTTCTGTCATATCCTTACTCTCCTTACGTTTTATTTCATACAAAAATACCAGAGATTATTCGTCTCTGGTTTTAAATTCAAGTTTAAATAATTTTGATTGTAATTCTATTAACTTTTTTAAATCTCTAGAATATTCATATATTAATTCTTTAGATAGAGATTTATAAAGATTTGGAGATAAAGCATTTTCCTTCTCAAGCACTTCTACTCTTTTACACAGTCTTCCCACAAGTGCTCTTGTTTCTTTATCAATTATGTCCATTATTTTTTCTATATTTTCCATACTTATTCCTTACATTATAAGGGTAAGGGAACTCTTGAATTCTTTCTGAGAAGAAAATCAAGAGAATCCCTCTCCCATTAATTACTTATATACCTATTACTGAAGCGTCAGCCGAAATAATCAAACTTTCGCCTTCTAAAGTATCATCTATATTTGTATATTCATTAACAGTTGCTCCAAAACGAACTTCGTTAGGAGTCAATCCTGTAGCTTTAAAACCATATTTAAAATTAGCTTTAGTATTATCATCAAAAACCTTTATAATCAAAGTTATCTGGTCTGAAAATTCTTCTACATCTATTAATCCAAAATCAGGAGCTTGTCCAGCCAGAACTTCTTCAACTGTAAATCTTTCAACGATTCTACCTAAAGTTACTGTAACATTATTATTTGTTATACCTCTAGCAACAACATCTTTGTTTCCTAATTCTCGAATATCTTCTCTATCAAAACTTACATCTAATGTTGCACTCTGCAAACGATAGATATAATCACTTGAACTAGGTTTTCCACTTCCAGGAATATACAAATAAATAGAAACCGAATCACCAAGTAATGCAGGTTTATCACTGTCATTTTCTGTAAACATTACATCGGGAGCAGTGGCTGAAGTATAATATGTTTTTATTATATCAGACGTTTGTATACTCACAATTGTTAAAAGTTTCGTAATATCACTATAACTATAATCGGTAGTTTCTACCAATTCAGTAGATACACCACTTCGAACTCTTACAACTCTCTCAATATACTTACCAGCTTCGTTAGGATTTTCCGCAGGAGCTTTTGCACTCAGGTCTATCTCATCATCTCCACCAGAACCAGCAGTGTGCGTGTTATAAATATAATATTTATTATCTCCTTGCCAAATCTGTGCTTTTTCTCCAACGAGGTCAAAGCTTCTCTCAATACTAGCTTGAGGGTCAGAAATCGCTATCGAAAATCCAGCAGTTCTTAAAGCAGGATATAGAACTGTACCTCTAAAAGTTCCATCATCATCTGTTAAATAACCGCAAATATCAAAATATGGAGTTTTGAAATCTGAAAGAGCTATTTCAGTTTCTCCATCTGCTCCTAACGTGGAACTATTAACTAATTTCTGCCAAAACTCTATAGAACCATTTTCTAACTGAGTGAGTCTATAACTAACTGTAGGGCTAGTTTTATTAAAACCAACCGCACCATCTCTACCAATTTCATTAACCTCTTCCCTATTCAAAGAAACAGTTGGGTCAATAGATTGTGCTCTATCTATTTCCGCAGGTACTCCATCTCCCATGATAGGAAAAATTCTAGGTCGGTAATACGCAGATTGTATCATTTTTTTTGTCCTCCTATGACTATTTTTTAAATTTTAACATTATTTTTTCTCCGTAAAAAATAACGTTCTCTTACGTATCTTATAGTATTGACACAATACTCCTTACTATTATTTTTTTATCTTTTGTGTGTTTCTTTACATGTTGCTTTCATAGCAATAACCCTATCACTAACTTTCTTAAATTCTTTTTTAAAACTTTTCATTTCTACAGTTAACTCATTAACTGCTTTAGATAAATGACGCAAATCATTGAATTTTATTATCATGAAGGTGGCTATATTTCCACCCAATACTACAAATTGAGAAATAAAGAGTATTATTTTCCAATCCATTGTTAACCCTCCACTTGGCTGATACTTGTAGTTAACGTTAATAAATGCCTATACCTATCATGAACATCTAAAGCATTTTTATCTGTATCAAAATTTAAAGGAGCATCATCAATATCAAGCACTGTAATTCTTCCGTTAGCTGTTTTAGTTTTAATTTGTCCATTTTCAATTTCGTATTCGTAATAAACTATTCCATTTTTTATTTTTTCTATAATGTAATCCTTTAAATCTAAACGCTGTCCATCACTAGAAGCAAATATATCTAATAATAGTTGTGGTTCTCTTTTCGTTGAATTAGACCCTAGTTCTACTTTATCATGACCAGTTGTACCTACTCTTACGCATATACAAGCAGTTTTTGATTTTTCGTTAAAAGGAATACCATAAACTCTACTAAAAGTTTTTTCTACTGTAATATTATTCCAATCATTATTAATCTCTGATTGAAGATATTCTATTATTGATGCCTCTATATTTCTAGTTCGTCTGTAACTTCCCACGTTATAATCCTTTTCTAATTTTAGCTATTAAAAGACTTAATTCTCTGTTAAATTTTGCTCTACTAGCCTGAATATAATTTATGGGACGTATAGGTGATTTTGGATACATTCCCATGTTACTGCCATCATGATAATTAAAATGCTGTACTCCTCCTCTTAATGCAGACTTAGGAGCATCTCCTTCAAATGAACCAGGTACAAATTTTCCTCTCGCAGGAATAAAAGCTTGTCCACTAACCATTTTACCATAATTAACGACATACCAATATTTTGCTTTTGCATTTAAAACAGAAATATTACCTATGCCCCATCCAACTCTAGCAGGGGCAGTTGCAAATGTTTCAAAGGTTATAGCATCTGCTAAATTACCAGTTCCTCGTCTTCGTTTACGTCTACTATTAATATAATTTTGCATATATATAGCTAAAGATTTCCCTGATTCAAAAGCAAAGTTCTGAAAACGAAACCAATCTTTACGAATAGTATCAGTCATAATTTCTCTGATGCTGAACCTGGGAGTAATTTTCATTTGCATAATTATACCTTCTTAATATAAATATAAGCCCTTATATAATTTCCTTCTATACGATATTGTAATCTAGAATTAATTTGCCAACCTTCGTAAAAATCATTATCTACTTTTATTTTATATGACTGTTTCAATAAAGTTTCATATTTTTTTTCTATAATGATTTCTTTAGCTTTATCTGTTTCTATTCCTGGCATAGCGTATTGGATTTTAGTAAAAGTTAAATCAGTAATTATTGCCTTAATTGGCAAAGGATTTAACAATGTAGTTTCTACCGTTTTTTCAAAAGGGTCTGTTACTGTCTCTAATCCAGGATATAAATAAATTGTTCTAGATGTTTCTCTAAATACTATTTCCATAATTATCCTATTTTTATATATTATAAATCTTCTAAGTCTCCAGCACTCAAATCATCTATATCATCTTTAAAATCTGTCTCAATGGGATTTTCTTTTGTCCATTTTTTTATACCTATTGTACCAATTGCTACACTATTATTAGTGGCACATTTATTTTTAGAAGGAGTATTTAATAAAGCTCCTCCACTACCATCTTCATATTCAAAATTATATTTCACATAATTATATATTGTACCATCAGCTATTTTATAAAATATTACATACGCATTTTCTATTGACATATTTACTTTCCTTTATCCATGTACTTTTACATGGTATTTAAAATTCAATCCATATATTCGTTGGTCTGTATTTAAATCTGCTCCTGCACACTGAATATATATGAATATACCAGAAGCTCCAGCAGTGACTTCGGTGCTTGCATCAACAATTTGATGACTTTCATTTCCAGTAGTACCTTGACCCATATTTGTAGGATGAGTTATTATTGTAGTATTAGTTCCATCTCCATCTAAAGTAGCTATAGTAGCAAGTGTAATAAAATCTCCACTTGCAATAGTATTATAATACAGAGTACATTCATCAATAATAATAGGATGACCATGTAATTCAATAGGGATAGGTATAGCAAATAGCATATATTGATTTACATTTTTGCAATAAGCATATCCTCCTGAATTATTTACAATTCCATTAAAATTATCATCACTATCTCCAACGATAACTGAATAATAAGGTATACTAATTTCTGTTTGTTTATACAAATGGTCTTCTGGATGTGGAGCATAAGCAAAAGGAGTATGACCTTCTACTACCATAAAGTCATCAAAATAAGCATCAGTAGTTGCACCTAACGCTACTTGACAATATAATCGTACATATGTACCAGAAGCAGGTACATCAATAGTAGCTACTAATAATTCCCAATCTCCACTGCCAGTATGATAAGAAGAATAACTTGCTTGAGCTTGACAATGTAATGCAATTCTAGCTTTATCCGCAGTTGAACATTTAACCCAACAAGATGCTGTTAATACTCTTCCTTGATAATATCCTATAGGTTTATATCCTGTATTATGTATATATTGAGTAATAAGCCCATTTGCTCCAACACTTGATGTAAGTTTTGCCGAATAAGCTCCTGTTCTTATTTCAGTGGATTCTCTAGCAATACTACCTGTATTAAGAGTCCAAGCATCAGGAGCAGAGGAAGTTCCAGAATACCAATATTCAAAACCTCCATTGAAACCTAAATTTTGAATCCCTGTTCTAGTATTGAACAAAATATCTTCAGGACTAGAAACAAAATTAAAAGGAATTGTTCCTTTTACTAATGTTGCATTATCAACATAAACAGTTATGGCTGTTCCTGAGTCTATATTAATGCCTGCTTGTGCAGTGTTATAAACTCCCATTGTTGCAGTTACGGTTAATAATTCCCAATCTCCACTGCCAGTATGATAAGAAGAAAAAGTAGTAGTAGATGAATGTCTTAATCTTATTCTAACTCTACTAGCATCACTAGCATAGACCCAACAAGAAAAAGTAACATCTTTACCAAAAATATCATATATATGAATATTTTGAAAATAAGAAAAAGCATTGCTAGCAACACTAACCATTTTTGCTGAATAAATACTTGCAAACGTGTTACTATTCTTTACAATTGTACTTTCTCTTGTAATAGTACCAGTGGAAAGAGTAGCTACTTCCCAGGGATACGCACCATAATGATTTCCATCTCCTTGACACCAATGATGTTCAAAACCTCCATTTTGAAGTAAATTTTGCGGATTTATATTTTTAGTTAATATTTCATTATCTAAATCTGCATCCGTAGAAGTATCTCCTATTAAAAATTTTGCATCTTTGATAGCGTCTATATAAGTTTTTACAGCTTTTTCTGTTGGTACTGCATTGTCTGAATCTCCTGCTAATGTCCCATCTATGCTAAATTCATTAATGTCTGTTCCACTCGGAAGAGTTAATTTTCCATCATTTCCTAAAGTAACATTATCTAACCAATTACTAAGTTCTGTGTATTCTGAAGAAGTTAAATGATAATATTCGTTTGATATTCCACCTTGAATACCTGCCATATCATTATGGTTCAAGGCTTCTGCTTTCCATTTACCACTTGCATTGTCATAAATTAATACATAATTATCCGCAGGTGTTCCACTATCAAAATCAACATCACCTAAATCATCTAAATTTGATACTCCTCCTGCTGTAGTAACCCATGTGAATTTACCAGTAGCTAAATCATAAGAAGGAACTTGATTATCCGAAGGAGAATTAGTACCTTCTATATCATTAGGAAATATAGAGCGTATTTGATTAGCTCGAACTCGGGTATTTCTCTCCGTCATTATAATACTCCTATTTCTTCTAAGTTTTCTTTCATTAATATTTTAATATTTACTTTTGAATATAATTTCTTAAATAATTTAAATTTCTTCTTAGCATCATCTTTCCACCAACCTTTTATTTCTATATGTAAATCCCATTCAGGTATATAAAAATCAGGAGTATAAGTAGTATTTCCTAAATCGAAAGTTTTAGATTCATACTTCCATTTATAATCGCTTAAATCTAAAAATTTAGCAAATTTTAATTCATAAGAACTTCTCATCCAAATATTTTTATAATAATCTCCTCTGCCATAATAACCCGCATTTTGAAATATTCTTCCTTTATTCGGATGTCCATTTTCCCTAATTATCTGTTTAGTTGCACAGGAAGGACATCTTTTAGCATATAAAGTAATTTTATTATTACAATCTATGCAATGATATTTTTTCAAAGTTCTTCCATCAAGAAACCTGCCATTTCTTTTTTTCTTACGACTACATTTTTTGCATAATCCAGAACCACATTTCCAATTAAGATAAGATATTTCATTATTACATTCAATACAATAATGGTCAGTATGCCTATCAGAATTATATCTAGGATGATTTTTATCTTTAGTTTCTCCCCTAATCGCTTTACAAATGAAACATTGGCATCTTGATTTATGATTTTTAGTTCCTATTCTCATCATATTGCTTTCACGTTAAGATTCAGTATATAATGTTTTCCGCATTTTTTACACTGTAAATCGTACTTATTTATTGAGTTAATAAAATCGTTGTTTACTTTCTCTTTAAGTGGCATAACAAAGAAAACACTATGTTCACATAACTTACATTTAAAATCTAAATTTATGAGTATCATTTTATTTCTCTTTCTTTTCCTCTTCTTTCGGAGGATTTAATATTTCATCAAAAGCCATTATAATACCTTCTAATTTTAGCATTATCTTTTTTGTTCTGTCTATAACTTGTTGATGGGAATCTATAACTTTGATTCCTTTTTCTTTTTCAGCAATAGCCCATTTTAATTTACTAGCTAATAAATCTCTCAATATTATATTATCTGCTTCTCTATTTTTCCCCATAGTTTCAAGAGTTTTTTCCATTTTCTCTTTTTTATGTTGAGGAATTTTTCTAGAGTTTCTTCCCTTTAATTTCCTTTTTAACATTTTTTTATCCTTACTTATTTTGGTATAGTTTCACGTATTTTAGGTTATTTAATTACTTAACGATTAATCGTTGAGCGTATAGTGAGCAAGTATAATATCTCCACTGACAGGCTGTGTAGCAAAAGTAACAGTAGTACCACTAAGGGTATAATCTTTACCAGAACCTTCCTCTTGTATCAGACCATTTAAGAAAATCTGAACAGAATTTGCTATAGGCGTATTAGATAGCGTGTGAACTCCAGCATAACCAGAAGCATCTACGTCAGCAGAAAGATTTTCAAACTTTATATCAGCTTCAACTATATTATCAGCAACAGCATCAGCAGACAGAACACCATTAGTAGCAGTAAGACCAGAACCAGCTATAGCAGTAGCTATAACAGACCACAGGGTTTTATCACTACCAGAATCAGTAGCATCAACTATTCCTATAAAATCAGCGTTTGCATCAAAAACCGCTTCAGTAGCCATCTCATTTAAATCTATAGCCATAACTCCACTAGAAGCAGAGAGACCAGTACCAGCTAAACCAGTAGCTACATCATCATTTATCATAGCATCAGTCACTTTAGTAGCTCCGATAGCAACAACACCAGCATTAGAAATAGTAACATCACCAGAAACAGCTACAGACACGACATCTGTACCATCTCCTATCAAAATCTGTTTATCAGTTTTTGCATCTAAATCAGTAGGGGCATCAGAAGCTCCACCAACTTTAATAGAACCTTGAGTTATGTTAGCTAATTTGGCATTAGTAACACCATCATCAGCAAGTTGAAGAGTATCAACAGCACTATCTTGAATCTGTGCACCACGAATTGCAGTATTTAAACTCATTTATTTGTCCTCCTTTTACTTGAATTTTCAAGTTCAGGATTAATTTTCATTTTCGATTCCGTAAGGAATATTTTTTCTCGTATTTGACCCTACGAGTACGCAAAACTATTCAATGTTCAAGAATAAAGTATCAGATTACTTATTTTTAAATCCCGAACCTCCACAAAAGGTGCAGTTCGAGTATCCTTTTCGTAAACTATGTTTACATTCACATTTTATTATTACTTTTTCATCACAAAGTTGTTTAAACAATTTTTTTAATCCGTTATAAAAATAATTCATAATTTCTTGTTTATAATATTTATAATCAGAAGATTTTTTATCAACTTTAAAAGAAATTAAATCCAATATTTTTTTCATTATAGATAATGACGCTAAAAACACCAATTTTGTTATCTGTATTTTCATATCTTTGTTCTCCCTTACTGTTTAATATAAGAAACTTCTATGTTATCATTATCTATGCTATCAATAGGTAAAGAAAATTCTGTAGTTGAATGTACAATTATATTTCTCTCTTTTAATCCATTAAAAAGTACCTGCAAA
>Ga0255052_10000956_pt1 | contig 22464 bp, 24 predicted proteins | sample JV7_2_21_MG_FD_188632 | JGI IMG/M metagenome (GOLD analysis project Ga0255052, IMG submission 188632) | Seawater microbial communities from Jervis Inlet, British Columbia, Canada - JV7_2_21 | ecosystem: Environmental > Aquatic > Marine > Inlet | place: Canada: British Columbia | collected... | reverse complement strand
TGCCGACTGGCGGCCTGCCATGATCACGACCGGGATATTGTCCCTGAAGCTGCCCGCAAGCTGGCCGAGTGCATAGGCCGCGCCCGCCACGGAATGCAGCTGCACGAATGTGGTTTGTCCGGTGGAGCGCGAATAACCGTCTGCCATCGCCATGGCAGCACTTTCGTGCAGGCAGGTTGCGTATTGCAACCGGGTACGGTCGACCAGCGCATCGAGGAACCCGACCTCCTCCGACCCGGCCAGGCCAAACACATACGGCACCTGCCAATCGATAAGGAACTCAGCCATGAGCTCGCCGCCGGTTTGATTTTCGAGCACCCGGCCGCTTTCGGGGGCGGTGCCTGTTCCGGCTGCGCTCGGTTTGTCGTTTGCGGCAAGGGCATCCGCGATGGAAGCAGCACCTGCGACCGACATGCCTGCCTGCGTCAGCCGGGTGATAAACGAGCGACGGTTGATCTTGTTATCGAGTAATAACCTGGAGACGTCAAACATCCTGCTCTCCTCAATCGACTAGCCCGATATCAGCATTGTGGCCAGTAATCCTGCACTCATTGCCGCTTTTTTCCATCCTCAGACCACCAGTTTTCGCAGGATTCCTGCGAGCTTCGCCCTCTCCTCGCGCGTCAGCCGCTCAGCCATGTGCGCATGCGCCTCGCCGAGGATGCGGGGATAGCATCTCCGAAACAGCGCCCTGCCTTTGCTGGTCAGACTCACCGTTACCTCACGGTCCGATGTATTGGATCTCCTTCTTTTCACAAGATCGGCCGATTCCAGCTTTTTCACTGTACTGGTCGTGTTCGACGGCGAAATAAATGTCTCATCGGCCACACGGCCCATAGAAATCGGCCCGAACTTGCCGAGTATGTCGATGACATTCAGTTCGGCCGCGTGCAGCCCTGCCCCGGCGGCAACCCTGGACGCCTTCCGGTGCATCAGGTGGCGCACATGCATTATGTTTCTGAATATATCGACGCAAATATCCTCATCTCGCTCGCTGAGATTTGTCTTCGTCTTGACGTGGTTTTTCATTCTGTCAGCGAATCGATCAGTTGACTGTTTCCTGCCACAATTTATTTACTCTCGCCTCGACTTCCGGAACAGCGACCACTTTGTCCATTACTTTCAGTCCGAGGGGAACAGTGCAGTCGACACCCATGAAGGAGCGAACGTTCAGTGGAATCTCCGGATAGCCGTCGTATACGCCCAGCTTCGAATTCGCGCCCATAACCCCCTGCGCCATCGGTTCGATATTCATTCCGACCACATTCGGCACAATCATCAGGTCACGGTCCGGCATGAAGCGATGCGCGAGCGCCCAGTCGCGATCCCTCGGGTCGCGGATGTCGATATCGTCGTCGTAGACAAAGACATGCTTGCAGAACCCTGCCAGCGCCGTGTAAGCGCGCATCATCGCCATTTTGGGTTCGCCAATGCGCGCCTTCTTGATCGCAACATGTACGGTGAAACCGCAGCCGGCTGATGGATCGACAAATACGTCGACGACGTTGGGCATTATCTCTTTGATTTGCATGAACGTTCGTACCGACCGGAAGAATGCCGCGATCGAGTTGCATTCGTTCAACGGCCTGCCAATATGCACGTGCTGATATATCGGATTCTTGCGCATCGTTATTGCGGTGACGTCGAAAACAGGGCGACGCCTCGGCATATCGTAAAAACCATTGAACGAGGCAAACTGTCCCTGCGTCGTCCATTTGAACGGCTTGAACTCGCCTTCGACGACGATCTCTGCGTTGGCAGGCACGTCGACATCCACGGTTTCGCATTTCACCATCTCCACCGGCGTATCCCTGAGCCCGCCAATGAACGCAAAGTCGTCACTCTCATGCGGCAATGCTGAGTTTGCACCAGCTAATATGAACTCCGGCGTCACACCGAACACGAAAGCCATCGGAAATGGGTTCCCTTTCTCGTAGTCCCAGCTTGAAGACGGATCGTCTATCTTGCTTCCCCAGAACTTCTCCATACTGAGGGCATCGCCGGTGCCGCGGAAAATCCAGACGGAGCCCGTGTTCTTTCCCGTTATCTCGAAGCGATGGTATGACAGGTTGTGCGCGTTCTCTGTGGGCTTCGAAATGCAGAGACTCGTAAAGTAGCGGCCCTCGGTGAAATCGGGTGCTCCCTGGCCATCCTGCGGGTTCAGTCGCAGCGCGGGGATCAGTGATAGATCGGCATCGTCGCCTTTCAAAATCACTTCTTTGCAAGGCGCTTTCTTCACATCGACATAGACCGGGGGCACACCACCCGATTTCAGTACCTGCATCATCTTCATCGCCGTTCCCGGCAACGCATTTTCTTCCGGTACGCCAAACGCATCGGCCATCCGCTTGTATGTGTGTCCTACGGTATTCGCCAGCACCGGGATATCGAATCCTTTCGGTTTCTCGAAAAGTATCGGTTTGTGGTTATTTTCGTAGTCGGCGCGGGCGATAAATGCGCCTATCTCGTCGAGCGTGTCTATCTCGACCGAAACCCGAAACAGTTCGCCATTGCTGTCCAGATCGTCAAGAAATGCACGAAAATCAAAAGCACCCATTGCTCATCCCCCGATGGCGGAATCCTGGCGACAGCTTAACATTTTCGTATAGAACTCTTCTATATAGAAATGTTAAGCTGATCTCCATGCGTCTCATCATTGGAATTTCCGGCGCAAGTGGCGCGATCTATGGCGTTCGTCTGCTTGAGACCTTGCGCGAGCAGGACGACGTAGAAATCCATCTCGTGATGTCATCCACCGGGCGCATGAACATCCAGATCGAAACGGACTGGAAGATCAAGGATGTAGAAAGCCTGGCGGACGTCGTTCATCGCAACAATGATGTCGGTGCAATGATTGCCAGTGGCTCGTTTCAGAGCGACGGTATGATCGTCGCACCGTGCTCGATGAAAACGCTCTCGGCAATCGTCAATTCGTATGCCGATAATCTTCTGTGCCGCGCCGCTGACGTCATGTTAAAAGAGCGCAAGCGGCTCATCCTGGTACCGAGGGAATCGCCACTGCATTCGGGCCATTGCCGGCTGCTCTATCACGCCGCCAGGATGGGAATCGATATTGCGCCACCCATGCCTGCTTTCTATAACCGGCCGCAGTCGGTCGACGATATCGTCAATCACACGGTTGGCCGGCTGCTGGATCTCCTCGGGCTGGAATCGGGACTGGTTAAGCGCTGGAGTGGCGTGAGCGACGCCTAACTGCCGTTACCAAAATTCAAATAAGAAAGGAGAACAACATTGGCCATCCGCTATCTCAAGATCGTTTTCGTCATGTTCATTTCTCTGTTGTGCTTGTTCTATGCCGGCCAGAACGTCGCCAACCTGGAAGCTTGCTACCAGGCGTTCGCTTACGTAATGAGCATGGCGGATCACCAGGCGTACCCGGACTCGTTCTTTCCGGCGATTCAGAATCCTGCGCTGATATGGCTTACGCTTGTCCTGATCGTCACGCTCGAATTCGCGGCAGGCTTGCTCGCGGCTAAAGGGGCATGGGACCTCTGGAATGTGAGGCAGTCACCTGCCGCCACGTTTAATGCAACAAAGACGTTCGCCCTTATCGGCTGCGGTATGGGAATTGTGGTGTGGCTGGGCCTGTTCACGGTATTCGGCGGCGCCTTGTTCCAGATGTGGGACACGGCCATCGGCAGGCAGTCTCTGGAGGGTGCGTTTCAGTTTCTCGGGGCATGCGCATTCATCTTTCTGATCGTCAGCATGGCCGACGACTAAGGGCACAGGGGTCGCCGAAACTCAGGCAGCTATTTTCCGCCAATTCTTGTGCCTCAAATAAGCGGGTTCGCTCTCAACCTCGAGTTTGACTAGTTGTTCTGCGAGCCATTGAAACCATTCGGCCCAAGATGGTTGACTCTGTTCTTCACGAACTGTTTCGAGCCACGCGGAGATCTTGCGCCACATGACAACGGTCATTCCGCCCGCCAGCTCCTCGACCAGCGAGAATGGTGCAATCCGGCGAAAAACCAGCAGTCCCATAGCCTCGAACGTAGTAGTAACCAGGACGGCGGCCTCTTCATAATCCGGTCCTTTTTCTCGTAACTGGGCAGTTGAGATCCCATCGGGCAATGAGCGCAGCAGCGAAACTGCATGAGCCAGCTCCGAGCTGTAAAAAGATTGCATCAGGCGTGCGGCTACCGCATCCTGCCGTCGCTTTCTACACTCCCGAAGTTGAAATGAGCCAAAAATAAGGGCCGTAACGATTGAGCCGGCCCCAACAAGTTCGGCAGCGGCAGCCATTGTTTGTAAGTCGAATTCGAACATGTGACGTCTCCCAATTGATTTCCAGGTTCGTCGCCCTGCCTGTGTTAGAGCATGGCTGCGAGTTGAGGTAACAATAGGACTCGGCTAAGCTTGCCGTAAGATGGGTTTTAGACAAAACAGGTTCTTTTATGCCAAAAATGAGCAAATAAGATGAAAAAGCCTGATATATCCCCGATTGACGTGATCATCGTCGCCGTGGCCGAGACAGCAGGTTCAGCCCTGTATGGCATGCTGGACGTGTTGCTGGCAGCCGGAAACATCTGGCAGACGCTGGCCCGCACCGGGCCTGTCGAAACGCTTTTCCGTGTCCGCATCCTCTCCCCGACAAGCGAACCATTCGTCTGCGGAAACGGCATTCCGATCAGCCCGGCGCTGTCGGTTAAGGAAGACCCGGAATGTCAGATAGTGATCCTTCCCGAACTCTGGCTCGGGCCAGACGAACATATGAAAGGTCGCTACCCGGACCTGATGAACTGGATTCGCCGCCAGCATGAGAAGGGTGCATCAATCTATTCGGCCTGCTCCGGCGCTGTGATGCTCGCCGAGACCGGCTTACTCGATGACTGCGAAGCAACGTCTCACTGGGGTTACCAGGATCTGTTTCGGAAGTATTATCCGAAGGTTCGATTTCGACCCGAGCCAAACCTGGCATTTGCTGATCCAACCGGACAAATTGTATCCGCCGGTGGAACGACGTCATGGCATGACCTCGCAATCCATATCATCTCGCGACACTGTAGTCCCGGAGAGGCCTTGCGTATTGCCAAGGTCTATCTGCTCAAGTGGCACGGCGAAGGACAACTGCCCTACGAGACACTGGTGCGCAACAATCCGCACGCAGATTCAGTCGTGCGCACTTGTGAGAAATGGCTTGAAGATCACTACCAGGAGCAGGGCGCAATACCGCGACTGGTAGAGCTATCAAACGTACCCGAACGAACGCTAAAACGCCGTTTCAAAATTGCTACCGGTTCGTCTCTGATCGAGTATCTGCAGAATCTCCGCGTGGAAGAGGCGAAGCGCCTGCTTGAAGCCGGAGAGATGCCTGTCGACGAGATTAGTTTCGAGGTGGGTTATGAAGATCCGTCATTCTTCAGGCGCTTGTTCAAGCGACGGGCCGGGCTGACTCCGAGTCAGTATCGGCGCATGTTCAAACCAGTTCTGGCTTCTGCAGGGTGACATACGGACATGGTTCTCAAGTATCAAGCGCGCTCTTTATGTCTTCCATGTTCCAGGCCGGGAATGCCGCATCGATGATAAGTGAGGATTTCTGCCTGACATCGCCGCAAGTTTTGATCCCGGCATATGCGGCATAGAGGTTCAGATTTGCAATGACCCCCTCAAGGATCTGTTCCGGAGTGTCGTTCCGCGATTGATCGATTGACACCATCGACTCCAGCACCTGCTGCTGCATTTTCTCCGCTGCGAATTCGACGGATTTGATTTCTTCGCGGAGTTGCATACAGGCGTCGGTCGGAACCGATTCCGTATCGCATCCGGTGTGCTTCATCCAGGTCCTTGCGGATCGTAACGGCGCCACGACACGATCGGCCCACAGTGTCGAAAACGCGCTTGCTCTTGTGAACAGGTCGCGGTCGAACTGGCCAATACAAGCGCCGATCCAGCAGCAGTACAGCAGCATATTCACGTCCGCACCGTAGTCGTTCTGCAGGGACAGGCAGGCGTCCGGCACTCCATCCGTTCGATACGTGCGAACAGAGAAATCCCAGAAGCCTTCGATTTCGTGGCTGGCTGCCATTCTTCAGGCCTCAGGGGCGACAGTCAGGACAATGCCATCCAGGTCGTCCTGCCATTTAATCTGGCAGGCGAGCCTCGAGTTCGCCTGCAATTCGCTGCCCTCGCTCTCGAGCGTTGCGATCTCGAAATCCGTCTGCGGACCGAGCTTACTGAGCCAGGGCTCTTCGATAAAAACGTGGCAAGTGGCGCATTGACAGGAGCCGCTGCACAGCGCCTCTATGGACAGGCCGGCCTGCCTTAGAATTTCCATCAAGCTGGCGCGCTCGCGTGCCTCGAGTTCGTGTTTCGTGCCGTCACGGTCGGTAGCGAATATCTGTGCCAAGGGTGCCTCTGACGGGGTCAATCAGGCCGCGGACGGTTCAACATTTTCGATATTTTTTGCGGCACCGAAAATTTCCCCGCCTGGAAAGTAGTCGGACCATACGTACCAGAATATCTTGTTGTAATGCGGAATTGCAGAGAGCTGTCTGCCTTCGTATTTGCCACTAATACATGCCCCGGTGGCGGACCATGCGGAGCCGGTTTCCACATCGATAAAACGGTCATCCTTGTCTGATTTTTCGAAAGTCAGTATCGCGTCGCCTTCAACATGTCGATCGAAGGCCTGCATATAGTCGTCGACGCAAAAGATCGCCAAGCGCATATCCGCGATCTGGTCATTGATTACTTTCCTGTCCGCGACCACGCCGACCGGATAGGCGCGCGACTGACCACCGGAAAGCAGCCCCAGTACAAGAGATTTCATCGGCAGCCGCTCGTCGAGCTGGTGCTGCAACGGGTACACCATGACCGGGCTGGACGGGTCGATTACGTCGGCCCTGGCCAGCAGCTTCAGGTAAAAAACGTCGCGCCACTCGACAGACCGCATCCAGACAGGAGAGTCGGGGTAGAGATTCTTCCACGTTTTCAGGCTGGTCATAACGGTTGGCACGGTAGACAGGGGATCATTGCTGCCCTCGAGCCGATTATGGATTTGCACAACGGAACAGCGGCTGCTTTTCTCATAGAAAACCATGTTATTGGCGAGTGCGGCGGTGATCGTGATATCCGGATTACTGAAATTACCTTCGAGGGCATACGACATCGAACTGTGCGCCAGTATGCAGTGCGTCATGATGAACGGTGAATCACCCTCGGTCTGATATACGATATGCGGGCGCCGCGCCAGGCGTGCGATAAACGCATACGGTTTGCCGTCGCCGCCGACAACACCGACGATTTCCTCGTCCGGCCCGAATTTCTCAAGCGCTTCTTCGATTGATATGAATATCGGCTTGCGAACAGGCCGAAACAGCATCTTCGCGTGCATCAGGAAACCGTAGATGAGCAGCAACGCTGTTGCGACCAGGGCGCCGATGACGGCGGTCGAATAGGCTCCGGCCAGAGCGCTTCGGTACCAGGCATAGACCAGCAGTGCCAGCGCAATAACGATAAGCGCGCCGGATTGGGAATAGATATACCGGGCACCTGCGGGAGACGCAGCGATCCTGTTCGTCAGCATCAGTATGCCCAGCGTCCCGGGCAGCACGGCAAGCGCGGTCAGCGGCACCGCCATAATCGCAAGTACATCCGGCATAGTCATCTGGACACCTCCCTGTCGGTCACCCTGAGAAAATTGTACTGTACCGTACATTATTTTCCAACTGCGCGGGAGATTTCCAGGTCGGTTCGATCCAGGAGCCGGCTCAGCTGCGGTCAGACTGGTGATATGCCTCGAGGAAGCGGTCGACAACGTGGCGCGCCTTGACGCGAACCTCCTCAGCCGATGGCGCCGGGGCGTCCAGGTAAAGCTGGTCTATATAGCGCTGGTGCATGAGCATGCCGCGAAAAAATTCTGATGCCTCTTCGGCGCTTCTGATATCGATCAGCCCCCTGTCGATCAGCGTCTCGAAGTAGTCTCGCAGCAGCGTGTGGCCGCGTAACGGGCCGCGCTCATAATACATGCGGGCGATATCCGGAAAGCGATCACGTTCGGCGATGATCAATCCCATCAGCGCACGGTGCTTGCGGGAAAACACAACCCGCAAGCGATGCTCGGCAAAATTCACCAGCGTGTCACGAACATCGTCCAGCGACTTGAGTTCAGCACCCTCATGGCTCGTGACAATCGAGTCAACAACAGCACGGAACAAATCCGCTTTTGTTGGGAAAAAACTGTATAGAGTTGCTTTGGAGCCGCCGGATTTTTGCACGATGGCATCGATCGAGGTCTCACCGTAGCCCACTTTCAAGAACAGCTTCGTCGCAGCAGCAAGAATTTTGACCTTCCTCTGCTGGCCACGTGATGAAGCAGGAGCAGGCGCTTTGCTGGTTTTCTTGCCCGCCCGTTTACTTATTTTATTTTTTTGCGCCGCCAAGGATCCGGGCCTGTTGAGAAAAGTCGATCAGGTTTCGGGTGTTGCTCCACTCCTACCGTAACAGATGACAGTGCCGGTTTCGCCTGAGGTTTCGCCGTTAACAAGATCGAACCCTCGCCGTCAGAGCGGCAACGCCGTCTCGAACTTGATCTGCCTCAGTGCAAAATCGGAGTGGACCTGGGAGACACCCGGCGCATTGAATATGACATTTTCCAAAAAATGGTCATAGGCGGCGACACTCGGTATGGCCACACGCAGCATGATATCTGCAGAGCCAGTTGTGAAGAAACACTCCATGACTTCCGGTTGCTGCCGCATCAACTCGGCAAATTCGTCGCTGGAAGCCTTGGAGTGGCGCGCCATCGAAACATGCGCGAACACAGTTTCGCCGATGCCGACTTTTTTGGAATCCAGAACGGCCGTGTAGCGCAGAATAACACCGGCGTCCTCGAGCCCCTTTACCCGCCGCCAACAGGCTGACGGCGACAGCCCGACCTGTCGGGCCAGGTCCTGGTTTGTCAGCCGGCCGTCTGCCTGGAGGGCCTGCAATATGCTGCGCTCGTAGTGATCCAGCGGCACCGCTTCGGTCTGTGATGGTGTTATCATTCGGAACAATCCTATCGTAAAATAGACAGTTGAAGAAAGGCTATTCCGATTTTAGCCGCTAAATCGAAAAAAAAGAAAGAATTTTGCGCGAAAATCGGCGTAAGCTGCTTCTTATCAAAGACTTAATTCCGCCGAGACCAGCCATGCTTCCAGATACCGCCAGCCCAGCCGCCTCGACCATCATTCCCGATGGAGAGAGCCTGACCGTCGATTCGCTTTTGGACATCGCACGCGACCCCACGATCCAGGTTGAGCTTACGCCCGAGATACGGAAGCGTGTGATCGCCTCACGTAAATTGCTCGATGAATTCGTGGCTTCCGGCCGTGTCATTTACGGTGTCACGACGAGTGTTGGCGGTTTTGTTAACTGGTTGGTCCCACCGACTCATGCCGAAGAGACGCAGAACAACATCATGCGTTCGGTCCAAACCAACGTCGGTGCTTATCTTGACGACCATTATGTGCGCGCTGCGATGCTCGCCCGAATTAACTCGCTCGGCCGCGGTTACTCGGCCATCTCGATAGAGAATCTCGATAAATATGTCGCCATGTACAACCGCGGCGTCTTGCCCTGCATTCCCGAGAAAGGCTCACTTGGCGCCAGTGGTGACCTCGGGCCGCTGGCGTGTATTGGTCTCGTCGGCGCAGGTCAGTGGCGCGCGAAGTTCGATGGTGAAGTCATGCCCGGTGCAGAGGCAATGAAGAAAGCCGGCATCGAACCGATGAAACTCAGTTACAAGGAAGGGCTGGCGCTCATCAATGGCACGTCGGTGATGACCGCCATCGCCGCCTGCCTTGTTGCGGAAAGCAAGAGCCTGATCAAGGCATATACACTGGCGAGCTGCCTGAGCCTGGAAGTGCACAAGGCCAAAATTATGCCGTTTCATCCGGCGGCGCATCGGCAAAAACCGCATGTGGGGCAAAAACAGATCGCAGAGTGCATTTACGACACACTCGCCGACAGCAAGATGATCGTTCAGGACGAAGAAACGGAAGCATGGCTGAGAAATCTTGCCTCCGATAAACCCATTGGTCTCGACCAACAAATCGAAGACGTCTATTCAATCCGCGGGACACCGCAGATCCTTGGACCGGTGGTAGATACCACGCTGTTCGTGCAACAAACCGTCGAGACTGAAATCAACTCGTCAAATGACAATCCCCTGGTTGTCGTCGAGGACGGCGAAGCAGTACACAACGCAAACTTTCACGGCCAGTACATCGCCAATGCCATGGACCAGTTGGCCATCGTGCTGGTGAATATGTGCAATCTGTCGGATCGCCGCAACAACCGCTTGCTCCATCCGAGTCTCAACGGAAGCCTGCCGCCGTTCCTGGTCAAGGAGAACGCCGGCGTACGCATGGGGCTTATGGGTGGCCAGTTCCTGGCGACCTCACTGACCGCCGAAGTTCGCCAGATGTGCATGCCGATGTCCATTCAGACGCTGCCGTCCACCGGTGATTTTCAGGATCATGTCAGTTTCGGGATGGTTGCGGCCCGGCGGACACGGGATATCCTGGATAATGCTCGTCATATCCTTGCGTATGAGTTGATGTGCGCTTGCCAGGCCGCAGATATTCGCGGCCTCGATCAACTCAGTTCGGCGACCCGCGCGCTGTATGACATGGTACGCGAACACGTGCCTTATCTTGATCACGACGAACCCCTCACCGATCACCTTGAGACGCTTGCGGCCATGTTTGCCAGTGGCGAGTTTCTTAAAGCAGTGCCGCAGGAGGTCAAAGCCTACAACTGGTAAAGTGTCTGCCATGACATCTGCGATCCATGCAGCCTATCTTGAGCGTACCCGATCCAGCGCCAGTAACTATGCACGCGCGTGCGAACTCATGCCGGGTGGCACCTCGCGTCAGGCTGCGTTCTGGAAGCCCTATCCCCTGACGATCAAGCGTGGTGAAGGCGCGTACTTCTGGGACGTCGACGGCCACCAGTACCTTGATCTGATCAACAACTATACGGCGATGGTCCACGGACACGCTTATCCCCCCATTGTCGACGCAGTGCGAAAGCAGATCGGCGACGGGACCGGCTGGGCTGCCGCCAACGAACCGCAGAGCCGTCTCGCCGCACTGATCGTCGACCGTGTGCCTTCCATCGAGCAGGTTCGCTTTACCAATTCCGGATCCGAAGCCGGCTCTCTCGCTTTCACCATCGCCCGGATAATTACCGGCAGAACGAAATTGTTGATGGCGCGCTATGGCTATCATGGTTCGCTGCTCGAGTTCGAAATCGGCTCCTTCGGCAACGACGGTCCGCTTACGCGTCTGGCAACCTACAATGACCTGGCGGATTTCGAGGCCGTGCTGGACGAGCACGGTGACGACATCGCGGCAGTTTTTCTCGAGCCAGTGCAGGGCGCAGGCGGCATCATCGAGGGCGAGGCAGAATTTCTTCACGGCGTCAGGAAATCAGCACACAAGGCTGGCGCACTGTTCGTGCTCGACGAAGTACTCACGTTGCGATTCGGCGTGGGTGGATGTCAGGCCGGCCTTAATGTTGAGCCGGACCTGACGATGCTGGGCAAGATCATTGGTGGCGGGTTTCCCGTTGGTGCAGTGGGCGGCCACGCAGACGTACTGCGAATATTTGATCCCGATGATATGAAAGTCTTTCATTCCGGCACGTTCAACGCGAACCCGGTAACGATGGTTGCGGGAGAAATATCATTGCGCGAGCTTACCGCGGAGCGCATCGAGCGAATGGACGAGCTGCGCGAGTCGCTGCAGTCGGGGCTCGCCGATCTGGCGAAGAAGCATGGCCTGCCTTTGGCGACAAACCACTATGGCTCCTGCCTGAACATCTATTTCAGCGAATCGGTTCCCGAGTCGTCTGTTGTCCGCGACGACGAGGAGACGATAGACCGGTTTCATCTCGCATGCATCAATCACGGATTGTTTGTTGCGTCTCGGGGCATGATTGCGCTGTCTACGGTCATCGGGGAAGACCACATTGCCAAGGCGATCGAACTCGCCGACGCCGCGATGGGCGACGTAGCGGCCGAGATCGGCTGAACAGGATGGCCGGGCGAGCAACACCGGAATTCGCGCCTGCGCGAGTCGATGTTGAGCAACTGCCAGGAGGCGGCCTCGTTCTGCGCTCGCCACTGAAACTCGAATCCTATGCGGCGAACATCTGCTCGTACCTGGTCGATTGGGCGGAACAGGCGCCGGAACGGACATTTCTTGCAGAACGTTCGGTAACGGGTGACTGGCGAAGCGTTACCTACGGCGAAGCTCTGGCGTCCGTTCGCGCACTGGCGCAGGCGCTATTGGCCCATGGCGTGAGCGACGACCGGCCGGTCATGATTCTTTCTGATAACAGCATCGAGAATGGCCTGCTGCAACTTGCGGCGATGTTCACGGGCTTTCCCGTGTCGCCTGTTTCTCCGGCCTACTCGTTGATGTCGCGCAATTTCGGCAAGCTCAAGCACGTTTTTGACCTGGTCAGGCCGAAGCTCGTGTATGCCTCCAATGGCGAGCTGTTTAACGATGCGCTGATAGCACTGGATCTCGATGGCGTTACGCTTGTAGTGAAAGAGGGTGTTCCGGCCGGAATCGAGGCGGTGCCGATAGACGAACTGCTGGCAACGCAACCGACTTCTGCCATCGATGCGGCGTTCTCCCGGGTGGGTCCGGAAACAGTCGCGAAGATCCTGTTTACCTCCGGATCAACCGGAATGCCGAAGGGTGTCATCAATACGCAGCGGATGATGTGTTCCAACCAGCAGGCAATCACTCAAATCTGGCCGTTCATCACTCGTCGCCCGCCAATATTGGTCGACTGGCTGCCCTGGAATCATACTTTCGGCGGCAACCATAATTTCAATTTGATTTTGCGAAACGGCGGAACGCTTTATATAGATGCCGGCAAACCGGCATCGGGAATGTTTCAAGCCACGGTAGACAACCTTCGCGAAATTGCGCCGACCATTTATTTCAACGTCCCCCGCGGCTTTCAGATGTTGGCGCCATACCTGGAGCAGTACGCAGAGTTTCGTGATCACTTTTTTTCAAACCTCGACACAATATTTTATGCAGCCGCGGCGCTGCCGCAGGACGTCTGGGAGCGATTCGAGAATCTGTCGATGGCGGCGCTTGGTAAGAAGATCGCCATGACCTCTGCCTGGGGCCTGACTGAATCCGCGCCGCTCGCCACAGGCGTTCACTTTCCCATTGCCCGCGCCGGCGTGATTGGCCTGCCAGTGCCGGGAACCGAACTCAAGATGCTGCCGAGTGCCGGCAAGCTGGAACTGCGTTTGCGCGGACCCAACATTACGCCAGGATATTTCAGGCGCGATGATCTGACTCAGGAAGCCTTTGACGAAGATGGCTTCTACAGGACCGGCGATGCCGGAAAGTTTGCCGATCCGGACGATCCGTCAAAGGGAATCCTGTTTGACGGTCGTGTCGCCGAAGACTTCAAGTTATTGACCGGCTCATGGGTCAGCACCGGCATGGTCAGAGTCGCCGCGATTTCCGCGTGCACCGGGATTATTCAGGACGCCGTGGTCACGGGTCATGATCGCGACCACATCGGCTTGCTGATTATTCCGAATGTTGCGGGAATGGCGAAGATAGCCGGTCTCAGCCCCGACGCTTCCGTACCGGACCTGTTGGGCCATGAAGGGGTCAGGCAGACATTGCGCGATGATCTGGCCGCTCACAATTCCCGGAACCCGGCCTCCAGCACACGCATCACCCGGGTTCTGTTATTGACTGAAGCTCTCGACATCGATGCCGGCGAAATCACGGACAAGGGTTACGTCAATCAACGCGCCGTACTCGAGCGGCGGCACGTCCTTGTGGAGCAGCTCTACAGTAACGATGCCGAAGTAATCCTGATCGATGGTGGTACTGACGCGTGGTTGAAGATAGCCGCAGACACCTGACGACGGAGCCCGCAGCGGAGAACAACACATGACTCAGGCAGGTGTTACTGATCGTGATCCACAGGATCTGGTGGAGCTGGCGCTGGAGTGGCTCCAATCGGGAAAATCCGTCGCGCTGGCCACAGTCGTTCAGACCTGGGGTTCGTCACCCCGGCCTGCAGGCAGCAATCTCGTGATCGCGGATGATGGCTCTTTTGAAGGATCGGTCTCCGGCGGTTGTGTCGAGGGAGAAGTAATCCGTGCCGCGAAGGAAGTAATCCGCGACGGCAGGCAACAGATGCTGGAGTTTGGTGTCACTGACGACGAAGCCTGGCAGGTTGGATTGGCCTGCGGCGGCCAGATCCAGATTCTGGTGGAGCCTGTCGAATGAAACGCGAAATGCTCGAGAGACTGGTAGCGGCACGTCGTAAGAACCAGTCTGTGGTGCTGCTGCGTGGACTGACCAGCGGATGCCAGGTGCTGATTGATGACATGGGTACTTATGGCGACACGGCCGATGTTCCCGAAGAGCTCGTGCAACGTGCGAGAGAGGCGATGCGCCGTGATGGCGCCGTGACACTTGAGCTTGCGGAGGAGCGTTACCTGCTGCAGATATTCTCGTCGCCGCCTCGGCTTATCATCATAGGCGCAGTGCACATCGCCCAGGCGCTGATCCCGATGGCCCGTATTGCCGGGTACAAAGTCATTTTGATCGATCCCCGCACAGCCTTCGCTTCGTCCGAGCGTTTTCCAGACACGGACATCAGCAACGAGTGGCCCGAGAAAATAATGCCGGGTTTGTCACTGGATGGCCGCACTGCAGTTATCACGCTCAGTCACGACGCCAAGATCGACGAGCCGGCACTGAAGGCCGCGCTGGAGTCCGAGGCATTCTACATCGGCGCCCTGGGCAGCAAGAAAAATCATGCCAGGAGATTAAAGCGGCTTGCCGAACACGGTTTCAGCGACGCAACGCTGGCGCGCATCGCCGGTCCGATCGGCTTGCCACTGGGTGGACGATCACCGGCGGAGATTGCTATCTCCATACTCGCGCAGATCATCCAGTCTCGCTATGGTCGTGAAGATTGAAAAAAGCTTCGGCATCGGATCGCGGCTAAAGCCGCAAAACGACTGATCAGGAGTTCTTTAGCTTATCTACCAGTGCCTGGTACCTGGCGACCTCGCCGCTTTTTTCATCCTCGGCAAGGATTCGCTCAAATTCCCGTGACACCTGCTGCATTTCGTCGGCCGCCAGCACCTGCTCAGCCATGGGAAACAGCACATGGTCTTCCTTGAAGATGTGTTCACGCAGGAGATTGACGTAGTCGAATACGTTGCGGATGACGTCAGCCGATGCGCCTTTATCGCCGCTCTTCATCTGTTCTGCGGCAGACCGGAACCCGGCCGTATATCGCCGGCCCTCCTCGTGCTCATGCCGCATGACTGCGACAGGCCCCCTGTCCGCAGGCATATCTCTCGCAGTCATCGCTACAAACAGGATATCTTCTTCTTTCCTGTGGTGGCTGCCGTCTGCAAATCCCGCCACGAATTCCGCCGCGTCGATGAAAAAGTCGGGATTGATTTCTTCGCCGTCTTCGAGCCGGCCGGCGGCCTCGTCCAGACAATCCAGAACCTGCTCGATCAGGCGATGCTCCTGCATGAGTATTTCTGTCGCTTTCATTTGTTCTCATCCGCTGTATCGGATCGCAAAACCTGGTCCGCGGGGCAGGTACTGCTTTTCGGTTCAGCCACGCTGGTCAGCGGACATTCAACGGATTCCTGGCCCATGTCGACCGCAAGTGCGGGCCGACCGGCATCATATTCGCGCAGGTCCTTCGACGGCACGCCATGCTCTGCCTGCAACAGTTTTTCGTGGCGGAACACACCCCAGAGCGCGGCGCCGATTGCTCCGGCATATATCGAGGCCGGATGGCTGACTATTTTGACTTTAAGTTTCTGTTCGACAACCTGTTCCTGCATCGCCTCAATCAGACCTTCATCGACCGCAAGCCCGCCGGTCAATAGCGCGACCCCCTCCCGGGCCTTGATCGACTTCAGCAGTTTGACGAGCCGGCTTGCCATCGCGATGTGAATACCTTTCAGGATGTTCGCCGTGCTGATGCCCCGTGAAATCATATTGATCACATCGGTCTCGGCCAGCACGGCACAGATGCTGCTCACGGTTTCGGGGTTATCGGCGGTCTTCGAAATCTCGCCAACCTCCTCCAGCGCCACGCCCAGGTACCGGGCGATATTTTCGAGAAACTGACCCGACCCTGACGCGCATTGACTGGTCATTTTGTAGGTCAGCACTTTGCCGCGATCGTCGGTCGCAATGGCCCTGCCATGCAGGGCCCCGATATCGATAACGGCATTGATACCGGGACGGAGATAGGTGGCGCCTTTGGCATGGGTCGTCATCGAGTAGAAATGGCCGGTGCGAAACGGGATATTTTCTCCATCGCCCGTAGTCGCCACATAGTCGACCCGTTCCGGATCCAGATCGAGGTCAGCCAGTATCCGCTCGTAACCCTGCTTCGCCAGGACCAAGGGATCACGTCTGCGAATGCGATCGGTATTTCTCGCGAGCCATTTCGTTTCGCCATCGGATACGTCGAACAAGACAGCCTTGACTGCTCCGGTCCCCAGATCAATCCCTGCTGCGATCGTCATGTCAGGTCCCTCATTCAGTGCACAATCGTGCGCTGCGCAAATGTGGCAGCGCCCAACGCGCCTGTATAAATCGAGTCCGGGTTTACGTTCATCGTGACTTCACCATAGTTCTCGTAAGCAAGTTCCTTGAGCACAGCTACCGCGGCTTCGTTCTTTGCCACGCCGCCTGTGAATGTGAACTGATCGCGAATGCCGCCGGACCGCGACAGAATCGACATCGCGCGAAGGATGATCGCCCGGTGCAGGCCGGAGACGATGTCTTCCCGCTTCTCGCCCATCGACAGCCGGTCACGCAATTCTGCGCCGGCGAAAACGGTGCAGGTCGAGTTGATACGAACTTTTCTTGTGGACTTCATCGCCATCGGCCCGAGTTCATGCAAGCCGAGATTCATTTCATCCGCGATGTAACCAAGATAACGGCCGCAGCCCGCCGCGCAGCGATCGTTCATCTGAAAACTCTCAACGATGCCATGCGGATCGACCTGTATCGCCTTCGTATCCTGACCGCCTATATCCAGAACTGTGGCAGTTTTCGGGTGCATGATGTGCGCGCCAAGGCCGTGGCAAAGAATTTCGGAGCGGATATGCTCCTTCGAAAAAGGCAGGGTAGCCCGGCCGTATCCGGTGCCGCAGACATAAGTCTCTTCGAATTCAGTGTCGAGTACGGTCTTCAGTGGCGCACGAAGCTCGTTTGTCAGATTACTGAAGCTATTCGACCGCTTGCAGGTACGGTCGAGTGCACTCATGAACTTGGTCTCGTCGGCGTCGGTGCTGATGCGGTTTTCGACATCGATGATGGACCGGTCATAAATATTCAGCATCGCTTCGAAACTGATTTTGCTGTCTTCGACGACAGACTTCGATACGTTCGCGTATTGCGAGCCTGCGATATCGCGGAAAAAATCGGATTTTCTGCTGGATCCGGGCGCGAAGAGTTTTGGCGCCTCCTCTTGCAACTGTCGGAATAATTCGCTCAGCAATTCGCGGGTTTCCGGACCGTCCCCGCCCAGGCGATCGTCTCCCGCGCTTTCGATGCATGTCCTTTCGAGATCACCGAGCTGATCAAGGTGCTGTTGCAGACGAAAGTCCTGCTCCAGGCTTGCGAGGAATTCGTCAAGCAGCCCCCCGAGTCCCGGCAGATCCTGCAAGAGTTTGCGAAACAGAAAAAACCGCGCATCGAGAAACGCTTCCTGCTTGGCAACGTCTACCGCGATCCCGTAATTCGAGCGCGAGTTTGTTATGCCGCGCCCGAGTACTGTCTCGTCGCTGTCCAGCACGATTGCTTTGGTCGTGGTAGAGCCGAGATCAATGCCGATGAAGGTCTTCATGCCGCCGATCTGTCTTCCGGGCGCAGTTTCTTCTGCTCGATCATTTGAAAATAACTTTCGAGCCGGTTGTTCACGTTGGCCGGCGAGAAGTAGCGCGGATCGACCAGGTCGGTCTCGATGAATCCAGCCGGCTTGCCCGTACGCTTCTCGATTTCGCGAAGCATGAGCAACTGCCCGGCCGAGAAACTGTTGCAGCTCTTAATGGAGTTGACGAGGAAGCCGTCCGCCTCGTACTCGTCCATATAATTGCAAAGCATGTCTACGCGGGACGGCAGGCTGTGATTCGTGTAACAGCCAAGGCAGTAATCGGCAAGGGTCTCCAGGGGATGGTCCGGGTCATGCCGGAAGCCGAAGTCGTAGACCCCGCCAACCTTGGTGTAGGAGCTCGCGACCACGACCACGCCTTCGTCATAGAACATCTTCCAGAAGTCACGGAAATGAGTCCAGTTGGGCGGCCCCTCGACAACGAGGCGAATACGCTCCTCGTCGAGGAGGCCTTCCGGGGTCACCGGTCCCAGGCCTTTTTCAAGCCTTTCTTCAACTTCACGGCGCAGCGCTTCGTAGTATGCCGTTGTTTCCGTGGTGCCGCGGAACGCCGAGAATATGGGGCCGCAGTAATAGATGGCGCCGAAATAGGCATCGATCGGTGATGGTCGGTTTTTCGCCGACTGCAGTACCCAGACCAGGTCGTCCTCGGCCCTGGCTGACTCCGCCAGGTACTCACGCAGCCGGTCTATGTCGAATTTGACGCCGCTGACGCGCTCGAGTGTCGGTATGACATGCTCTTTCAGTTGCATGACGACGAAGTCGCGCATATTGTCCGTAATTTTTCCGTCTGCCTGGTAGGGAACATGCAGCATCGCGGTTTCACAATCATACTCATCGCGAACCAGTTCGAACCATTTCATGAAGGTAAAGCAACCGGTGTACGAAAGCAGCAAAACATCCGGTGTCGGCAATGGCTTGCCGCTCGGTCCGACCTGACCTTTTGACATCATGCCCAGATCGGTTTTCACATAGGTGCAGACGTCCTCTGAATGGCCCGAGCGTTCCGCCTCCATGATGTAACCGCCGCTCAATTTCCTCATGCCGGCCTGCAGTGCATTGATCTCGGGAAGATTGCGGACGAGGTCGAAACACATCAACAATTCATTCAGATTACCGGGCACAAAGGTCGACGATATTTTTTTTCCCTCCTCGTGCGCAGTGGCCAGCGCATCGTAGTTGGCATTGATCATGGCTTTCTGCAGAAGCATCGATTCCTCTTTCTGCACGTCTCCCGCGTTGGTCGCTGCAGTATTCATGCGGCACTCCATAACTTGATTGAATCTGCAAAGGTTCCCGCCTGCTCACGAATCGGTTGCATCTGCCCCGAATTCTCGGCGAACTTGAATGCGGTGTACGGAATGCCCTGGGCCGCCAGGGCCTTTTGCAACATCGGCCTGTCCAGGAGCGCCGGGTCGCAGAAACTGGGCGAGGCAAATATGACGCCTTCCGCCTGGTTCCTGCGGACCGATTCAATGAGGAACTTGCCCTTGGCCTCCCTGGTCGGCACATACTTGCATGAGGTTTCCACTGCGTAGCTGATGAACGCGTCGCTGAGATTCCTGAGCGGATCGCCTTCCGTCGGTACGTCTTTGAGCAGCCATCGTGCCACCAGCATGAAGTCGTCATCGACTACATAACATCCGGCCATCTCGATCGATTTGAGAAGGCCCAGGGGCGGTTGCTCACAAAACAGACCGGTCACAACCACCCGACAGTTGTCCCTCACTGGTCGTTTGATGGCTTTCGCTGCGGCGATGTAATCATGTATGAGCCGGGTGTGTTCATCGACCGGCAGAATCATGCCCGCGCGCATCAGCAGGTACACTTCCGGCGTCGGTACTTGCCATGGCTGGGCCGAGCGGTACGCGTAAAGTTCTTCGATTGCCCGACGGTTTTCGTTATACACGGCAATCGACGCACGCAGATCGTCGTCCGTAATTTCTCGGCCGCCGAGTTCGGCGAGTTCATCGCGGAGAAGAGCTAACTCGCGCGTATAGAAGACACCGCCGACGTCCAGGTTAAAGTTTTGCGGCACATCGAAGTAACGGACCAGCTTGTCGGGGAACTTGAGCTGCCACATTCCCGAGAGATTGCGAATGACATCACAGGTACTGGGAAAGAGCATGCCGTCGAGCTCATCGAGCCGACCGGTAACAGCGAGTTCGATCGTGGAACGGGGGATTCTGCAGATGTAGCTCTGGTAGTAGGCGTCGCCGTGGATCACATCCAGCTGATCGCCACCACCGAGAATACCGACCGGCAACATGCCAGCGGCATGAATGATCTCCCGCGGCACATAGACCGGCATATGGCCGATCGCCTTGCGGCCGCTCCCGGCCGCCTTCCACTGCTTGACGTATTTGAAATCGAGGTCGTCATACAGATCCTGACAACGCTCGATAATCTCATCCAAAGCCATGATCAGGGACTCTCTGCCGAATAATGGTATAATAGTACCGAAATACTGGTTTAGCGTCAATTCAGGGTCGAATCCGGCCGAAAGCCAATACCGACAATGGCTGCGGTGGCCGACGACCATGCCACCGGGGTGTTAGGATAGAGTGTCCAGCATTAAAATTGATACGGCGAAGATGAATAACAAGAAGATCGCGATCAGCATTCGGCAGGTCAGCAAAGCCGACAGCGCGGCTATCGTGGCCCTGGATGCCGAGATAACCGGAGCCGACAAATCCGCCTACTGGACCGACATTCTCGACCGTTTTGCCGGGTCCGATCAGCGGATGCAGCGCTACTTCCTGGTAGCAACATCTGCGGATGACGAACTGCTCGGCTTTATTGTCGGAGAAATTCGTGCCTGGGAGTTCGGCTCCCCGCCATGTGGCTGGGTGCTGGCATTGAACGTGTCGCCGGGCCATCGTGAACGCGGCATCGGGGAATCGTTGCTGGATGCTTTATGTGCGAAGTTCAGGCATGCCGACATAACGACTCTTCGCACGATGGTGTTGGGCAACGACAAAGTGAATCTGTCCTTTTTCCGCGGCGAAGGTCTTGCCGCAGGCCCGTATATTGAACTCGAAAAGCGCCTGGACTGAGGAGTCCACATGATCGTTCAGCTCGCGCCGGGAAGAACCTCATGAAGCTGCAAAAAGCGAGCCGCTATGCGCTCTATGCGGTCTTACATCTTGCCAGCGCCCCGGACAAACAGCACTCCACCGCAGAAATCGCCGAAGAGTACGGAATTTCCATTCACCATCTGGCCAAGGTCATGCGCACTCTCGTTCGCAGTGGACTGATCGAGTCAGTCAGAGGCGTCGGCGGCGGCTATCGTTTTGCCGGCAACGTCCGACGAACAACGCTGTGGGATGTCATACACGAATTCGAATCACTCGAGTCGGACATGGAGTCTCCCGACGAGTTGTCGGGAAACGCAGAAATCGTGATCAGTGGTCTCGACAACGTAAATAGGGAAATAGACGGACTCATTCGCTCGACGCTGGATTCAATCACGCTGAAGACGCTGCTCAGGTACGGCGTCGAAAACCTCGAAAGAGGATAAGCCTCCGCTCAGCCGTTCAGCATCTCGTATTTCTGCTGCAGTTCTTCCTCTGTCTCTTCGAAGTCCGGGTCAGGAACGATGCAATCCTCTTCGGGACAGACGAGCTGGCACTGCGGTTCGTCTTCAGCGCCGACGCACTCGGTGCACTTGAAGGCATCGATGATGTACATCGGGTCGCCGACGCTGATTGCCTCGTTAGGGCAGACCGGTTCGCAGACATCGCAGGCCGTGCATGCACTGTTTATCATCAGGGCCATCGAGGTCTCCGGTCTATTTCGCTTGTCTCGCCGCCGGCAACAGGCTCTCTGTCAGTTCGTCTGTCCAGGGTTCCCCGGCAGCCAGTGCAAGTCGCAGGCCGATGAAATCAATCTCGCGTTCGCCGCCAGCAGGTTCGTTGAAAGCCCGAAACCCGGCACGCGCCTCGGTCATCATGTTCAGAGCCAGCCACGCCCGCGAGTTTTCCTTGTTGGCGTTCCAGGCGTTGAGTTTCGGTTTTCTGAGCTCCTCGAGCGTCTTTGTGAGGCAATCCGGGAACATGTAAACGAATTTGGCACATAAGGTGTCGACAGCCTGGTCCAGCAGGCTCAGATCAACCGTACCTTTGGCCAGCAATTCTTTTCCGGCTTTCAGTTCATCCGCCGTTTTCGATTCGCCGTGCACGATCCGGCCGTATTCGTCCAGGTATCGCGAAGTTTCCACCAGAGGATTCGGCACAAACTCACCGTCAACCTTGAGGGCAGGGACAAAATCCGAAATGATTCCCATGCGATAAGCCTTGTGCGCCGACCAGGGTTCGCAGAGTACGCCGGAGACCATGGCCTGTTCGCAGCCGATCATCAGAGGCAGAAAATCCGTGGCGCCGCCAATCGGCGCCGATCCGTGTTTCGGGCCGGCCTGACCAAAGCGCGCCAGATCCTGGGCGATTGAGAAATCGCAGGCCATGCCAATCTCCTGCCCCCCACCGACACGCATGCCGTTAACACGGCAGACCACGGGTTTGTCGC
>Ga0255052_10000953_pt1 | contig 22499 bp, 18 predicted proteins | sample JV7_2_21_MG_FD_188632 | JGI IMG/M metagenome (GOLD analysis project Ga0255052, IMG submission 188632) | Seawater microbial communities from Jervis Inlet, British Columbia, Canada - JV7_2_21 | ecosystem: Environmental > Aquatic > Marine > Inlet | place: Canada: British Columbia | collected... | reverse complement strand
AAAATTCGCACGATCGAATCCAGGATGCGTGCAGGTTACACGCGCGCGCAAGGCGAACGATACGAAGAGCGATTACGCGAACTCAAGGCGAAGCGTTACAAGCTCTGCCGCTGATCCTGCGTACTGGTCACGGATGTTCGCGGGCAGATTTACGGTGTCTAAGCTGGGAAGAAGTCGATCGGTTTCGTGGTCGTTATCGCCTCGACGTCTTTCGCTTCGAAGCGGAATAACTTGATGCGCTGCACGAGTTTGCTCTCGAGCTCCGTGTCTCCGAGTTCACTCGATATGATCTCGCAGAAGGTCACGATACCGTTAGGTGCGATCGTAAGACGCAGAACCAGCTTGCCTTCGAGTGACGGGTCATTGCGCAAGGCACGATTATAAAGCGCAAAAATCGCGCCCTTGTTTTTGTCGAAAACCAGTTCGATCTCTTCACGCGAGCGCGACGCCTTACCGCTTGTGCCTGTACGACGCGCGCCGCCGGCCGGTCCGATTCCCGCAACAGGATTTTCGACCCTTGTTGTGGAGCGACCCGCGATTCCGGTACCGCCCGTATTTCGACTCATATTGGCCGTATTGATACCGCCGGATGCGGTTCCGACCTTGGATGTGATCATCGAGCGCTCATTACGCGCTGCCTCGCCAACCGAAGCTGACAAATCGCGATTGTCTGCCACTTTGGCGAGCAGCTCCTGGTCAACAAGATCGGCAAGATCTTCAGCGAATGGCATCAGTGCTGCCTGTGCCTGCTCACGTGCGACCTCTTGCAAGTCCGGCTGTGGTTCGGGCTCAGGTTCGGGTTCCGGCTCGGTCTCAACGACTTGTTCAGGCTCCGGATCATCGGGCTCAGGCTCGGGCTCTTCCTCCACAACCAGTGGTGGCGGCGGTGGGAGTGGTTTTTCTTCGAGCAGCAACTGCGCTATGCGCGGCGGAATTTCTACAATCTCGTCAGGATCCGGCTCTGGCGTCGGAATAAACGGCCAGACAATACCCAGCAGAGCTACGATCAGGAATACTATTCCAAGCAGTCGCTGGTACTTGCGTTCCTGACCTTCGTGCGAAGTCCATGGCAGGACGTACTCTCTATAGAACGGTAGATCCAATTCCGCTGCTCCTAAGCTATCCCTGCATTCCTACCGCGATGCCTGCAGATCGCCGAGCTTGTCCGAGCTCTTCTGCAATACGGCCAGCGATATTTGCCCATAATCCGATTCCGTACACGTCGCCATAACTTTTTTCAGCAGTCGATACGGTATGTCCTTGTCGCCCATGATCGTGACTTCACGACCTGCGATGTCCTCCTGCGCTTCGCGTCGCAAGACACGATCATTCTGTGATTTCAGAGCCTCACGCAATTCCGGTATATCGTTGCCCTGGATCCCCATAACATCGACTACCTTGGCAATTGGCGTGCCCTGTACGATGATGTCTGTCTCGCCAATCAAGATGACGACGGTCTCTTTTGCCTTTTTTTCGGCGATCGATTCAGGCAACTGCAGATCCTTTGCATTCGGCAAGGTCTGGACATCCGATGAATTGACGAGCAGGAAGAACACGAGGATCGTGAAAATGTCCATCAGCGATACGAGATTCAGTGCACCAGCGCCTCTATGACGCTTATGGTGCTTGTCCATTCGTTTTGCGCGTGCTGACTTAACCATCGCCTAAACACCTCCAGCGAGGACCGGCGCATCACCAATCGATATTTCGGGGAAAAGATCAGATCGAACGATCGATTCCTCTTCGATTTCTTCTTCGATGCGGACTCGATCCATGACTTGCACAAGCGTGTCATAGGCAATATCCGACTCGAGCAGGATTGCAGCGTCGGTCTTATCCGGATAACGGTCTTTGAGCTCTGACAACTTGCCGCTCAGGGCCTCGTAGTCGTACTCACCTTCCTCAGAGTTCGGGTAGATACCCAACAAACCCTGATTGCGGTCGCCGACTTCGATCTTGTCCTGACGAACGATGATTTCCAGCTGAAACGTCTGTTCCTGCGGTTCCACGGACTCGGTTGAGGAGCCTGGCAAATTCAATTCTAGAATTGTCAAACGCGAGAATACCGCGGTAATCAGCAGGAACGGAACCAGAATCACCATCAGGTTCATAAATGCCGTGATGTTGAGTTCGGCCGTATCATGGTTATGATGACGACCTCCTCTGCGGCGACCGATCATACTTACGCTCCGGCTGTCTTAAGCTGACGTTCGGTAACAGCGTTCAGAAACTTGACGCTGGCCATCTCGAGGCTATCCACGAGCTGATTCGTCTTTGTCTGTAACAACGCATGGACGAGCAATAGCGGAATAGCAACCATCAGGCCGAACGCTGTCGTGTTCATCGCGACCGAAATCGAGGCCGACAACAAGTCTGCCTTGTCGGCAGGGTTTGCGTTCGACACGGCCGTAAATGCACGGATCAGACCGATAATCGTGCCAAGCAGTCCCAGCAGCGTCGCAATGTTGGCCAGCGTTGCCAGGTAGTGAGTACGCTTCTCCAGCCGCGGCAGCACTTCCATCATGCTTTCTTCCATCGCTTTTTCGATATCGTCACGACGGCGTGCCGATTTCACTCGGTACAAGCCGTAGGTCAGAATCGAACCGATGGCGGCTTTCGATTTAGCCGTGTGCTGAGCGGCTTCCTGGAAGTTACCAGCCTTCAGAAACGGCACGATCTTCTTCCACAAAGCGCGATTGCTAGCGCCCGACATCGTCAAATACATCCAGCGTTCGATTGCGATCGCCACGCCGAATGCGAATACAAACAGGATCGGGTACATGAATGCACCACCGTCCTGAAAAAATCGCACAACTGTGCCCATTGTCTTGCTCCTCTAAGAACTAATTAGCTTGCTATCGCGGCCACGGGCCGCTCCTACTCTTTTTCACCGTACAGATCGTCGTAGTAACCGACCTGTCGTACAAATTCTTCCCGATCCAGCGGTGCCAACACCTCATCCAACAGCGTGTTTACGGGCCGCCCTATCAGGTCACCCGGATCGGACTTTTGCCAAGGCACGATGTACAAGACCTTCGGCAACTCCTGGTTACCCGTAATCTCGGTGCGGCCAAGCTCCATCCTGTCCATCACCTGGTTGCCAGTCTGCTGCCTCGTTACATCGGCGGCGAGCGCTGCAGACGAAACACCCGGTTCAATCTCTTCGCGCTCATCATCAAGCGCGATCGAAGTATTAACCGCAGGCTCAACGACAGCTGAGGTGTCAACGGCGGGTTCAGGCACCTCCTCCTCTTGCGCAAAAGTGGCAAACGTCGCCAACAACATGGCTAGCATGAATCGGGGGCCGAATACTGTAAGTGTCCTGGTATTCATGTCCGTCATTCCGCCACGTTTGCCGTACGCTGATTCGCCGCAACTCGGCGTTTCAGATCCGCGATCCACTTCTCAACCTGTTTGTCGCTACCCACCAACTCCTGATAAATCTCGAAATGCTGCAGTGCGACATCCAGGCGTTGTAAATACAATTCGTTCAGAACACCCAGGTTGTAGTGTGCCAAGGCGTAATCAGGCGAAGCTGTGATGGCCTTCAAATAAGCAGCTTCTGCCTCAATAAATTTGCCATTTCTGCGAAGTAGCATGCCCTGCTGGTTCAACGCGGCCGGATGTGTCGGATTCAGCGCCAACGCAGCGTCAATAGCAGCCCGGGCCGCCTTTTCATTGCCATTTTCCGAATGGATGATCGCAAGATTGACGTGTGCGCCGGGATAGGCCGGGTATTGCAGCAAGAACTCCTTGAAACGCAGCTCGGCATCCAGGAAATCGCCCGATGCCATGACCGCAACGGCTTGCTCGAACAGTGTCTGCGCCTGCGGTGGAATAAGCGGCAGCGCCGCCTGTTCGCCAGCGACCACCTCAGCATCGGGGCCGCCACGCTTCGTTGCCCCGGAACCAGACGATGCACAGCCCGCGACAACCAGCATGGTCGCCGGGATCAGCAGCCGCATCGACAGACTAATATAGCGCTGTAACAACATCTTCGCTGCGCTCCACTTTCGCGTACCGCGCCGGCATCAGGCCAGCGAGGCGTTCAAAACTCTTAATTACCCACTCGTCGTAGACGCCATCCGGCGCACGGTCAGCGTTGGCTTTGTACAAATCAATCGCTTTCTCTTCGAAGGGGAACATCTGTTCTTCTAGCAACAACTCGTATTGCTCGAGTGCCGCGTCGTCGAGGTTGGATGGTCGTTCTGACTCCAGCAGGTCTTCACTGAATTTTTCATAGACCTCACCAAGGCGGAAAGTCGCTGCCGTCGTGACTTCGGCGACACCATAGTCGGCCGCTGTCGTATAAACCTCGATGACGTCCTCCATCAGCGAACGCTTGAGCTTCAGACTTTCAGCCAGCGGCTGATTCAGCCTGACGACCGAAAAACGCCGGCGGACTGGTTCGGCCAGCTCCAGCGATGCGGTCGCCGCCAGATACTTCGTTCGATCGGATCGCTGGGCTCCCGCCGTTGCATCGACGTGAATGAGTTCCTCGAGTCGAGCAGTCACGTCCGCTTCATCGCCGAGCGCTCTGGAAATATCGAGCAACCGGACACGCGCCTCGATTGACTCGGACAATGGCTCCGGGTATTGCGCGATGATATTGCCGAGCACGCGTTGCTCGCTGCTTGTCGTCCCGCTGTTCTCATAGAGATCAGCAGCTTTCCACAGCGCCTCACGGCGCATGTCGTCGGTGCTCGAGGCAGCAATGGCGATACGTTCGAATTCCCGTGCCGCTTCAACGCCACGCCCTGATTCAAGGTAGGTCACAGCGAGTTTTTGCGTAATGTCGTCCGCGAATTCGCTATCGGGATAATCGGCGCGGAACTGCTCGAGCACGCCCGACGCACGATCCCAGGCTTCGAGATTTATCAGGGCTGCCGCAGCATCATACTCGGCCGTCGCACGAATATCGGAATCCGGCACAACCTGCCCCAGGCGCCTGAAGTGAGTGATAGCAGTCTCTAAGTCACCTGCGTCTCGTGCTGTTTCACCTTGTTTATAGATTGACGAGGCGATGCGGTCCTTGATTTCCTGGGCAGCAGTCTGATCGTCAGCCGGGGTGAAAGTACGCAGCGAATAATAGGCGTCCTCCGCCATCGCAAAATTCTGAAGATCGAATTGCGAATGGGCGATGACCGTCCATGCCGTACGCGCAAGCTGCGTCTTGACCGGTGGCTGTTTCGCGACGACCGCCTGTCCGACCGCGATCGCAAGATCGAATTCGTTCTGCGCAAAGAGATCTTCCGCAACGGTAGTCAAAACAGCACCGGATTCCGGATGCTCCGGATACGTATCGGCAAACTTCAGGCCGCTATCGAGGTAGCGCCTGTGCCACTCGGCTCTTGCGGTACTCGCAAGCGTATTCTCATTTTCGCGATAGGACAGAATCGCCGCATAGGCTGCCTCGGCCGAACGCTCATGCAGCGGATAGTCGTACGCGGTACGCTCATATTCCGCCGTCGCATCGTCGAATTGCTCACTCTCGAACAAGACCTCAGCGAGCAGGAAATTGGTATTTGCAGTGTCAGGTTCGCCCGGGAAATACTTCAGATACTTTCGGTAATAACGCGCGGCTTCCTGATACGAGGTGATCTTGCCGTCCTTTTGTGCCTCGGCGTGGTAGTACTGTGCCAGGTCATTCAGGTTGGACTTAAGGTGTGCGGACACAGCCGTATTCTCTTCCTGCAAATTGCGCACCCAGAAGTCACCATCCATGCCATAGCGCTCGACAAAACCCTTCTTGCCCTCAAGCACAAGGCTCGGGAAACCGCCACGCTTGTATGCTTCGATCACGTCAACCTGCAAAATCGGTGCCTTCGGGTGATACGGGTCCTGGGCGACGAACGCCTCGTAGGATTCCGCTGCATCGACAAATCGTTCTTTCTCGAGATACAGGTCACCGAGATTCATATAAAAAACGTAGCTGTATGTGGGATGCCCTTTTGCGTCAAGGAAGTCACTGATGCTTTCAGCGCCTGCCATGTATGAAAAGCTTATACTCAAGACACGGAACGTGTCCTCAACGAGTTCCTGGTTGGGCCGGCTGAGCTGCTCGAGCCGGTTGTCACCATCCTGCAGTTCAATATTTCTGATCTTGCGGTCGAGAAGTTCATAAAACGGACCGAGACTATCCTCATGCCAGGCGAGTTTGAATCGCGCCCAACCAAGCTTATAAAGCGACTGCTCGTAAAATCGCGATCTTTCGCCATACTCGATCACGTCCTTGTAGGCCATTTCGGCATCTTTGTAATTCCTGCGCAGAAACAGCATTTCGCCACGACGGAATTGCACTTCGTCGATGAGCGGTGTGTTGGGAAACTTCCCGACCAGTTCGTTGAGAATCACGAGCGCGTCATCATTCCGACCGCCCATCTCATACGCGCGTGCAAGCTGGTACAACACCGTGTCGTTGCGGCGATAGTCTGGATATGCCTCCAGCAGTTGCTGGTAGAGCTGAACTGCATTGTTGAAACTGGCGTGATTCAGAGTGTCTATATTGGCCGCAAGCTGCTCTGCCTCGGTGGCGTCAAGCTCCAGGTCACCTAGCCGGCGCATGGCCTCAGCGCGCAGTTCTGGATCATCGGAGACCAGATCAAGAAACGCCCGATAGTTGTCGCGAGCGAGATCTGTGCTGCCAACGATCACCTTACCACTGCGGATTTTCGCGTCTTTCTTTTCCAGGCTCTTGATCGTGTCACGCTTTTTGACCTCGGCCGCCTCTGTCGACGGGACCGCCAGAAAGCTCGCGAGCAACAACAGAACCATGAAACGCATATTCATTCGGACGCTTCTCCAACTGTTGCCGCGAGATCGTAGATCGCAGCCAGCGCAAATCGCGCCTGCACCGTGTAAATATCCAGCCGCTGTTTCTGAGCCTGAAGCTCGCCGACAGCAATCGATTCGAGGAAGGCGCGTTGACCTGCCATCGCATCGCCTACACGAATCTTCATGCCATCAATACGTGGTCCCAGTCCGAACACGCGCGTGCTAAGGTCATCGAACCGTAACGGCTCGTTACGCATCGTGTCATCAATTTGGCGGCGGGAACGTTGCGTCTCCACAAGTGCTTCACCTGTCTTGCGCACGTCACGACGAAGGCGCCACAGGCGATCTTTGTAGTCACGCTCAAGCTGCCATTGCAATACACCCTTCAACAGCAGAATCTTGTCCCGAACTTCGTCTGCTTCAGGAATGTTGGCTGTTAACGCAGGCGTGCTCTCGAGCCCGGAGATTTCTCCCCACATTTCAAATTCGCGCTCGGTCGCAAGCGCCAACCAGTCATTGCTTTGCTCAATGTCGTTCAGCAGCGAATCCAACTCGAGCTTGCGATCGACCATGCCGTCAAGATCGGCCCGAGCCAGTGCATCTTCGACCCGCGGCAATCTGTTCTTATAAGCTTCGAGTCGCGTGTCCAGCATGTTCTCGTAAACGCCTACACTCTGTTGCCATTGATCCAGATTATCGTGCAAGTAGTGCAGGTCGCGATAATTCTTCAGCCCTTCCTGAAATTCGTGCGTAGCCAACAGGTGATACAGGTAGCGGGCCTCGGGACCTTCAGGCAACTCCTCAAGCCGCCAGTACCAGCCCGTGCTGTCGAGCGGATCATCAGCAAGAAACTCCTGGAAGATATCACCGGATTCGATGAATCCGATCGTGCGATCGATGCGGTTGGCTTCTTCGTAGAAGGCCTCGATCGCATTGAGGTAGTGATCGGCCGCCTGACTAATAGAATCGAGCTTGGCAAGCGCATACGGAATCGCCAGCATAGACTCCTGCACGGCGGAATCGAGCAGATCGCGGCCACGCAATTCCATCCACGGAACGAGCGCACGACGATAGTTTTCGACCTCGGCATCAGCCCAACCGACACCGAGTAACGCCTTGTTTGAGAATGGCCCTTCAAGCCTGACGCGCTGCAACGGTTCCTTCGCAGCCAGCGGCCGGCCATCCTGTAACAGCGAATAGCCAAGTGCGAGATTGGCTTTGTCACGTAACGAGGTGAGCTCCTCGTTGAATGGATTCAGGTCACCAAGCTCATCAAGAATGTCTGCAGCGGCATCGACCTGACCATTGCGAACCAGTGCGACACCAAGATTGAATTTCGCGTAACTGGCCCACTCGGTTCTGCCTTTCCACTGCTGCAGCAGTGCGATCGCAGATTCGTACTGGCCGCTGTTGATATAAAGCTGCGACTGCAGCATCTGTGCTTCTCGCCAGAGGTTCTCGGGCAGATCCCCGCTCAGATTTGAAAGCGCGACCTGGGCGTTATCAATGTAGCCGCGTTGCAACCAGATCTTTGCAAGAAAGAACCAGGTCCGATCGCGAATTTCGGAATTAACATTGTCGGCCAACAGCCGCTCAAAGATACTGGCGGCCTCGAGATGATGGCCATACGAGAGATACAGGCCGCCCAATAGTAATTCGGCCTGGTCGGCATGTTCGCTCAGGCGCGATTGATCCTGTGCCGCCAGCAGGCGCACGATCGCCGGGAAATAATCTTCCTGATAAAAGTAGAAAAGGACCTCGCCGTAATGCGGGTCCTTGACGACGATCGGGTCAGGACCGTCGTTAGCCGCCCGGGCCGGTTGCACTGTGACTGCCAGTAACAGGCACAGCGCGACAACAATGGAACAGCATTGCCGCAACGATCACTCCCATTCCTTGATCACGAATTCCGGCTGCTGTTTCTTAACGCGGTCCGTGATCTCGAGTTCCATGTACTTCGCACCAATTCCCTTGCCAAACGTCATCGTCGCGCCACGCCGGTAGTCCCGCGTGTGCGGACCCGCTCCGGTAAAGACGGCAATCAGCTCATGTTCGCCTGTCTTGAGGTTCGCCATGTGCACACGATGCACGCCGCCACGTACTAACGCTCCCGCTTCGCGCTCCGTGTACAGATAATTGGCAACCTCTTTGCCATCGATTTTAAGATTGACCGAGTCGAGCTCGAAATACTCGCCAACATCCATTGAGATGAAGAACGCAACCTGAGAGTTGGCAGGAAATAACAACTCCTCCTCGAGCAGGAACAGGTCTCTGTTGAGATCGAGAACTTCTTTTTTCAGGTCCTGCACATCCTCGTCGAGACTGCGAAACTTCTCGCGAGACTCGGCCTCGGCGTCCATGGGCGCAGTCTCTTGCGCAATCGTAAGCGCAGCAAATGCCAGCAAGATGCTGCCGACGAGACTGATTAGTAATCGTTTTGTCACCATTACTCTCCTGCGAACCGATGCGTTCCGGTCACTCCCTCAGTAAAGATCGGATTTGGTCCAGGTACTTCTCTTCGTAGCCGGGCTTGTAACCGTGGTGCACGTATCTGACTGTACCCTCGCGATCGATCAGTACCGTAACCGGCATAGCCTCAACTTCGTAGAGCTTGCTAACTTCCTTGCGAGAGTCGAATAACACGGGGAAACTGACGCCGAGTTCAGAAACCATTTTCATCGCTTTGCTCGAGTTGTCGTCGATATTGACGCCAAGCAGGCTAAATCCCACACGCTGATAGCGTGTATACAGTTCGTCCAGCAGCGGCATCTCCTGCCGGCACGGACCGCACCAGGTCGCCCAGAAATTGACCATGACAACGTCGCCGCGGTACTCGGAAAGGCGCAGGTTCTCACCGCTGCTGCTTTTCAATGCGAAATCCGGCGCAGACTGCCCGGTCAGACCAGACGAGGCCAGACTGGTTGCAGCAAATATGCTGAATCCGAATCCCAGCAAGATGTTCTTCGTTTTCATCTGTTGATTCCTTGTAACGTCAACCGGAGCAAATCCTTGTCCCGGCGCGGCATAAGCAGACCATGAATGGTGACAGCCCGGGCCCTGTCGAGGCCGTGATTGAAGTCACAAATGGCCGGTCTTGTCTGAACATAATGGCCACCTGCTGCAACGCCTGATGCTGCGAAATCCATGTGTTTTCTATGCCTCAGTCAGACAAGGTAGCCGCGCAATCGTTACAGATTACGTTAAATCGGCGCTTTTTCCAGATATTTTCGGATGCCGCTGGCACCCTGCCCTGGCCGCCGGAAGCCAGCGAAAATGAACTGCCAGCGGATGACCTATGATAGTTCTATCTGGCTGAATTTAAAGTGAATATCCGTCTCTCTTCAGCGACAATCCGATGGTTTTTTCGCGACACGCCGAAGTGCAGCCCACCTCAGTTATTGCATAGCCAGCGAACGTGGCCGTGAGCCTAAGGGTCCGTCGGTTCCGGAGAGCCGAAATCCTGCGCTTCAGGTTGCCGCAGACCATCGGAGTAGAAGATCCGGCCCTCGCCGTCGATCACGATACTTTCGTAGTCAGGCAGCGTTGCGATCAGATGCAGTCCCTGGTCGACACCCATAACGAAGACGGAAGTCGATAACGCGTCAGTAAAGACAGCGTCCGGGCCGAACACGGTGGCGCTGTGGACGCCAGTGGATGGTGCGCCGGTACTTGGCTGAATGATGTGGTGGTAGCGGACACCACCTTCCTCGAAATAGCGTTCGTAGTCGCCGGATGTCGATATAGCCTCGTCCTCCAGTGGCACGGAAATCGCCACCTGGCCATCATTCCGCGGATCGCGAATGCCTACCATCCATGGTTGCCCACGCCTGTCACCCAGCAAGCGCGTATCCCCGCCAGCGGTGACGATGGCGTGTTGCACGCCGTTCAGTCGCAGCATGTCGACGCCGCTCTCGACGACATAGCCTTTTGCGATGCCGCCAAGATTGATGCGTACGCCCTCCTGAAGAAAACGTACAGTCCCCGCCGAGTGGTCGAGTTCTACCAGTCGATAGTCGATGAGCCTGCGCTCAGCCTCAACGGTCGCGTCATCCGGACGTTGGCGATCGCGGAAATCGTAATGTTGTCCAACACTCTCGTAGGTGATGTCGAATGCACCGTGTGTCAGGACTGAGATATCAAGCGAGCGGCGAATGATAAGGAACAACTCGTCGCCCGCGACGACAGGATCTTCGGCGGCCAGCCGATTGATCTCGGATATCTGGCTGGTGTCGATGTACGTACTCATAAGCTTGTCGATGCGATCAACCTCAGCAAAGACCTGCGCAACGAGTTGCTCACCGACCGCGGCATCATCATGCCAAAGCAGAACACTAACTTCCGTGCCCATCATGGGTCGTGCATCGCCGACCCACTCCGCGTAGCCCGGCATTGAAATGGCGCAGATCGACACCATTGCTAGAGTTCGCATCGGGCCAGCGTTATGCTTGATCCTTCGAATTTTCGATAAGGAGCGGGACAGTGACTTCATTCGTGATTTTCCTGGCGATCTTAGCCGTGATTGTGATCTGGGGCATCGGTATATACAACCGGCTGGTCAACCAACGCAACCGCGTCAAGAACGCATTTGCTCAAATCGACGTACAGCTGACCCGGCGCTACGACCTGATTCCGAACCTCGTCGAAGCCGTCAAAGGTTACATGAAACATGAACGCGAGACGCTGGAAGCCGTTATCACTGCGCGGAACGCGGCGTCATCCAGCCTCGATGCTGCCAAGGCCGATCCTGCGAATGCCCAGGCAATCAAAGAGCTTGGTGCGTCCGAAGGCGCTTTGACGAGCGCACTCAGTCGGCTGTTCGCCTTGTCGGAAGCTTATCCTGATCTGAAAGCAAATCAAAACATGATGCAGTTCCAGGAGGAGCTCGCCAGCACAGAGAACAAGGTGGCCTTTTCCCGTCAGGCGTTTAACGACACAGTTCTGCAGTACAACAACTCGGCGCAGAACTTCCCGAATAACGTCATTGCGGGCTTCTTCAGCTTCGAACTGGCAAGTTTCCTGGAGATAACGTCGGAAGAGGTGCGCGAAGCGCCCGAAGTTTCGTTCACCTAGGCCTACGCGTTTGTCCGAGCGATCGGAGCTACGTTGAATTTCTTTAATGCCCAGGATCAGGCTCACCGCTCGACGCGGCGGCTTGTCTTCGTCTATTTGCTGGCCGCCGCGAGCATCGTGATTGGCGTCACATTCGTTGTCGGGCTGGCGCTCTATATCGGCTCTGATACCAGAAACGTAACGTCGATGCCGGCGCATTTCGCAGAGCTGGCGCCATTTCTGCTCGGTGTCGCTGTCGTAATAACGCTTTTCATCGGCGGTGCTTCCCTGGTCAAGGCCGCAAAACTGTCATCCGGTGGTGGGCGTGTTGCAGAGGACCTGGGAGGTACGCTCGTCCCGAGCAACGTGCAGGATCCGTTGCGCCGGCGGCTACGTAATGTCGTCGAAGAGATGGCCATTGCGTCGGGCGTGGCGGTGCCCGAGATTTATGTCCTCGAGCTGGAGTCGGGTATCAATGCGTTCGCAGCCGGCTTTACGCCTAACGATGCCGCCGTTGCCGTTACTCGGGGTACGCTCGAACTTCTTGACCGCGACGAGTTACAGGGCGTCATAGGCCACGAGTTCAGCCATATTCTCAACGGCGACATGCGTCTCAATATTCGGCTGATGGGCGTGCTATTCGGAATTATGGCGCTCGGCCTGATTGGCCGCACTGTTTTGCGCGGCGCGAGTCATACCAGAGGCCGCGGCGCGGCGGTCGGGATGATAGTCGGACTCGGGTTTTTCATCCTGGGTGCGGTGGGCGTGTTTTTCAGCCGAATCATCAAGGCCAGCATCTCGCGGCAACGCGAGTATCTGGCAGATGCATCGGCTGTACAGTTCACCCGGCAAACAACCGGCATTGCGAACGCCTTGAAGAAAATCGGTGGCTATGGCGCGGGTTCGCACCTGCAGACCGCAGATCCCGAAGAGGTCAGCCACATGTTGTTTGGCACCGGCGCGAAACTCAGTAGCCTGTTCGCAACACATCCGCCGTTGACTGAGCGCATTCAGGCCCTGGATCCGTCTTTCAAGTCCTCAGACTATCCGACCGTCGGCCGGCATAGCCGCAATCATGTCAGCGACACGGCAGCAGCGGAATCACGAGTCTCCGGACCTGCGGCCGCATTCGCCGGCGCAGCGACAGCCGCACAGCCCGAAACAGTAGTCGCGTCCGTTGGGCAGCCGAATGAAGCGCAGCTCAGACACGCGGGACGATTGCGACAGTCACTGCCGCAAACACTCTACGACGCCGCACATTCGTCCGAGCTGGCTTACCTGTTGTCTATCGCGTTGATCCTGGATCGCGGTGAGCGCGTGATCGACCGACAACTGTCGCTCGCACACGAACAACTCGGCGAGCAACGCGCCCGGCTTGTTGAGCAATACCACGATGCACTCTCCAAGATCGGCGCCGAGTACCGCCTGCCGATTCTCGCAATCGCATTTCCCTCGCTGCGGCGCCGGCCACCGGCGGAGCTCGAATACCTGATCGACCTTGCAAAACGCATGATCGAAATCGACGGCGAAACCGACCTGTACGAATTTTGTTTCTACGCCGTCCTCACGCATTCGTTACAACACGCCCTGAACCCATCGCGTACGCCCAGGCGGCGGCGTGCGTCGCGCAAACCCGTCCGTGAAGCGGCAGTCGACTTGCTGCGCATCGTGGCTCAACACGGCCACGGCAGTAGCGACGCCGGCGAAACCGCGTTTCGAAGCGGGCTCGAGGTCTTCGGCGACTGGGCCAGCGCCGCTCCTTACGATGCGAGCCGTGAATTCAGCGCCGCAGTGCTCGACGGGCATCTGGACATGTTGCTCGCGCTGAACGGTGAAGGCCTTCAGATGCTGATCAAGGCGATCAGTGCCGTCATTATCTCCGATGGCAAGCTAACAACGACCGAAGCCGAGTTGATGCGCGCTATCTGTGCAAGTCTCGAGTGTCCACTGCCACCCATGTTGGTCGATCAATTCGCGCCCTGAGCGACCGGTGAGTGCCGCCGCGAATTGGCGTATCATTGAACTCTCCCTGACATTGCCTTTCTATGTACCTATGAGCGATAAATTGAGCAACGAATCACGTAAGGCGTTCCTGGTAATAATTGGACTCCTGTTAGCAATCCCGGCGATGGCGGCGACCCGAGAAGAACGACGTGTGGCCGACGCAGCGGATGTTCTTGACCAGCTGGTGCGCATTCCGGAAAGAAACATCCCACCCGCGCTACTCTCCCGCGCCTACGCAGTTGCGGTCATTCCAAATGTTGTCAAGGTAGGTTTCGGCATCGGGGTCCGTCGTGGACGAGGAATCATCGTCGTTCGACAGGATGACAATTCGTGGAGCAATCCTGCGTTCATCACGATGACTGGCGGCAGCATCGGATGGCAGGTTGGTGCGCAATCGACTGACGTTATCCTGGTGTTCAGAACACGCAAAGGTGTCGAGAACATTGCAAACGGTAAGCTGACGCTCGGTGCGGACGCTTCGGTGGCAGCCGGGCCCGTAGGCCGCCACACATCCATAGCCACTGACATTCAATTTCAGGCGGAAGTGGTCTCTTACTCACGCAGTCGTGGATTATTTGCGGGAGTCGCATTTGAAGGTGCCGGCGTAACAATGGATCGTGAGGCCAATGCGTCATTTTATGGTTCGACGAGCATGACCCCGGAGAAGATTTTCGTCAGCTCGCCGAATATTGCACCTGATATTGCAAACGACTTTGTGCAAATCCTGACTGCGCAGACCGCTCGCCTGCCAACCAAACCAGGCATGCAGGCCGGCACAACATCGGCCCCGACGGCTCCTGACGAGGAAGCGTCCAATGTTCGGACCTTCGGCGTACCGGATTCTGACGAGGATGAATACGACCCGAACTATTGATCGGCCCGACGGACCGCGTTGAATAAAATAATCGAAAAAACTCAGCAGCTGGCCGAGCTGATCGGCCCGAATGTCTTTCTGCAGGCGCTGGCTATCGCAGTCGCCTTTATCTTGATTGGCAAGATCGCGGACTGGGTCATATCAAGAGCCATTGGCAAGATTGCGAGCCGCTCGAAGACCGATGTTGACGACCGCTTCGTCGACCTCGTACATCGACCCATTTTCCTGTCCTTCGTATTGCTGGGTCTCGGCCTGGCGACACGGCGCCTGGAAATGCCGGGCGATCCGGAGTTCATTACGCTCGCGGCCCTGAAAACGATAGCCGTTATCATCTGGTACAACATGCTCCGTCACCTGACGGACATGCTGGTTCAAACGACGCGACGTAAGCAAAGCAGCAAGCTTGTCCAGACAGGCATGCTGGCGCTCATTCAAAACGTCATCAAGGTAGTGCTGTTCGCACTGGCGATCTATTTCGTGTTCCTGGCGTGGAACATCAATGTCACGGCCTGGGTGGCATCGGCTGGAATCGTTGGTCTTGCCCTGAGCTTCGCCGCCAAAGACACGTTGTCAAACCTGTTTGCCGGTGTGTCGATTATTATGGACGCGCCATACAAGACAGGCGACTTCATCATTCTCGAAACCGGCGAGCGTGGCATTGTCACCCACATTGGCTTGCGCAGCACCCGAATTTTGACGCGCGATGACGTCGAAATCACGGTCCCGAATGGTGTCATTGGCAACAGCAAAATCATCAATGAGGCGGGAGGACCGTCCGAAAAACACCGTATCCGCATTGCCGTTGGTGTTGCCTACGGCTCAGACGTCGACGAGGTCATCGCGACGCTCGAGCAAGTAGCCGCCGATATCTCCGAGGTCTGCAGCAATCCAGCGCCACGTGTCAGGTTTCGTCAGTTCGGCGAATCGAGCCTCGATTTCGAGTTGTTATGCTGGATTGACAGACCGGTCGATCGTGGCCGACTCAGGCACGAGCTGGGTTGCTCGATTTACAGGACGTTCGCTGCAAACAACATCCAGATTCCGTTTCCGCAGCGGGATCTTCACGTGCGGACTTTGCCGGACTCCGCGTAAGAATTGCGTGGCCTAATTACCCGATTCGTCGTTGCGCTTGCGTAATTCCTCTCGAACGGCTTCGAGATCGCTGTCCGGTTCGGATTCTGCGACCGGAGCATTGCCGCCATCCGATGGTGACAATGGATCAGCCGTCGGCGGTAAATCAGCCGGCTCATCCTCGGTTTCAGGAATCACCATGCCCGGCGCGTTCGCGGCCGCTTCATCCACCTCGGCCGCTCCTTCCGGCTGCGGCGGAAGCTCCCCAAACTGAGCGAGATACTCAGCCTCCTTGCGCTTGCGCTCTGCTTCGGCTGCCCGGCGACGAGCTTCGGCTGCGACTTGCTGCGTGCGTCGTAACGCCTCACGCTTCTTGTCAGACTCGGCTTCAAATTTATCGCGCCTTGCCCGTTCCTCCTTGGCCTCAATGATCGATACAGCTTGCCGCGCATTCATGCACTCAGCGTCGTAGCGAGACTCAGAACGATTCTGGGCGCAGCGAACCACGGCAGCCTCCAGAATGATCGAGTTATCGAGAAACTCGGTCACTGTGGTCGGCTTTTGCTCTTCTTCACAGCCCGTGATCAGGGCCAGTCCACAAAGCAGTATTGCAACGTGATTCTTCATAGTTGATTAAATGGTATATATTTCAGCATCCTGCGACCCCGCATAATAGCACTCTGTCAATATGTGAAATGGCGCGAGTTCGCAGTTTTTGGCGCTGGAGAGCCAATTTTCGGGCTATAGTGGCGCGCCATTGGAGCGATCCACGATGGAGCACCAGGGAATGCCTGTAACGTGACAGAATCGAACCAGTTTTCGCTACTCGGCCAACGCCGTTTCGCACCCTTCTTTATTACCCAATTCCTCGGCGCACTCAACGACAACGTTTTTCGCAACGGACTCGTGATTTTGATCACATTCCAGGGCATCCTGGTCCTGGGCATGAACCACAGTCAGCTTGCGAACATCGCTGGCGCACTTTTTATTCTGCCATTCTTCCTGTTGTCCGCGACTGCCGGCCAGCTCGCCGACAAATACGAGAAATCCATGCTGATGCGGCGTATCAAGTTGCTCGAAATCGGGCTCATGCTGATCGCTGCCAGTGCACTTCTGACGCAGAGCTATCCATTAATGCTCTTCGTCCTGTTTCTGATGGGCTGCCAATCGACATTGTTCGGACCCGTCAAGTACTCGTATCTGCCACAACAACTCATCACAGAGGAACTCGTCGGCGGAAATGCGCTCGTTGAAGCCGGAACGTATATCGCGATCATTCTCGGCCTGATCATTGGCGGATTAGCAGTTGCGGTCATTCCGCTCAATCAATCTCTCCTGGCAGCGTCGCTCGTAGCATTTGCGTTGCTCGGTTTCCTTGCGAGCCGCCAGATACCGACAACTCGAGCAGTCGATCCGCTACTCAAGATCAACTGGAACGCCTGGGCTGAGACCTGGCGGATCGTCGGCTATGCTCGCGAAGACCGGGTCGTGTTTCTTTCGATTCTTGGGATCTCGTGGTTCTGGTTTTTCGGTTCCGCCATGACACTGCAGGTGCCCGCATACACGCTCGACATTCTCAACGGCAATGAGACGATCACTACGGCATTGCTCGTCGCATTCGCTGTCGGCGTCGGAATCGGATCATTGCTATGCGAACGAATGTCCGGGCATCGCATTGAACTGGGGCTTGTGCCATTCGGCTCGATCGGGCTCAGTTTGTTCGCTATCGATCTCTATTTCGCGCAACCGGTTAGTACTGTGGGATCGATTTCATCAGTTAGTGAATTTCTCGCTCATCCCGGCAGCTGGCGAATACTCCTGGACTTGAGTTTGCTTGGTGCGTTTGGCGCTTTTTACAGTGTCCCGCTTTATGCCCTCATACAGAAGCGATCGAATCGCCAACACCTGTCACGGATTATCGCCGCGAACAACATCATCAATTCGATCTTCATGGTACTTGCCTCAGTATTGGCGATTGTTGTTTTGAACAGCGGGTTCTCGATTCCCGAGTTGTTCCTTGTGCTGGCAGCGCTCAATGTGCTCGTCGCGATCTACATTTACTCGTTGCTGCCCGAGTTCCTGATGCGCTTCCTGGCGTGGATACTTATCAATGTGTTCTATCGGATACGAGCGACCGGACTGGAAAATGTACCTGCCAAAGGACCGGCGATCGTCGTCTGCAACCACGTGAGTTACATGGATCCGATCTTGCTGGCCGGATCGATCAAGAGACCCATGCGCTTCGTCATGTACTACCGAATCTTCCAGATCCCACTATTGCGTTTCTTCTTCGAGCACCTGAGAGCGATTCCGATCGCCGGTGCGATGGAAGACGAACAACTCATGAATGAAGCCTTTGAGAGAGTCGATGAAGAACTCGAGGCCGGCAATATCGTATGCATTTTCCCGGAGGGCGCGATAACCCGCGATGGTGAGATTCAGCGCTTCAGACCAGGCATTGAGAAAATCATTGCACGACGACAGGTTCCGGTTGTGCCGGTTGCTCTCGGACGGTTGTGGGGTAGCTGGTTTAGTCGACGCAAAGGCGGCGGTATTCGCAAGGTTCCGGGACGTCTTTTTGCCCGAGTCCGGATAACGGTCGGTGATACCGTTCCTGCACGTGAGGTAACAGCGGCTCGGCTCGAATTACTCGTCCGGACTTTGCGGGGCGACGATCGCTAACTTGCGACGCCACTCCTCGAGTAACTGATCTTTGTTGCCGAACAAACCCGGGCCGCGCGTAGAAGTGAAATTCAGCTCAGCAAGCCGGACGAAACCGTCGCCAGCAACCGGCAGATAGACTCGATTTCCTAAAGTCGCGGCGTCGTCGGCATCCGGATCGCCAAATACCATACGCGCCGCACTCAGAGATTTCGGTGCAAGCATGGCATCGATCCAGATCAACCCCGCCGCCGATGAACTGGCACGATGGATCCAGTTCGACGTCCGGAAAAGTACTCGCAGGCCAACCGACGTGAACGTGACCTCTGCAACTGCGCTGGGGAGTTGCAGAACCGTCTCGCCGATGCGCCCTTCCTCAAGGCTGAACTGCCGCGCCAGATTGTTCCGATCGACCAGCACCAGATATTGTGACCGCGGCGATGCCTCGAGCCAGCGAATGGCCGCTTCGCCTTGCCATAGAGTTTGCAAACTCCAGCTTTCGTCAGCCTCTCGTGACATCACGCTCAGGGTGCCCGATTCACCGCCCACGTACAGATGTTCACTATCGGCAAACGCCAGGCTTCTGTGCCGTTCGCCGAGGTCAAAACGCGCGAGCGACTCTCCTGTCACCGCATCAATTATCTCTGCACTGCCGCCATTCAGGACGCCAAGCAGGGTCGAGTCAGGAGCAAAAGCCAGTCTGTCAATCGGGTCACCCGGTATGTCGCCAATGAACGGCCGCGGCAGACCATCCGCCATATTCCATACGCGCAGGGAGTTATCCCCGGCGGCACTTGCCAGCGTGGAACCGTCGGGGCTGACTTCGAGTTGCCTGACCTCGGAATTGTGGCCAAAAAAGCTGACGTCCTGCGCCATTGTCACAAGCGCTTCCCGACCGCCGTCCGCAGGCAGCACATGTACATTGCCACGCTGGTCACCGATAACGATCGTCGCGGCATCAGGTGTGGCCACCGCCACCGCGTCCCCCGATGGCGGCCAAATGGAATGAGTCTCCACCTCAGAATCCGCATCGATGCGAGCCGGCAATGCGGGTGCGCGCCAGAAGCGGACCACACTGTTGTCCCCGCCGGTTACTACGATTTGCTCGTCGGCGCTGAAGGCGAGCAGGCTGGCGACGTCTCGCGCCCCACCCGAGCCGAGCGGCGGGCCAAGTACACGTCCATCTGAACTGTCGTAAACCTGAAAGCCCCGGACAGGTCTGCCCACCAGAGCCCGGGTGCCCGACGGGGAGAAGACGAGTTGCCAGTGACCCTCACCGAACTCCTCAAGCAGCGGTCTGTCTGGCCGATCGACACGCCACAATGCCGCGCCTTCCGCACCAAAAACCGTGCCGAGAACTTCGCCGCCAGCTGCAAGACTGATTTCGCTCGGCTGCGCCGCCAGATCGATCTGTACAAGCAGAGACTGGTCACGTAGATCCCAGACGCGTACGGCACGGTCGTAATCGGCGATCGCAATGCGACTGCCGCTGGAATCCAGCGAAACGAGTGCGGGTGTGCCGGCCACGTCGAGCGTCGCATCTATTGACATGCTATCGAGTGACCAGAGTTCAAAAGTCGTATCGCTGTCGCTACGTCGCTGCACAAAAAGATGTGTTCCATCGGCAGTCAACATCGATGTCGACCCGGCTGCACCGACCGGTAAAGTGGCGACACGATTTCCGGTCGTGGTGTCCCACAGATTGACTGTGTCCTGCGTCGCCGTTGCCAGCACTCGCGCGCCGGCGCCCAGGCCGATCAACTGCTCGAGCTCGTTGACTGCTACGGCGCGCACGGGCTTGGCAAATCCCAGATCCCACACTCTGGCGCTATCGCTTTGCGTCGCTCTCGCAACAGCAAATCGTCCATCAGGGCTAAACCACAAGTTGTCTGTTTGCCGCTCTACCGGATCCGAAATGTTCAACCCGCGCTGAAAATCTTCAACTAGCCCCTGCGAATTCAGGTTCAGGTTCCATCCCACGAGTCGTCCCGCGACACCGAGTTCTTCATCGCGAACACTGATGCTCCAGGTGCCATTGAGTGGCTCGCCCAGGAGTTCCCGAAGTTGCGACGCCGGGATGCGCAGATCCTCATTCGAGGACGCACGCTCTACACCTGGATTAACCTCAACAGCGCGGCCAGATGGAGCTATTACCTTGATCCGTAAGTCCGTGGCACGAGCGTGACTCAGGTTTATCGTCAGGCCAATGCGACTGACAGCACCCTGCCTGTCGACGATGACACGACGAACAAGCGGCGAAACTTCGAGCGCAGTGATCGTCCAGTCTTCACGACGCTGCAATCCATGCGGCTCAAGTGACCACTGCATGACTTCTGCCGCCCGGGTTTCGGTCAGCAGCAGATTGTCCGGATCGAAAACGACATTGCCACGATCGCTGCCCGCCAGGCTCGCGAGCAATAACGGATAGTCATCGGCGACTAACATCGCCGACCGATTGCGGCGTTGTGGTGTCGACAGAATGAGTGATTCAAGCGATGCGAGCAACGCAGCGTCGCGATTCTCGGCACGCTTCGCATCTCTTACCCGCAAGTCCCAGAAGCTGGCACGTAGCCTCTGCGGAAGGCGTCCGGCGTTCGGCAGTGCCGCGGCCATGTCGGCGACGGCGGCTACCTGTGCCTCGTCGGTCGACGTTCTTGCCCGATTCTGCAGAAAGCCCCGAAACAGGTTATCTGCAGCGTCTACGTGTCCGGGAAATGAACGGAGGTTGACATAGGCATCCTGTGCTGATTCAAGCGATACCGTGTCCGACGTCAGCACATCGACATAGGCTTGCGGCAGCAATTGCGTATACCAGAACGGCAGCGCGATGATGACAAGCAATGCAGCAATCGCGACTACCGGTGTGCGCCAATGTACTGGCAGGTTCTCGTTAGCCCACCGTGCAGTGAATACGGCCCCGTACAGCCGATTTCGAACAGCGAGATTGCCTTCCTCGTCGATCGCAATCAGCCCAATCGCAATCAGACGCCGTTGCAAAGGAGAGCCCAGGTCCGCGGCCACATTGATGCCCTTGCGAATCCGACCATACAGATTCAACAAAGCCTCGCGCCGCTTCCTGTCATTGACCACCGCGCGATGGATATGGCTCATGTGCGGTTCGCTGTGCAATGCCGCACGCCCGGCCAGTTGGGTCACCGCAATGTGATCGATATTGTCTGCAATATCGCCGTCGATTCGCTCGCGAGAGATTGACCGCGCAAGCTTCTGCACCAGGTAGGGCTGGCCGCCGGTCCAGTAGAAGATACGATCCAGCGCCGCTGCTGCCTGCTCAGGCGGCAGATTTAGTTCGGTCACAAACAGATCCAGATCGACGCGTGAAAAATCGCTGAGCGGGACAGGCTGTGTGACGTGAAAAGGGGACCTCTCGGGCTCATCGATCAAACTCAGGGGGTCGCATTCTCCGAGCAAGACAAAAGTAAGACGTGAAAATTCCGGGTCCGTCGCTCTCGCGTTGTGCGCGGCCCGGATGCTTGCCAGTAGCTGCTCCGCAAACTGCAAATCTTCGATGCACTGAATCTCATCTATGAATACGACAACCCGTTCATGCACGTTATGCAGAATGACTTCGGAGTAAAACTCTACGAGACGCTGACGGTTGCTCAATATCGACTTATCCTGCCACCAGCTTTGCAGGTCGATTCGAATACGCAGCTGGCGCAACAGGCGGTAGGCAACACTGTAAGACCAGCGGCCTGCATCTGCGCCCGCATCGCGCACACCGATTTGCTGGAGATCAAGAATCGCGACTTTGAAGCCATTATTCTCCAGGCGCGCTGCAGTTGCCGCGACCAGGCTCGACTTGCCGCTGCGATCAGGCGCAATGATGTGTGCGAAACGACCAGAGACAAGCGTTTCGTACAGAACATCGTCGGCGGCACGACGGACGTAGCCAGCACGAACAGCGTGCAGCGGCGTGCCGACGCTGAAAAACTCGCCAGTCGTATCGAGCCTGGATCGATCGCTGCCAGGCTCCTGTCTGTCAGAACTTTCGCTCATCGTTGATCCCGGAGAGCTGCGCTGTTGTATTCTCCCACAATGGCCGATT
>Ga0255052_10000952_pt1 | contig 22501 bp, 20 predicted proteins | sample JV7_2_21_MG_FD_188632 | JGI IMG/M metagenome (GOLD analysis project Ga0255052, IMG submission 188632) | Seawater microbial communities from Jervis Inlet, British Columbia, Canada - JV7_2_21 | ecosystem: Environmental > Aquatic > Marine > Inlet | place: Canada: British Columbia | collected... | reverse complement strand
AGATCGAAACAGACACCGATGACCGCCAGGCGGATTTGCGCGGAAAATTATTTGCCATCGAGGACAGCCTGCCACCGGTCGACGTCATTTTCCTCTACCGTGTGATCGAACTCACCGGTGAAATTGCAGACATGGCCGAACGCGTCGGCCGGCGGCTGGAGCTACTGCTCTCGCACTAATACCAACAAGAAACACTGAAGGCAGAGCGATTTAATGGAAGCGCAGTTTGTCTACATCGGCCTTGCGGCCGCCTTCGGCGTATTCATGGCCTGGGGTATCGGCGCGAACGACGTTGCCAATGCCATGGCAACGTCAGTCGGATCGAAGGTGCTCACGATCAAGCAGGCGATCCTGGTCGCGGCAAGCTTCGAGTTTCTGGGTGCAGTGCTTGCAGGCGGCGCGGTGACGTCAACGATTCGCAAGGGCATTGTCGACGCCAGCCTGTTAGCCGGTACGCCGGAACTGCTGATTTACGGCATGCTGTCTTCCTTACTGGCGGCCGGTACCTGGTTGCTCATCGCGTCGCGTAACGGCTGGCCCGTTTCCACAACGCATTCCATCGTCGGTGCGATCGTCGGCTTTGCAGCCGTGGGAATCGGTGTGGACGCCGTCTCCTGGGGCAGAGTCGGCATGATCGTCATGAGTTGGGTGGTGTCACCGCTTACCGCAGGTTTTATCGCTTTCCTCATATTTGCCAGCGTGCAGCGCCTGATTCTGCGGCAGGAGGATCCTCTCGCAAAAGCGAAACGCTATGTGCCCGTCTACATCTTTCTTGCCGCGTTCACCATCACCCTGGTAACGCTGCTCAAGGGGCTGAAACACGTTGGGCTGGATGTCGGTCTTCGTGGCAGCTACCTGCTGGCTATCGGTATAGCGCTGGCGATAGCACTGGTCGGTGCGGTCGCCATCCGGCGCATTCAACCGAGTCCAAAACTGGAGAAAAAGCAGCACTTTTACACGGTTGAGCGCGTGTTCGGCGTGCTAATGATCGTAACGGCCTGCTCGATGGCATTTGCGCACGGCTCGAATGACGTCGCCAATGCCATCGGCCCGCTGGCTGCCGTATTCAGTATCGCGAAAACAGGATTGATCACGTCCGAATCGGCTACGCCGCCCTGGGTCTTGCTGCTCGGCGGTGCCGGAATCGTTATCGGGCTGGCAACTTACGGCCGGCATGTCATCGCAACCGTGGGAGAAAGAATAACGCAACTCACTCCCAGCCGCGGTTTTGCCGCCGAGCTGGCGGCTGCAACGACGATTGTGATCGCCTCCGGTACCGGCATCCCGATTTCGACGACCCATACGCTGGTCGGTGCAGTACTCGGTGTCGGGCTTGCCAGAGGTATCGAAGCAATCGATTTGCGCGTGGTGGGCAGAATATTTGTCTCCTGGGTGGTGACGATTCCTGCCGGCGCATTTCTTGCCATCGTCTTCTTTTACATTTTCAAGAACGTGTTGCCATAGCTGCCTGACGATTCAGTCAGCCGGAACCCGTAACGTTTCGAGGTTGGTTTCTGCATGTTTCATGCGCTGCCGGAGACGCAGCGACATCATGACATTGGCGGCCACGGCGCCGAGTACCAGGCCCCACCACATGCCAGTCGCACCGTAGTGCAAAACAAAACATAACCAGGTGCCGAGGCCGAGGCCGATCAGCCAGTAACTGGCCATGGAAATCCACAACGGCGACCTGGTGTCGCGCAGCCCGCGCAGTGCATTGGCGGCAACAATCTGCACGCCGTCGAAGAGTTGGAATATCGCGGCATAAACGGACAGGGATACAGCGATCGCCAGCACGCTGGCATTTTCAGGATCATGTGTATTGAGGAAAATGCCGACTATGCTGTCCGGGAACAGCCACAAGGCGCCGGAGGCGATACTGGTTATTGCAGCGGCAATCGCGAAAGCGATATTGGCGGACTGACGGACTGCATCCACCGAGCGTAAGCCGATGCCGTAGGCCACGCGTACCCGCACGGCGTCGCCGACGGCCATCGAAGCGCTCAGGGCAACATATATGACTGTGTAGACGATTTGCTGCGCTGCAAGGATTGCAGCGCTGAGCATGCCCACCAGCACTGCAGCGAGGGTAAACATGGCGCCGCCAAGAATTTGCGCCGCCGTAATCGGCAGACCCAGTGACAGTATTTCGCGCACGGTATTGAGCCTGATGCGACGCGGCATCAGGGCCGGCCGGTACGCACTGAATTGCGGCGAACGCAGGACATGCATCGCCAGCGCAGCGAACATGAGCCAGTTCACGATCGTCGTGCCGTACGCAGCGCCGACGACGCCGAGCGCCGGAAGGCCGAACTTGCCGAATACCAGCGTGTAATTCAAAAGCAGGTTCAGCAACAGCGCCAGGACGGTAATCGTCATGATGGCGGATGCCTTGGCCAGCGCAGTAATGTAATTCCTGTACACGGCGAACCACAGAGCCGGCAGCACGCTCCAGGTCAGTGGCCGCGAATAGTCGGTGATCAGCCGCACGACGTTGGCATCCTGATCCGCGAGCCCCAACGCCGGTCCAAGGTACCAGATGCACAACATCACCGGCACGCTCATCAGCGTGGCTACCACCATACCCTGCTCTGCGGAATCGATGACGCCGGGAATGTCTCCCTCACCCAGGCTCTGAGCCGCAAGCACACCAACGATTGCGACAGTTCCCATGCCGATCAGTAGCAACACGTAGAACCAGTCGCCGGTAAGGCCGACTGCTGCGAGTTCGTCAGCTCCCAGCCGGCCCACGATGATCATGTCGGTAATCATCATGCCCATTTCCGCCAGGTACGCAGCCATCAGCGGCACGCTGATCGCTAAGATCGTGCGCGTTTCCAGTCGACGGCTTGGTACACTTGAACTCATATTCGATTCATTAATATTGCGGAGGCCGCAGCGCAAAAGTTCAACGCGGCTTCAGCAGATCCGGGAGGGAGCGATGCTCGGCAAACTGACCATCCGCATGCAAAAACTGGTCGATGGGCGCGACGCGTTCGGTTTTGACGTCAAATTCGATCTCGGCGATGAGGGTGTCATACTGGTTAGTGGCAGCTCGTCCCCGATTGCGGTCAGCAATGATGACAGAAGCGTAGAGACCAGTATCAGGATCAGCGCCGCGGATTTGCACGCGATGCTGGCCGGTGAATTGGCGCCTGCGATGGCTTATATGCAGGGCAAGCTGAAAGTCGATGGCGATCTGAACCAGGCAATGCAACTGAGTTCACTATTCGCCTGACGCACAGCGTTCAGACAGCACGCATGTACCAGTCGAAATCGGCGTAGCTGACGATATTATGAAAACGCCGTGATTCATCACGTTTGATGGCCGCATAGGACTTGCAGTATTCGGCCCCCAGGTATTGCGGCAGAATCTTGCTGCGCGAAAATTTGTCGATTGCCGCGTCCCAACGGTTGGGAATTCTGCGTTTCAGTTCGATAACCTCGCCTTCCGCAACCATGCGCCCCGGATCGCAGCGGTTCCTGATGCCATAGTGAACGCCAGCGAGGATAGCTGCCGTTACCAGGTAGGGGTTCGCGTCAGCGCCGGAGGCGCGATGCTCGAAGCGCAAATTCTTCTCGTCCGATACCGGAATGCGAATCGAGACATTACGGTGATTCGTGCCCCAGTTCGGCTCCACCGGCGCAAACATTTCCGGCCGCAGGCGCCGGTAGGAATTGGCGTTTGGCGCAAAGATGGCGGTTGACTCCGCCATGGTTTTTCTCAGTCCGCCGATCGCGTATCGAAAACGGGCGCTGTACGGCGGCAGCGCCATCTTCTCTTTGCCCTGTGAAAAGAGATTCCTGCCATTCTTGTCGACCAGGCTCATATGTACATGCAAGCCGGAGCCGGAATCTTCCTCGAACGGTTTTGCCATGAAGCAGGCAACAAAGCCGTGTTGCCTGGCTACCGCCTTGATGGCGCGTTTCAGCAGCACAGCATGGTCACAGGCGAGCGCCGGATCATCGACGTGGTGGAGGTTTATTTCAAACTGCCCGGCCGCGAATTCCGACGTGGTCGCGCCGGCCGGAATATTCTGTGCCACGCACACTTCATTCAGGTCGTTCAGGAAATTTTCGATATCCCATAGATCGTCAGGGCTGTAAACCTGTGGTCCCGGTTGCGGACGTCCGATGCCAGGCACTCGTGACACTTTTGGTGTCGGTCGGTCGGTGCGTGCATCCAGCAGATAGAACTCGAGTTCAGCCGCCATCACGATTTTTGACGCCAATTTCGTGAGCGGTGCGGCCGCCCGCTCCAGCACGCTGCGCGGATCCGCGAAAAACGGCTCGCCGCGGCGCGCGTAGAAGCGAAACAGCGCCTGTGCAGTCGGCCGCTTCGCCCACGGCACCGGCGTCAGGCTGCCTGGCACGATTCTGGCGCCGATGTCCGGATCGCCATCATCGTTGCTGTAACCGATACCGGGTACGCAGTCGCCAAGCGTATCCAGCAGCACCGTGCCGCCTGGCATGTAGAAGCCCTTGCTGAAAATACTGGCAAATTCGTTGCGCCGGATGCGCTTGCCGCGCAATACGCCGGCTGCGTCCGGTACCAGGAGTTCCATGACGTCGGTGTCTGGAAAGCGCTTCAGGAACGCCGTCAGTTCCGTCGTGGGATCACTGGATTTCTTCTTCTTCATGCTTTTTCCTGGTCGCTTTTCCCGCCATCGGCGACGTTACGCTATCTCGGTGGATTTTCGAACCAGGCTATTATCCGGCAGGGAACATCTTTTCTACATACCAGCGGTCGAAACGGTGGGAACAGGTTTCACCGGACTGGTAACGGCCCTGCACGTGAGCCGCCGATTTCAATCCTCGCAGCGCATCTTCACACAATTTCCAGTCCTGCTTGTTAGTCGTATCCCAGAACTCGATTGCATCCGACGGATCGAAATCCGCTCGCCCAATCTGCTCGGCGCCACAGAACCACTCGGTTTCGATGTATACCTGCTCCGGACCTCGCGGCCTGATGTAATGCGCAAGCACGTAATCAGGGCAGATGCTCAGCAGGAAATTTGGCAACAGATTGAAGTAATGCACCATGCGCCGGTCGGCATCTGTGCTGCCGGCCAACGGCTGGCGGTCCGTCGTGCCCGACAGGGTCATAGTGTTGAAGGGAGATTTGATCGCCATTGGCCCGCCTATGAAGTTCTCGCCTTCCGCGTCGGCCGCCGGCAGTTCGCCGTCGTTACTGATGCGATGCAATTGCGGATGGGCGATGGCGCAGTGGTAGCACTCGTGATAGTTCTCACAGATGAGCTTCCAGTTGGTGTCGACCAGGTAGTCGTGGTAGCCGACCCGAACCAACCCGGGCAAATCGAAGCGCTCACAATTGGGAAAGTCAGCGAATGAGTCCGTGAGCGGCGCCGCTTCCTGGTCCAGGTTGACGAACAGGAAACCCAAAAAACTCGCAAGCGGCACCTGTCGCAGCGGGTAGTCGCTGCGATCGAAACCGGCGCTATCCTGCATCATCGGCGCCGCACGCAACGAACCGTCGAGAGCGTAGTTCCACGCGTGGTACGGGCAGAGAAAACCGCGGCACTTGCCGGAAGATTCTTGCACGATGCGCGTGCCGCGGTGCCGGCATACATTGAAAAATGCACGGGTCACGCCGCCGTTGTCGGTAACGACGATAACCGATTCTTTGTCGATATCGACGACGAAGAAATCACCCGGGTCACGGACTCGTGACTCGTGCCCGACACACAGCCACATTCGACCAAATATCTCGGCGACATCGCGCGCATACAGATCCGGGTCCCAGAATATCCAGCCAGGCGGCGTCATTGCGCGGGCAAAATCTCTTGCCGTTGCAGCCAGTTGCGCGACTCTTTCAGATGCTGCCATAAGCAGGTCGCCTCGTTGGGAGAAGGCTGTCATAATATGAAACTCGTGGTCACTATATGGTAGCACGGCGATGAATGACCCGCGTCCTCCCCAGGGAGCTCAGGCTGCCCTGCGAGCGGTCCGTCTGTTGAAGCTGTTCACCAGCGAGCAGCCTGAAATGATGCTGTCGGAACTCAGCGGGCTCGCCGGTTTGAACAAGACCACCACGCATCGCCTGCTGCACGCTCTGCGCAGTGAGTCGCTGATCCACCGCAACCCGGTCAACGGCCGCTACAGCCTGGGTCCGGGGTTGATGGCGCTTGGCGTGCAGGCGCTCGCCAGCAACGACCTGCGCCGTCGTGTGCGGCCGTTGTTGCATTCGCTGGCCCGGGACAGCGGCGAAACCGCGACGCTCGAAGTTCCGGTCGATGATGACATGCTGATACTCGACGAAGTTGCCGGTCGTCATGTCGTCGGCGCCACCGGCAATATCGGTACACGCTGGCCACTGCATGCCACGTCGACCGGCAAGGCGTATCTTGCATTCGACGATATCGGCCTGCAACGCCTGGCCTGCGACTTACCATCCTTCACCGCCAATACGCTGATCCATCGGGAATCGTTTCAACCGCTTTTGAGCGATATCCGGCGCCGCGGTTACGCCGTAACAGTCGACGAACTCGAGACCGGTTACACGGCAGTGGGTACCGTAATACGCAGCTCAATTGGCGATGTGCTTGGCGCCCTGTCGATTGGCGGACCGACTCAACGCATGCATGCGGCCAGGCGTGTGGAGCTCGGTTCTGTGCTGTGCCAGGCGGTAGCGCGACTCGATCAGCGCCTGTGACACGCGCGCTACCATAAGCGTCAGGAGTTGCTGCCACACGGGCGAATAACATCAACAAGTTTCTCCTGGCGCTGGCTTGCAGCCTCTTCTTCCTGGTTTCGCAAGCGGCAGCGCTCGAGATTGAGCTGCCCGACATCGCGTTACACGATATCGCGACCGAGATTTCGGTAGCCGGCGCAGAAGTGGGCGAGCGCATCGCCTTGCAGGTCGGTGCAAGCGGGTATCAGGAACCGCATCCCTGCGGGCCAGGGTCTTGGAAACCAGCCACGCCATCCATGTACCGATTTACCGGCAGTGGGGACAGGTCTATTCCTCAGCCTGCTGCATCTGCGGCGCATCGAGCTGTTGTTCCGGCCGCGCGCTGGCAAATGCGGCCAGCTGATTGCAATGGGCATCGATTGCCACTATGCCGGGAAATGACGCCAGGTCCAGCTCGAAGCGACGCGCATTATAAACTTGCGGGATCAACCAGGCGTCGGCCAGGGTCGGTGCAGCGCCGCAGGAGAAATTCCCGTCCGTGGAACGTTGCTGCGTGAGTTTCTCGTAAGCGTAAAATCCGTCGCTTATCCAGCGCCGGCACCAGGCTGCGACAGCCGCATCGTCCTGGCCGAACTCGGCGCGCAGATACTTGAGGATGCGCAAATTCTGCAGCGGGTGAATGTCGCAGCCAATGATCCCCATCATCTCGCGAACCTGGGCCCGCCCGCTCGCGTCCGCCGGCAGAAGCTTAGGCTCCGGGGCGCGTTCTTCGATGAATTCGGCAATCGCGGCCGACTGTGTGAGGGAGATCTCGCCGGTGTCCAGTACCGGGACGAAGCCGAGCGGGTTCTGCTTCCTGAATTTACTGCTCTGTTGCTCACCCAGGTTCAGTCGAACCGGTTCGTACTCCCAGCCGATGACCTTGTAATTCAGTATGATGCGGATTCGGTACGAGGCACTGCTGCGGTAATAACCGTATAGTTTCATTGAGCGATACTCCGCGGGACCGTCGACAGGGGCCAAGCATAGCAATCCGCGCCAGACATTTAGCGCACAGGGTTTAACGACAAAAGGAGAAAGAGGATGAGAATTCCGGTTGCGTCCATCATTGCTGTAGCGAGCGTAACAGCGTTCGCGCAGGACAACGCTGTTGAAACTAAATTGCAAGACGCGATGGCGGCGGATATCAGGATGGAGGCGGAAGTCGCGCGCGACAAGAACCGCATGCCGGTGGAAACGCTGTCGTTTTGCGGACTGCGCGATGACATGCGCGTTTTGGAACTGCTACCCGGCGGCGGCTGGTATAGCAAGTTGCTGGCGCCGACCTTGCGCGAAAACGGCGAGCTGCACGTCGGGATTGGGGTCAATAATGTGCGTGAAAATCTGCTCGTCCGGGATGGCTTCGAGCACATCAACGTGATCGATATCGGCGTCGAGCTGGAGCGGACCGGCCCATTCCGCAGCATCAATGTCGAACCCTTCGACTTCGGCATCAGCGGTGTCGATCTGGCACTGACATTCCGCAACATGCATAACTTCACGCCGGAAGGCAGGGCGGTCGTCAATGCGGCGGTGTTTGCGGCGCTCAGATCCGGCGGCAGCTATTGTGTCGTGGACCATACCCGCCGGCACATGCAGCCGTTGACTGGCGAAACCCGCCGGCGCGCAGATCCGGTGATGATCATCCGGGAACTGCAACAGGTCGGTTTCGAGTTTGTCGACTACTCTGACCTGCACTATCGGCCCGATGATGAATTGCGCTTCGAGGTCGGCCGAAAAACCGTCACCGGCAATACCGACCGTTTTACCTTGCTGTTCCGCAAACCCTGAAAATTGCGTAGTGCCGGCGCGCAGCCGGCGCTACCGTATGTTAAGGAACCCCGGGCGGCTTTTTGGTTACACACGGAGTCGCTCTCGCGTATCCTAGCCCCATCGGGCAATTTTGCCCGCAGCCGAAGGAACTGGCCGACCCGGCCATGTATGAGTGCAAAACCGTTAATTGGCGTTCCGGCAGATCTCAGAGTGCTGGATCCCCACCCGTTTCACATGGTTGGCGAAAAATATCTGACGGCGGTCCGGCACGGCGCAGACGCGTTGCCATTCGTCATCCCGTCGCTGGGTGACAGGCTCAATCTCGATGCCGTGCTGTCGAAGCTCGATGGCCTGTTCCTGACCGGCAGTCAGTCGAATGTCGAACCGCATCATTACGACGGCGAGCCCAGCAATCCCGGTACGTGGCACGACCCGGATCGGGACGCGACCACGCTGCCCCTGATCGAAAAGGCGCTCGAGCGTGGAATACCGCTGTTCGCGGTTTGCCGCGGGTTTCAGGAACTCAACGTCGTCCTTGGCGGGACCTTGCATCAACAGGTGCACAAAGTCGCGGGCTATCACAATCACAAAGAGAATCCGGACGATCCCCCGGATGTGCAGTACGGGCCTTCCCACGACGTCAAGCTGATCGAAGGAGGACTGCTGCACAGCCTGGCCGGCACCGACATCGTGCGAGTGAATTCGCTGCATTCCCAGGCGGTTGCGAGACTTGCCGATGGCGTGACCGTGGAGGCCGTGGCAGACGATGGCCTGATCGAGGGATTTCGCGTCGACACTGCCGCGGGGTTTGCGCTGGCGGTGCAGTGGCACCCGGAATGGAAGGTCACGGAAGACCGCTTTTCGCTGGCGATATTCGGGGCGTTTGGCGATGCTTGCAGGGCCTATGCCGAACAGCGCGCATGACATTATGCGGTCAAAGGTGAATTGTGACGAAGGAAAATGAATTTCAATCCTGGCTGAAGAAGCACAATATCGAAGACGTCGAAGCGTTCGTGCCCGATATGGCGGGTGCTGCGCGCGGCAAGTTGATGCCGGCCGACAAATCGGTACCGGTGAGATGAAATTGCCGGAAGGCATATTCGCGCAGACTGTGTCGGGCGACTACGTCGTCAACGAGAACAATGTCGAAGACCGGGACATGCTGCTGGTACCGGACGCCAGCACCCTGCGGCCGGTGCCGTGGGCCACTGATCCGGCCGCGTCTGTATTTCTGGATTGCTTTCACCGCGATGGCACGCCCGTAGCGACGTCGCCGCGGCGGGTGCTGCGCAGTGTGCTGGAACGGTATGCGGAGCGCGGCTGGACCCCGGTCACTGCGCCGGAAGTCGAGTTTTACCTCATCAATCCGCATGCGGATGCGAACCAGGAAGTCGAACCACCAGAGGGCCGTCTCGGCCGCACGGAAACGTCGAAGCAGCCTTTCAGCATCGACGCCATGAACGACTACGATCCGTTCATAAACGCCGTATATGCGTATTGTGAGGCGCAGGGAATTCGTATCGACACATTGTCCCAGGAGATGGGTCCGGCACAGTTTGAAATCAATTTCCTGCACGGCGACCCGGTCGATCTTGCCGACCAGGTGTTTTTGTTCAAGAGGACCGTCAAGGAAGCGGCGATCGAGCACGGGATGCACGCAACTTTTCTGGCCAGGGCGATCTCTGGAGAAGCTGGCAGTGCGCTGCATATTCACCAGAGCGTGATCGATCCGGATGGCACCAATATTTTTTCCAATGCGGGCGGCGAGGCGAGCGATTTGTTTCATTCGTACATTGGTGGGTTGCAGCGCTATATGCCGGAGGCGCTGTTGCTGTTCGCGCCGTACCCGAACTCCTACCGGCGCTTCCTGAGCTACTGGGCATCTCCGGTCAACCTGGCATGGGCAGTGGATAATCGCACTGTCGGTCTGCGAGTGCCGGCATCGGAACCAGAGCAGCGACGGGTGGAGAACCGGATTGCCGGCGCCGATGTCAATCCCTACCTGGCCCTGGCCGGGACCCTTGCCTGCGGCTACCTCGGTATGACAGAAGGCCTGCAGCCGAGTGAGCCGATCGAAGGCACCGCCTACGACCTGCCGTTCTCCCTGCACCGGCATATGGTATCGGCCATCGAGGCGTTCGGCAGCAGCGAGGCCATGCAGCGGACGCTGGGAGAGGAGTTTGTGTCCCTGTACAGCGGCCTCAAGAATGAGGAGTATCGGTGCTTCCAGGAAATCGTCACGCCCTGGGAACGCGAAGTCCTCATGTTCAATGTGTGATCGGCGGGCCGTTTCAGTATGTGGTGTGATTGTGCGGCGAAGGTGGGACTTGGCTAGTATTATGCCGACCCCTGGCAGCGGCAAGAGGCGAAGACCATGGCAATTGTAACGACCCGCTCTCGTGCGGAGTGGCAGGAAATCGATCGCGATCACTATCTGCACCCGTTCACCGACCACAAAGTTCTCGGCGAAAAGCGAAGTCGCATTATTACGCGTGCGGATGGGGTCTATATCTATGATGCCGACGACCATCAGATCCTCGACGGCATGTCCGGACTGTGGTGTGTGAACGCCGGCTACGGACGCGAGGAACTGGTTACTGCTGCGGAGCAGCAACTTCGTGAACTGCCGTACTACAACAGTTTCTTCCAGTGCGCACACCCGCCATCGATCGAGTTGTCGAAGATCCTGCAGGAAATTTCGCCAGCACAATTCAAGCGAGTGTTTTTCACAGGCTCGGGTTCCGAAAGCATTGACACGATGATCCGCATGGTCCGTCGCTATTGGGAACTGCTGCAGCAACCCGAGCGGCAAATCATAATTGCGCGGGTGAATGCGTATCACGGCTCGACCGTGGCCGGTGCCAGTCTCGGCGGTATGAAACTGATGCGGGCCCAGGGTGGTACGCCACTGGGCGGCATCGAGCATATTGCGCAGCCATACTGGTTCGACAGCGACCGCAACCTGTCGCAACAGGAGTTCGGCTTGCAGGCGGCGCGTGCGCTGGAGCAGAAAATAAACGAAGTCGGCGCCGATAAAGTTGCTGCCTTCGTTGGCGAGCCGGTGCAGGGCGCCGGCGGGGTCATCATTCCGCCCGATAGCTACTGGCCGGAGATTCAGAGAATCTGTGATGAGTACGGCATCCTGCTGGTTACCGATGAGGTGATCTGCGGCTTTGGCCGGCTCGGCGAATGGTTTGGCGCCGACTACTACGGCGTCAAGCCGGATCTCATGACTTTTGCCAAAGGCGTGACGTCGGGCTACCTGCCACTCGGCGGCGTCATGGTGGGTGATCGCGTAGGCGAGGTCCTGATCGAAAAGGGCGGTGAGTTCTTCCACGGCTACACGTACTCCGGCCATCCGGCGGCTTGCGCCGTCGCGATAGCCAATATCGGCATAATGCAGCGTGAGAAGCTGATCGAGCGTGTGCGTGAGGACATCGGTCCCTACCTGCAGCGTGGTTGGCACACCCTGGCGGAGCACGAAATCGTCGGTGAAACGCGTATGGTGGGCCTGATGGGGGCGTTGGAGCTGGTGGCGGATAAATCGACGCTGGAACGCTTCGACGAAGATCTGGGCGCCGGCGCCGTTTGCCGCGATACGCTGGTGGAAAACGGACTGGTCATGCGTGCCGTCGGCGACACGATCGTGGTGGCGCCACCGCTGGTGCTGACCCATGAGCAGGCCGATGAGCTGATCGACAAAGCCTGGAAGAGCCTCGACCTTACGCAGAAGGCTTTACAGTAATCGTTGCATTGTCGACTGGCGGTAGCTCCGATGACAGTAAAAAAACAGGGTGATCACGCGCTGCTCCGGGACAGCCTGTACGGTACCCGCAGCGAGCCGACATACGCGGGTGCCGCGTCGTTCATGCGCCGCAAATATACCCGCGACCTTGACGGGGTCGACCTGGTTGTGGCGGGCGTGCCGCTGGACACAGCGACGACCAACCGTCCGGGAGCGCGCTTCGGACCCAGGGCGATTCGGGCCGGATCCACGATGATCGCCTGGGAACGTCCCTACGGCATGCCGTTCGACCCGTTCGACAAACTGGCGGTAGTGGATTATGGCGACTGCTTTTTCGATTTCGGCCGTCCGGAAACGGTGCCCGACGCGATCGAGAAACATGCCCTGGATATCATCTCGGCCGGTCCGGCGCTGTTGACACTTGGCGGCGATCACTTCGTTTCCTATCCGCTGCTGAAAGCGCACGCGAAGATACATTCGGCGCCGTTGTCTTTGTTGCATTTCGATGCCCACAGCGACACCTGGCCCGATGAAGACGGGCGGGTCGATCACGGTACGATGTTCTGGCATGCGGCCCGCGAGGGCATCGTGGACCCGGCACACTCCGTGCAGATCGGATTGCGTACAACCAACGACGACACCATGGGCTTCAATGTGCTGGATGCACCGTGGGTGCACCAGAATGGCATCGAGGCCGTGATTAAAGAGACCCTACGGCACCTCGGCAAGCGGCCGGTATACCTGACATTCGACATCGACTGCCTGGATCCGAGCTGTGCTCCCGGAACCGGCACGCCGGTCTGTGGTGGACTGACCAGCCACCAGGCGCAATCCATCATTCGCGGTCTTGCCGGCATCAATTTAATCGGCATGGATTTAGTCGAAGTCGCACCGGCTTACGACGTCGGCGAGATCACGGCCCTCGCCGGCGCCACGCTGGCGATGGAAATGATTTGCGTATATGCGGGCCGGGCCGGTTCCTGACCATTGACCGGGAGTTAGTCCGCAGCGTTTTCAAAAGGTCGGCGGCGTACAGGCCGTAACCAGGACACAAGGTTCGCTACCCGTATTTCTGAAACGGTGCGGCAGCCTGCTGCTGAAAAGATAGGCGTCGCCGACGGACAACACCTGAATCTGCTCGCCCACAGTGACCTCGAGCCGTCCCTGCAAAATGATGCCACCTTCTTCGGCATCGTGACTCAACATCGACTGGCCGGTGTCGGCGCCTGGTGCATATCGTTCATGCATTATCTGCAACTCGTGATTGCCGAGGTCGCTGCCGACCTGACGAAACGATATCGGGCCATCGCTGATCGTGCTGAGCTCATCGCTGCCGAAAAAGACTTTCTCGCGAGTTCGCGACTCGGCAGCAAAGAATTCGGCGAACGAAATTCCCAGGGCGTCCAGTATGCGTCGCAGCAGCCCCATTGAAGGGTCGGTGCGGCCGTGTTCGATGAGCGAAATGGTCGCGTTGGAGACGCCGGATTCGCGCGCCAGCTTGCGCTGCGACAGGCCCTGTCGTTCACGGATGTCCTTGAGGCGGGGACCGAAATTGTGCATGACCAAGTATCCCTGTTGAATTGTTAAAAATAGTTAACAAACTGAACCGGTAGTTTAATAAATTCAATGAGTTAATTTCAATGGTTTAAATATTGTTAACTTATTTGCCGTGGAGTACCCTGCATCACCATGCACTCGAACTCCGCACATACGCGCTCCTACTACGCGGCATCCACGAACCGGAAGACCGACTATCCGTCACTTCAGGGCGAGCAGCGTTGCGATGTGGCTGTGGTCGGTGCGGGATATACGGGCCTCTCGTCCGCGCTGCACCTGGCCGAGAGAGGCTACGACGTCGCGGTGGTTGAGGCGCACACGGTTGGCTGGGGTGCTTCGGGTCGCAACGGCGGGCAGTTGATCGACGGCTTTGTGGATAGCGACAAGATCGAGAATCGTGTCGACGCCGCCGCCGCCAGAATCGCCTACGAGATGGGTCTGGAATGTCGCGACGTGATGCTGGACATCATCGAACGTCATTCCATCAACTGCGACCTGAAATTCGGCTATCTCGATCTCGCGCTCAAGTCGCGGGACATGGACTACTTCGAGTCCGAGATCGAACGCAAACAGAAGCTTAATTATCCGCACGAGATGCTACTGCTGCCGAAAGAGCGGTTGCACGAGGTGATCGGTACGGAGCGCTATATTGGCGGACTCGTCAACCGCGGCAACGGGCACCTGCATCCGCTCAATTTATGCCTCGGTGAAGCGCACGCCATCGGCAATCGAGGTGGCCGGATATTCGAACAGTCGCCGGTGACGCGCATCCATCACGGCGACGAGCCTAAGGTCGAAACGGTTGACGGTGTGTTACATGCGCGCAAGGTGGTACTGGCAGGCAATGCCTATCTTGGCCGGGTCGAACCGAAATTGTATGGCGCCGTCATCCCTGCGGGCAGCTACATAATCGCGACAGAACCGCTGGGCGAGACACTGGCCGGGGATATTCTGCCGCAGGATATGGCTGCCTGCGATCAGCGCGTCGGGCTGGACTATTTTCGCCTGTCGGCGGACAAGCGAATGTTGTTCGGCGGACTGTGTAACTACTCGGGCCGCCACCCGCATGATATTACCGCGGTGTTGCGGCCGAAAATGCTCAAGGTTTTCCCGCAGCTCCGCGACGCAGGTATCGATTTCGAATGGGGCGGAAACCTCGCCATCAGCGTGAATCGTGTACCGCAACTCGGTCGCATCAAAGACAATACCTATTATGCCCAGGGATACTCCGGGCACGGGGTCGCGCCGACGCACCTGGCAGGCAAAGTACTGGCCGATGCAATAGGCGGGGACTTCGAACAATTTGACGTATTCGAACGCGTCGGTCACTGGAAATTGCCTGGCGGCAAGTGGTTTGCTAATCCCGCACTCGCGCTTGGCATGCTCTACTACCGGCTGAAAGAATTACTGTAATCTGAATTTTGTCGGGAGAAACACGATGACAGATAATACCGCCAGAAACCTGTACGACGACTTGCCGGACTTGCAGTCCTACTGGATGCCGTTTACGGGTAATCGATATTTCAAACAACACCCGCGGCTGATCACCCGTGCCGAGGGCATGTATTGCTGGTCGCATGATGGCAAGAAGCTGCTGGATGCGGTCGCCGGGCTGTGGTGCTGCAACGCCGGGCATTGTCATCCGAAGATCGTTGAGGCGATTCAACGGCAGGCGGAAACACTCGATTACGCGATGGCCTTTCAACTGGGCCATCCGACGGTGTTCGAGTTGTCGAACAGGCTCACCGAAATGGCACCGGAGGGTATCGACTACGCCTTCTTCGTCAATTCCGGCTCCGAGGCGGTGGACACAGCGCTCAAGATGGCGCTGGCCTATCACCGCCTGCGCGGCGACGGCGCACGCACCCGGTTTATCGGCCGGGAACGCGGTTACCACGGGGTCGGCTTCGGCGGCATCTCTGTCGGTGGAATGTCTCCGAACCGCAAAATGTTCGGCACACTGCTGCCCGGCGTCGATCACCTGCCGCATACTCACAATCTCGAGCACAACGCGTATACGCGCGGCTTGCCGCAATGGGGCGCACACCTGGCGGACGAACTGGAAAATATCGTTGCCCTGCATGATGCCTCAACTATTGCCGCGGTCATCGTCGAGCCGATTGCCGGGTCGGCAGGAGTGTTAATTCCGCCTGCGGGATACCTGCAGCGATTGCGCGAAATCTGCGACAAGCACGGCATCCTGTTGATATTCGATGAGGTCATCTGCGGTTTCGGTCGCACCGGGGATTCATTTGCGGCGCAGCGCTTCGAGGTCACGCCGGACCTGATGACGCTTGCCAAGGGCCTGACCAGCGGCACCGTACCCATGGGCGCGGTTCTGGCTCGCGGCGATGTCTACGACACATTTATGACCGGACCGGAAGGCGCTATCGAATTTTTCCACGGCTACACCTATTCAGGACACCCGCTGGCAGCGGCCGCGGGCTGCGCTGCACTCGACATTTACAACGATGAAGGGCTAATTGAGCGGGCCCGATCCCTGGAAGGCGATTTCGAAGATGCCGTGCACAGTCTGCAAGGCGAGCCGCATGTCATCGACGTGCGCAACTTCGGTCTGATCGCTGCGGTGGAACTCGAGCCCATCGAGGGGCAACCTACGGCGCGTGCAATGCAGATATTTCGTGATTGTTTTGACGCCGGCGTCATCATTCGCACGACCGGCGATACGCTGGCGTTTTCTCCGCCACTGATTATCGACAAGTCACAGATAGAACATGTGGTCGAGACTGTGCGCACCGCGCTCAAGAGCCAGTAGGCGACGATCGCAGAAAATTACCGAGGAAAACGAACATGGCCGAGGCAGCGGCAGCAATCAATTCCATCCGTCGAATATCCAACTGGGTAAACGACGAACGCAGAGAATCCGATTCCGACAGGATCGGGCAGGTATTCGATTCGGCATCTGGCCGGCAATGCGCCGAGGTGCTCATGTCGACAGAGGCGGATGTCGACGCCGCCGTCCGCGCGGCGCAGGCGGCATTCACCGGTTGGTCCAGAACCCCGGTGCTGCGGCGTGCACGGGTCATGTTTCGTTTCAAGGAGTTGATCGAACGGGACCGCGCCGAAATTGCAGCGCTCATAACGGAAGAGCATGGCAAAGTACTGCATGATGCGGATGGCTCTATCCAGCGCGGTCTGGAGTGTGTCGAATTCGCCTGCGGCATCCCGCATCTGATCAAAGGCGAGTATAGCGACCAGGTCGGGACCGGCGTGGACACGTACTCGATGCGCCAGCCGACGGGCGTCTGCGTCGGTATCACGCCGTTCAATTTTCCGGCCATGGTGCCGCTGTGGATGTTTCCGCTCGCTATAGCCTGCGGCAATACTTTCATATTGAAGCCATCCGAAAAAGATCCGGGCTGTTCAATGAAGTGGGCGGAGTTGTTGCAGGAGGCAGGTTTGCCGCCCGGTGTTTTCAATGTCGTGCAGGGCGATCATGTGGCCGTGAATTCGCTGCTGGAAGACCCGCGCATTGCCGCGGTCAGCTTTGTCGGTTCGACGCCGGTTGCCGAGCACGTATACAAGACTGCGGCGGCCAACGGCAAACGCGTGCAGGCGCTGGGCGGCGCCAAGAATCACCTGGTCGTGCTGCCCGATGCGGATATGGAACAGGTTGCCGATGCGCTGGTCGGTTCCGGATACGGTTCGGCGGGCGAACGCTGCATGGCCATATCCGCCGTGGTGGCGGTCGGCGACTCTGCGGAGCCTTTGCTGGAGAAGCTGCTGCCGAAAATTGCGGCATTGAAGGTTGGCCCCGGGACCGACAATAACAATGACATGGGCCCGCTGATCACGGCCGAGCACCGCGACAAGGTGCGCTCCTACATCGATCTCGGCGAAAAGGAGGGCGCCAGCTTGCTGGTCGACGGCCGTGCTCACGGCGTAGCCAGTTCTGCCGGATATTTTCTCGGCCCGACATTATTCGATCATGCGAGCAAAGACATGCGGGTGTATCAGGAAGAGATCTTTGGCCCGGTTCTTACCATGACTCGCGTCGCGACCTTCGACGAAGCTGTCAGCCTTGTAAACGATCACGAGTACGGCAATGGTACGGCTATTTTTACCCGCGACGGTGATGCGGCACGTGAGTTTGCAAGCGCAATCGAGGTTGGCATGGTCGGCATCAACCTGCCCATTCCGGTACCGCTCGCTTTCCACAGTTTCGGTGGCTGGAAGCGCTCCCTGTTCGGCGATATGTCGATGTATGGCGCCGAGGGCGTGCGTTTTTACACCCGCCTGAAAACCGTGACTTCGCGCTGGCCTACCGCCATTCGCGACGGCGCAGAGTTTTCGATGCCGACGATGTAGATTGCAGGCCCGCGCGGTGGGCGATACTGTAACCATTCTGCTCGCCACAGGATGTTGCCTTGAATCCGTTCCGCCGTAGCCTCGAATCGGGCCACTTCGTTGTCACTGCCGAACTGACGCCGCCGCGCGGCGCCGATCTCGAGTCGCTGTCAACGGCCGTCAACGTGTTGCGGCCGGCCATATCGGCCATCAACCTGACTGATGGCGCGGGTGCCAGGGTGCGCCTGTCCAGCGGTGCGGCCGCGATCCACGTCAAGCAACTCGGCGTGGAGCCGATACTGCAGGCCACCTGCCGCGATCGAAACAGGATCGCGCTGCAGAGCGATTTGCTGGGCGCTGCCGCATTCGGCGTCGAAAATGTGCTGGTGCTATCCGGTGACCGGGTCGAGGCGGGGGATGACCCGCAGGCCAAAGCCGTGTTCGACCTTGACTCGCGGCAGTTGCTGGCGGCGCTTGGCACGATGAGCCGGGACGGTCGGACACTGTCGGGCAGCGAGCTCAGCGCTCGGCCGTCTTTCTTTGCCGGCGCCGCCGATGCCCCGTTCGATCCGGGCGCCGACTGGGTGCCGGAAAACCTGCTGGCCAAGATCGCGGCCGGCGCACGCTTCGTGCAGACCCAGTACTGCTTCGACATGGAGTTGCTGGCGCGTTACATGGCAAAGCTCGCGGACCACGGTCTCACCGAAAAAGCCTATTTTCTGGTCGGACTGGGACCGCTGAGGTCCGTCGCTGCGGCGCTCTGGATGCGCGACAAACTGTGGGGTACGGTCATGCCTGACGGCGTCATCCGGCGTATGGAGGCAGCCCGCGATCCACGCCAGGAAGGCGTCAAGATCTGTGCCGAGTTAATGCAGCAAGCGCGTGATATCAAAGGTATCGCGGGAGCGCACCTGATGGCTCCCGGAGCACACCGTGAGATCGTGGATGCGGTCAGACTGGCCGGCGTGTCTCAGGCAATCAAAGACTAAGCGATCGTACGCGCCTGGCGGGGCAAAACCCGGGCCAGCCCCGACTCGTAGTCGCCGCGTGGGCGAACGCCAACATAGGTTTCCGCAATCTGACCCTGGTCGAAAAGCATGACCGTCGGAATCGAGCGGATGCCGTACTTCATCGCCAGCTGCTGGTTACTGTCCACATCGACTTTGACGATCCTGGCCCGCTCTGCGTATTGCGTTGACAGGGATTCGATTACCGGTCCGAGGGCCCGACAAGGTCCACACCACTCTGCCCAGAAATCCACCAATACCGGCACCTCGGAATTGAGTACCTGTTGCGTAAAGTCCTGTTCCGTCACCTGGATGGGGGTGGCGCTTGCCTCGTTCATGTTGTCGCTCCTGTAGCGGCGCTGAATATTTGATGTAAGAACCGTAGATGGGGTTGACTGTATCGCTTTCAAGTCGGCGGAATAACGTGACGATGCTATATTACGCAGCACAGCAAACTTACGAGGCGTGGCGTGGAAATCAAGGGTGAATATCAGATCGCCAGCAGTCGCGAGCAGGTCTGGGCCGCGCTAATCGATCCGGAAATGCTGGAGAAATGCATCCCGGGCTGCGAATCCCTGCAGCAAACAGGTGAGCATGAATTCGAAGCAGTGATCAAGGTGGCCATCGGCCCGGTGCGCGCCAGGTTCAATACGCGGATATCTCTGGACGACCTGAATCCACCGCAAAGTTATACGCTGGTCGGCGAGAGCAAGGCCGGCGCGGCGGGTTTCGGCCGCGGCAGCGCCGCGGTGCGATTGACCGAGCAGGATGGCGGTACGCTTCTGTCCTACGGCGCGGATTTCAGGGTTGGCGGCAAACTGGCGCAGGTCGGCTCGCGCCTGGTACTCGGCGCCACCCGGAAAACTGCCGATGATTTTTTCGGGCAGTTTTCTCAGGAACTGGATCCCGGGGCGCGGAAGGTCGCAGTCGAGGTCGCGACCGTATCGGGCATCGATTCAAAGACCTGGCTGGCTATAGGCAGCGCCGTCGTGGTGTTACTCATCTGGTGGTTTCTGTTACGCTGACAGGAACGTCGGCGGTCGATAAACTAAAATGAAGGACCCGGGCCCACAATCAGGCCCCGGGGGCCGGGCCGCAACAAAAACAACCGTGCATTCGCAGTAAAAAGGTACGTTTTCATGTCTACAACCGTCTCATTTACTCTGAACGGCGAATCTGTCAGCGGTGAAGTGGAAGCCCGCACGCTGCTGGTCGAGATGATTCGCGAAAATCTTGGCAGGACCGGCACGCACGTGGGGTGCGATACCAGCCAGTGTGGCGCCTGTGTCATCCACGTGAACGGTCGTTCGGTGAAGAGCTGCACGATGCTGGCGGTGCAGGCGCAGGACGCCGAGGTCGTTACCATCGAGGGGGTGGCGAAAAACGGCGAACTGCACCCGATGCAGGAAGCGTTTCGCGAACACCATGGGCTGCAATGCGGCTTTTGCACGCCCGGCATGATCATGAGTTCTCTGGACCTGGTAAAACAGAATCCGGCACCCAGCGAAACAGAGATCAGGGAGTGGCTGGAGGGCAACCTGTGTCGCTGCACGGGGTATCAGAATATCGTGCGTGCAATTAAGGCCGGCGCGAAGGCAATGAGCTAGCCGGACACGTCACAGGAAACAGAATCGAGGACGAAATCATGGTAGAAAACGGTATAGGTGCTGCGGTCCGCCGCAAAGAGGACTATCGTTTCATCACGGGCAGCGGCCAGTACACCGACGATATCAATCGTCCACAGCAGCTATATGCCTACATACTCCGCTCGCCGTTACCGCATGCCAGGATCTCGAAGCTGGATGCCAGTGCGGCACTCGAGACACCGGGCGTCACGGCGGTCCTCACCGGGCAGGACATGGTCGACGATGGCGTCGGCGGTCTGCCCTGCGGCTGGGGTATTACGAGTAAAGACGGTTCGCCGATGGCCGAACCGGGTCATCCGCCGATCGCCGCGGATACGGTCCGGCATGTCGGTGACCAGGTCGCAGTCATCATTGCGGAGTCGCGCGGTCTCGCCAAGGACGCTGCCGAGTTGGTTGACGTTGACTACGAGGAATTGCCGGCGGTAACCGACATTGCGGCGGCATCCGCGGATGGCGCTGCGCTGGTTTGGGCGGACGCGCCCGGCAACGTGTGCTTTGACTGGGAGCTGGGTGAGGCGGCGCCGGTCGAAGAGGCGTTTGTCAAAGCAGCGCATATCGCGAGCATCGACGTCGTCAATAATCGCCTGATCGCGAACGCGATCGAGCCGAGAGCCGCGATCGGTGACTATGACAGCGGCAAGGACGAGTACACCCTGTATACGACCAGCCAGAATCCACACGTGATCAGGCTGTTGATGGGCGCGTACGTGCTGGGGATCCCTGAGCACAAATTGCGCGTGATCGCGCCGGATGTTGGCGGCGGCTTTGGCTCGAAGATCTTTCATTATGCCGAGGAGGCCATCGTTACCTGGGCCTCGAAGCGGCTAAGACGCCCGGTCAAGTGGACCGCCGACCGTAGCGAATCGTTTGTCAGCGACGCCCACGGCAGGGATCATGTCTCACACGCTGAGCTGGCCATGAGCGAGGACGGCGAATTCATCGGGCTGAGAGTACAGACACGAGCCAATCTGGGCGCTTACCTGTCGACTTTCGGGCCGGCGGTGCCAACCATCCTGTACGCGACCCTGCTTGCCGGCACCTACAGGACTCCGGCGATCCATGCCACTGTGCAAGGGATGTTCACGAACACTGTGCCGGTGGACGCCTATCGTGGCGCCGGCCGTCCAGAGGCCAGCTACTTGCTGGAGCGGCTGGTGGACCGAGCGGCAAAAGTCAGCGGCATCGACCGGGTCGAGCTGCGGCGGCGAAATTTCATAGAGCCAGACAGCTATCCCTACCAGACGCCGGTTGCCCTTGAATATGACAGTGGTGATTACGGCGCCTGCCTCGACAAAGCGCTGGAAATGTCCGATTACGCCGGATTCGCCGCTCGTCGCAAGGAAACCGAAAAGCAGGGCAAGCTGCGTGGAATAGGCATTTCAACCTATATCGAAGCCTGCGGCATCGCGCCGTCCAATGTGGCGGGTGCGCTCGGCGCGCGCGCCGGTCTGTACGAAGCCGGAACCATCCGGGTCAATCCGACCGGCTCGGTCTCGGTCATCACCGGCTCGCACAGCCACGGTCAGGGCCATGAAACGACGTTCGCGCAGTTGGTGACGGAAGCGCTCGGGGTCGATATCGATAACATCGAGGTGGTCCACGGCGATACCGGCAAAGTGCCGTTCGGCATGGGTACCTATGGTTCCCGCTCGCTTGCCGTGGGCGGCATGGCCCTGGTTGCGGCAATGGACAAGATCAAGGCGAAAGCGCGCAAGATCGCCGCGCACCTGTTGGAAGCGTCGGAGGATGATATCGAATTCGAAAACGGTCAGCT
>Ga0255052_10000951_pt1 | contig 22547 bp, 18 predicted proteins | sample JV7_2_21_MG_FD_188632 | JGI IMG/M metagenome (GOLD analysis project Ga0255052, IMG submission 188632) | Seawater microbial communities from Jervis Inlet, British Columbia, Canada - JV7_2_21 | ecosystem: Environmental > Aquatic > Marine > Inlet | place: Canada: British Columbia | collected... | reverse complement strand
TTCAGTGCGAGCAACCTGCTCGTCCGTACCGGCGCATCGTATCGCCAGGTGATCGACGTCGGCAACTGGGACGCGGCGACGATGACCAATTCCCCGGGTCAGTCAGGCAACCCACGCTCTCCTTTCTATGACAATCTGCTCAAAGGCTGGGCCGAAGAAGAAGCGTTTCCCCTGCTCTACAGCCGTGAAAAAGTCCTCGAACACGAGGTTTTCCGCATCAAATTGCAGCCTGATTAGAAAGTTCTGCACTCCGATCACAATAATAACATATTGTTTTTATTATACTTTTTGTCCATCAGATATCCGTCAGGGGGTCATCAGGAAATCCTGCCTGAACCCATAGCTCGTCCTCATTAAATCTCGCGGCCTGATCTCTACATTCAGTTCCATCGACACGGCAACTGCCGAAATGGAACCCGAAACGGAGACAGACCATGACGACTGCAAACAGAAAAACAACAAATATCGCCATCGCTATCATCGCTGGATTTCTCGGCGCGTGCGCCGGTCACGGCCAGCTCACCGTCAACGAATCAGGCGACATCATCCGGAACAGTCAAATAGTCCAACGTGGAATTACCGTTGCACAAGGCAGCGTGCTATTGGCTCGCTCTTTCCAGGTAGACCCGATCAATCGTCCAGTGTCCAACGCCATGTCGCTTGGATCCTATGCGCTCAAATCGACAACCGGGCTCCTGCGACGAGTTGCCATCGGAACCGCCCAGTTTCCTTCCCTCGAGACACAACCAATTCCTGAAGTATCCTATTCTGAAAACATGGACTTGGAACAATGGGAAAAGGACCTTGATCGCATCAGCGGCAAGAAGAGCTCTTACGGAACGATCGATTTTCTTGTTGATGGCGAAGAGTATTTTCCGCGCATGCTGGAAGCCGTCAGAAATGCAGAGGAATCAATCGATGTTCGCACTTACATATTCGACAACGATGACTATGCGGTAAAAGTAGCAGACGAGCTAAAGACCGTGTCTGAAAACGTCGATGTTCGGGTCATGTTCGACGGAATCGGTAACCTGGCGGCACTGCGAGCGCACCCGGAATCGATGCCGGCGGATTTCAAGACACCCATTTCAATGGAACGCTACCTTGAACGGGATTCAAAGATCAAAGTACGGACGCTGTCCAACCCCTGGCTGACCGGCGATCACACCAAGACGACCATTATCGACAAGAAGATCGCATTCATCGGCGGCATGAATATTGGCCGGGAATACCGCTACGAGTGGCACGACCTGATGATGGAAGTTCATGGTCCGGTCGTCGATCAGCTGCAATACGACACGAACAAAGCCTGGGCAAAGGCCAGCGTATTCGGGGATGTTGCCAATTTCTTTGCCTTTCTTGCCGGCAAGGAGAAGAATGCTGAACAGGTCGGCTATCCGGTTCGGATCCTCTACACCCGAAATTTTGATTCACAGATCTATCGCGCTCAGTTGGAAGCCATTCGACGGGCTCGTAGCTACATCCTGATCGAGAATAGCTATTTTTCGGATGACGCTACGCTCTATGAACTGGCCAAAGCACGCCGCCGTGGCGTTGACGTCAGAGTGATCCTGCCTAACAGGGGCAATCACAGCACACACGACGCCAGCAACATGATCGCAATGAACAGAATGTTGGAGAATGGCATTCGTGTTTATCGCTTCCCGGGCATGAGCCATGTGAAAGCTGCAGTAATTGATGGTTGGGCATCGGTAGGAACTGCGAACTACGACAAGCTGAGCCTGCAGGTGAACAAGGAAGTCAATCTTGCCACGTCCGATGAAGATGCCGTAAAGGAATTGCTCGATCGTCTGTTTATTCCCGACCTGGCTCGGTCAGTTGAGGTTTATGAAACAGTAGACGTCACATTGCAGGCACGAATTATGGAAGTCGTTATCGACGAAGTCCTGTAAGAATGTCGAAATTCAGAGCGATTAAAGGGCACCTCTAATTACCTCTCGTGAGCCCAGTTCGCCTGAAACCTTGGGCTGCACGGATTGGTCGGTGCGAACTGACATTTATTGCAGTGACGACAAATCAATCCACAATACTAAAGATCAATTCGCAACGGTCGCTGAGCAGGAACAAGATTGCAGGCGAATTGGGCCGCAACCCACATGGGCCATGGTCCAGTCCGCCGCTACGGCCAATCTGGCGATCGCGGGGATTGCGGACTGACATTTATTGCGACGACAGGTGGTGTAGCGAGGCAACAAGACTTGAGCGCTAAAGATCAATCCGCACCTCCCACTGCAGTGCAACGAAGTCTGAGGGCGGATTGGACTTTGTTGGAGCTGCTATCCGTATCCCAATCCGCCCAAAGGGCTAAGTTCAGTGCTGGTGGTCGTTGCGGATTGATCTTTAGGTATTCGGTCGGAATTGTCGTCATTGCAATAAATGTCAGTCCGCGCTCATCCTACTGCTGGAATATACAAATGAGGCGGACTGGACCTATGGCGCGGCCACGACAGGTAAATAGAGGTGCCCTAAAGTCAAAGATGATGCAATTCGGCGTGCGAAAGTTGACCGGGCGGGCTAAAGTAGCAATATTAGCGTATCGGCATGGGTTGGCGGAGGGCTGCTATGACTACGTTCGTTGGCATTGTTGTAGTTGTCGTTCTGCTTGTTCTATTGGCGTTCACACGTCGCCCAAAGCCTGGAAAGAAGAAATGGCCGAGCGAACGTCGCCAAATTCCCAAGCAGCCTGACAAGAAGTTCCACGCTGTTTCACTGCGATTCCCCTCAAGTGCATGCGAGGCCGCCAAAGCGCTACGCGGCCAGCGTTTCCTGTCTGCTGCAGCGCCGCGACTGCCCTTGGCAGATTGCGATGTGGCGAATTGCAAATGCCGGTATGTTCACTACAAGGATCGGCGATCAGGCGATGATCGTCGCGATACTTATGGCCAGGGTATTGGCGGTGGAAATACCGGGAATTACGAGAAGGAACAACGAAAGAACAGGGAACGGCGGGAAGATCCACCTGACGATACTTTCTGAGCGAGCACAATAAAAAGGCCACGGGACTCTCCCGTGGCCTTTTTCATTTATGCAATACCCTTTTAATAACTCGTGTCAGCGAGCGTTTGCTCATAAGCAGCAAGCTGTTGTTCGTACATGACCCGGTCCTCAACCAGAGCCACGATTTCTGCCTCCAGCTGACCTGTCCGTTCCGACAGATCCTTGAGCTCGGCCAGCAATAAAATCCGGTCCTCGGTCGTGGTTTCCCGCGCAATCAGTGCCAACTCTGCTTCCAGAATTCTTTTCTCAGCGCGCTCAAGCTCCGCCCTTTTGGCAGTTATCTGATAGTTGGTCGAATTCACGCTCGAGCGCAGATTATGAAGTGTGTGTCCTGAATTAAATGCGTCGACGAAATCCGGCTCCATGTCGCTGGGACAAACTCCGTTGTAGCGACCACCACCAGCGCCCAGGTTAAAGCCGCGAGACGGCTGACAGTATTGTCTCAAGCCCTCGCTTCGGCCGGTCTGGTAGGCTTCAAAATCCGGGGCCACGCCATGTTTTGCACATGCTTTTCGATGGTTGCCAATCCGATCCGCTGTATATCCTTGCGCGCCGTCTTCGAAGCCAATTGTTCGCCAGTCGCTCATTGTGCATTCGTCAGCACTCATTGATGCGCATCCGCTCACTCCGAGCATTACGGCGATTGAGAAAAGTCCTGCCAATCTGCTGTTCATTATTCGCTCCATAAAGGAATGCCTGACGGCAATAACTGGAAAGTTCCAAGCCAAGGTAGCAGCGGGCTCCGGGCCTCGGCTGTGACCCGTTTCACGTAACACCGGCGCAATCCACAAGACCAGTGATGTCGGGCCCTGCGGAACTAGGCCAGTGTGATGCAGATCACAGTCATCCGATCACCGTCACGGCTAAATAGGGATCTTCCGGCAATAAGGCGCAGGACTACTCGCATATGGATTTGACAGCACTCAGTGGCGCCGCGACCATCGCGCTGGCGAGCACAATCATCCTGTTGCTCGTAATCAGATCCTGGGCCGCATTCGCCAAATCGACGACAACAACGCGATTTCCCGAGAGCATCATGTTGGAAGCCGCGCAACGTATTCGCGACAAGCTTGCGAAACTTAGCCACGATCAGTCGGTTTACCTGGTCTCCGCACTCGTCTTCGTCGTCGTCTTTTGCATCTTCTATTTGATTCCTCCACAAGGCATGTTCGACGATGTGCCACGATGGCAGCTAATACTGGTCCTCGTATTGCTCGGAATCGCAGCAACCTTTCTGATTTACCAGATCGTCCAGACGGTGATCGCGAAACGTAAGCTGCTTTTCTATCGCGATGCCAGCATGGCGACCGGTCATGCATTGCAAAAACTGACTGCCAATCAGAACAGAGTCTTTCACGACGTGGCTACTGCAGCCGGGACTATCGATAACGTCATTGTCGGTCTGCAAGGTGTATACACGGTTAGCGTCATCGCACGAAAAGCCGGCAGGAACGACCGTGCAACACTAAATGGCGATCGTTTGTCCTTCGGTGAAAAGCATGCCATTTCCGTCAAACGAAGTGCCACACAATCGGAACAACTGGCAAAAGAAATTCGTAAAGTGACCGGTAACGATATCCGGGTTCGTTCAGTAATCGCTATCCCGGGATGGGAAATTGAGTCACAGCAAAGCAGCGAGTTCCTCGTGGTCAACGAGCGTAACCTGGCAATGCTGACGGGATGGAAAGATCAAAAAGATTATTTGATGAATGAAGACGTCGAATCAGTACAAAAGCTCCTCACGAAACGATGTACGCGCTTCGCGCGAAAATAAACCTTTATCTCCTCAGCGTGCTGCGACCGAAAGCTGGTGACTTGCTTCCGTGAATTTCGCGAGCGCTTTGCCCAGGTAGGTTCGTGCCTCGTTGTCGTAACCATCGGCGGATGCTGACCAAATCCGATTAACGTAGCGTTCACCCGTCGCGAAATTGCTCATGATGTCCGCATAAGTCTGCAAACTGAACAGGTGAATCATGCTTTCACGGGCCTCAGCAAAGCGGCGCAGATCATCGCGCAGCCGAAAATCGATCTCATCGCGCAATTTTTCGATTGATACACTATCTCCGGAACTGATTAATTCGTCCAGGTTCCTGACGATATTCGACAGCGATTCTGTCAATTCTGCACGGTTAGCCGACAGTACACTTTCCGAGGTAGCCCTGCCGCTCGCCGCTCGTTTGATGATAAATACACCGACGACTGCAGCAAGCGCAGCCGGCGCGAACAACGTCCAATTGGTCACTTCTGTATCAAGAGCTGTCGAATAAGCGCCAACCAGAAAACCCGCGATAAGCAACAAAAATCCATAATTCTTCATATCGTCATCCTGCCTTTATGCTGCCGTCGCAACGATATAGATCGCGTGCCCGACACCGACAAGCGCCTCACCAACAATAAGTCCCGCAGCGATCGGGATACCCACGTTCTCGCTCCAGGACTCTCCCTGGAACCTGTCGGCAAGTTCGCGTCCCAGCGTACCCAGCGAATAGGTGAGCACGATGTTGAACGGAAGGTAGAAACCAAGCCCGACCGTAATACCAAGCCCACCAATGACGGCGGAAAGAATGCCACCGAGTACCGCACCAGCCGCATACTTCTCGACCGGCACATCACCGCCGAGGATACCGTTGACCATGCTGGCCAATGCCTGTCCCTGGGGTGCCGGGAGCGCTTCACTGCCAAGCGTCATCGCCTCATGCAAAACGAAAATCAGGCCTATGACAACGATCGGCCCGAGCCAGGCGCCGATGAACTGTCCCATTTGCTGCATTCGCGGCGTCGCCCCGACCAGGTAGCCGGTCTTCAGATCCAGCATCAGATCGGTGGCCTGTGACATGGCGACAGAGGTTGCTGCGCCGACCATTACGGCGGCAACAATCGAGTCGCCTCGCTCCATTCCCGCCGTCATTATGATCAGCAAGGTAATTCCGATCAGTGTCATACCTGATAGCGGCGACCAGTTCGTCCGCCCGATTGCCTCGGAGAGAATGATGCCTGACATCCAGATCCAAAGCGTGCCAAGCAACGCCATGCCGATTCCGCGCACGACGCCAACAGATTCAACGGATGTAATTGCGATGATCGTCAGGACAATCGCAGAACCAACGATGGCGATGTACAAAAGCTTGATGGGCATCTCGTCACTCGAAACGCCCTTAGTGATATTCGATGATTTTTGCATCGATGTCACCGTGCTGATGATCAGCGGCATCGACAGGGCAACGCCCATCATCGCGCCGCCAATCAACATGCCGATACCAAGTGGACGGTATAACAGAAGTCGCAACGGCCCCGGGTCGCTTATCACGGCGCCTGCTGCATCCAGGGGAAAGGCTTCGTTCATCGATAACATTGGTGACAGGAACCAGTAAGCGACAAAGCCGCCGATAATGAACGCAACGCCGCCACGACCGGCGATAAAGCCAACACCGACGGTCATCAACGACAGATACCAGATGCCATTCATATAGTCGGGCAATCCCAGCAACGTACCGACATCCCAGTTTTCGAACCCGGTTATCTTGGAAAGCAGATGTACGCCGGCGCTGACTGCCGCTGCCACCAACAACACGATCGCTTTTCGGACGCCGGCACCCGGCGATTTCAGTATTGTCGCGACCGCAACACCGCCCGGATAAGTCAGGCGTTCGAAATCAATCATGTGCTTGCGTAACGGAACAATAAACGCGATGCCCAGGAATGCACCGGCAATACAGCCGAAGGTCATGAGTACCGGGTCGAACTGATCACCGTAACCAAGAATGAAAATCGCAGGCACTGAAAACATCATTCCCGATGACGCGCCGTTGACGCCACTGGCGATCGTTTGAACGATGTTGTTTTCGATGATGCTCTTGCGTCTCAACATGCCACGCAATATTCCGAAACCGAGAATCGCAGCTAACTCGGAGCCCTCAATCGAGAATCCAAGTATGAGTGCCGCGTAACCAATCGAGATTGCGATGATGACGCCGAGGATCCAGCCGACAACAACGGCGGTCCACGTGAGTTCCGGGTATGCCCGGCCGGTGACGGGAGAAACCGCGACAGCTTCGCTCAATTTTATCCCCTTCCGGCCAACTGGCGACGATTGTTATGCATTGTTCTGCGTCTCCATTTTTGGTGACGGAAGCCTATCATAATGGCTCAAGCCGCGCCGGTAGTTGCTCTTTGTCCAGCACATCGTTGAGCTCCTCTGCCAACGCAACGCACGACGAAACAGCCGATCGCCAGACCTTTCTTCTCAGTTCCGGCGTCATTGATTCGAAATCCGTGCGATCGGGGATTTTTTCATTCGGCAACTTTTGGACGAATTCCGCGGACGGACAAATAAGGAGGGTTCGATCAACGTTCCTGGCAGCAGGCTGCCGCCAGCGTAACTTCTTGTCGAACCAGCCTGGTATCAGGTGATCATAGAAATGCGGATACAGTGTCAGTTTGCCTTCTGCGCTTGTCGGAAGATCGAGGTGATAGTCAATGATGCCGCCGTCTCGGTAGATGCCCGGCGGCGCGCCCTCGATGTCACGAATGCCGTTCAATACTAACGGGATTGCGCCTGACGCCAACACAGTCTCGGCGTAGTTCCTCTGCGTAATTTTGTTTTGTTCCAGCGGAAAACCACGTGAATCAAAAAACGGAGGCAGATCCCGCGGGTCGTAAAAAAGACTACGTTTAAAAAACGCGCCGAGGGTCCGACGACTCACAATATTTGCCGTCGCAGCAATCATCAGGCCAGCAGCGAGAACGGGGCGCCGTTCGCTAGCCATGAGAAATCGACTACGAACGGTCATTACGTGGGTACGAAATACAGGATTTGCAACAATTTCCCTGGCACCGTTTTCGCCAAGGACTTCCGCAAGAACTTCCCGCCCCCTGTCACTTATTTCGTCGATATCCGGGTTATCGCTGTATCTTTGCTCCAGGTAGGCGTGCTCGAAGCGCTCTAATGCCTCGAGTGGTGACGCCTGGGCATAACAGGAGAAGCGCCAGGCACCGATTGACGAGCCGATCAGATGCACCGGCCCAACCAGTGCCGGCAGTATTCGTTGAATAATGACGCGATCAAGATGACTGAGCGCCAGCCACTTGGCACCACCGGACGCACCGGCAATGGTGCCGATTTGGGCCGGGTCGAACCCGTTCTGACGGATCTCCCGAAAAGCGCCCGGGCCGGCCTTGAAATGCAACGTTCTTATGTTCAAAGGATCAATTCCGTTCGGTCTCGGCGCGCCTATGATGCGGAAAGCGCAGCCGCATGCAAGGGGAAACTGAGACTTGATTTGTGACGGCCTTATGGAACCTCTGGTAATGTGCGCGATCTTACTTGGGTAACTCGTTCTGCAACCACGCATCCAGTAGTGAAGCACGAGGCCGAAACTTAATCTCAGTGGAGACGAGGGCATATGATTTCAGGGAACAGGCAATATGCCCTGCTGGTATTGGCGCTAGTCGGGGCCGGATGTGGCGGCAGTAATTATGGCAACACACCCGTACCACCCCTGCCGCCACCGCCGCCACCAGCCGGTCTCAGCACCGGCCCTGACAGCTGCATCGGCGGCATGGCCGGCGACTTTTCGTGTTCCGGATTATCGCTTCGCAAGAGAGTGCCTGTTAATGAGATGGGCGGCGGAACTGGCAGTGGCAACGACATCTGGGGTTGGGTCGACGTCCAGACCGGCAATGAATATGCACTGATGGGCCTAAGTAACGGTACCGCATTTGTCGACGTCACCGATCCTGAAAATCCGGTCTTTCTGGGCCGTCTACCCACCAACACAGTGGATTCGGCCTGGAGGGACATCAAGGTTTACCAGGATCACGCTTTTATTGGAGCTGATAATGCCGGTGCGCACGGCATGCAGGTATTTGACCTGACTCGATTGCGGGGCGTGACTTCAGCTCAAACATTTACAGCCGATGCCATTTACAACCAATTTGCCAATGCGCACAATCTCGCTATTAACGAAACGACAGGATACGCATACGCCGTCGGCACCAATACCTGTAGTGAGGGATTGCACATCGTTGATATCTCAACGCCGCTCATTCCAATAATGGCCGGATGTCATACGGATGCCGATATTCATGATACGCAGTGCGTCGTCTATCAGGGCCCGGATCTCGATTACACCGGCCGTGAGATCTGTTTCAGCTCCGCCTCGACGAATACCGCAAACACGCTGCCAGTTAACACGCATCACCTGGGTATTGCGGACGTCACCGTTAAATCAGCACCGGTGACCATCTTCGAGAGAGACTACCCGGAGCCCGGCTTTGCTCACCAGGGTTGGCTGACTGAGGATCATCGGTTCTTCCTGCTCGGCGACGAGTTAGATGAAACCACTTTGGGTGTGCCGACACGTACGCTGATATTCGATTTGGCAGACCTCGACGCACCCGTATTTGTCTCAGCCTATCAAGCGACCACTGATTCGATCGACCACAATATGTACACCCTGGGGAATAGAGTGTTCCAGGCCAACTACACGTCTGGAGTGCGAGTACTCGAGTTCCAGGACTTATCGAACAGTGAAATCACGGAAATCGCGTTTCTGGATACGTTTCCAAATAGCGGCGGCACTGAATTCGACGGAGTCTGGAGCGTGTACCCTTACCTGCCGTCAGGCAACATCATCGCCAGCGATATATCGAATGGTCTCTTTATCCTGACGTTGCAATAAGTGTTTAGCCGAACGGATGGGCTTTAACGATCGTCTGCTCTCTATCCGGTCCGGTTGAGATAATGTCGATTGGTGTTTCGACCAGTTCCTCAATACGCGCAAGGTAGTTTTGGGCGTTTTTCGGAAGTTCGTCATAAGTGGTTGCACCAACAGTCGACTCTGACCAGCCCGGAATATCTTCATACACCGGCCGACAATCCGCGAATCGATCGACGACAACCGGAAGGCCGTCGATACGCTCACCGTCAATTTCGTAGCCAACACAGATCCGAACAGTTTCGATCCCATCCAGCACATCCAGCTTGGTTACACACAGGCCTGACACGCTGCTGTTGATGATCGAACGCCGCAAGGCTACGGAATCAAACCAGCCACAGCGTCTCGGCCTGCCAGTGGTCGCACCAAATTCCGCACCAACGGAACCGAGGTGTACACCCATATCGTCGAACAGTTCAGTCGGGAAAGGACCAGCGCCAACCCGAGTGGTATAAGCCTTGACGATGCCAAGAATGTAATCGAGGTTTCGCGGGCCTATACCGGTACCGGTGCTTGCGGCGGCAGCCACCGTGTTCGAAGACGTTACGAAAGGATAGGTGCCGTGGTCGATATCGAGGAACGTACCCTGCGCTCCCTCAAACAAAATACTCCTGTCGTCGTCTGCCAGGTCCTGAAGAATCTGCGTGACGTCTGCAGTAATCGGACCGATTGTTTCTGCGGCCTTAAGCGACTCATCCAGCGTCTCCGAGAAGTCAACCGGACTCGTCCCGAAGTAATTTTTCAGGAGGAAATTGTGATAGTCGAGAATCTCACCGAGCCTGGCCGCGAATTTTTCACGCACGAACAGATCTGAAACGCGCAGCGCCCGGCGGGCAACTTTGTCCTCATAGGCGGGACCAATGCCACGACCGGTGGTACCGATTGCCGAAGCACCACGGGCTTTCTCGCGAGCTACGTCCAGCGCGACATGCGATGGAAGGATTAACGGGCAACCGGGGCTGACCTTTAAGCGTTCATAGACGGGCACGCCGTTTTCTATCAGCTCGTCGGCTTCCTCGATCAACGCGTCCAGCGACAACACAACACCATTGCCAATCAGACAGCTGACGCCGTCGCGCAGGATTCCGGAAGGAATCAGGTGAAGTACGGTCTTCTTGCCCGAAATGACGAGCGTGTGGCCTGCGTTATGGCCGCCCTGAAAGCGCACAACGGCAGCGGCTTTGTCTGTCAGCAGATCGACGATCTTGCCTTTGCCCTCGTCTCCCCACTGCGTACCGATAACGACTACATTCTTGCCCATACATTCCTACCGAACGATGTACAGCATGATTACGCCAACGGATGCGACAGTTAAACCGGTGAGTCGCAATCCGTTGTCATCCATTTGCGCGATTCGCAAGACGGACTGTCGGAACAGGTTCGGCCCAATAAAGGGAATCATTCCCTCGATGATCAGATACAGCGAAATCGCCGTCAGAATATCCTGCCACATCTATTTCACCCACTGTCGGACTGTCACAATTCACCCATCGCAGAGCTACCTGACAACCGTCAACGGACTCGCCTGGTGTCTCACTATCCATTGGGGAAACTCAGGCGCGTGTGCAATCCGCCCAACATCGCGAAAACGGTACAATGACTGGTGCGGATTGATCTTTAGTGCCAAGCAAGAAATAAACGAGCCGAGGCGCCGCTCTCGCCTTCCGTGGTTCCGCGGCATTAGGACTCCTGTCCATCTGTGGAGTGTACATGCCAGTCCATGAGCATTCCGAGAGCGTTTTTAACGCAGTGCCGCGCCGCATAATTTTTCTCAATCAGTTGTTAGTTTTATTCGCCGCGCGAATTATTTAGATATCTGAAAAACTCGTTGCCCGGGTCGAGAACCAGAATATCGCCGGGTCTGCCCATCGATTTCTTGTAGGCATCGATACTCCGATAAAACGCGTAGAATTCCGGATCCCTTTGATATGCAGTGGCATAGATTTCTGCTGCCAGCGCGTCTCCTTCTCCTCGAACGATTTGTCCGTCACGATAGGCGTCGGCGAGAATGATTGTGCGTTGTTTGTCCGCGGCCGATCGCTTCTCCTCCGAAGTCTGACGACCATTCGCACGCAGCTCGGCAGCGACCCGAGCGCGTTCCTCGCGCATTTCACGATAGACCGCATTCTTTACGTCATTTGGAAACTCGACTTGCTTAATTCGAACGTCGACCAGCTCAACACCGAGACCCGTCGATGTTTCCGATGCGGTTGCCAGCATGTCACGCATCAATTCGGCACGCTCTACGGAAATGGCCTCTTCCACAGAACGTTTGCCAAACTCAGTAACAATCGAGTTTCGAATGATTTCCGACAAACGATCATTCGCCACCCGTGCAGAACCACCCGTCGATGTATAAAAATTGACTGGATCGACGATGCGCCATTTGACAAAGAAGTCGACCTGCAGTGCCCGGCGCTCCGCGGTGAAAATTCGCTCAGGCTGATCGCTGATCGTCAGTATTCGACGAGGAAACTTGCGAACGTTCTGATAGACCGGCCATTTCCAGTGCAATCCGGGTTCATAGTTGGCCTCAACAACCTCACCAACCTGCAATTTAATTGCCAATTCGCGCTCGTTAACCGTGAATGCAGAGAGCCCGATTACGACGAACAGCAGGCCAACAATGACGAGAGCGGCAAATCTTGCGTTACTCATCGGGGTTCCCTCCTGTTTCGATCGCGGGGATCGTCCGGCTGCCGATCCGGATTCGCGACAACGTCCGGCGTTCGAGCGTCGGCTGCACGATTCGACTGTGATCCCGGAATCGCCTGGTTCCCGCCTCGCATCAACTGATCCAATGGCAGATAAAGCAGATTTCCAGCGCCACCTTCGGCATCGATGAAGACCTTGTTTGATGCGCCGTAGATTTCTTCAATCGCCTCGATGTAAAGCCGATCACGAGTTACCCGCGGTGCCTTCTGATACTCAGTCAATAAGGCCTCGAACCGTGATGCCTCACCCTCCGCATCGCGAACCACACGGTCACGATAGGCTTCCGCATCAAGACGAACCCGGGCAGCGCTGCCTCTTGCGCGTGGAATGATGTCCTTCTCATAGGTATCAGCCTCAAGAACGTAACGACTGGAATCGTTTTCAGCCTGCTGAGCGTCGTCCACCGCCTCCTGAACAGCGCCGGGATAATCCAGATCCTCGAGACTGATTGACGTGACCACAATTCCAGCCTCATACGTATCGAGTGTGCTCTGGACAATTTCCTGCGTCCTGGGAGCGATCTGATCGCGTTGTTCCGTTACCAGCCTGATCAATGTGCTGGTGCCGACAACCTCACGAAGCGCACTCTCCGTGACATCCTGCAGTGTCGACTCAGGATCGACGACCTTAAAGCTGTAGGCGACCGGATCCGTTCGGCGGTACTGAACCACCATCTGGATAAACACGTAGTTTCGATCAGCTGTCAGCATTTCCGTTTGGTACGGGAAATTGTCGACCGCGTTGACGTTAACAATATCAACAATCTCGATCGGATAAGGAACATGCCAGTGCAGGCCAGGCAGTGTTGTCACCGTGTACGCACCGAAACGCTGTTCGACACCACGCTCCGCCGCGTCGACCCGATAAAAGCCGGTCAGCCCCCAGGCTACGGCAAGCATTACCATCAGTACGTAAGGCCCTGCGGAGCCCGGTGCCGAGGCGCCACGTCCGCCGCCTAACACGCCAGATAGTTTGCGTTGCCAGCCCCGCACAATCTTGTCGAGATCGTTCGGCTGCTCGTTGTCATCGTCCCAGGGGTCTTTCCCATTTCCAGAATCATTCCATGCCATAATTTTTTTCGTCTCAAATTGACGCCGCCGACTCTTCTGCCTGCGGCACTTCTAAAATATCCAGTGAGAGGTTCTCCCGTTTCACAAAACGGCGGAAATCCCGCTCGATTAATTCCAACTCAAGTATCCAGCCACCATCATCAGCAGGCTCTTCCCGCACTACGGCACCCAAATCGAAGAGTAATGCTCGCTGACGGCCCTGGCTGGCCTGAAGTCGAACCATGCCGTGTATTTTTTCCCGGCTGAGGCGCTGCCCAACTGCTTCCTGCAGCAAGGGTATGCCCTCGCCCGTCACGGCTGACAACCAGACCGCACGCCCTTGTCCGTCGCGATTATTCGTCAGACGAGGCGGTCGGTCCAGCTTATCGATCTTATTGTACACCCTTATCTGAGGGACACGATCGGCGTCCAGCTCTTTTAGCACCGCGTTGACCTGTCGCACTCTCTGCCAGCGATCAGGGTCGCTGGCGTCAATCAGATGCAGAATGAGATCCGCTTCCCTGGCTTCCTGCAACGTCGAGCGAAACGCCGCAATCAGCTCATGCGGCAAGTCCCTGACAAAACCAACAGTATCTGCAAGTACGACTTCGGTACCATCCGTCAGTTCCAGCTTTCGGACCGTTGGATCCAGCGTCGCAAATAACTTGTCCTCGACATAGACGCCGGCCTCGGTCAGCGCATTGAAAAGTGTCGATTTGCCGGCATTCGTGTAGCCCACGAGCGCAACAGTCGGAATCTCCGCACGAATCCGGTTTTGCCGGTTCATCGTTCTGCGGCTGTCGACCTGTATCAGCCGCTCATTCAGCCGCCGAATGCGCTTGCCAACGAGGCGCCTGTCAGTTTCGAGCTGAGTTTCACCCGGGCCCCTTAGCCCAATGCCGCCTTTTTGGCGCTCAAGGTGAGTCCAGCCGCGAACCAGGCGGGTAGAAATATGTTGGAGCTGTGCGAGCTCAACCTGCAGTTTGCCTTCGAAACTCCGCGCGCGTTGCGCGAAAATATCAAGAATGAGGCCGGCACGGTCGAGCACCCGGCACTTCAACGCCTGCTCCAGGTTGCGTTCCTGGCTGGGGCTCAATGGAGCGCTGGATATGACTAGTTCAGCACAGTGCTCATCAACGCTTCGCTGCACAACAGCGAGCTTTCCCTTGCCGATAAAATACCGCGAGTCCGGTCGCTGACGTGAGCTGACGATTTGATCGACAATATCCGCCCCTGCCGACATTGCCAGTTCAGCAAATTCTTCGCGTTCATTGAGATCCGGTGCTCCGCCGGGTGATACGTGAAGCAGAATGGCTCTTTCGCCGCTCTGTGGTCGCTCAAACAAGGGCGACCCTCGGGTTCAGACGACCACGGTTCAGGTAGTTAGTCGTCAGATTCACCTGTTTCGTCTTCAGGCAACGGCAGGCGGATATTCCGTGCCGGCACGATCGTGGATATAGCATGTTTATAAACCATCTGATTAACACTGTTCTTAAGCAGCACAACGAACTGGTCAAATGAATCGACCTGCCCCTGCAACTTGATGCCGTTGACCAGGTAGATGGAAACAGGAACTTTTTCCTTGCGGAGGATATTGAGGAACGGATCCTGCAGCGACTGCCCTTTAGCCATTTTCTGGGTCTCCTTATTCTTTTTATTTGCTTTTTATTATTCAGCAAAACATCTGTCGATCAGGGTGTTCCGGTGGCGCCGGATGCCCATGTGCCCTGATCAGCCCAAGCTTGTATTCTTCAAGCCCTGCATAAGCGAAGAAAATTCTATCACATGCCTGAAAAGCCAATGTCAGTATTTGCAAAGCGCTAGGTCCCGATATTCCGCACAGTGAGATGCGACAATATGGCTGCGAATGCATCCGTTTCAAGTGGATTTAGCGTGTAAAGGTCACGCTCACTCCGAAGCCAGGTCATCTGGCGCTTCGCCAGCTGGCGGGTCGCCGCCAGCGTCTTCGACCTGGCCTCCACGAGCCCTGTATCGCCCTGGAGATGGGACCAGAACTGGCGATACCCGACCGCTCGCATCGACGAATGGTCCGCCGTCAGGCCTCGGCGCCCCATCAAGGTCTTCATTTCGTCGAGAAAGCCCGCGTCCATCATGAGGTCGAGGCGTTCGGCAATTCGTGCGTGCAATACCGCACGAGGTTCCGGAATCAGCGCAATTTTGATGAAATCATACGAATCCCGGGTCGGAATCGTTTCTGCCTGCCACTCGGACAAACTACGCCCGCTGAGCCTGAACACCTCAAGTCCTCGTTGAATTCTCTGTGCGTCGTTTGGGTTGATTCTCGCCGCGGCGGCACGGTCTATTTCCGCCAGTTGCTGATGCAACTCAGGCCAGCCTCGACGGGCTGCCTCCTCGTCTATGGCGGCACGGACAGACGTATCTGCTTCCGGCAGACTCGCGAGCCCGTCAATCAATGACCGGAAATACATCATTGTTCCGCCGACAAGCAATGGAATCCGCCCTTCCGCGTGAATCGCGTCGATCTCGGCGACGGCATCGCGCACAAACTCACCGGCCGAATAGTTCTGCTCGGGGTCCCGCAAGTCGATAAGGCGATGCGGGTATTGTCGCAACAGGTTGGCATCCGGTTTGGCAGTACCAATATCCATACCGCGGTAGACGAGCGCCGAGTCAACACTGACCAGATCAAGCGGAAATGTGTCGGCCAGCCGCATTGCGATATCTGTCTTGCCAGAAGCGGTCGGCCCCATCAGGCAAATGACTGGCTGCTCAACCATCAATTTACTGCCCGCGAAGGAACAGCCGGTCAAGCTCGGCCAGGCTGATGCTGGTCCATGTTGGCCTGCCATGATTGCACTGGTCGGCGCGCTCCGTGACTTCCATTTCTCTCAACAACGCATTCATCTCCGGAATGGTCATTGATCGATTCGCCCGAATCGATCCGTGGCAGGCCATCGTCGCCAGGATTTCGTGACAGGTATCTTCCACTCGATTGCTCGTGCCGGATTCCCGCAGGTCGGAGATCACATCGCGTACCAGCGCCTCAGCATCCCCTTGTTTGAGCATAGCCGGCACCTCGCGGATCAACAGGCTGGATGGCCCACTGCGATCAACGCAAAGACCCAACTGCTGAAACAACTCGCCGGATTCTTCCGCCAGCGATGCTTCTGCCTCTGACACCGATACTGTCGTAGGCACAAGTAATGGTTGTCGTGTGATCTGTTTGTCATCAAAAGAGGTTTTTAGTCTTTCGTAGACAATCCGTTCATGTGCCGCGTGCATATCGACAACAACCAGGCCGTCGGCGTTTTCAGCGAGTATGTAAATTCCTGCGAGCTGGGCTATCGCAAATCCCAGGGGCGGCGCTGTTGCTGATTCGGGCAAGCTGCTCCCAGTCATCGGAATAGCGGTCAATGCCTGATAAGCAGTCATTGCCTCGGCAACAGACGACGACCCCGCACCGCTGCTCGGCAGCGACATTGTGGACTGCTGAAAAGCGCGACTGCTCAGCATGGAAGCCGGCACCGGACTAACGTCGTGCCCACCCGGTCGCGTATCTCTTAACGCATGCTCGATCGCCTGCGACACGAAACCGTGCACCATACGCCCGTCACGGAACCGAACCTCGAGTTTCGCAGGGTGTGCGTTGGCATCCACCATTGATGGATTCATTGCGAGGTGCATTACATAGGCTGGATAACGCCCGTGAAAAAGCACATCCCGATAGGCATGCCTGGCCGCATGGGCGAGCGTTTTGTCACTGATACTACGACCATTTACAAACCAGAACTGCATATCCGCCTGGCTTCGATTGTAAGTAGGCAATCCGATCCAGCCTGATACCGCAACCGAATCAGACTCCCGATTGATAAACATGGCCTGCGACGCAAATGCCTCACCGCATATCTTGCTGATACGCTGCAGCCTCGCATCATCGTCTGCCGCGACTTTCAGGTTAAGCGTCGCACGCCGGTTGTTTGTCACCGTAAAAGCAACATCAGATCGCGCCAACGCCAGCCGGCGAATCCACTTGTCTATGTGATTGAACTCGGTCCGTTCAGTGCGGAGAAACTTCTTGCGGGCCGGCGTGTTGTAGAAAAGGTCATGCACTTCTACGGTCGTACCCAGCGGATGTGCTGCAGGCGCCGGCCCACTTAGCGTGCCGTTGTCCGCCTCAACCTGCCAGGCACTGTCTCCATGTCGTGAGACGATCGTCATTCGCGCAACTGACGCAATGCTCGGCAGCGCCTCGCCACGAAATCCGAGCGAAACGACTGCTTCGAGATCTTCCAGGCTGCTGATTTTGCTCGTTGCGTGCCGCGACAACGCCAGTGAGATCTCGCCTTTTGGAATGCCGGCCCCGTCATCACGAACGCGAATCAATTTCTGACCGCCGGCGATGATGTCGATTGATATGGCATGGGCGCCGGAGTCGAGGCTGTTTTCCACCAACTCCTTTACGACAGATGCCGGGCGCTCAACGACCTCGCCCGCAGCGATCTGGTTGACAAGGTGACCCGGAAGTTGACGGATAGGCATAAATAACGAAGGCGGAGATGCTCAGCGCCCCATTCTTTCAGATGCCCATTGGAATGTGTAGCTCAAGCCTGAGGATTCGCGACTGAAGTCGCTCCCACAAATCTATCGGCTTTGTGTCAGGTGCCCGCGTAGACGGGGATCTTTAGGGTCTGCCCTACTCGCACTTTGTTACCGGAAAGCCTGTTCGCCGATTTGATTGCAGACATGCTTACGTTATACCGCTCGGCGATTTCGCTCAAGGTATCGCCACGAGAGATTACATGGCTAACCTGCTGCGCTGGCGGCCGGTTCTGGTTCAGGGCGATCAGCGTATTTGGCGGTGGATTGGCGTAGAAATACTTGCGCACGCCCAGAAGGATTGCGTTGGCGAGCTTGTTCTGATGTGCGCGGCTCTTGAGCTTCTTTTCTTCATCCGGATTGGAGATATACGCCGTTTCCACGAGAATCGACGGCACATCCGGTGACTTCAGCACCAGGAAGCCTGCCTGCTGCACTTTCCTTCGATGCACTTTTCCAATTCTGGCGAGTTCGCGGATGACGTCGCTGCCGACATCGAGGCTCGCACTGAGCGCCGCGTTTTGCGACAAATCCAGCAACACCGATGCCAGTACCGCATCCTTGTCGGCAAGTGAAACACCACCGACGAGGTTTGACGCGTTTTCACGTTCGGCGAGCCGTTTACCGAACTCGTCGCTCGCGCCTTTGAGAGACAAAACATAAACCGAGGCGCCATTGGCACGACGATCATCGACAGCATCGGCGTGGATCGACACGAACAGATCAGCCTTGCTGCGTCTCGCGATCTCCATTCGCTCGCGATGGTCGACGTTATAGTCACCACTGCGAATGAGTACGGCTTTCATACCTGGTTCAGCGTTGACTCTCTCGGCAAGGAGGCGAGCGACGTCAAGTGCGACATCTTTTTCACGCGTCCTCGCCCGACCGACGGCGCCCGGATCACGGCCACCATGCCCCGGATCAATAGCAACAACGATGTCGCGGCCGGCGACATGCGCTTCTGATGCCCGTTTAACGGTACGAAGACTGCCTTGCTGTTGCAGGTCGATGACAAGACGATCGCCGTATTCGTCATTCGGCCCTGCCGTAAAACTCCGCGAGCGAACTGTCTGATTCAGGTCGAGGACAACCCTGAGCTGACCATTCGCCCGAACGCCTGTTCGAATCGACCTGATCGCACCACCTGCCGGCAATTTGCTCAGCGAATCAGCAATCCGGCTGTCCTTGAGGTCGACAACCAGCCGATCGGGACCGCGGAGCGTGAAAATGGTGTGTTCGGCCGGGCGACTGAGGTCGAGAACGACACGCGTACGGCCATTTTCAGACCACAAACGAACGTTTTCCACGGTTGTTGCGGCCCCGGCGACTGCCGATGCCAGCATTACCAGTGCAATGAGTGTCAATCGCCCAATGAAGCTCATGCGAACGGGAATTCCTACGAAACAGGATTATGTTTGATGAGTATACAAATCCTGACGAGAATGCCAATATTTTTGTGCAATATTATGAAGATACGAGGGTTTGTTAAGGCGAAACTGAGACTTTGGTCAGCGCCAGCCTGGCGAGGTATTCATCGCCGCGATCGCTCATTGCCGTCAGGTCGGCAGCCCGACCCGCCCCCTCGTAGCGAAGCCCAACCAGCACATCTGCCTGTGCGGTGAGGCCTGGAATCCGCTCTGGCCATTCGATTATCCGTAGACCGTCTTCCAGGTCGGACCAACCAAGGAAATCGAGCTCCTCCGGATCAGATATCCTATATAAATCAATATGATAGATCGATAATGACGACAGTCTGTAGGGCTCGACCAGGGTGTATGTCGGGCTGGGCACAGCGCCCTTAGCCCCAAGTTCCCGCAGCATCGCACGAGCCAGCGTTGATTTACCGCTGCCCAACTCCCCCTGCAAAAGCATGCTCCAGCCCGCCACGTTTTCTGGCAATGCCCGCGCCAGCTCGCCGCCCAGTTGCTCCGTAGCGGCCAGATCGGACAGAATGACTGCGCGCTTCACCGATTAACCACGGACCTGAGCTCCGCGATCAGGTCAGACGCGATCATTCCGCGTTCTCCCGCTTTGGCTGCGGCATCACCTGCTTCCGCATGCAATTGAGCACCAATGATGGCTGCCGCCTCATCTGTCATGCCCTGCGCACGAAAAGAGGCCACGATTCCAGTCAATGCATCGCCCATACCCGGACCCGCCATGCCGGGATTACCCGCACTACACAGCCAGGGCGAGCCCTCTTTCGATGAAACCAATGTGCCTGATCCCTTCAGAACCACCGTTCCACCGTATTTCTCCTTTAGGTCCACCAATGCCGTACGCCGATCGGCCTGGACCTCCTGTGACGACGACGCGAGCAGGCGCGCAGCTTCCCCCGGGTGCGGAGTCAGAATCCAGTCATTTCGCTGCTGACCATCATCTGCCAACAGGTTCAACGCATCAGCATCCACGACAACCGGCGCCGCGCTTCCAATAACAGCGGCCAGCAAAGCCTTCGCCCAATCTCCCGTGCCCAGACCGGGGCCAATGGCAATCACGCTCGCCTTTTCAATTAGTGGTTTAAGCTCGTCCGCTGACTCGATGGCATGGCACATGAGTTCCGGACGGCCAGCAGAAATCAGTGCGCTGTGTGACGGATGGGTAGCGATACTAACCAGTCCGGCACCGGCACGCAGTGCCGCCTCGCCGCAAATTCTGACCGCACCCGGCATACCGGGTCCGCCACCTACAATCAGCACATGCCCGAAGTCACCCTTGTGTGCACTCCGCCGCCGTGTCGGTAGTGCAGAAAGAATGAGATCGTCATCAATCAAGCGGAATATCGATCTTTGTGCCCTGTGACATTCCTGGGGAATTTCCAGGTCCGAAAACACGAGCCGCCCTGTGTGATCCGGTCCGTTATCCAGGAACACACCGCCTTTCAGGCCAACAAACATCACCGTCACGCTAGCTCGTACTGCGACCCCCATCATTTTGCCAGTGTCTCCGTGAATACCCGATGGAATATCGAGCGCGATGACAGGCGCCTCGTGCTCATTCATCGCTTTAACGACGTCAGCAAATGACCCTTCTATATCACGCTCCAGACCACTGCCGAGCAAACCGTCAATCAGCAGGTCTGCTTCTGCGTCGAGTGTCCCTTCAAATTCCGCCATCACGCCGCCCAGCGCTGCGAAGTCCATGTAGGCCTTTGCTGCGTCGCCTCCCAACTTCTCTGGCGATGTTAGTGAGAGAACGGACACAGCGATGCCCTGCTCCGCGGCAAGCCTGGCAACCACGAAACCATCGCCGCCATTGTTGCCACTGCCACATATCACTTGCCATCGCTTGGCGTCCGGATAGCTGCTAATCGCAGCTTCGATCGCTGCTTTGCCAGCCCGCGTCATCAATGTGTATCCGCTGATTCCGGCATCGCCGATCGCGGCCCGATCAATTTCTCGAACGCTTGCGACGGAGTATATTTTTTTTGGCAGCATCAGATTGGCATCCGGGCTTAGGGAAGTTTGAAGGATGCAATTATACTGGCAGAAATCAAGGACCTCTTATATTGCATTCAAAATATTCCGACGACGAGATCGACCTCCTTCACCTGGTAGACGACATTCGACGCTGGGGTGAAGAACTCGGTTTTCAGCAAATCGGCATCACTGATATCGACCTTTCGGCTGCGGAAGGCCGACTCGCCGCGTGGCTGGAGAAAGGCCGTCATGGCGAGATGGAATACATGTCGCGACACGGGCTCAAACGCAGCCGGCCGGATATGCTGGTGCCGGGCACTGTCAGTGTGATTGCCGCACGCATGGATTACCTGCCTGAAGAGGCAGCGCCGCCAGAAACATTGCTTGATCACCCGAGCAAGGCATATTTGTCCAGGTACGCGCTGGGACGCGATTATCACAAAGTCATGCGAGCCCGACTTAAGGCGCTCGGCCAGAGGATCGACTCTCGAATCGGGCCCCGTGGGCACAGGGTATTCGTCGACAGCGCACCGGTTCTCGAAAAACCGCTCGCCGAAAAAGCCGGGCTTGGGTGGATAGGTAAACACACCAACCTCATCAACAAAGACGCCGGCTCCTGGTTCTTTCTTGGAGAGCTTTACACGGATATTCGTCTTCCGCCGGATGTGCCGGCAGCTGCGCACTGCGGTACCTGTCGGGCCTGCATCGACGTTTGCCCGACTGACGCAATAATCGGACCCTATGAACTGGACGCAAGGCGCTGCATCTCCTACCTGACGATCGAGTTGAAAGGAGAGATACCGGTTCCGTTTCGGAAAATGATCGGCAATCGGGTTTACGGTTGCGACGATTGCCAGTTGTTTTGTCCGTGGAACAAGTTTGCCTCACCAACGGCCGAAGGAGATTTTTCTCCACGACACGACCTTGATTCCACGGAGCTCGTCGAGCTCTTCTCATGGACAGAATCGGACTGGTTGGAGAAGACCGAAGGCAGTGCTATTCGCCGCATCGGTTACGAACGCTGGTTACGCAATGTTGCGGCGAATAGCACT
>Ga0255052_10000950_pt1 | contig 22587 bp, 17 predicted proteins | sample JV7_2_21_MG_FD_188632 | JGI IMG/M metagenome (GOLD analysis project Ga0255052, IMG submission 188632) | Seawater microbial communities from Jervis Inlet, British Columbia, Canada - JV7_2_21 | ecosystem: Environmental > Aquatic > Marine > Inlet | place: Canada: British Columbia | collected... | reverse complement strand
AAACGTTGATAGTCTTTCCATGTTTTCCAGATAATGAGCTCTTGCCAGGTCAATATTCGCCAGAAGGTTTGCTATATTTCCGATTACATAGCCGTACATCCCCACTCCGAGGACCATGACGAACATTGTATATACCATTTGAACATTCGTTGATGGTGTGACATCACCATATCCTACTGTTGTCAATGTAGTGACGCACCAGTAAAGGGAGCGGACATAATCTCCCCATCTGTAAGGTACATCAAAAGGACCGCTCAATGCGAGCCATCCACAGGCTAACCAGTGGGATGCCAGCCCGAGCCAGAAGAAAAAAGACGCCAGACGGAAAACAGTGCTGTACTGCATAGGCTTACGACGCCGGGGATGAAACAACTGGGCAACGCGGGCAAGTTTAATAAGACGTATCAGCTGGAGCAGGGGCAGCCAGTAAAATAGATGAAAAGGGATTGCGGCAAGAAAATCGACCCAAAACCATCCCTTAAAATAATGTGTTGATCGTATCCGTCTGTTATGCGTGTTTTGCCCCTTTTGGGCGGGCAATCGGGAAAAATTGAGAAAGAGATCGGTGGCAAACAACACCGAGATCGCCCAATCAAGATAGACCAGATCTTCTATCAGGGAGGCTTCGATCACAAGTTGGAGCGGTATCTTGACCGCGGTCAACGTGGCACCGATAACGATCAATATGTCCCAGAGTCGATACAATCGCATGGGATTCCTGTATTGCTGTGAGAATAAAGTCAGGATAGTTTTTATATCCGACGCAGAGTATTAGGGAATTGGAATTCTGTGTCAAGTAGAAACCCAGCGAATAACACTCTATTTTTTATGTGAAATCCTTGCAAAAAAGGTGTTATCCGGCTTATCTAAGTCGGGCATTTTGTTTTCTTAAAGAAAGCGGCAGGCTTGGGGTTTCGGCTTTTTTTCAAAAGGAGCCTGTCCTCTCGGATTGACTCTGATCCCAAAAAATCAAAAGGAGTGCTATGTCCCGTCGTTGGGCCATTTTTGCGATCGCATCCGGTAATTTTTTTCTTTCCCAATTTTATCGGGTTTCAAATGCCGTCATTTCCCCGCAGCTTCTGCGAGATCTCTCCCTCGATACAGCAGGCCTCGGGCTTCTCTCCGCGTCCTTTTTTTATGGCTTTGCCATTACCCAAATACCGATCAGTATTTTCCTTGACAGGATCGGCCCTCGTCGTATGATGGCTGCCCTTTCTCTTATCGGCATCATCGGTGCCCTGATATTCTCCTGGGCCGATACCTTGGGTTTGGGGATAGTGGGCAACTTTCCAATTGATCGCTGCCGTCAACCTCCTTATGGTTCTGATCTTTTATATTGTGGTACGTGATGAACCGAAAGAAGGATCATTCGGCTGTTCTGCCGCTGAAACCGATTTGGCTCCACGTCAGGCCCTTTCCGATCTTATGCTCCTCCTGAGACAAAGAGACTACTGGATCATCTCCTTTGGGACCTTTGCCAGTTACGGCATTTTCGCTGCGTTTCAAGCCCTTTGGGCGGGACCCTATCTTATGGAGGCAATGGGCCTTTCCGCGAGAAATGCGGGGCATATTATTTTTCTGATGAATCTCGGCGTAATCCTCGGCGGCGGAATCTGGGGTGCTCTATCGGACAGGGTTATGAAAACACGTAAATGGCCTGTTTTCGGCGGGCATATTATTCTTGGTTTTATCACCATGATCGTTGCCGTGCTGCCCCCCGGTATTGGCACACTCTTTTTGGCGAGTCTTTTTTTCGGTTTTGGTTTTTTTCGGATGACCGGTGCGTTGATGTATACTCAGATCAAAGAGCTGATGCCGATTGAAATGGCGGGCACCGCAATGACAGGCATTAATTTTTTTACAATGATAGGCTCGGCCGTATTTTTGCAGGGTCTGGGCAGCCTGATGCAATATCTTTACCCTGAAACATCAAGAGGCCCCGAGGCCTTCAGGGTTGCTTTTTTCCTCTGCGCGATCTGTCTGGTGGCCTTATCGTTCCTCTACCTTTTTACGCAGGATACCAAAACAAATTCCCGATAAAATAGAATCTTTTTCCTCAATCGATGATGGAAGCGGGGCCGGTCCAATCATCCAATGCCTTTTTTGATCCAAGATACTGATAAAACAGAGAAGATGTCATATTTATTTCTTGCCCGATAGCGTCCTTACATAGGCAATCACGTCCACAATGTCTTGGTCTCCTAATCCGACACCATTTTTGCCAAAAGCCGCCATATGCGTTCCTTTTCTTCCGTCACGCACTGTTATGGCCAAAAATTCCGAATTTGTCTTTTCCTGTACAACAGGATTTCTTAGGTTAAGTCCGACGCCTCCTTGCCCCTTTTCACCATGGCAGCTCATACAGCGAATTCTATACAATTCTTCACCATACTTTACATCGCTTTTAAATCTTGTAAATCCAAAGGGCTCAGGCTTTTCATCCGGTTTTTCCCTGGTTATATATTTAATAATTCTGTCAATATCCTCATCTGAGACCCCTGCCGCATCGAATTTCCATGACGTCATCTGCGTGCCCGCCCGTCCTTCTGATATCACGGTTTTCAGATATCTGCCATCGGCAACCTTTAAAAAGGCGGGGTTCATGATTGCAGGAATCGTGCCCTTAAATACATCATCATAGACACTATCTTTACCTGTCGTATGACAGGCAATACAATACTCCATATATAATGACTCCCCTTTGTTTTTGGAAAGCGCCTCCGGACTCATTCCTTGTATGCGCCTGTATTTTTTGGGGATCTCTCCCGAACGAACAGATAACACATAGTTAGTTAAAAGATTCGACTCCTCATCCGTAAACTCGGCAAGCATCTCACTGTCAAGGACGATATTCCGGGGGTCATCAAAGTGCTCTTTCATCCATGTGTAGATGGTCTTTTCACCTTCCACATGCCGCATGGGGAAATAGGCAACAGGCTGTGAGCCGACTCCATCGAGGGTCTTGCCAAGAACGCCGCCCACTCCACCAAGCTTATGACAGCCCCTGCAACCCCTTTCTCTAAACAATCTCTCCCCCTTTACAACTTTCTCTCCCCCTTTGTCCTTTAACATCTCGAAGTCATGGCATTGGGCGCAGGAACTTTGAATAAACTCAAAAGGTATCAAAGGCCGGTCCCAGTGAGTACCGCGCCCCACGCCATGGGCCTCTCTTGTGTTTGTGGCCCGTCCCTGCCCATTATGACAAACTGTGCACCCAAACCTGTCCGGGGGATGGTCCTTCAGAAAATTGCCGCTGTGCGTTTTAAAGGGCTGTTTTGCATCAGCCGTTAACGGATTATCAACACCCAGATGACAGTTTGTGCAACGCTCAACCCTTTCAAGGCCACCCAGATATATCTGTTGAATCCCTATGTCTAGTGCTCTGGCTTTATCTTTTAACGCATTGTCTTTGGCATTTTTGATCAGTATCTCTTTATACTCGCTCTGATAGCCCCGCCATTTGGGCAAAACCTCTTTATACCCGGCAAGCCCCATTATAATCAAAAGAACCACTCCCGAAAGCAATGATAAGTATAAGTAAAATGTCTTATACATTTTTCCCTCTTTCTTATTTCTAATTTGAGCAGGTGAGCTCATCGCCCCTTACACCACTATAGGGTTCTCTTACCATCTCTCTGTCAAAAAGAGAGACGTCCAACATATACCTTTCACATTCAATATTCAGGACGAGTTGCAGTATTGCGGCGAGCCCCTTGAAAAAATCGCCTTCCGAAAGGCTGCAAACCTGTTGACAATAAAAAAAAGTCCATTTGGCAAGATGCTCTTTAAAAAACTTCATCCTTGCATCTTGAACGATCCTTAAGTTTTCATCCTGCTTCATTTCCCTAGCGTACACTGCTTTCCATGTAAGGATTGCCATGAATTCAAGCTCAATGGATATATGGTCCAGTGCCTCTTTATTCCTTATGTCCTCTTTAACGTCAAATCCAAAAGCTGCATAAAAACCGGCAATGTCAGCCAGTTCAAAGGGCTTTCTTGAAACCTTCTCTGACATGTATTCCGTCTCATATGGAGAAATTTTTCTTCCGGTGTCAAAGATGGAAAGATAATCGGCTCTGATTTCTTCAATCTTTTGTTGGCATTTAGAAAGGTTTTTTTTAAAATTGTCCACCCTTGTAGATATCACATCTTCGAGGAAGCCTTCGACTGTCATAATATGTTTATCAATCATTGCCCAGTTTCTCTCTTCAGGATATGCGAGTCCCAGGGAGAGTATCTTATAAATATATATTAAGCTTTCCATTACTTTTCAACCTCCACCTCGGCCCATGCGGGGCTCACGGCCTTTCTCCCCGCGGATTCCATACGGGATCCCTCCCATACGGCAAAGGCCACAGGCATCTTTTCGCCTAGCTTGAATTGAACGCTTTCGGAATCCTTAACCGTTAAAGGTCTCCTGAATATGACCGTCCATTCGCCATTCTCCCACCTGGCATCTCCTGAGGTGTTCTCAATATTCTTAAAAGTAATAGTGCCGGGCCCTGTTGCAGACAATTCCGCTATTATCCCTTTAATAGGAAATGACAGAGGATTTTTCGCCGCCTTGCCGGGAATAAATATATCCTTTTCCGCCTGTGTCTTCTCTGTCCCCTTCCCCTTGACAGGATAATCGAAGGTATAGATGTCAGTGGTCATGTTAGGATAGGCACTTTTCGTTGTCTGGAAGCCGTCTCTCAGATCCTTGCTTCTCCATGCCTTCCAGTACAATATATGTACGGGTTTTTTCTCTTCCCCCATAAAATACTCGGGAAGCTCCTCCTTGTTTACCGGGAACTGAAGGGCCGCACCGTCTGAGAAGTTCATCAATCCTATACTGTCATCCTTTGTTTCATCCTTCCAGGCGAGCCTGAATGATATATGCTTGCCGTCATGAATGGACTGGACGAAGATTTCCTTCACGCCCACTTCTACAGGTTTCGGAACTTCAAGAAACTGCTCTTGAAGCGGATGTCTGTATGGATTTATGCTTTTCCATACCTCAGTATCGAGGCCGACCTTGCTGACATCCATGTCCAGGCGATGGGAAACAACTTCCACAAACCTTCGTCGTTCAGCATGGGCGGAAGGAATAAATATCAGCAAACAAAAAAGGAAACATATTGTTTTTTTAACCATCTTAACCTCGCTGCCCAATCTAGGGTGTGTTGTGTCTATATGCTTTAAGATCTTTGTCAAAAACATCCCTCACATAGATCGGCTCTGTTACAGGGACGTTTATGATTTCTTTGCCTTTTTCGTCAAACCCGTATGCGTGCTCTCTATCAACTTTGAATGAATGCAGGATCTTTTCAAAACTGCCAAAAAGTACAAGAAGGCCTTTTAATGTCTGATCATCCTTGATATTTTTATAGGTCTCCACTGCTTTGCCGACACCTGGCCCGAACATCTGCTCTTGAAAGGTGATCGGCACATGGATGGGTGGTATAAAGTAGATGTTAGGCTCAAGACCGAATTGCGGGTAAAGGGGAAGCGCCAGTTTTTTCTCATGGATGAGGTAGTCGATGGGATTATCCTTTCTGGAATTATCCGGTGTCGATACAAACCCGGTCAGCCTGATCTTACCGATACAGTTTGTCACACATTGGGGCATCTCACCCTGTTCTATCTTCGGATAGCAGCCCAGACATTTTTCACTTATTCTGGTTTCCACATTAAACATGGATTTCTTATAAGGGCATGACCGGACGCATTCCCTGTATCCTCGGCATTTTGATTGATCTATAAGGACGATACCGTCTTCAGGCCTTTTGTATATGGCCTTTCTGGGGCATGCTGCAAGACAGGCCGGATATGTACAATGGGCGCATGTCCTCGGCAGATAAAACATCCATATCCGATGAGGCAATGTCGCAATCCAGTCTCCCCTGTTGACCATCCCGGATATCTCATCCTCTCCTATATTAGGGTAGGCCCAGTCTTCATCTTCAGATATATGCTGAAGTATCTTTTCATCCTTTTCCGCAGCCTCGAACAGTGTCTTGCCAAAGTACTTATCCCCTCTCCATTCCTGGGCCTTCAGTTTTGACAGGATACCGAGATCCCAAGCTACAGGATAACCCCCATAGGGCTTTGTTTCGACATTATTCCAGAACATATATTCCTGGCCTTTGCCGGAAGTCCATGTCGTCTTACAGGCCAGGGAGCAGGTCTGGCAGGCTATGCACTTATTCAGGTCAAAGATCATGGCCCATTGTCTTTTCGGTCTGCTTTGAGGGTATACATATGATACCCTCCTCTTGAGTTGCCAGTTAAATACTTTGCGCATTTTCATGCCCTATCGTCCCCCTTATTTCTTAATCCTTATGAATCCACCCTTCAGAAAAGCTTTCATCTTCCTGTCTTCATATGTGGGCCTGATGTTTTTGTTAACAGGGGCCCACTTCCCTTTACCGCCCATCCCTCCGTCTTCCGCCCTGGTAATCTTTACAAACCCCTCTCTCGGCGCTCCGTTCGTACAGTGGATATCGGGAGCGAACCCTTTCCCTATTGTATGGCCAAACATATTTTTTCGCACCAGGGAATCCGTCATCAGGGTAGGACGAAGCCAGGCCCTGGTGGTGCTCTGGTGGCTCCCGTAGCGGAACATGGCCTGGTAGTTGGTCTCTGGATTTTTCGCCAGACCGTCCTTTCTATTCTCATGTCCCTTCACGCTTCCAATTGTGGCGCAAAAGTTGTTGTGCCACATTCTGGTTACTTTTCTGGGTGTCCCGGGATAGTAGCGGGCCCTGCAAAGCAGTCTTGACACCTTAAAGTTGCGATCACTTTCCTTCCAATTTTTATAGGGGCGATCCGATGGATCGGCATCTATGTATATGTAGTCCCCGTCTTCGACCCCCATCTCCTTTGCGTCAAGGGGATTGATATCCAGATACATCTCCATGACAAAGGGAGCTCGCTTGTCTCTTCTATATATATCACCGAAAGGTCCGAACCATACAGCCACCATGTCCGTGTCGGCTGGGGTCGTATGAACGGCATGGCGGTATTTGGGGGTATGCATAATAAACTTGTATTCCTTGTCTTTCATGAGGGGATGTTTTGTTGCGAGCAATTCATCCACAGTGAGCTGGATATTTCTCACCTGTCTTGTCTCCGTGTAGAGATCATCACTAGAAAAGCCCCAGTCTTCAGGCTTTTTGGGACGGATCGCAGGATGTGTTTTCCCCACGATTACATTCGGCTCATGAAAGGTCGAATCAATGGCCTCACGATATACAATCATATTTTCGCCATGGTCCTGCCATTCCTTTTCATAACGATAGAACTCGAGCCTTCCCGATTTTGTATGAAAGGGCTGGCCTTCCTGAATCTGCTCATAACTTGAAGTGCGAGGGTAAGTTCTGCAATTCATCAGGGCAGGCTTCCCATGCAGTGCATCCTTTTCAAGCGTCTCCATCTTATAACCTACAAGATTCGCAGACTCGTCAATGATACGCTGTGCATAGACAGTCATTTTGTTCTCATTGAAAAACTTCCAATAATCGTCATAACGTTTATCATTCATGATTTTGCCCAGGGCATGTGAAATCCCTGCAAGGACAGCCACATTGGATCTCGTATCAAAGACGCGGGGCAAGGGGGTTCTCGGGTAGACCTGAACAAAAGGATTGGTGCAGGAGGCGGTAAAGTCGGGTTGTTTAAACTCTGCGGGTGCGTCAACGCCCCACACAATATCCGCATATTCGCAAGATGCCGTCCACCAGTAATCCGCAACGGTTATCAACTCGAACTTGGGTAAGGTATTAAAAACAACATCATAATGTCCTTTAGCATTTCCTATAATGGAGTTGGAATTGGTAAGAAGCATAGCCTTGGAAGGGGTGTTCATATGGGTCTTTCCCGTGAAGAGGTGTCCCCCTATTCTGAGCGGCCGGTCACCATAGTTGTAATAATGGGCGGACTCGTATTTTAAAAATTTCCTCTTCTTGATCTTCTTTTTCGGGTCTAACTGTATATTAAAGGGATCTTCAACCACGTAAACACCCATCCCTCCAATCAAAGCGGCCCGGTAATTCCCCGCATAACTTCCCACATTCCCGCCAAAATGGCCGAGGTTCCGGGTCAAGGTGGCCAGAAACATGATGGAGCGGTCCTTGAGGTCCGCGTTGAAATACTGGTTTGACCCCATGCCGGTGGCAAAAAGAGTCTGTTCCTTATTCGCGGCTATCTGTCTTGCGAGGGAAACGATGGCTTCCTTTGGCGCCCAGGTGACCCTGGAAGCCTGTTCAGGAGTATAATTTTCATCAACATATTCCTTCATCAGGTCAAATACCGGTCGAACTTGTACTTTCTCTCCATTAATGGTTGTCACTTCAAATTGACCTGTAAGGGCAGGGTCATAAGTAAATTGTTCTCCAAAATCATCCCTACCAACAGCGACCGGGGCGTTTTTTTGAGAATCCCACACCACATAATCTCCCCACTCCTTAAGCAGATTTTCCGGGATATATTGCTCTCCTTGCTCTCTCACAGGGGGGACTTTTGTCTCTTTTGTTATGATTGTAGTATTTCGCGCTGGAACTTTATTCTTATATCCCGGGATAATATCCGGGGGACGTAAAAAGTCCAGGTTGTCCGATCTTACAAGAAAAGGCAGGTCCGTTCTTTGTTTAATGTGGGTCTCATCGTACAGTTTCTCCTTGATGATGACCTGAGAACAACTAAGAGCCAGGGCCGGGTCTGTTGCAGGCCTTATGACGATGACTTCATCTGAGCGACAAGCAGTTGAAGGATACTCCACCGTGATAGAGATTACTTTCGTCCCTTTAAGCCTAGCTTCGGTTAACCAGTGGGCATCGGGCATTTTTGTGGAAATCCAGTTCATCCCCCATGCCAGGATAAGTTTTGCTCTTTCTGCAGAAAAGAGCTCAAACTCGTTAGTCTGGACGCCCGTGACCATGGGATGCCCCGGCGGAAGGTCGGTATGCCAGGTGTAGCTGTCCCATCCCCGGGCGCCTAAAACCTGCTCACGGGGAACCTTCCGTATGCCTTCGTCCAACAGGGCAAGCATATTGGCAAATCTATAATATCCGAAGATCCTGGTCGCACCTAAAAAGGCCATTCCCCCCCTGGACTTAATCGTCTGGGTCCCTGCTTTGTGCATGGTCTCTACCATAGCGGGATCGTATCCCTGTTTAAGGAGGTATTCACTCCCCCTATCTTCGGAATATGTGGTGACGATATTATGGAGCGTCTTAGCGGCCAATTCATATGCCTCTTCCCAAGGAAGTTTTAACCACTTGTCATCTCCACGATTGAAATATTTCTCTGGGGGCTTTGCGGTTTCAGTGTCTCTTGGGAATCCGGCCTCAACCCAGTCTTTAAAACCCTTTCTGACCATGGCGCCCTTGATTCTCCGGTCGCCGTAAATCCTCCTGACAAGTCCTATTCCCTTCTGACAGATTCGCGGATCCCAACGATGAGATGCCTTATTACCGTAAAGATCCGTCGCTTCCCCATATCTGTATGAAGGGCTGATTCTTGTTATCACACCGTTTTTGACATGTGCTTTTAAAAGACAATTGTGCGTATCATTCGGCGCACAAAGAAAATGGAACTGGCTGTCGTATGTGTAAACATTCCTATATACCTTTTCCCAATCTCTATCAGGATAGGTCATGAGAGGGTTGTCTGCAGCGTCAGCTGTTTTAGGTTTCAGGAAATTAAGTAGATGGAGTTCGGTCCCTGAAAGCAATATGCCGGTTCCTGTGCCAGCCGCGATTGACAGGAATTTTCTTCTAGAAATCTTTCCCATACTCTCTTTCCCCATGTTTGTCTTTTTATCATCTTGCATTCACATCCCCCTATTTAATGTATAGGCCACTGGCTTTTTGACCAGTAGAATTCCCAGTTCGGCCCTCTGAGTTCAGTACCCATATATGTAAAAATCAGGTAGCTGATCAGAAACAGGGTGAACATGGCGATGGCCCCGTTCCTTGTAGAGCCTGTTTTGTTGATGATAAATGTAGACCATAGAACCACAAAACCCACCCAGATGGTGCCGGGGTTTATGATGACAATTATCAATTGAGGTATATCGGGCCACCAGTTTCTGAACCAACCCATGTTGACCACAAATACGAGCATGCCGATTAACACCACCGCGCCCAGTCCCAACGAGGTCAATGCCACCAGACGTCCCTGGCCGTTTGAGAACCAGATACCCACGTCCCTTTGTTCCCTGTCAAGATAGGGGATTAAGGCGAGGCCCAAAAGGGCGACCGTAGGAAGCCCGATACCGCCCATAAAGGCAGAATAGGAGACCAGTTCCTGAAGGCCCAAAAAATACCAGGGGGCTTTGGCAGGGTTTTCGGGAATAAGCGGGTTGGCAAGCTCTTTTAAAGGGGCGTCTATATAAAAGGCGTAGACGACTACAGCGGCAAGACACAGCATAAAAACGGCCACCTCAGCCCGCAATAGATGAGGCCAGCTCATCACCGTGTTTTCCGTATCGATGTCCACGGCCGGCGTCTTGCTTTTGACCAGGGCCATGAGGCCATAACTTTTGACCGATGGGAGACTCCCTGCAGAAGCGGCCGCTGGATTTTTGGGGCTAAAATTATCAGGAACCGTTAGCCCGCCATCTTTTCTTATTCTCCAGAAATGGACGCCCATAAAGACGGTCAAGATCGTTGGAAGAAGCATGATATGAAAGAAATAAACCCTTATCAGGGTTACCTGACCAGGTGTCGTGCCGCCGATAAACAGCTCTTTTTGAAGCGCACCGATATCAAATAGCCCGGTTATGCCCAGGATATCGGTTATCTCCTTTGGCGATTGGGCGATATTAGAACCGATTACCAGGGCCCAGTATGAGAGTTGATCCCAGGGCAGGAGATAGCCGGTGAAATTCAATATGAACGTAAGGACTAAAAGCACAATCCCAATAAGCCAGTTGAATTCTCTCCCCTTCTTGTAGGAACTGGTGTAAAATACCCTGGCCATGTGAAGCAATACCGTAATGATCATCCCCTCGCCAGCCCATTTATGAATATTTCTTAAAAGCTTTCCCATGAACACCACGTAATTTATATCCTTCACGCTGTTATAGGCGGTCTCCACGGAAGGGGAGTAATAGATCATAAGAAGGGCGCCGGAAATAAAGGTTATGGCCAGCAGGTAGAATGAGATAAGACCTAAACCCAATGTGTAACCCGGCCTCAGCGTATTCAGATGGGTCTTGGCCCCCTGTACGTGGAGGAAAAAATTGTTTGCCATCACAGCGGCCCTGGACCGGTTCGATGTGGGCGGACCTTCCCTCAAAAAAGAACCCACCAATGCGTCCTTAATCGATATCAAGTTATTCTTGAATTCAATAAGACCCGAACGATTAGAATCACTCATTACGCCTCCTAAACCCTGAACGTTGTTCCTCTTTTCACATCCTTGGCCGCATCAACTACCAGGGTGCCGTCTATATCCCGGCTTATTTCCAACCACGACAGATTTCTGGGGGCAGGCCCGGCGATAACCTTGCCGTTTCGGTCAAACTTTGAGCCGTGACAGGGACAGTCAAAACCGGTCCCGATAAATGAAACCAGGCATCCCAGATGCGTGCACACCCTGGATATGGCATGAAGCCCCTCATTTTCGGAAAAAATGAAGACGTTTTTATCCTCCATGATTTTAACAACCCCAACGGGAAAATTTTCCGGTTTGCCGATTTTAAACCTTTTTGACTCCTCATAATAGACATTCGGCTTTGTAAATCTCAAAATTCCACCAAGGGAAGCCAGGAACGACAGGATTACAGCGCCCATAGAGGCCAGGCCCAGAAAACCCCGTCTGGACATGCCTCCTGTATCCGGCGTTTTATCAAACATTGATCCATTCCTCCTTGAATGTAAATTTTTCCATGGTTATGGCACCCACCGGGCACCTTTCGGCACATAACCCGCAGCGAATACAGATGGTTTCATCTTTGATAATCGCTCCCCCCTGTGAAAGGGGCTGATCGCTGTAATAATTTTTCAAAAGGTGTTCAAAATCATCGTTTCCCGAAAGACTGTCCAACGACACTAGTTTCAGACAGTTTTCCGGGCACACATCTGCACATCCGCCGCACAGAATACACTTCTCGCTGTCAAAAATCGTGTTCACCGCACAATCAAGACACCGGCCGGCCTGGAGAATGCTTTGAATTTCAGTAAATCCTTTTTCAACGATCAGGTTCATCGTCTTCTTACGCTCCTCAGGCGGCAGAGCCGGCACGCCTTCCCGCCTCACATTTTCATATCCGCGTTCGCGCTTGAAATCCTTGATTTCAGAATGTGCCGCCGTGGTTTTTGAGGAAATCTCTTTTTTCTTCAGAAAGGAATAGATTCTACGTGCTGCTTTTTTCCCGCTGGCAATGGCGTCAATCATGAACCTGGGTCCGTGTGCCACATCGCCGGCTGCAAAAACACCTTCGGCCTCTGTCTCGGTAAATGAGGGGGAGAGTTTCAGTTGTCCGCCCTCATTTAAGGCGATATCATCGGAATCAATAAAGCTTAAATCCGTGGCCTGCCCGATGGTAAGAAAAATTTTGTAAGAATCTAAATCCATAACTTGCGTTGCATCAAACTTTGGAGCAAATTTTTTATTTTCATCAAAAACCGACAAACATCGGATAAACCGCACCCCGCAAGCATCACCATTCTCATCGACCAGGATCTCTTTAGGACCCCATGAATTGTACCTTATGATTCCTTCTTCCTCACCCTCTTCAATTTCGATTGTATCCGCAGGCATTTCCTCAAGGGATTCAAGGCATACCAAATGGACTTCTTTAACGCCTTTTTGACGAAGTGCGGTTCGCGATACATCATATTCGGTCTGGCGAACCAGTGTTCGGGCGACATCATAGGCCACATTGCCACCGCCGATAACAATGACCTTGTCCCCGAGTTCCGTTTGCTGGCCAAGGGCGACGTCCCGCAAAAATTCCACCCCGCCTGTAACCCCGGGGGCATCGACATTGGGGATAGGGACCTTCCTTGATCTTTTTGCGCCCACTGCAATGAGGACCGCCCCATGCCTGGAGCGTAATTCAGTCAAAGTGATATCTTTGCCTACTTCGATATCGCAGATAATTTCCGTGCCCATTGCTTTTATAACCTCAACCTCGGCTTTAATAAGGCTGCGCGGTATCCTGTACTCAGGAACCCCTAAATAAAGCATGCCTGCAGAAACCGGTTCCATTTCGTAAATGATCGGTTTAATACCCATCAGGCAAAGATCGTGGGCAGCTGCCAGTCCGGCGGGTCCTGAACCAATAATTCCAACAGAGGGCGCATCTTCAGTGAGAGCCACCCTCGGAAATTGTTTGAGGAATAATTTAATATCTTCCAAATCTTCGCATTCATCTTCATCCATCGAACGGAACTGCTCAATCGCCTTTAAAGGGTTCTTATCGTATTTTCCGGATTCGACCCCGAATTTTTGTGTTGCAAACCCTTTCAGTTCTCGAATGGAAACAGGTTCGTCCAAGTCTCTCCTTCGACATGCCTCCTCACAGGGAGCGCCACAAATTCTGCCGCAGATCGAAGCCAGTGGGTTGGGCCCGCGTGCAATTAAATACGCTTTTTCAATTTCCTCATCGAAAATCGCACACACATAACCCCTTGCATCCGTGTGAACCGGACATGCATATTGGCATTTAATCTGTTTTTTCCAATAATCGAGGTCCGGAATTTCAACGGAGAATCGGTCTTTCTTCATTTTGCCTCAAGCTCTGTTTTTTGGATTGCTATTAACGTAATATATAAAATTGTTAAAGTGATTCGATGGGGTTCCCAAAGTTTATCCTTCGGGAATAATTTCTAAAAATGTAAGATTCTAAAATATAAAGTAATCGATGCGAGATAAAATTGACCTAAGTCAAATTGTGATCTTTAAATATCCCAAAGCTGCACTGAAGTTGAGCAAAACAGATGAGGGCAAGATGTGTACAAATCGCTCCGGTATGGCTGTGGATGGGATATCTTAAAAAGATTTTTTACTCTACATTAAACCTCCGCTCAATTATCAAGGCCGGTCGAATCAGCATGGTGACCACAAAGATGCCGATAGCGAGGATGCCGAGCGTAACACTAACCTCTACCCAGCTTGGCGTGTAATCAACCACTTCGCCCAGGGGTGACGGGACCAGACCCGGCACAATCAGTCCAATTCCTTTTTCGATCCAGATGCCTAAAAAGAGCAGGATAGACGCCCCGAACAGCACTATGGGATTATTGCCGCCCGGGTTAAATGCCAGCGTCAAGGTGCCTAAAAGATTCATGCCGATGGCGGACCATATCCATGGGACCAGGGCATTATGGCCGTTGAGACCGAAATAGAGATATATCGCCGGTAAACTGTGATGTGTAGGCCAGTAGAACTCTTTGAAAATTTCGGAAAAGAGCATAATCAGATTAATTATTGCGGCAGCGACGATGATTGCCCGTAGTTTGATGAATATACGGGTGTCAATCTTAAATGTGGTTATGGAATGAATAATGACCAGCACCACGATTATCAACGCCGGTCCTGCCGTAAAAGCGGACGCCAAAAATCTTGGACCCATCAAAGGATTGTTCCAGAAGACTCTTGCGGGAAGAGCTTGATACAAAAAGGCCGTAACCAGGTGGATTGCAAAAGCCCAGAAGATGGAAATAAAAACAAACGGGCGGTATTTCCGTTCCTCGGGTTCCTTTTTATGATACTTGCAATAAAGGATGTAAAGAGGTACGAACAGGTTCAAGGCTAGGTATCCGTTCAGTACGATCACATCCCACGCTAGCAGCGATGAAGGCCAGTTAAAAAGACCGATACCCGGTATCATATGCCACGCTTTCAAGGGATTGCCGAGGTCGACAAAGACAAACATCAGGCACATGACCAGCGCGCCGACGGCCACGCCTTCGCCAATGATCACCACCTTGTGCAAATCCTTGTCCCTAAAAATATAAGCAGGCAGAATTAACATTACGGAAGCTGCGGCCACACCCACCAAAAATGTGAAGTTGGCAATATAGAATCCCCAGCTTACAATATCGGACATATTTGTGGCCGATAGGCCTAAGTTTGTCTGAACAAAATAGGCATAAACGCCCAGCACCATAAAAGCGCCCAATAAACACAAGAAAAGCTGATATCCTATTCCGCCTGTTAAATTCCACAAGATGACGTCGCTAAAAAAAGATATCAATCCTTTCCTAGAAGATTTTTTCATCATAATTTTTTCCTGTGTGACCGGCTACTACGCAGTCGGTCTTTCTACGAAGCCGTCAATCAATAAAATACCAGAACTTTGGATCCGTTTCCAGATTCGCCTTCAATCTGAAGACCTTTTTATGCTTCAGAACAAATCTGATTTCGCTTTTGGGATCCAGCAGATTTCCGAATACCCTGGCGCCTGTGGGACAGGCCTCCACACAGGCCGGCAGTCTGCCTTCTCTACTTCGCTGCACGCAAAATGTACATTTTTCCACTTGCCCTTTTTTGCGCATCCGGTTGCCGAGATAATGCTGTTTTTTGGTCATTTCGTTTGCGGGGACGTGTGGATCATGCCAGTTGAAACGACGTCCGTAATAGGGGCATGCCGCCATACAATACCTGCAACCGATGCACCAGTCATAGTCCACGACCACAATTCCATCCGGCTCTCTCCAGGTGGCCTTTGTGGGGCAGGCTTTGATACAGGGGGCATTTTCACAATGGAAACACTGAACCCCCATATAGAAATGACCCTCAACAGGGACTTTATGAAAGAATTTGCCGTTCCCTGATTCCGGACTAATCTCACCATGCTCCAGCTCAAATATTCGGATATATTGCGTATGCGACTTCCTGTCGAGATTGTTCTCCTTAACACAAGCGTCCACGCACTCCATGAATCCTTCACAACGGGTAACATTAAACGCATAGCCGAACAAGACCCCTTCTATGGGTGCCTTGGTGTTCATCTGGATATCCACACCCCTTCTCATCTTGGCTAACCGTTCAAGGCGCTCAACGGTCTCATCCTTTTCATCCTGGGTCATGAGGCGGTAATTTTTCTTGAAGAATTCCTTCCATTGCAATGCAAATTGTTCATTTGATCCAAATACGCCGGAGCTACAGCCGGAGACCATCGCGGCGGTTCCCAGAGCGGCGGCTTTTAGAAAATTCCGTCGTCCGCATGGTTTTCCCTGCAGGCGCATGTTCTCTTTCTGCTTCAACATATCGTTCTTTTTAGGGGAATCCATGTTTTTACCTATTTTCGCAAAGGACGCGAGTATGTTTTCGGCCACCGTTTTTCAAAAAGCGGAGAATGAGGGTTGTGACAAGATGTGCAGTTTTTAACAACCCGCTTGCCTGCCCAGTTGGATACACGCTTTCCGTGGGCGCCGCCCACCCAATCTTTTTTCTGCCTGAAATGGCATTGACCGCACATCTGATAGCTATGATCCATATCCACGTTCAGGCCCTTTTCATCCACCAAAAAATCGCGCGCATCCTTTTGATGGCAAGTGAAGCAGGACAACTGTTTTTCCTGAAATCCATGAACCAGAACCACATTGCCATGGACCATTTCAGCGGCCTGCGAGATGTTGACTGCTTTATTGTTATGACACCGGCTGCACTTAAAGCGCCCTACCTTGTCCTTGCGGGTCTCCGTCCAGAAAAATCCTCCCTGGTATCTTGCTTTCACCAAAACAATATCGTCCGGAAGATACAGGACAGAATCGACCCTTTTCTCATCATTAATAGGAGCGTTCGCGTTTTTGATGGTCTGTGCGATGCCACTCTGAAAAGAATATGCGAGACGGCCTGAAAAGACGACAAGCACCGTAAACAATATTCTGAAAAAACTTTTGGCAAACATTGGCTTTTTCATAGCAGTTTTTATTCTCGTTGAAACGATTCTGCGTAAGGATCAGGCACGTGGCACTGCCGGCAATTTCCCCGCGAAGCATGTTCCACCCGAATTGTCACTACCGTGCCCGGACCCACATGGCAGGCAATACAATTGCCTCTCATCTGAAGATCGTGCGGAATGGGAGGCGGCGAGCCCGGAAGATAAGACCTGCCCAGACGGGGGGGAGGAACACTCTGCCAGTCGGTTACCTTAAAAAGCGTATCTGTCACCGGTCTGACATGACACTGCATGCAACTTACCTGTTCGGCATGGGGTGTTGCCGGTGTCATTCTTTTTAATGTTTGCGTCCAGCCACCGTCGGCATGACAGGCAAGACACTCAAGCTTTATTCCATGTACATCCACAGGATGCGGGATCTCGGGCGGTGATCCCGGATACTGCCTGCGGGCGTAATATTTGCTGAGCGTCCTTCCAGTGGATGTTCCTTCCATATATTCCATGGATAGGCCTGCATAGTTTTTGAATATGGCAATTCCGTTGCTATCAAAGTCAAGACGTTGCGTTTCTATCAAGGCCGGTTTTTTCTCCTTCGGCTCATAGGAGAAAGCTGAAAAGACTACAAACGGCAACGCTACGGCACAGAAAGCAGCAAAAACGATAATAATTTTTCCGACGTTCTGATCGGCCTTATAAATTGTTTTTTCCATTATACTCTCTCCAGTTTTACAGCACATTTTTTATAATCCGGCTGTTTGGATATGGGACAAAACGCATCCAAAGTGACCTCGTTGATTAAATAGTTTTCGTCAAAAAAGGGGACAAAAAGCATTCCCTTTGGAGGACGGCCACGGCCGTTAATACTGGCCTTCATAACAATGGAGCCTCTTCTGGAAACGATTTTGACCTTGGTTCCGTTGGTGATGCCCAGGGCGGCCGCATCGACAGCATTGATTTCCACATAGGATTCCGGAACAGCCCTGTGCAGGATCGGAATACGGCGAGTCATGGAGCCGGTATGCCAGTGTTCCAGGACCCGGCCGGTATTGAGCCAGAAGGGGTATTCGCTATCCGGTGATTCCGCCGCCGGCTCATAGGGTCTTAACCATATCCAGGCCTTGTGATCCGGTTTGCCGTAAAAATCGAAACCGTCACCTGGAGCAGTTGGCTTGGCAGCCGGATCATATTTGGAATTAAATCGCCATTTTGTCTCCATTCCGTTGACATAGGGCCATTGAACTCCTGATCGCGCCCTCAGCTCTTTGTAAGGCGCCATCCTGTGCTTGGGGGTATCGTGGAAACGGATATATTCGTTCCAGATATCTTCTATGTACGTTTCTCGACTCCAGGGGAACTGCTTTTTGAATCCCAGCCTCCTGGAAACTTCAATGAGTTGCCAGGTGTTGCACATGGTATCCCCCGGGGTGGGAACGATCTGATCGTTATGTTGGGTCCGCCTTTCAGAATTTCCAAAAAAACCTTCCCTTTCGATCCATAAGGCGGACGGCAACACCACATCGGCCACATCGTAGGTGGGTGTCGGATAAATCTCGGAGACTACCATGAACCGGTCTTCTTTTTTGACACCGTTGCGATACCTTTTTAATTTGGGTAGGGTGACCATGGGATTGGTTACCTGCACCCACATAAACCGGATGTCGCCCCTATCCAGTGCACGGAACATCTCTATGGTATGGTAGGTGGGTTTGGGATCGATGTTTTCCACCGGCACCTGCCAGATTTCTGCGGCCATTTTTCTGGCCCCTTCTTTCATGACCACACCGTGTGGAAGTTTATGGGTCAGGGTACCGACTTCGCGTACCGTACCACATGCACTCGGCTGCCCGGTCAATGAGAATGGGCTGTTGCCGGGAGTGGAGATCTTCCCCACCAAAAGATGTATGTTATAGATAAGGTTGTTTATCCAGGTTCCCCGGGTGTGCTGGTTTGTTCCCATACACCAAAACGAAGTCACTTTTTTGTCCGGGTCCCCGTAAAGCGAGGCCATGAATTTTATGTCCATAGCGGAAACACCGGATATTTTTTCCGCTTTTTCTGGGGTGTAATCCTCCAAAAACGCCTCGAACTGCTCAAAATCAACAATTTCCGCTTTATCTTTAAACTTGAAATGATCTTCTGTTCCATATCCGATGTTGGTTTTTCCTTTATGAAAGGAAACATGCTTGTTTATAAACTCCCAATTTACCCATTTGTTGCGGATGATCTCATAACAGATGGCATTGGCCACGGCCAGGTCGGTCTGGGGTCTAAAGAGGATCGATTTGTCCGATGCCTGGCTGCTACGGGTGGTGCGGGTGGCAAAATCGATGATCTTGACATGTCCCTTACTCTTTCGGTTGGCGAGCATTCTTGAGAAGAGGACAGGATGCATTTCAGCCATGTTATTGCCCCAGGTGATAAAAACGTCGGCGTGATCGATGTCGTCGTAACAGCCCATCGGCTCGTCCAGGCCGAAACTGGTCAAAAACCCTGTTACCGCACTGGCCATGCAGAGTCGGGCATTTGCTTCCACATTGTTGGTGCCGATGCAGCCTTTGAACAACTTGGATGCCGCATATCCGTCGGGAATCGACCATTGCCCGGATCCGTATATCGCCACCGCATCTTTTCCGTGGCTTTCGATGGTCTCTTTCATTTTTGCGGCCACGAGATCGAGGGCCTCCTTTATGGGAACCTCGACCAGCTTACCGTTTTTCCGAACAAGGGCTTTTTTTATTCTATCCCCGCCATAGAGGACCTGGATGGAATGATAGCCTTTGACACAGGCAAGTCCCTTATTGACGCTGCAATTGGGATCGCCTTTTACCGCCACTGCCCGACCACCGGTAACACCGACTAGAAGACCGCATCCTGTGCCACAAAAACGACAGGGCGTCTTTTTCCATTCAATTCTTCCCGAAGGTTGATCCATTTTTTCCCAGGCGCCGAAACCGATTCCAGGAAACAATACTGAGGCCGCAGTGACTGCACTCTGCATGGCCGCGAATTTTATGAATGATCTTTTACTAATATCCATTTGCCACTCCTTTTATTTGCAGTTCTTATATTCACCTGTATAGCAAAATATGTTACCAGTTGCCTATTATGGTTCTCCCTTTAGATTTTTTTCTGCAACATCGGTGTTGAAAGGTGTTTCTTTAATGTTTCGTATTGCCCTATTTATCCGCCAAAATGCTTTTCAGTCTCTGCAGCTCCGACTCGGCATCCTCAATCATTTCATCAATGATTTGTTTGAGAGGTTGGATTTTATCAACCAACCCCACAGACTGTCCTGCCATTAGGGAACCTTTGCTGACATCTCCGTCAATAACTGCTTTGCGTAGTGCACCGACCCAGAACTTCTCCACTTCAAACTGTGCTTTTTGGCGATCGATGAGCTGGTTATCCAATCTGTTCAATAATTCAAGTTGAAGCTTAGCGAATTCAATTGTTCCTTCGTTTTTCAACGCCCGGACAGGGATGGCAGGAAGTCGGCTATCAAAATGCGGTGTTGCAACTGCATCGCGGGCATTCGCCTTTCGAAAAACTTCCTTGAACTTCGGGTGTGCAATGCACTCTTCTGACATTACAAAACGAGTTCCCATCTGAATCCCTGCCGCTCCCATCATCAAGATAGACCCCATCATGCGTCCGGTCGCAATGCCGCCGGCGATAAAGATAGGAACACTGTCCACTTGAAAAAGGATTTGTTGGATCAATATGGACAATGCAACCGGCCCGATGTGGCCACCGGCTTCTGAACCTTCGAGAATCAGTGCGTCCGCCCCGCTGTCAATCAGTTTGAGTGCAACCGGTGCAGTCGGTGCAAAACAGATCGCATTCGCTCCGGATTCTTTGACCCGATGAATTTCTCTTTTTTTCGGAATACCTCCTGCAAATACCACAACTTTACAATTCATTTTGCAGACCAGATCCAATTGACTTTCATAACCGGGCGCGAGGGTGATGAGGTTTACCCCAAACGGATGATCACTCATTTTTCTGGTTGCAATTATTTCTTTTTTCAAAACCTCTACCGGTGCATTCCCGCCTGCTAAAAGCCCAAAGCCTCCAGCGGTACCGACAGCACTGACCAGTTTGGGATCACTCACCCACGTCATGGCACCGCACATGATGGGATACTTACAGCCTAAAAATTCTTTGCCCTTTTTCATAAATCTTTCAATCAGCAAGGTACGATGTCTCCCATTTCAACTTCGGTCTTTCATCAAAAGACAATTCATCTTCTCCACCTCTTGTTTCAGATACCTTTTGTTTTGTATCGTCGGTCAATCAAAATTCCGGATAAATCCCCGGAGAAATATTGTTCTGTTATAGATTTATCTGCTGCGAACTCGAATTCTTCAAAACAATCCTGGCTCTGTATCCATTTCAGTTCCGTGATATCATCACCGGCAATTGGAGATCCGCCAATTATTTTTGCTTCCAGCACGATCACAAGACTTTCAAAAGATGAAAATTCATTGGAAACGACGTTAACTATCCGTTCAAACCGGACCTTAAGGCCGGTTTCTTCTTTAACTTCCCTGTGTCCTGCATTCAGAAAATTTTCACCATCTTCAACAAATCCACAGGGCAAGCACCATAACTTTTTCCCTGTCAAGCGCCTGCCGATAAGAACGCGCCCATCGTCATCCTTAATAATAACACTAACGCAGGGTAGTGGATTACTGTATTGGATAAAACCACAATCGTTGCATCTTATTTTGCTTTCAGCTTTTCTATGATTCGTTGTTAAAGAAGAACCACACTGTGGACAGTATTTAAATCGGTTGCTTTTACTTTGCCTAGGGCTTTCTTTGAAAAATTGCTTCATGGTTTTTCCAATATTCAACCGACGTCTGTCACGTCCGTTACCCGGAACCCTGCGGCCTGTATCATAGCGATATCTGTTTGATATCCTTGCCCTTCAGTAGTCAAGTAGCCTACGGTGAACATCGAATCAGCCACAAACAGGGCAAGGACCTGCATGGCGCCCAGGCATGCTTCTCTACCGCCGGCAACCCGGATTTCATGGTCGGGATTGACGAACCTGAACATCGCCAGGCTACGGAGAGCCTCTGCAGGTTGAATACGCTTGCAAGTTTCAAACCTGCTTCCCGGCCTTGGGTCGAGGAAGTTCAAGGGGATAGAATCGGCCTTTAATTCACGCAGGGCAAAGGCAAGATCGATCCTGTCCTCCAAGGATTCCCCCTGGCCGATGATTCCGCCGCAACATAGTTCTAAGCCCGCTTTTTTCAATGCTTTCGCAGTACTCAATCGGTCCACGTATCGATGGGTGGTGCAGATTGAAGGAAAAAACCGCTCTGAAGTCTCAAGATTGTGGTTGTAACGATCCAATCCGGCTTTTTTGAGCTGTTCGGCTTCTTTGAGGCCAATTAGGCCAAGGGATGTGCAAGTCATGATCGGGATTTCCCGTTTAATCTGTTGAACAGCTTCACAAATCAGCTTTATCTCTTCAGCAGGCGTGGTACGACCGCTGGCAACTATACAATACCGCACTGCTTTCATGCGGTGCGCCTCACGGGCTCCCTCGACTATCTTTTCCACCGTCTGCATCGTGTAACGCGGGATCATGCTGTTTGTCTTTGCAGCCTGACTGCAAAAACCGCAATCCTCGCTACAATTGCCGCTCTTCACATTACGAATAACGTGTAGGCGAACATCCCGACCGAAGTAATGACGACGGATTTCAAAGGAGGCCTGTAGAACTGCAAACAACTCAT